>OLSE01000987.1_pt1 | contig 27444 bp, 19 predicted proteins | sample 1673191 | NCBI WGS metagenome assembly OLSE01 (sample SAMEA3136764, study PRJEB25190) | human gut metagenome | biome: human gut; feature: human-associated habitat; material: faeces | place: Austria | collected 2013
GATGCAAAGGATTGAATTATAAGTCCGGGGATGAAGACGGATATCTGACCATGCAGAAGCGCAGCTATGAAAGCAGAAGCGGTCGGCTGCTTGGATATTATTCGTCAGAAGATGCAGTGAATACGGTAGATCTGAAGACAAAACGTCTCCGCATCACAACCATCAACCTGGCCAACAGTGAGAAACTCTCCCTTGACTGGTCGAGCAACGCAGGAACGGATCTCGGAGTAGAATACAAGATCGCATTTTATAAAAAGAATGACAAAGAAAAACTGTTCGAACTCAGAGTATCGCCATTTGATATGCGTACAAACGGATGGGACGGAAGCAGTGATGCAAAGACAGGAATGGCGTTCCTGGAAGTGACGAAGAAAGATGGAACACAGGAGACATTGTGGAATTTCCCGGTGACATACAGTGACAACAAATATTCCCTGGTTCTGGATGCGATGATGTCTGCAAAGACACAGGCAGTACTGGACAGTCAGAAAGACGAAGGGATTAAGAGTGATCTTGAGAAGAGTTCCAGCACAAGTATTACCCGCCTTGCAGCTGTCTCAGATGCGCTGGCCGAGCCGCAGAATATCTACGCAACCGTAACGGCAGCGGCGTATTCCGGAAAAGCAGACAGGAATACGAACCAGGAGTACCGGAACAGTGAAGCTGTCGCATCGAATGCAGCAAATACCATGTTCGGAGACGATTCGGCAGGCAAAGACATTCAGGTGTCGGCATTCCGTCATCTTTCCAACATGCGGTATTATGAGAAGAATCACAGAGATGCAGAAGCAACATTTACCCTTACGAATAAGAATATGGACTGGGCTTCCGTCGGTACAGGTGTCTATGATCTTGAAAAAGCAGAAAACGGTGTAGAGAAGCTTGCATGGAAAGAGAACACGAAGACACAGACGACAGGATTTCCGTCGATCGGAACACTTCCGGCATCTTATACATTAAAAGGGGACGGAAGAAATACACTGGTATCGAATCTGTATCTGAATGAGGAATCGGTGGCAGATGATGGTACGGCAGATAAGCTTGGAATCTCAGGAACAGAATTCTTAGGACTGTTCCGGGAATTAAAAGGAACTGTAAAAGATGTGACATTCCGTGATCCGTCACTTGAGATCGGACAGGACGATGAAGTATGCCGGTCGCTGAAAGGAATCGGAATCCTCGCCGGGCGAAGTGAAGGCAGTCTGGAAAATGTCGCGATCATATCATCCGGAAAAAGCTCGGATGACAGCCGTATCGTGAAAGTAAATGCGGATAATAATACAGCCGGATCTCTCGGAGTCGGAGCGGTTGCAGGTGCGATCGCAGGATATGAGAACGGACAGTTCACGGAGGTGTCAGCAGGAAAGGTGTCCGGACTTTCGGTAGAAGGAAAGATCGAAGCATCTCTTCCGGATACTGTACAAGAAGAACAGGCATATGGAATCGGCGGGATTGCCGGTTATGCAAAGCTTGAGAACAAAGCCGATGCCGTAAAGATAGAAGAGTGTAAGAATCATGCGGACATCTCCGGTAATATGAGTACCGGTGGAATCGTAGGAAGAATAGACGGAACGTTAAATTACAAGGCGGGAACCGTATACAATGCAACGCGCCTCAAGGCAGAAGCAAACATTCTGAACTGTACAAGTGATGGGCTGATCCTGTGTAAAACAGAGGAAAATGATAGTAGTACTACAAAGGGCAACTACTTTGGAGGTATCACAGGTTACAGTGATCATGCACTTATCTACAAGGCATCCAGTGCATCCGGACGTGCAGGAAACTTCACTTATAATAAGAAAAAAGAGAATCTGCTTCTGGGGACTTATGTGGGAGGAATCACCGGTTACGGTAATTACACATTACTGTCCAATTGTTCTACGGAAAAGAATGGTTACATTCTCGGTGAAAACTATGTCGGCGGAATTGCCGGCGGATTCGGAGAAGGAGTGTCCGAAGCGGTCCAGTCATCCGCAGATGCAGGCGCCAGCGTAACGACGAATGCAAGCTATGTGATCGGTAAGAATTACGTCGGCGGTATCGTCGGAATGAACGGGAAGAAGGTAACACTGAAGAACTGTGTCAACAACGGTGTGACTGCCGGATATGGAGCCTATGTGGGTGGTATCGTCGGCTATAATGAAAAAAGTTCTACGATCCTTGACTGCGCAAGTTATCTTTCAGATTACGACAGTTCGATTTACAACATGATCGTGAAAGACTGGCAGGCGACTGCGGACTATGCAGGCGGCATTGCCGGATACAATGACGGACGGATAAAATTCACGAATGCAAGTGAAGCAGTTACCGTAAAATCCGTTTCCAGCATTGTGGTCGGTAAGAATTACGTCGGTGGCATCGCCGGGTTCAATGATCAGAACGCCTCCATCGATGTACATTATACATTGATCGGCGGAAGGATCTATGCATATGGTGACTGCGCCGGGGGCGCATTCGGACTGAATACATCAGAAAAAGTGCTGACAAGTGAACTTACGATCAAGCCGCAGAGCATACAGGGCAGATATTATGTCGGCGGATGCATCGGAGCCAATGTGGTCGATCTGGATAGCGATGTGAATATGACGCGGATCCGTACGGATAATATTCTGGGACGGATTACGGGACAGGCGTTCTGTGGCGGCATTATCGGTTATCAGAGAACCTATACACATGCACAGCTTGGCCTGAATACGGATGCAAGCATCAAAGACCAGGCAGCATCACTTCTTCCGCAAGTAAATAAAACAAGCGGCGTTCCGGATAAAGTCACAGAATCGGCAAACCGCTATTGTATGCAGATAACAACAACAAATAATATTCCGGTGCGTGCCGGATTATATACCGGCGGCATCGTAGGATACTGCGAGAAGAACAGCAGACTTCAGATGGAAGGATGTACGAATAAAGGAGATATCGCACTTGCCTATACGAACTGGTCTAAGGGAGTATCTCTGGGGGCATATCTTAGAAGCAGCGAGATCGGAGGGATGACAATTCCGTCCGGTGCAGATGATGTAAATATACATTTCGCCGGGGGAATCATCAGTGTTAATCTTGAAAACCAGGTGATCGACAACTGCTCCAATACCGGAAATATGTCCGGTTATACCGGAACCGGCGGCGTAGTAGGATTGAATGCAGGCAGGGTAACCAGCTGCAGTCTCAGACAGAACTTCGGAAGTGCGGCACTCAACTATATTGGAGGAATTGCCGGGATCAATACGGGAACGATCGAGTCCTGTACGACAGAACAGAATAAGACGATATCCGGAAGCTCCAATATAGGAGGAATTGTCGGATGGAATCTGAATGGCGGTACTCTGACAGGCAATCAGAGCCTGGCAAATGTATCAGCGTCAGGGAACTGTGCAGTCGGCGGAGTTGCCGGACGAAATAATGGCAATTTGATTCTGACAAATGACAATTCTGGTGTTTCAAGAAGTGTGTCCGGCACGAACGCAAGTGGAGTCGGCGGAATTGCCGGCATCAATGAAGCAGGTGGAACACTTACTGTGACCGGAACTTCAAATGAGATTGATGCAGTCGGTAATGGAGCATCCGTCATCGGTTTACAAAGAGTCGGCGGAATTGTCGGCGTGAACCGTGGCACGATCGGACATACCGGAGCTTCGACGTCTGAAAAATATCTGGCATCAAGAGCAAAGCTTGTACGTGCATCAAGAGGCAATGCCGGAGGAATCGTCGGAGAGACGCATGGAGATATCATCTGTGCAGTGAACCGCTCGGTATCTGTAACTGCAGACGAAGGCAATGCCGGAGGAATCACAGCAGTTAATAATAAAGGACAAGCGATCCGGAACTGTAAGAACTTCGGAACTGTCAGCAGCAGTAAAGGTTATGCATCGGGCATTGCGGCATACAATGCCGGTACGATCACAGACTGTGTAGTAAAAGGAGCAGCGATCCAGAGTATTGGCGTAAATGAGATGGGCGCCATAACCGCAGAGAATGCAGGAACGATCCTAAGCAGCGGACCGGAAGCGGATGTTGTCTTAAAAGGAGAGGCTCTGGTATTCGGCGGAGTGACCGGAAGCAATAGCGGAACCATCGGAACAGCAGAAAGCAGTGACAAATATGAACTGACAGAAATCCCGGAAATCATCACAACAAAGGGCAATCTGACCGTCGGCGGGGTTGCCGGACAGAACTATACAGGTGCAAACATATATAATGTAAAAGTAACGGCAGAACAAGCAGGTACATTCCAGAAATTCACCAGTTATCACTATCTTGGCGGAATCACCGGTGAAAACAGCGGAAATGTAACGGGAGCAGAATTCACCGGAACGATCATCGAAGCAACAGGAACTGCCGGAAACTGCTATGGTGCGATCGCCGGTATCAATGAAGCCAATGCAACATTAAAGGATTGTATGGTTAAAAAACTTACCATGCAGATCCGGGGCGTGTACTCGGCAGCCAGCACAAGTTCGGCAGAAGAGAAAGAAAAATCAGCAACACATGCCGGAGGAATTGCAGGCAAGAACGAGAAAGACGCAACAATAGAAGGCTGCAGTCTGGAAGATAATAAAGACAGCAGTCTTACAGCTGAGTATGGTATGCTCGGTGGAGTGACCGGCTTCAATAAAGGAACGGTCACGATGTCCGGAAGCAGTATCACAAAAGCTGTGATGAATGCGGAAGTGGCGGCGAAACTGTATGATACAGAAGCAGATCAGATGGCAGAAAAAGCAAGAACACAGGGATTGAAAGAAGATTCCGCATATGTGGAATGGAAAGCATCCGCACAGGTGGAAGACCTGAAGTATCAGGGCGGATCCAAAGTATCGGCAGACCGCCTGAAGATACAGATGACCAGGAACGGTAACATCGGAGGCATCACAGCATATAACGGAACAACCGGAGAACTTGCAGAGTGCGTATCCGGCAACTGGTTCCTGGTAAACAAATCCGATGCGATCGGTGTAGGTACCGGTGGAATCATCGGTATGAACGAATCCGAGAAGAATTTGAGTAAGCTGGTGAATGGTGCATTTGTAGGCCGTCAGTTGTCGGAAGCAAAAACCAACCGTTTCGCCGGCGGAATCATCGGAAACCAGAATAATTCGACCAGTAAAGACTGGACGATTGATACGTGTATTAATTTCGGTACGGTATATTGTTATCGTTCACACTATTCCGGTGGAATCATTGGACAGTGGACCGGATCTGGCGGTCATATCGAGAATTGTCAGAACTATGGAAATTTACAGACAACATTTAAGACAGATTGGGTTGGAGCATCCGGAGGCATCGTGGCACAGCTATATCATGCATATGAGAATAACGAATACAATATTACCGGATGTGGAAACTTTGGAAATATCTATGGACAGACAGGAGACCGCGCGGAAAACTGTGCGAATGACAGTGCAGGAATTCTTGGAAATGTAACAACCTATGAAGTAAATGATGAAGACAAAGCACAGCGATTTACGATCCGGGTGCTGGACTGTGTGAACGGACCGGGGGTAAAGATATATTCCGGATCCATGGCATCGGGAATTGTCGGCTTCTTATCGGTAGATAATGTAGAAAAGATATCGAATCAGAAGACCGCAGCCAATACCGTTGCAAGATGTACGGCAAATGTGAAAGTACAGATTGAAAGATGTCAGAATTATGCCGGGGATTTATCTGGCGCATCATTTGTCTCCGGAATATTCGGAGACCGGTATGGAAAGACCGGATGTGGAAACCTGACGGTGACCAATTGTTATTCCGTGAATAACGGTCACAATAATCCGGTCTACTCGTTTGAAGGCATCATTGGAGATTCCAATACAACTTATATGAAAGAAGCAAACCGGATAAATAACTACTTCATACAGGGCGGAAATACCGGAAGCTTCCCGGTCAATATGAGAATCAATAATGTAAAAACCGGTGGAAAGGACCCAACAGGAAGCGGAAGAGCAGCAAATCAATTAAGTGATACCGGATTGCAGGGATGGAGAAAGGCACAGTATGCACAATACGAGTACATCATGCAGGATTATTCAGATCCTCGAAATGTGAAATGGTTAGTTGCGGCAGTTGATCCAAAGGAAACGGTTGACGGGCAGTGGGCTTATATCAATGAATCCAACGGTCAAAAATACATCCGGTCAAAAGACAAAGATGTAAGAGTCGGACAGGTATTATTCTATCTGGATCAAGTATATCCGGATATCAATGCCATTGTCGGAAAAGGGAGCAGATTCTATAAATGTGCCCGCGAAAGCTACCGCAGGATAGAAGGAATCGAGAATCAGAAACTGATTGCACCAAAAGCCGCAACCGCAACCGTTGAAGATGGTAAGATCCATCTGGATATCACGCCGGAGACACTTCCGGGTTCGGAGAAGAATGAGACATGCGATCCGTTCAAATACAGGGTACAGATAACGGATTCCACCGGGAAGACCGCAGAACGGATCCTGTACAGTGAGGATGAAAGCTTTGACATTCCTGCGGGATTATCGGGAGACCTGTCAGTTAATGTCTATGCATCCAGTATGTATTCCGATGTTGCGGATTCCGATGCGTGCAAGGCAGAAGTAAAACAGGTTGCGAAAGTATTACCGGAACCGGATGTCCGTGCAGAACTGATTCTTGTAGACAAGACGTCTGCAAGCGGCAAGGTGGATTACCGATACCGGTTCTCACTGAACAATATTGACGACTACAGGGAGTATCCGGGATGGCAGGTAGAGATCAGCCTGAAAGGATATGACCAGAAAGTTGTATTAAACGAAGAAAATAAGACAGATTATATGAAACTTGATCTGTCAGGCAAGCGTAATAAGAAAGACAATACATATCAGATCAATGCAAAAGCAACGGGAAAAGACACAAAGAAGCAGTATGAAGATTCACCGCTCGTGTCCATATCCGCATATCTGCCATATTACCAGGCATTTATCGGATTGAAGATGCCGCTGGCCGGAAAGAATGACAGTCTGACGAATATAGCGTCACCAACTGTAGAGCTGACAGGCAATACACTGGATGAATTGACCGTCAATATCAAGCTTGACAACAGTAGTTCCAATGAGCTTCTGGAGGTAACACCGGTCTACCGTGCAGAACTGACCGGCAACTGGAAAGGTGGCAAAAAGACAGTAGTATTTGCAAAAACAGACATCATGACGGTATCAAAGGGTGTGGCAACGGCAAGCTTCCACAACCTGCCGGTTTATCTGAAAGATGCAACTAATCTGAAAGTACGGCTCTGGTATGCACAGACAGGTCTCGGACCGGTATATCTGTATCATGAGATCCAGTCGCCGGAAGACGGGAAACCAGACCTGACAATGAAGCTTCAGGACGGAGTAGTCCGCGAACTGACCAATGTAGAAAACGGTCAGGAAGAATGGGCATATGAATACAGTCTGCCGCTGAGCAATCCATGGAACAACTATGATCCATATACATATGTGTCAGACGTCTTGCTCGACGAATTCCTGGAACCGGTCATGGATCTGGAAGACGGCTCTACACTGGAACCAGTCATTGATGAAGAGACCGGAAAATTACAGTACAAGTTCTCATGGGATAAAAAAGTAAATGGTGGAAGCTACAAGATCACGCTGACCGGTATTGATGCGGACGGCAAAGAAGTCATCATTCCTACAGACACTTTCGATGGAAGCAACTCTTACACAGCAGATGCTGATGACTGGAATTACAAACAGGTAAAACTGAAAGTGACCAGGATCGGTGAAGGAAAGAAAGTCGGCGTATCGACGGAAGCAACCTATCATATTGCCAACCGTCTGGAACGCCCATCGCAGCCGGCAGTTGAGATTGACAGTGAAAATGAATTGTTATATAACCTTTCATGGACACCGATCACATCAGAAGAAGGATGCAAAGGTTATCAGGCATACATCCGTGTATATAATGACAACAGTGAACTTGGCAAAGAAAAAGCAATCGGAGGGTTGATCACACCGGAGCAAAAGAAAGATGGTTCTTATACAGAACAGAGCGATCTGGAAAAATATTCCGGAAAACGAGTGGTCATTTATCTGAAAGCAATCGCAGATAAGAACAGTGAATATCTGGACAGCGTATCCGGAATATCCTACGAACTTGATATTCCAAAGCGACTGGCAAAACCGGATGTAACATGGTCCAATAACTGGAAATATGATCTGAAAGACAATATAGAAGCTAAGAAATTCGAAGACGGAGCCATGAAAATAAGTCTGACAGCAGATGACGGCAGCATCCCGCCGGGAGGAAGTGCATATCTTCTGAGAGCATATATATACGACAACGAAGAGGCGGCCGATGCAGCAACAGAGACAGATCCGGGTAGCTATATCAAGAACTATCCGGCAGACGCATCTGTTGTACAGATGGATGCTGAAAATGCACATAAGTATTCGCATGAGTTAAAGAATCTGTCCATTGAATATGCCGGAAAATGGATCGTGTTCTATACAAGAATCTCATCCGGCGGCGGCAATATCAGTTCCGAGTGGGCGAAATCAGATGCTTACCGCCTGCCATACGTGAAGTTAGAGTCACCACAGGTAACATCAGATCAGGAAGATTATACATTTAAGGCAAAGGTAACAGAGACACCGGATGTACCGGGAGAAGAAAAGACCTGGACAGCCAGACGCACGGCACTCACCTGGAGCAGTATCAAATGTGCAGACATATTTACACTGGATCTGAATGGAATGATCATGGATGGAACCGATAAGAATGAACTTAGTAAGAATTTCAGGATCAGACAGACGAAAGACGGAATCACGGTAGAAGCCTACAGGCTTGTTGATGTTGAGAAACTTGTGAATGGCAAGAAGGTGACAAGTAAAGAATGGCAGTGGCAGAAGATTGAGGAAAATGCTTTGGATTATCCGGAAGGAACTCCGGAAACAGAGATCCATCATGTATTTAATCTTAGCGATTACAGCGTGGCGATTGAGTCGACCTATAAGGCAGAAAACGGAGGCACACCGCTGTATAGCATAGAACTTGGCACAGAACTTGATGTAGTGAAGAACGAAGACGGAACCTATAGTTATACACTGAGACTTCCGGATATCTCCAATGTCACGGCACATGACGGATGCAGCGTTACGCATGACAACTTCAATATCTCACGGAATGCCGTATTTAGCGCAAATGTGACGGAGAATATCGTAGATGATAAAGAAGCTCAGAAGAGCACAGCTTATATCAAGTCAGACGAGACTAAGATCGAATGGAAAAAATAATGCAACAATAATGAAACAACAGACAAAGGAGACAGGACCTTATGAAGTGTAGAGGCTGGCAGCAGTTGAAGGCAAATGCAAAAAACGGAATATCGATGGCAGTAGTACTGTGCGTATCTGCGTTTTTCATTGCATTTGCCGCTGCCATCCTGTATACCGCAGGTCTGGTGACAGCACAGTCGAATCAGAGATTAAAAGAAGAACGGTGCTTCCGGCTGGCAAAAAGCTATGCGGAAGTACTGACAGAGGAACTGGAAAAATACGATACCAGATACGACACCAACGGAAATGTGACAGGAAGCGGTACGTTCTATGCGTTTGCCAACAAATTTCTTGATGACGATAAATATCTGGAGTATAATTCGGACTATAAAGACAGTACACAGTATCATTTTGTCGTAAATGGTACAGATACGTCGGAATTATCAAAGGGCACGCTGTCCGATCAGAATTACGGGAACCTCTCTGTGACATTAAAAAAAGAGCAGAATACAGAGGAGACGCAGGAGAATCTGGATGCGATCACAAATGGCGGTACTTTAAAAGCAGACGAATCCGGAGGGGATTATACAAGTGCCATCCGGATGCTTGAAAATACGACCGTCAGACAATACATCCTGACGGTAGAAGTGACGGCTTATTACAAGGATGAATCTTATACCTATACGACAGAGTATACAAGGGCAGAAAGATATCCGGTCAGCTTCACATGTACCGGTCAGGCCATCGTCTGGGACAGCAAGTCGGGAAGCTGGAGAGAAGGAAACAGCGGAGGAAGTGAATTTACCGTTCCGGAAGGCACAGATATTGTGTATAAATATATGAAATCATCGCCGACACTCTGTAAGTTCGAAGAAAATAATCTTTATCAGGAAGGAGATGACAGCGGTGCAGCAGATTAAAAAGACCAGAGCCAATGCAGGCGAGACACTGGTGGAAGTTGTGGCAAGTATCTTTATATTCCTGATCCTGATGGGAATCCTCCAGGGGGCGATCAGCTATAGCAGCAATGCACTTAAGGAGAACAAAAAGATCCGTAAGGACAATGCAAAAGTCATAGAAACACTGCAAAGTGCGGATGTCACCTCCGTAAAAGAAGGAGAAAACATCACATTCGTGGCAGCGAATACCAATATGACGGTATTAGGATCACAGGTATTTTCAACCAGTACGGACCTGATGAAAAAAGTAGTGGATTATCAGGGGAGCGACGGGAAGGAAAAGCAGATCACATTCTATCTGTATGGCAGCACAAAATGAGAAAAAAAGAGAACAGAAAAAAAGGTACCACACTGGTAGAGATGATCGTGACACTGCTGCTCATCAGTATCATGATGACGATGGCTGCCGCATCCTTAAGTTCTGCGGCAAAGATATTCGTGCGGGTGCAGAAGACCCAGTATGCACAGTCAATAGCAGATACTGTAATGACAGAACTTCGGACGATCACCAAAGATGCATCCGGATATGTGAAGATCTATCCGGAAGAGAGCGGATTCCAGCCGGCAGCCGCGGGATCAACGACCGGAACCTGTCTGGAATTCTTAAATCCTGACGGATATGTGGAGCTGGTATCCACAGACGGCTGTGAGAAGACACAGATCTATATCGGAGATAACAAGAACGGTTCCGCAGATGCAGTGGAAAAAGGTCAGCTTCTGACCCGGTATTATACCCGTAACAGTACCACAGGGAAATACTTCTGCTGGAAAGACGGAACTCCCGTTGCAAGGGCAGTCGCCACAGCATTCGGCAAAGGCTTTTATATGGGTAATTATTTAGAAATAGAATATTCCGTTCCATCCGGAACAACGGACGGGACAAAAGTAAGCAGTATCGTGGCAAAAGTTACGTTATACAGCGATAAAGACAGAAAACACGTAGTGGTATCCGACACCGAACTTCTGGAATTCCGGAATCCACTGATTTATACAACTGCGGTCACTGCATCGTAGCGGATGGCAGGGACCGTCAGATATTTATAGAAATATAGGGATATAGACGTTTGCACCGAGACGTTTGTATATAAATTTACTCAAAGAGAATAAAGAAAAGAGGAGAGAAAAAAGATGTTAAAGAAACTGAAAAAGAATAAGAAAAAAGGTTTTACTCTGGTAGAGCTGATCGTTGTATTGGTAATCCTGGCAATTCTTGCTGCATTGTTGATTCCGGCTTTGACTGGGTATATTGATAAGGCGAAAGAGAAAGATGTTATAGCTGAGACACGTCAGGTTGTTATGGCTGCGCAGACATTAGTTGACGAACAGTATGCAAAAGTTAGTGATGGAAAAGTAACTGTTGGTGAAGATGCAGGTGACGGAGTGGTAACAATTGATGAAATTAAAAAACTTGCGGAAGTAGAGGGAACTATTACATTTAAAACAGCAGATATTACTGATGGAAAAATTGCTAATTTGACATATAAACATGGAAAAACTTGTACATACACATATACAGCTACTGATGGCAAGGGATCTTACAAAGTTAAGTAGTGAAAATAATATACATGATATTTCAGAAAGGACGCACAATAATCCATGCCAAACCCAACAAAGAAACAACCGATCCAAACTAAATACCGTTGGATAAAAGCTGGATTGCAGATCCTTATCATCATCCTGCTTGTAACAGTGACAGTAATACCCGGAGCGCTCCGACTCTTGTATCGGGCAGACGCTCAAGTGGCTCTGGGTCATGCAAAATCGGTGCGACTGGCGCTCCAGGTAACTGGAAAAGAAAGCTATGGCAGGAACGATACTTTTACGGACGCTTCCCAGGAGGGAGGCGTCACGGAAAGTGTCAGAAAAGAAGTTCTGATGCTCAGCAAAGCACCCGGAGATTTCTGGGTACTGCAGATGTCAGACGACGGTTACACGGTAGACAAGTTCCTCTACTGTGAAGGAGAATACACCGTCTGGTATACGAGAAGCCCGGAATCGTACACCGTATACCGCAGGGAACAGATGACCGGCTCTGAAATACAGGAGCAGGAAACGAAAGAATAGCAGAAATAGCAGGAATCACAGAATGTTAATTTTTTTAGAAAGTATCATATGGGTGCTCAGGTTCTTCTTCGGAGCCTGCATCGCAAGTTTCCTGAATGTGGCAGTATGCAGACTGCCGAAGGGAGAGAGCGTAGTGAGTGGACGCAGCCACTGCACCGTCTGCGGAAGAATATTAAAGCCATGGGAGCTGATCCCGTGCATCAGTTATCTTGCATTACGTGGAAAATGTGCAGGATGTAAGACACACATCCCGGCAAGGGATTTTATAACAGAAATAATCGGAGGCGCAGCATTTACCGCATGCGCAGTACGTTACGGCTGTGGAACTTTTGGAATCTTATCTCTGAAAGGCACAGTGATCCTGATCTACCTTGGAATATTAATGGTGGTAGCCCTGATAGACTGGGATACCCAGATCATTTACGATAGATTTCATATCATGATTCTGATATTGGCAATGATAAATATGTGGTTATTTCAGGCACATAGTTTGAAAGACTGTCTGCTTGGAGCAGTGATCATAGCAGGACCGATGCTCATACTGGCACTTCTCATACCGGGGGCATTCGGCGGCGGTGACATCAAATTAATGGCAGCATCCGGACTGTTCCTTGGGACGGCATCCATCGTATGTGCCATGTTTTTTGGTCTTTTGACAGGCGGTGCCTATGGAAGCATAATGTTAAAGAGTGGAAAACTCGGAAGAAAAGATCAGTTTGCATTCGGACCATTCCTTGCAGTGGGACTTGCGATCGCCGCATTCTACGGTGATCAGATCGTAAGCTGGTATCTGAGATTTTTCTGACAAAGTTTTCACAGGCATAAAATTTTTACAGGCATATAAGTACAAATGAAAATAAAAATAAGGAAGGAAGTTCTGACATGGCGAATTTTCGATATACAGCGAAAGAGATGAGTGGAAAAGTCAGAAAAGGCACACTGGAAGCAGCGACGGAGAATGCATTGATCCAGAAACTGCAGGAACAGGACCTGTATCTGATCGAAGCGAAGAATCTGTCGGATGAAAAGAAATACAAAAAGTTAAAGCCAAAGCAGCTGGCAGGCTTCTGCCGGGAATTATCGACCCTGCTTGCATCCGGAGTCAGTCTGGTAAGGGCACTGGATATCATTTCCGAACAGGAGGGGATCGACCAGAAAGAGCGCGAGGTGTACCGGGCGGTCCTGGCCGATATGAAGAAGGGAATCAGCCTGTCGGAAGCAATGGAGACGAAAGAATGCTTCCCGGAACTCATGATCGGTATGATCCGTTCCGGTGAAGGAAGCGGTAATCTGGACCTTGTGACGCAGAGACTTGCGATCCAGTATGAAAAGGATTATAAGCTGACCCAGCAGGTGCGTTCGGCAATGACGTATCCGTGCATCTTACTGGTATTGTGTGTGGTGATCGCGATCCTGATCGTGACATTCATCCTGCCACAGTTCCAGAGCTTATTTGACCAGATGGAGACACTGCCGCTTGCGACGACGATCCTGATCGCAGCGTCTCATTTTCTGACAAAGAAATGGTACATTGCACTGCTGATCGTAATCGCGGCGGCAGGGCTTCTGCGTATCATTGCAGCAATCCCGGCGGTCAGAAGACAGCTGGATTACCGGAAAGTACATCTTCCGGCATTCGGGAAGCTATTTAAGATTATCTATACTGCAAGATTTGCAAGAACCCTCAGCAGTCTGTATTCCAGTGGTATGCCGCTTGCAACGTCGATCGGTATCGCGGCGAAGACCATCGGAAACGGCTATGTAGAAGAGCAGTTTGACCAGGTGATACTCAAGGTGCGCAGCGGTGTACCGCTTTCACAGGGCATGCGAGAAGTTGACGGACTGTTAAAGAAGCTCTCCAGTACGATCCAGATCGGCGAAGAGAGCGGACGTCTGGACGTGATGCTGGATTCGATCGCGGCGACACTGGAAGACGAAGCAGAACAGGCAACCAAGAGAATGGTAACGTTGTTAGAGCCGGTGCTGATCATCCTGATGGCATTGATCGTCGGATTCATCATGATTGCAGTTATGCTGCCGATCTACCAGTCATATTCGGCAATAGAAAATTCATAAAAGAGACAGATACACAGGAGGAAATCAATGAGCGATACAGTCATAGCTTTGCGTGAGGACTGCATTCTGGCGGCAGAAGGAAAGTCGGGTGCGAGGCCAAAGATTACAGATGCGCGCCGTATCGATGTAGAAGGATATGGAGATCCGCTGGAACAGTGGAAACAGGCGCTGATAAAATACAAACAGGAATGCCGGCCGGATAAGGTGAAGCTGATCCTTCCCACCACGTATTCATCAGCCAGGATCACACAGGTTCCATATGCAGGAGGAAGAGAACTTACGAAGATGGCGGCCAACGTCATGCAGGAGGCAGCCGGGGATGGCATAGCCGATTACGGAATTGTCCAGTCGGATAAGAAAAAGGGAATCAGCGTGTGTACGGCTGCGGCAGAAGCAGACACGCTGGAAGAGATATTGGGAATCTGCAAAGAGACCGGGCTGAACGTGGAAGCGGTCACAGTCCCGATGGAAGGCTATCTGAAAGGACTGTCCGCGATCAAAGCATATGAGAAGTCGACGGCAGTCTTCCTTCTGTTCGAGGATTCCAGTGTGACAAGCGTGCTGTATCAGAACGGTGTATACATGTACTCCACCAGAAGCCGTATCTTCAGTGAGCGGGGCACACTGGATTTTGGAACGGAGATCGCAAGAAATATTTCCGGAATCTTACAGTTCTATTCGACAAGAAAAGCAGACACACCGATCACCGGGGTATATTATGCAGGATGCGCACAGGATGACTTTGAGGTCTGCGTTCCGGGGATCCGAAATATGAATCTGGAAGTGCATCCAATGAAGACAGGGTTCCAGTTCGAGACAGACGGGGCAGCGGAAGACTGGCTGGTATGCATGGGAGCGCTGATCACAGATAAGAAGAAGCAGATCAATCTCTGTCAGGCCTTTAAGCAGTCGCAGAATGGACAAAAGGCAGAAAAAGGAAGCACAGGAAAACAGCTCGTGATCCCGGGCGTGACACTTCTGATCTGTCTGGCACTGATCGCAGGTGTAAATGTCTGGAATATGTCAACGAAGAGACAGATAAAAGAAATAGATACCTGGATCAATGACAGCGGCAATAAGAAGGCATACAAAGCGGCAGAGAAGGTCAGAAAAAAGGGCGACCAGCTGATTGAAGCACAGTCCCAGGTGAACCGGATGCAACCTATCCGGTTCTGACCGAAGAGATGACTGCAACGATCGTGAACAGCGGCGGCAGCCAGATCCAGGTGGAGATCGAGTCCATGGATGCGGAGACGGGACTGCTTACATTCCACGCGGTCAGCCCGACTGTGATTGACATTCCGGGGTATATCAGCAGACTTACGGACACCGGATTATTTTCATCTGTAGATTACAGCGGATATCAGTTCGGGGACGGTGAGTATTCACTGGATCTCTCCTGCATATTAAAAGCACAAGAAGACGGGGGTGATAAGTAATGAAGCTGGAAATGGAATTAAAATCGGGGGATGTCGTACTCTTGAAATTCCTGGCATGCCTGCTGATCATATTCTTCTCTTTCCGTTTCTTTGTGTTCCCGGGAATCGAGAAACATCAGGATCTGGTACAGGTGAAGGAAGAAAAGCAGATCCAAAAAGACGAGATGGAGAAGACCATTGAAGACAGACCGGTTAATGAAGAAAAGATTGTAAAGCTGAATCAGAAACTGGCAGAATCCGGCAAGGGCTTCTATGAACTTCTTGAGAATCAGGAAGTGGATGAACTGGTCACCGGCCTGGCATTGAAGCAGGGATTAAAACCTGTGTATCTGAAGATTGAAAATACAACGCCCGGCATTCCGGCGGCATATCAGACGGTTGTAAAAAGCAAAGACAGCGATGATACAACCGGATCAGGCAGTCATTCCGATTCTTCCATATTAAAATATGTGAATACAACGACCGTATCCATCACACTTCAGGGCTCGGAGCAGCAGATTCGTGCCATGTTAGATGACATTGCCAGAAATTATCCGGGGGTACAGGTGCGAAGCTTTCACATGGAAGAGAGCACATATGTAGATGACAGCTTACAGCAGGTGTCACAGAATAACTGTGAATGCACGATGGCAGTCTACACATGCGGACAGCTTGGAAAATAAACCCGGAGAACAGCGAAAAAAGCAATGCCTGAAAGTAAGAATCCCAGGGAGGAAATGAGAAATTGAAAACAAATCTTAGAATCGGAGAGGTCCTGGAAGAGAAAGGTTATGTAACCGCAGAACAGATCAGACAGGCCCTGGCATACCAGAAAGAACATAGAGACAAACGAGTAGGACAGATACTGATGGAACTGGGATTTGTCACAGAAGAACAGGTGCTGGAGGCACTTGCCAGCAGACTGCATCTGGATATCGTGGATGTGGCACAGATCCCGGTGGACTTAAAAGCGGTCGGCATGATCGACCGTGAACTTGCAGAGAAGAATCTGTTACTTCCGGTCAGTGTAAAGGACCACAACATTATTCTGGTCACGAATGACCCGCTCAATTATTTTGCGCTGGAAGAAGTAAGGCAGCAGACCGGATGTCAGCTTAAGATCTGCTTAAGTGAAGAAGCACCGCTTAAGAAAGCTGTGTCTTATTACTATGCAGAGGTCAATGCGAGAAAAGCCGCAAAGCAGGCAAATGTAGGATTTGACACAGTGGGTGCGGTTGATGAACTTGAGATCGAGAATCTGGAAAATGCAGATGATGAAGCGCCGATCGTCAGACTCCTGAACAGTCTGATCGAGCGTGCGATCAAGACAGAAGCTAGCGATATCCACATCGAACCATTTGAAAAAGAGACCACAGTCCGCATGCGTATCGATGGCGTGGTGACGGAATATGTGAAGATTCAGAAGAATATCCACGGACCACTGATCGCACGTATCAAGATCCTGGCTAATCTGGATATCGCAGAGAAGCGTATCCCGCAGGATGGACATTTCCGTGTGGCACTGGACGAAGGACAGGTCAATATCCGTGTATCCGTTCTGCCGACCGTATTCGGAGAGAAGGCAGTCCTGCGTATCATGGCGGGCACGGCACATATGGATCATGCGGAGCATTTCGGAATGGATGATTACAGCTATGCGCAGTTTGCGCCACTTCTGAATTGCCCGAACGGGATCATATACATTACCGGACCGACCGGAAGCGGCAAATCTACGACGTTATATATGGTACTGGATTATCTGTCAGGCAGACAGGTGAATATCTCTACGATCGAGGATCCGGTGGAGAAGAACCTTCCGGGAGTCAACCAGACGCAGGTGAATCCGGCAGCGGGGCTGACCTTTGACGTGGGACTGCGTGCACTGATGCGTCAGGATCCGGATATCATCATGGTCGGGGAGACCAGAGACGGGGAGACAGCGGGAACTTCCGTGCGTGCTGCCATCACCGGACATATGGTGCTCAGTACCCTGCATACGAACGATGCGGTATCCAGTATCGTGCGTCTGGAAGATATGGGTGTTGAGACGTATCTGGTGGCCAATTCCATTGTAGGACTTGTGGCGCAGCGTCTGATGCGCAAGGTCTGCCCTTACTGCGGACAGGTGGTAGAGACAACACCGCAGGAGAGGGGATTCCTCGGAGAAGATGTCACGACGATCCACAGAGGTGCGGGATGCCCGCAGTGTCATCACACCGGATATAAGGGAAGGATCGCCGTTCATGAAGTACTGGCTGTCGACCATGCGATCCGCAGGATGATCATCGAGCATGCATCGGTAGAAGAGATCACACATTATGCAAGAGAACATCAGAAGATGCGTACACTGAAGGAAAGCGGACAGATCCTTGTGGAAGAAGGACTCACAACGCCGGAAGAACTGATGAAGATCAGTTATGAATAAATGAATAAATGGAGAAAGGCAGAAACAGCGGGAAAATGGAAAAAAATCATGAAATTATCGACCATCTGATCCGTAAAGCACGGGCAGAAAAAGCATCGGATATACACATTTCAGAAGGGATGCCGATCTGGCAGCGTGTGAATGGCCGCCTGCAGAAATCCGACTGGCAGATGGAGCCGGAGCAGATCAAAGAGATGCTTCTTGGAATGTTAAATGAGGCACAAAGAGAAGCATTTTACCAGGGAAGAGATGTGGATTTTTCATGGGAGACTACCGACGGATGCCGACAGCGTGTGAATATCTTCTGCCAGCAGAAGAAGATCGCGGCAACGATCCGGATCCTGAATCAGACGATCCCGACGCTGGAAGCACTGAAGATCCCATCCATCCTGTATGATATGGCGAAAGAACCGAGGGGGATCGTTCTGGTGACCGGACCGACCGGAAGCGGAAAGTCCACCACACTGGCGGCAGTCATTGAACATATGAATCAGACCTATGACAGACACATCATTACGATCGAAGACCCGGTCGAGTATGTATACGAATCTAAGAAATCTCTGATCCACCAGCGCGAGGTCGGACAGGACGTACCGGATTTTGCATCTGCCTTAAGAAGTGCGCTCCGGGAAGACCCGGATGTGATTCTGGTAGGAGAGATGCGGGACTATGAGACAATCTCGGCAGCACTTCTGGCAGCAGAGACCGGTCACCTGGTACTTTCCACGCTTCACACGACCGGAGCGGCCCAGACGGTAGAACGTATCATCGATGCCTGTCCGGCCGAAGGACAGAACCAGGTACGTATCCAGCTTGCGGGAACATTAAAAGGGATCATCAGCCAGTGCCTGATCCCGTGTGGCGGCGGCTTAAGCCGTGTGGCAGCGACAGAAGTCCTGACCGGAAATGATGCGATCCTGAATCTCATCCGTGAAGGTAAGACGCATCAGATGCCGGCCATGATGCAGTCGGGAGCAGCGAAAGGCATGCACACCCTCAATATGGATCTGTTAAGACTTATGCAGGAAGGATACATCACGCAGAAAGAAGCAGTGATGTATACAAATGATAAGGCAGAACTGCTATCAACCTATGGAATTTAGAGATGTCCCATTATAGACGCAGGTTGTCTTCTTACCCGGAATGATGGTTACCATGTAACCGTCTTTGCCGAAATTGATCGCAACCACCCGTCCGTCAGCCGTGTGAAAGATCTGAAGCAGTACTTCTCTCGAATTCGGATTACTGCCTAAGAAGGCATTGCAGGTTGTGTTCCAGGTATTCTTATTTTTCGGAGCGATGAACAGATAACGAGCATCGGATTTTTTTGTACTGTCAAGATAATCCAGTACCTGACGGGAGATCCTTCTGCTGGAGGTATTGACTTCTGTCTGATCTTTTGGGTTCTGCTGTAAGGCATTCAGGGCAGCGTTGGTAACCCTGCCAAGCTTGCTTACCTCCTTACCATCAATGACAGTGGTGAAGCGGCAAGGTGATTTTGGAGCCGGGTCGGTAAAGCTCTCCGGATACAGGGCATAGCATCCCGACAGCGCTGCCTGCGAAGCCTTCCACACATCGGTGGCTTCCGTTATAATAGCTTTTTCTTTTGCTTTTCTGATATACCCTGTCAGGGCCGGGATCAGAAGAGCAGCAAGAATCGCAAGAATCGTCAGTACGACAATAAGCTCCACTAATGTAAATCCCCGTTTGGTTTGGTTTTTGTCTGGTTTTTTTATAATGATCTTCCTCTCTTTTCCTTTTAGGTATAATTATAGACAATGGGGGAAGTTTGGTCAAGGGGACGGGAAAAGTGGCTTTTTTTCTGTCCCTGCTGGCTTTTTTAGATTTTCTGCTTGTCTTTTGTTGAAGACATCTATATAATGAGTTTAAACATTTATCTATAACAATCATTTTATTTATATGTTTATTTTCTGTTTTATTATTTTATCTGATTTTTACCCATTTTAATCATTTTTAATTTTACGCACGAAAGGATTGGTGCAATGCCAAGAAAAGCCAGAAAAAAGAGCAGCATGAACATTTATCATGTGATCTTAAGAGGAATCAATCAGCAGATCATATTCGAAGACAAGCATGATCATGTGCAGTTTATCAGCATTATGAAGCACTATAAAAAGCTGTGCGGATTCAAGTTATATGCATACTGTCTGATGGACAATCATGTCCATCTGCTGATCGAGGACGCAGACATTCCCCTGGATGAAATCATGAAGAAAATCGAGGTCAAATTTGTCCGATGGTATAATCGGAAATCCGCTATATCCATCAGAATCCACTCCATGCCGGGCTGGAAAGAGTGCCCGGCGTATATCCGTGGAGCAGTTACGGAGCGTACGTGGTTACAGATGCTTCGTTTATCGATGTGGATCGTGTATTGGAATTGTTCAGCAGTCACCGGGAATGTATGGATTATCTGAATACGGATTCGGATGAAAAATGTATGGAACATGTGTCTTCTTACCGTATGTCGGACCGGGCGGCACTGGATGTAATACGGGAGCAGACGCCGTGTATATCCCCGTCTGATTTCCAACATCTGGAATTGTATACAAGAAATCAATATTTGAAAATGTTACATCATGCCGGAATCTCTAAACGGCAGCTAAGCAGGCTGACAGGAATATCAAGAACGGTGATAGATAAAGCGGTAAGAGGAGTCTGAGCCACTATACTGAGCCATCGGGGACAGAGAAAAAGCCGGTTAACCCCGTCCCCAATGGCTCACCACCGCATACAATCCCATCGCCATGATACATAGTAATACAATGCTCATAAGCAGGACATTCATCTGGAAAATCTGGCTGGAGTAGATGATCAGGTATCCCAGCCCTTCACGGGCCGCCAGGAATTCACCGATCACAACCCCCACTAGACACAGTCCGATATTTACCTTCATATTGCTCAGGATCGCAGGTATGGAGCTGGGAAGTACAACCTTGGTCAGGACATCTCTATGCTTTCCGCCGAGCGTATAGATCAGTGTCATCTTACCCGGGTCAGTAGTCATAAAACTGGTATACAGGTTCAGAATGCTTCCGAAGATTGCCACCGACATCCCGGCGACGATGATCGTGGTGCGTGTAGCACCGAGCCATACGATAAGGAGCGGGGCAAGCGCCGACTTCGGAAGGCTGTTCAGGACGACCAGATAGGGTTCCAATATCTCCGAAAGCTTCTTACTGAACCACAGAAGTACAGCAGCAAGCACACTGAAGAACGTCACCAGAAAGAAACTGACGAGAGTCTCATATAATGTAACACCCAGATGCCGGAAAATGCTCCGGTCGGCAGCCATGCTGAAAAAACACCGTGCGATCCCGGACGGACTGCTGAAGATAAATGAATCGATGATCTGATGAGAGGAAGTAAATTCCCACACAGACAGAAAAATCACGAGAAGAAGAATACGGGAAATGCAGACGAATCTTCGGTGCATCCGGTAACGGCGCAGAAAAGAGCGCTGCGCAGAACTTACAGCGGCGGTCGGATCAGTTGCCGGTTTCCGAGAAAACCGGTGCTTCCTGCTTCTTGTCATCGTCATTCAGCTCCTTCCATATCAGATTAAAATAATTCTTGAATTCCGGCGTACTCCTGCGCTTAAGCGGAGTATCATGCTCCAGGCGGAAGATAAGCGGAATTGTCTGCCGGATCGTTGCCGGCCGGCTGGAAAGCACGATCACACGGTCGGCAAGAGAGATCGCTTCCGACAGGTCGTGCGTGACCAGAAGTGCAGATTTTCCTTCGTTCCGGATGATCTGCCCGATGTCATCGCCAACCTGAAGCCTGGTCTGATAGTCCAGGGCGGAAAAAGGTTCATCCAGAAGAAGAAGCTCCGGCTCCAGGACGAGTGTGCGGATCAGGGCAGCACGCTGCCGCATCCCGCCGGACAACTCCGAAGGCCTTGCATTCTTAAAGTCACCGAGTCCATAGATGTCAAGAAGCTCATGTGCCCGTTGCTTCGTACGCGCTGTCAGTGCGTGCTGGACTTCCAGCCCAAGGATTACATTATTATAAATCGTGCGCCATTCAAAGAGTTCATCGTGCTGTAACATATAGCCGACATTTGTCGTGCTCTCTTTCAAAGGCTTTCCGTTGATCTTAATCTGCCCCTCTGTACAAGGCAGCAGTCCGCAGATCAGCGAAAGCAGTGTAGATTTGCCACACCCGGAAGGCCCCACAATAGCGGCAAATTCTCCTTTTTTCAATGAAAATGAGATATCAGACAGAGCCAGGGTCTCCCCTTGCAGAGTATGATACGTGTAAGAAATGTGCTGTAGATTTAAAATCTGTTCCCGAACCGGTTCCATAGAAGACCTCCTACAAGCGAAAAATAACCTATATAAGAATAACCTATATAAGTAAGATATGCCGCAGACAGAAAACAGGTGAATAGATGTGGTGTGTGTGGTAAAATGCTGATATGGAAATGTCAGAAAGACATTAACACACCAGGAGAGGTCATTACATGTTACAAAAAATAAATTATCAAAAAGAACTGGATAGATTAATCACGGATCTGCAAAAAGAAGAAAAAGTCCCGACGCTTCTGCTTCACAGCTGCTGCGCCCCGTGCAGCAGTTATGTGCTGGAATACCTGAGCAATTACTTCAGAATCACGGTACTTTATTACAATCCGAACATTTACCCGGAGAGCGAATACAGCAAGCGCATCATCGAACAGCAGACACTGATCGGGGCGATGCATACGAAATATCCGGTGCAGTTCATTGCGGGCAGCTATGAGAAAGAGAAATTCTATGCGATGGCAAAGGGACTGGAAGAAGTAAAAGAAGGCGGCGTGCGCTGCTTCAAATGCTATGAACTCCGCTTAAGAGAGGCCGCAGAGATTGCAAAAGCCGGAGGATATGAGTACTTCACGACGACGCTCAGCATCAGCCCGCTTAAGAATGCAGCAAAATTGAATGAGATTGGATTAAAACTTGCAGAAGAGTATGGCGTGGCATATCTGACGTCAGATTTCAAAAAGAAGAACGGATATAAGCGGTCCGTAGAATTATCCGCACAGTACGGGCTTTACCGGCAGGATTACTGTGGCTGTGAATTCTCCATGCGTCAGCGTCTGGAAGAACAGCAGGCGGGAAAAAACAGTGAAAATGCATAAATCGAATTAGAAAATTGCATGGATTAAGAAAAAAATCACGTTTCAGGGTGAATAAATATGTAAATTTCTGCAATAATATTTGCTTTTACGCGGAAATGTGTTAAAATCGGAAACAGTAAACTTAAAAATGAAAGGAAGAAATCCATATGGCACAGTTATGGGGAGGCCGTTTCACAAAAGAAACAGACCAGTTAGTATATAATTTCAACGCTTCCATTACATTTGACAAGAGATTCTATAAGCAGGATATCAAAGGCAGTCTTGCACATGTAGCAATGCTTGCAAAGCAGGGAATCTTAACGGAAGAAGAAAAAGAACAGATCACAGACGGACTGAATGGCATTTTGGCAGATGTAGAATCCGGAAAATTAGAAATCTCAGATAAATATGAAGACATCCACAGCTTTGTGGAAGCAACACTGATCGACCGTATCGGCGATCCGGGAAAGAAACTTCACACCGGACGAAGCAGAAATGACCAGGTTGCATTAGATATGAAGCTTTTCACCAGAGACGAGATTCATGAGATCGATGCACAGGTAAAGGAACTTCTGGAAGTGATCCTTCACGTGATGGAGGAAAATGTCGAGACATACATGCCAGGATTCACACACCTTCAGAAAGCGCAGCCGATCACACTGGCCCACCACATGGGAGCATATTTTGAAATGTTCCGCAGAGACCACGAGAGACTGAAAGACATCGCAAAGCGTATGAATACCTGTCCGCTCGGTTCCGGAGCACTTGCGGGGACAACCTATCCGCTGGACCGTGAGTACACAGCCGAATTACTTGGATTCGACGGACCGACACTGAACAGCATGGACGGGGTATCCGACAGAGATTACTTATTAGAACTGTTATCTGCACTCAGCATCATTATGATGCACCTGAGCAGATTTTGTGAGGAAGTCATCATCTGGAATTCGAATGAATACCAGTTCGTGGAGATCGATGACGCATACAGCACCGGAAGCAGTATCATGCCGCAGAAGAAGAACCCGGATATCGCAGAACTCGTAAGAGGTAAGACAGGACGCGTATATGGTGCATTAAATGCACTGCTTACAACGATGAAAGGTATTCCTCTTGCATACAATAAAGACATGCAGGAAGATAAAGAATGGGCATTCGATGCCATGGATACCGCAAAAGGATGCATCACATTATTTGCCGGTATGTTAAAGACCATGCAGTTCAACAAAGACCGCATGGAAGAAAGTGCAAAACACGGATTCACTAACGCAACAGATGCGGCAGATTATCTGGTAAATCACGGTGTACCATTCAGAGATGCACACGGCATCGTAGGAAAACTTGTGCTGACCTGTATCGAGAAGAAGATCCCGTTAGATGCACTTCCGCTGGAAGAGTACAAGAAGATCTCACCGGTATTTGAAGAAGACATATATGAAGCAATTGATCTTAAGACATGTGTGAATAAGCGTATCACGATCGGAGCACCGGGAAAGGATGCGATGGAGAAGTCGATCGCAGCTTATAAGAAATACATGGCTGAATAAGAACAAAAGAAAGGGAGAGAAAAGAAGATGGAGAAGAAATTAAGAGTAGGTATTTTAGGAGCAACAGGAATGGTTGGACAGCGTTTTATCTCATTGCTTGAAAATCACCCTTGGTTCGAAGTAGTAACAGTAGCAGCAAGCCCGCGTTCAGCAGGAAAGACATACGAAGAGGCAGTCGGCGGACGTTGGAAAATGGATACACCAATGCCGGAAGGCGTTAAGAAACTGATCGTAAAGAATGTAAATGAAGTAGAAGAAGTATCTTCTACCGTAGATTTCGTATTCAGTGCCGTAGATATGACAAAAGACGAGATCAAAGCGATCGAAGAAGCATATGCAAAGACAGAGACACCGGTTGTATCAAACAACAGCGCACACCGCTGGACAAAAGATGTACCGATGGTAGTACCTGAGATCAATGCAGCACATTTCGATCTCATCAAGACTCAGAAAGAACGTCTCGGAACAACACGCGGATTCATCGCAGTAAAACCAAACTGCTCCATCCAGAGCTACACACCTGCACTTGCAGCATGGAAAGAATTCGGACCGAAGGAAGTTGTTGTAACAACATACCAGGCAATCTCCGGAGCAGGTAAGACATTCAAAGACTGGCCGGAAATGATCGAGAACATCATCCCATACATCGGAGGAGAAGAAGAAAAGAGCGAAAAAGAACCTCTGCGTGTACTCGGAACACTCGAAAACGGTGAAATTAAACTTGCAGAAGAGCCAAAGATCACATGCCAGTGCTTAAGAGTTCCTGTACTGAACGGACACACGGCAGCTGTATTCATCAACTTCGAAAAGAAGCCAACCAAAGAACAGCTGATCGAAAAACTGGAAAGCTTCAAGGGATTCCCGCAGGAAGCAGATCTTCCGAGTGCACCAAAGCAGTTCATCCAGTATCTGTCAGAAGACGACAGACCACAGGTAAAAGCTGACGTTAACTACGAGAACGGAATGGGCGTATCCATCGGACGTCTGAGAGAAGACAGCATGTATGATTACAAATTCATCGGACTGTCACACAACACTGTCCGCGGTGCGGCAGGCGGAGCAGTACTTTGCGCCGAAGCACTGACTGCTAAGGGATATATCCAGGCGAAGTAGCCAGGGGGACGGGAAATCCGGCTTTTTTAGTGTCCCAAGTGGCACACTCACCTGCTTAGCATTCATAAGGCGAAGACATAAAAAGGCAAAAGCATAAAAAAGATGAAAGCATAAAATATAAAAAGGCGAGAACTGCAACATGTAAAAAGGCGCAGTTCCCGCCTTTTTATACGTTATATCTCCAGCAAAGAAGCCGGTCCCGCATGCCGATACAAAGTCCGATCACAAATCTGATCGCAAATCTGAACACCAGTTTTGTCACAAGTCTGAACACGAGCTGAACACGATACATCTCAGTGTTGAGAATAAAAGATGGTTTTGCTATAATAAAGTATACAATAAACTCGCTGATTACAAAGTGCCGGTGGGGACACTGAAAAAACCAAAAACACCGTCCCCATGGCCCATGGCAAGAAACGGAGGAAGCCCCTATGGACCGAGAATTATTGAACTACACACAGAACCGAGAACTTTCCTGGCTGAGATTCGATCAGCGTGTATTGGAAGAAGCAAGAGATAAGAGCGTGCCGCTATTAGAACGTATGAAATTCGTAGCCATCTTCACCAGTAACTTAGATGAATTCTTCATGATCCGTGTCGGAAGTCTCTATGACATGGTGCAGACAGACGACAGACACAGAGACAGCCGGTCGGGAATGACACCGCAGGAGCAGCTGGATGCGATCTACGCAGCAGTTGCCCCGTTATATAAAGAACGTGACAAGACCTACGCCGGGATCAAGAAAGAACTGTCCCCATACGGAGTCTGCGGACTGGACTTTAAAGAACTGGAGGCAGACGAGAAGAAATATGTTAAGAAATGTTTCAAAGAGCAGATCCTGCCGGTACTGTCACCGCAGATCGTAGACAGCAGCCACCCGTTCCCGCATCTTATGAATAAAGATATCTACGTAACAGCCAATCTGAAGCATATCAATAGCAGGAAGAATAAAGACGACAAAGAAAAAGAACAGATCCTCGGAATCGTACCGGTTCCGACCTATGTATCCGATATCCTGATGCTTCCGGGACATGACATCCGTTATATCCGCATGGAGAAAGTCATCATGGAATACCTGGATCTGGTATTTGACCAGTACGAAGTATCCGACCCGAACTACATCTGCGTGACAAGAAATGCAGACGTATCTCCGGACGATGAGGCACTGGAGGTCACCGATGACTTCCGGAAACTCATGCAGAGTACCCTGCACAAACGCCGCAGGATGGCGGTAGTAAGATTAGAAACAGCAGAGAAACTGACACCGGAAATGCAGGAATACTTCTGTAAGAAATTCAAGATCACACCGGAACAGATCTTCCGCACGAAGATGCCGATGAAACTGGATTATATGTTCTCCATCGCAGGAAATCTCCCGGAGTCCATGAAGAAAGCACTGGTCTACGAACCATTCTCCCCGCAAAAATCAGCACATGTACAGGATGGAAATATGTTAAAACAGGTGAATTTACCGGAAATGTGTGGATAAATGTCGAATTGT
>OLSE01000999.1_pt1 | contig 27075 bp, 18 predicted proteins | sample 1673191 | NCBI WGS metagenome assembly OLSE01 (sample SAMEA3136764, study PRJEB25190) | human gut metagenome | biome: human gut; feature: human-associated habitat; material: faeces | place: Austria | collected 2013
CGGACACATGCAGAACGAGTAGACGCCCCGTCCCCCCACCTGCTCCACCAGCGAGTAGGACGCGGCGGGCAAATACTCGCCTCGCTCCGGCATATGGTACTGCGCCGCGTCGATCAGCCGCTGAGGATGCTCGACGCGCACGCCCATAGCGAAAGCCTTCGCCTCGAGCTCGACGCCGCAGCGGTCGAGCATCTCGTAGACGTCCCGGGCCGAATGGCCGGCAGCCAGCACGACGGCCGCCCCTTCGGCCGGCAGGTCGCCGCCCGACGCCACGACCTCGCAACGGCCAGCGAGCGCACGGCGGAGCGCCGCTTCGTCGCCGCGGTATTCGAGACGGAAAAGATTCTGGCCGTGCCGGCGGCGAATCTCGTCGACGGCACCCGAAAGGATGTTGCACGAACGGTCGATGAGCGTGATATGGTCGCATACCTCCTCGACCGACGACATGTTGTGGGTCGAGAAGATGACCGTCGCCCCGCGGTCGCGCAGCCCCAGAATCTCCTCTTTGAGCAGATTGGCGTTGATCGGGTCGAAGCCCGAAAAGGGTTCGTCGAAGATCAGCAGTTCGGGTTCGTGCAGCACCGTGACGATGAACTGTACCTTCTGCGCCATTCCCTTCGACAGCTCCTCGACGCGACGGTTCCACCACGACGCGATGTCGAACCGGTCGAACCACACCCGCAGGCGGCGCACGGCCTCGGCACGCGACAGCCCTTTGAGCCGTGCGAAAAAGAGCGCCTGCTCGCCCACCTTCATCTTCTTGTAGAGGCCGCGCTCCTCGGGCAGGTAACCGATGCGCTGCACGTCGGCGGACGCGAGAGGCCGTCCGTCGAAGAGCACCCGCCCTTCGTCGGGCGCCGTAATGCGGTTGACGATGCGGATGAGCGTCGTCTTTCCCGCGCCGTTGGGCCCCAGCAGTCCGTAGACCGAACCGCGCGGGATGTCGAGCGACACGTCGTCGAGCGCCGTATGGCCGGAGTAGTGTTTCGAAACATGTTCGACCCGCAATAAAAAATCCTCCATTTGGCGATAAATTTCGACAAATATAGCGAAAATCGCCGAATATCGACCGCATACGCAGCGCGACATCCGCTCCGACACGAAAAAAAATGCGACTATCGATCGCACGGCCGAAAAATGCACGAATGCATCGATTCGGCGGCGATGGCATCGAATCGGCGACAAATCATCGTCCGAATCCCGCAACCGGTCTATAATCCGACATTTCAGGCCGATACGATTCGGAAGAAAAATTGCGCGGAGATTTGCTCTTTTTAAAACGAAAACGTATTTTTGGAGACAACAAACAAAATGTTCCACTCTTAAAATTCTCTCTCATGATTAAAAAACAGACATGGATGGCAATCCTTGCCACAGTCGTGCTCCTCGCAGGCGTAGGTTGCGGCGATTCGCCCGAAGAGATCGATCCCGACAAGGGGGGGGGTACCGAACAGGAGGGCCCTGAAAAGCCCGAACCCGAGAAACCTGAACCCGCACCGGCATTCGTGCTTATGCTCTCCGAGGCCGAAGCCATGAATTTCCGCATCTCCGTCGAGTCCGATGATCCTCAACGCAACTACTTCGTCGGCATCACCACACGCGCCGATTTCGACCGTTTAAAAACTGCACAGGCCGTAGCCGAGACCTTGGTCGAACTCGAAAAAGGATACGGCACAATCGACTGGACCACCCCCGACGATCAGCTCATCTACCGCGGCAACAAGACGATCGATGCCGGCAGGATATGGAGCCTCAAACCGAAGAGCGACTATGCCGTGGTGGTATTCGGCGTTGGTGCCGAAGGTGCAATTACGACCGACGTTTTTCATGATTTCATCTCCACGACTGCCGTCATGCCCTCCCAAAACAGGCTCTCCGTCAGCGTTGCCCCCGAATCCGCCAACGTCTCGGTGACGACCACCAATGCCGATCCCTACTTTCTGGACTGCATCGCCACCTCGCGCATCGAAGGATACCCGACTGACAAACTGGCCGAGTTTCTCATCGGCAGCTACGGATCCGCCATCAGCGAGTGCATCGAGACGGGCGACGTGACACGTGATTTCACCCGTCTGCTGGAAGAAGACACCGACTACTGCGCCGTAGCCTTCGGCTACCTGGGCGGTTACCCCACGACCGATATTGTCGTCGTCCCCTTCCATACTCCGGGCGGCGAACTCAAACCGCAGGACTGCACCTTCTCGTCAACGGTCGCCGACATCACGCTGCAAGGGGCCACCATCACCATCAAACCCTCGAATCCCGCTACCCCCTATTTCTGGCAGGTCTACAACACGACGCTTATCGAAAGCTACCGCAAGGGAGCCGGCGTCGCACAACTGATGGCCGACGGACTGGCAATTATCGCCGAAGCGCTCTCCGAGCAAGCCGGCATCGAGATCACGCCTGAAAAAGCGGCCGGCATGGTCACCAAAACCGGAAACGACAGTTTCGTCTACACCACACTCGACCCTGCTACGGAATACTGCGTTATGGCCGTAGGACTCGATAACAAAGCCCGCCAGACGACCGAAGTCTACATCTCCCAGCCCTTCAAGACGCTTGCTCCGGGCGGCGATGTCTTCGCCCCTATGGAGTGTACGATCACCGTCAACGGCATGACCGACGACGGTTTGAGCGTCACGGTATCTCCCGCCGACAAGCAGATGACCTATGTCGGCATGGCCGGTGAAGCCGAATATTACGCCGAATTCGCATCTGACGCGGAGTACCTGACCGATGATCTGCTGCTATGGACCGAAATGGCCGCCGGCGAACAGATGTCCCTCGTAGAACTGCTTACGGAGTACGGTTTCTTCCTGCAAGGCGATCAAACCTATATTTTCCCCGAAAATTTCACACCCGGCAATCTCTACTTGGCATATACATACGGACTGAATCAACAGGGAGAGGTGACCGCCGGAATGCAGAAAACCTTCTTCACGATCGATGAGCAGGGAAAAGCGCATCCTGCCGCCGCGCCGGCCGTGTCGAATGTCCGCAAGCTGCACAGATCCGACCTGCACCTTGCCGCATACAGCTACATACCCGATGCTACCCGGCCGGCCTCGCCCTTTCTGAACGCATGGACGAACATCGCGCCCAAACGCACCGTCGGACTATTCGAATAAAATTCCCTCCCGATTCCCGCAGCCGAAAACGAAACTCTGGCTGCGGGAATTTGTTTTTCAGGAAAAAACGCTATCTTTGCCGCACGAAAGCAAGCGCCGAGGGGGCCCGCTGCAACGCGGGCCTGAGCGACGCCCGAGGTAACAACTAAAAAACAAAAAATTTATGCAGACTCTCAAAATCGAGGCAACTCCGCGCGCCGACTTCGGCAAGAAAGCCAGCCGCGCCATCCGCCGCGAGGGCCAGGTGCCCTGCGTCCTCTACGGAGGCGGCGAGACCGTATCGTTCAGCGTAGACGCCAAAGCGCTCAAACCGCTGATCTACACCCCCAACTCCTATATCGTCGAGCTGACGATCGGCGGCAAGACCGAAAAGGCCGTGATGCGCGAAGTGCAGTTCCACCCCGTGCGCGAGGAGATTCTCCACATCGACTTCTACCGCGTGCAGGAGGGCAAACCCGTGGCAATCAGCATTCCGGTGCGCCTGACCGGCAACGCCGAGGGCGTGAAGGTGGGCGGCAAGCTCGTCCTCTCGACCCGCAAGATCTTCGTCAGCGGCCCGGTCGACAAACTGCCCGACGAGATCACCGTCGACGTGACGACGCTGGGCGTGGGCAAGACGATCTTCGTGGGCGACCTCAAATCGGACGACCTGAAATTCCTGACCCCCGCCACCACGGCCGTTTGCGCCGTTCGCGTAACGCGTGCTTCGCGCGGCGCCGCAGCGGAGGCCGCCCAGTAGCTGTCGCTCCGGAACCGAAACGATTGTCGAAACCGATAAATTCCGGACGATGAAATACCTCGTTGTAGGACTGGGGAACATCGGCGCCGAATACGCCGACACCCGCCACAACATCGGATTCAAGGTGTTGGATTGCTTAGCCGAGCAGTCCAACATCGCTTTTACGACGGGCCGTTACGGCGCGACGGCCGAACTGCGCTACAAGGGACGCACGCTCGTGCTGCTCAAACCGTCGACCTACATGAACCTCTCGGGCAAAGCCGTCCGTTACTGGATGGAAGCCGAGAAGATCGCGCCGGAGAATCTGCTGGTCGTGGTGGACGACATCGCACTCCCTTTCGGGACGCTTCGGATGCGGCCGAAAGGCAGCGCCGGCGGTCATAACGGGCTGAAAAACATCACCGAGCTGTTGGGCACGGAGGCGTACGCCCGCATCCGTTTCGGCATCGGCGGCGATTTCGCCCGCGGGCATCAGGTGGACTACGTGCTGGGGTCGTGGTCGGACGAAGAGCGCAAGGCGCTGCCCGAGCGGCTGAAAGTCTTCGCCGAGGCCGTTCTCTCTTTCGCCACGATCGGCGCCGAACGCACGATGAACCTCTACAACAAGCGGTGACCCGCCCTCGTCGTCATCCGTAAAAATCCCCGGCTCGCAAGGAGCCGGGGATTTTTATTTTCCGAAACGGATGCTACCGTACCCGCACCAGACGCGGCTTGGCGGCAGTGGCCGGAGGCGTATCCGAACCAGCCTCGGTCAATACGCGGACCGACGTGAGCGGCGTGGTAATCACCCCGTCGGCCGTACAGCCGTAGGCATAGACCACATAACCGGTCGAAGCCCACAGATTCTCGGCCTTCATTTCGATGTCGCCCGTCAGCAGCTCGTCGGAGAGCGTCCGGCCCGCTTCGAGGTTGTATTTCGTCCAGAAGAGGTCGTCGGCCGCATACTGCATGTCGTTTTCGAACTCATAATAGGTCGCACTCTTGTCGAGGTGGCAGATATAGGTCAGGTTCTTGTTCGACGGCGTGACCTTGATCGAGAGATTCTGACGCGATACCGTCACGTCGAGGTCGAACGTGCACTCCTCGGTCGGCGTGAAGGCCGGCGTGCGGAACTCCTTCTTCGCCACATCCGTGCGCAGCTCCTTGCCGTCGACGCCGAAGGCGATCAGGCAGTAGTCCGTCTCGGCGACCAGCGGACGGATCGCCTCGTTGGCCAGTTCGTTTTCGCGGATCCAGGCGCGCGGAACGACCTGCCGCTGCGTACCGCAGGAAGAAAGATCCGTCCACTTGATCGTCGTCGGATCATCCATGTAAAGCTCGTCGTAATAACGAGTCTCATACTCCTTGACATAGGCGGCGGCCACCTCCGCGTCGGTCAGAGGCTGCCCCTGCCCGCCGGTGAAGGCCGACTTCTTGACGATGCCGTGGAAATAGTGCAGGTCGTCGCTCGGCACCACACTGTACCCGGCGCCGTACCACGTGATGTTGTCGACCGTGACGCGGTATTTGGTATTGACCACCACCGGCGTAGTCGTCTTGAAGGGAACCTTCATTACGGCGGTATTGGGTATCAATGCGGTTCCTTCGCTGTTTTCCTCCAATCCGAAGGCGATCAGATAATAAGACGCACCGGCCGTGAGCGGCGTCGCCTCAGGCGTGGTATAGGTAGCCGTTCCCTTCGACATCAGCGTCTCTTTGTAATAATCCCACATTCCATACTGAACATAGAAATCGAACATCGCTTTCAGTTCGGCGACGACGGCCGCCTCGCCCTTTTCATCGAACGTCTCGGCATCGTAAGCCGAAACATAGTAATAGATCGAAGCGTCCTTCGGCGTGACGGTCGCCGTGACGCTCTTGTCGGTCACCTCGGTGATGTCGATCGTGAAGTCGTCGCCCTCGGTCACGCCGGTCTGGCTCTTGTCGACCACGACACCCAACTTGGCCACCGAGCTGCGCTCCGCACCGTCGAAATAGATCACGGCCACCGTGCCTTCGGCCTCGAAGCTCGCAGCGTCGGCCGCCGGAGCCGTCACGCTCAACACGTCGTCCTTCAATGCCACGCGCCATCCGTCGGGCTTGGTGAGAATCGTCTCCGCCACGCCGGCGCTCTCGATCTCATAGGTCTTGGTCTCGCCGTAGACGAAGGGTGCCACATCGGGAGCCTTGCGCAGGATCAGGTAGAAATCCATCCGCTTCGCGACCGTGATGACCGACCCGTCGGTCAGCGTGAAATAGACGTTGCCGTCGTCCTGCGTCACGGCGCTGAAAAACGAGTCCTGAATCGACGATCCGTCGTCCGTCACGGCCTTCACCGGCTCGCCCGCGGCATTCGTGATCCGCTCCCACGTATCTCCGCCGTCATAGCTCGCCACCCAGTAACCCTCTTCGTCGACCGACAGCCGGGGGGGGGGTAACTTCGGCCGTCACGCGCAGTTTCTGCCCGTCGACTTCGAGGATCGTCGTCTTTCCGTCGATCGTCTGCGCCCAGTAGTAGACACCGTCCTCCTCCTTCACGCCGATCACCGGAGCATCCTTGCCCGCGGCGCCGTCCTCGCCGTTGGCAATCACCGCTTTCGTGTCGTCCGAAAAGTAGATCGTGTAGCTTTTGCCGTCCGTGCCCGGCTCGACCTTCACCACCGAGACATTGCTCTCCAATTTCCTGACCAGCGCATCGATCGTCGTGATTTCGCCATTGAGCTTCGTCAGCTGCGTTTCGAGTTTCGCGACGCGATCCCGCAGATCGTTCAACCCCGTGCGAAGCTCCGTGTCGTCGTAATCGTCCGAGCACCCGCCCAGCACCACGGCCGCGAGCGTCAGACCCCATAGGATAAAATGTTTCATAAACAGTTGAGTTAAGTGAATAAATAGGGTTTCTTTCATCTCTTCGCAGACAGTATCCGCCCCGCAGGCAGCAGGCCGCCGAGGGCGATGAGCCGGCCGCCCTCCGGCGCCGGCTCTTCCGATAAAGATACGCTTTTTTCCGCAGAGATGCAAACCGCACGCCGGCAGCATGTTCCGGCACGGAATAACGATCCGAACATTTTAAGCCACAAAAGGTTGCATTCCATCGGGAAAATCCGGGGAAAGCCTTCATTCCGGCAGAAAAATCCCCGAGAAGCATTCCGAACCGATTTCCCCGAAAAAGCGTACGGCCGCGGCTGCGCACTGTTCTCCGGCATGGATTTTTCGGGAGGAACACCTTCGCCCGGAATCAGTGGCGGCGCAGCGAGACGTAACGTTCGATCTGCCGATCGCACTCCCGGCGCAGCTCCTCCAACGTCCGGCCGTAGGCCGGATCGGAGGCGAGATTGACCGCCTCCTCCGAATCGGCCGCCAGATCGTAAAGCTCCTCCCGACCCGGGATGAAGCGGTAACGCATGTATTTCCACCGCTCGGTGCGGATTCCCTCGCTCGAAGGGATTTCGTCCAGCTCCCAGAGATGTTCGCACAGGAACGCTTCGCGGTCGGCGGCCGGCGCCTCGCCGCGGGTGTAGCCCAGCAGGCTGACGCCCTGATAGGCTTCGGGCACGGCGACGCCCGCCGCATCGAGGATCGTCGCCGGAACGTCGATATTGAGCACCATGTCCTCCACCTCGCGGGGGTCGCGGCCGCGCGGGTCGTAGATGAGCATCGGCACCCGCAGCGAACGGTCGTACATCAGCCATTTGCCGGCCAGCTGCCGCTCGCCGAGGAAATAACCGTTGTCGCCCATGAAGACGATGATCGTATTGCGGTCGAGCCCCCGCTCGCGCAACACTTGCCGGATAGCTCCCACCTCGCGGTCGACCTCCGAGATCATGCGGTAGTAGCCCTTGACGCTGTGCTGGTACTTCTGCGGCGTATCGTAGCGCCACGTCCAGCGCACGCGGTTGTAGCCCCTGCGCACCGCCTCGGGCAGCTCCTCGAAGTAGCGGTCGTCGGCCAGCAGCGGCGGCGCGACGGTCAGGTCGCGGTAGAGCGAATCGGCCCACGGCTCCCAGAAATACTGCTCCGGTGCGGGATCGTGGGCATGCGGGGCACTGAAACCGAGCGACAGACAGAAGGGCTTCGACGGATCGACTTCGCGCAGGAATCGCTGCGCCTCGTAGCCCGTATAGCGGGTCAGGTGTACCGTATCGCCGTCGATCGTCTTGTAGAAATAGCCGCGGCGGTCGGGGAATTTGCCGCGGCGGTCGTAGAGGTCGGCCGCGTCGAAGAGCCGCTGCGCACCGGGATAGGTGACGCCGAACTTCCCGAAATAGGCGGTCGTATAGCCGCTCGCACGCAGCAGGACGGGATAGGACTGCTGCATGTAAGGCTCTTTGAGCGGGCCCTGCCGGAAGGTGTAGCCGTGCGTGCGCTCGTACATGCCCGTAAGCAGCGACGCGCGGCTGGCGGCGCTGATCGGCGTCGTGACGAAGGCGTTGCGGAAGCAGACCCCTTCGCGGGCCAGCGAGTCGATGTGCGGCGTGCGGACGATCGGGTTGACGTATCCCACGGCGTCCCACCGCTGGTCGTCGGTCAGAATGAAGAGGATGTTGGGGCGCTGCGCGGGGGCGGCTTGCTGCGCCTGCGCGGCACCTGCGGCCAGCAGCGGGCCGGAGCAGGCTGCCAGCCAGTGCAGAAGGAGGGCTTTATCGGTCATCGGCCGGAGTGTCGAAGTCGGGGTGTCACTTTTCGCCGCGGGCGCGCAGGAAGGCGGCCAGTTTGCGCACGGCGCGGCCGCGGTGCGACACGGCGTTCTTCTCGTCGGGCGACATCTCGGCGAAGGTACGGTCGCAGCCGTCGGGCACGAAGAGCGGATCGTAACCGAACCCCTCGGCTCCGCTCTCCCGTTCGACGATGCGCCCCTCGACGACCCCTTCGAAGAGGTGCTCCTCGTCGCCCACAAGCAGCGAAATGACCGTGCGGAAGCGTGCGCGGCGGTTGGCCACCCCCTCCAAGTTGCGCAGCAGCAGGCGGTTGTTGGCCGCGAAGTCGTGGCCGTCGGAGGCATAGCGCGCCGAATGGACGCCCGGCGCGCCGTCCAGCGCCTCGACTTCGAGACCCGTATCGTCGGCGAAGCAGTCGAGCCCCGTGCGGGCGCGCAGGTAGTGCGACTTCTCGGAGGCATTGCCTTCGAGCGTCGGCTGGTTTTCGGGAATCTCCTCCTCCACGCCGCACATGCGCGGCGTCACCAGTTCGTAGGCGTCGCCCAGCACGGCCTGCACCTCGGCGAGCTTGTGGGCGTTGTTGGTTGCGAATACGATCTTCATGAGCGATGCGTTTAACGCGGGATTTCGAGCTGTTGCAGCTCGAAGTCGACCGCGATCTTGTCGATGATGAGTTTCACCAGCCGGTCGATCTCCGACCCTTCGGTATAATCGGCCGCACAGACGTGGTTGACGCGGTTGTCGCGGATGAGCGACGCCAGGTCCTTGCGCCCCACCTTCGCCGACGCGGGGTTGTAGACGGCGATCGAGTGCCCACCGAAGTTCTTCACCAGCCGCATACAGGGAATGTCGGTCGTCCCGTCGCCCACGTAGATCATACGGCTGAAAGGGACGGGACGTTCGCGCTCCTCGATATACTGATTGACCAACTTGCAGTCCGACACCGACTCGACGCCCTTGTTGATCTTGAAGATGAACTGCGTCTTATTGGTATAGTTGACCGCCACGCCGGGCCAGTAGGCGATGCCGTCGACGTCGTAGAGGAACGAGCAGGCGTAGATCTTGCGGAACTCGGACGCGATGGGCGTCCCCTCGATCATCTCCTTCAAGCCCGACGAATTGATGTAGTGCAGCACGCGCACGCCCCGCGCGGCGGCATAGGCATTGATGCGGCCGAACCACTCCTTCACGCCCGGAAAGAGCCGGATGTTGCGTCCCGACTCCTGGAACGCCTCGCGGCGCAGCGACAGTTTGCGCGAGCGCGCCGCTTCGAGCATCTTGGCCATGTAGGTAAGCGTCATGTCGGCGTCCTGCTCCTCGGCCAGCGAATTGGCGTCGTTCCAGAACTCCCTGTTGCTCTGGCCGACGGCGGGAATGAAATCGTACTCCTGCATGTTGCCGGGCGCCAGCGTACCGTCGAAGTCGTAGATCAGCGCCGCCGTGATTTTGGGTTCTTGTGTCATATAGTCGTCGAATCGTTAAACCATAGGGTCGTCAATAGTGGATTCCGCGCGGACGGAACATCGCATAGCCGAAATTGAAGGTCAGGAAGAGGTTGTCCCAGTTCTTGACGTTGTACTTCGTCAGCGAGAGGCTGATCGGGCCGATGCCCGTATGATAGACCAGCGACGCGTCGACGATGTAACGCATCCTGTCGTCGGTCGGTCGGAACCGCTCGGCGAACATCGCGTAGATGCCCGTCCGCAGGAAGAACCGGTCGCTGAAATCGAAGGTCGGCATCACGCTGACCGCCGCATAGCGCTTGGCGCGGTATTCGGGCATGTAGACCGTCTGCGAATGGAGCGTAGGCCGGTAGGCCGGCATCAGCATGCGCGTCACCTTGTCGTTGCTCAGCGTGGGGATCGTCGTCACGACAGCCTCGGCGCCGTAACCCAGCGAAAACCATTTGCTGCCCGAAATCTGGAAATACTGGTTCCACACGATGCGGGCGCCCCACCACGAGACATCCCGCTTCGACTTGCGCAGCCGCTGCTCGTCGCGCGAATAGGGACTCGGCACGAAACGGTCGCGGCCGTAGAGATAGATGCCCGACAGCGAGAGCGACGTACCGGAGTGCGGGAAGATCATCCTGTCCAGCGAACTGCGCCGCAGCTCGATCTTCGGCGAAATGTAGTTGAGCGTGGTCAGATCCTCGTAGTAGTTCTCCTTGTAGGAGGCGCGGTCGAGGCTGTAATAGTAGCGCTCCTGTCCGCCGTTGAGCCGGATCACGAAGGCGCTGCGGTGCGTGACCGGAAAGCCGAATCCCAGCGAGAGGAAGTTTTCCAGAAACTTCATCGACTCGGTGTTCGACACCGACGTGAGGTTGCCGAAATTGCCGTTCTTGTAGTTGCGGGCCGTGAAGTTGTACGAATAATCGACGAACAGCGGCCGCCAGAGGAAGAAGTCCGTCCGTCCGCCCAGCATGACGGCCGACGACACCGGCCCGAGGAACAGGTGGGTGTAGTAGCGGTTGGCCGCATGGCGGATGCGGTGGTATTCGAACCCGACGTAGGCCTGGTTGAAGGCCGTCGACGAGATGTTACCGCCGATCAGGATTTTGTAGTCGGGCTTGGTCGTCAGCCGGAAATCGATGCCGTAATAGCCCGACTTCGGATCGTAGCGCATGTAGGGGTATTCGGTGGAGAAATTGCCGTCGGCCAGCACCGAGAAGTATTTGTCCTTCACCCGCTCGAACGAAAGGATCTTCGGTTCGCCGTCGTGCTGGTGGTCGAGCTGCATGTTGTCGCGCACGTAGGTCGTCTGGGCGGGATTCAGCCCCTCGATCGCGTAGCGGTTGAAAAGCAGCTCGGGGCAGCGTTCGCGGAAGGCGGCGCGGCGGCGCAGCGCCTCGCCCCGCGACATGCGGCGCGGAACGGCGCTTTTGAGCGAGTCCATCAGCGCCATCGTATCGTCATAACCCGACTGGATAATGGCGTCGGCCTGAGAAAAGTCGAGCATCGAAACGTCGACCGCCCGCTCGATAAGCGTGCTGCGGCCGGCCGGCATGTCGTAATCGGTCTTCTCCATGGTGAGCATCCACACCTGGTCCATGATGCTCTTGGCGTTGGGTTCGGTGTTGCCCGACGTGCATTTGCTGCCGATCAGGTAGTCGGGACGGAAGGTTTCGTCGAGGGGTTTCCACGGAAAATTGTCGTAGATACCGCCGTCGTAGAGCAGCATCGAATCCTTCTCGATCGGGTTGAACGCCAGCGGAATGGCCATCGAGGCACGCACCGCTTCGCCCAGGTCGCCCGTTTTGAGCACATAGGGTTTGCGCGCCACCAGGTCGCTGGCCACGCACCGGAACGGCACCATGAGCCGGTCGAAATCGCCGCCGGAGGCCGTCGAAGCCGGCGTCAGCAGTTCGGCGAGCGCCAGATCGATCTGCGACGACGAAATGAGATGGCTCGGCAGCACCAGCCGCGACTTGTTCTTGGCATCGCTGCGCTTCTCCTCGTCGCGCAGATTGAGCCGCAGCGTAAGCATCGAGGGCTGATCCTGCATCTGGCGGTAATAGGAGGCGTAACGCGAATCGATGCGCCCCGAAACCCACTCCCGAACCTGCCCCGAATCGACGATCGCACGCATCTCCTCCGGCGAATAGCCCGCCGCGTAGAGCGCCGCGATGATCGAACCCATGGAGGTTCCGGCGACGTAATCGATCGGAATCTCGTTCTCTTCGAGCGCCTGGATCACCCCGATATGGTAGAGTCCCTTCGCCCCTCCGCCGCTCAGCACGAGCCCGACGCTCTGGGCCGACGCCCCCGCGGCGAGGAGGAGTGCAACGACGACAAAAGCGAGCGATTTGCGCAACATATCTCAAAAAATTTATAACTTTGCATTTTATATAGCGTATAAAATTAGGCAAAAAGTATAAAACCGCAAAATATGATTGGCAAAATCGAAGAACTTCTGCGGCGTGTCGAAGAGTTCCGCCCCAAAACGGCGGCCGAAGTCGAAGAGTTCCGCATCAAGGTACTGGGGAAAAAGGGCGAACTGAACGCACTGATGGAGGAGTTCAAGAGGGTGGCTCCCGAACTCAAACGCGAAGTGGGGCAGCGGCTCAACGCCCTGAAACAGGCCGCCACCGATCGGGTCGCCGCCCTGCGCGCCGAATTGCAGGAGAGCAGGGCCGACGATGCCGAAGCCATCGGCGATCCGACCCGTCCCGGTTCGGCCGAGCAGCTCGGGTCGCGCCATCCGATTTCGCTGGTGAAGAACCAGATCGTCGAGATCTTCTCGCGGCTGGGCTATACGGTGGCCGACGGGCCCGAAATCGAGGACGACTGGCACGTCTTCTCGGCACTCAACTTCCCGCCCGAACATCCGGCGCGCGACATGCAGGACACCTTCTTCATCGAGAAGAACCCCGACATCCTGCTGCGCACCCACACCTCGTCGATCCAGGTGCGCACGATGGAGCACCACCGCCCGCCGATCCGCGTCATCTGCCCCGGCCGCGTCTTCCGCAACGAGGCCATCTCCTACCGTGCCCACTGCATCTTCCACCAGATCGAAGGGCTTTACATCGACGAAGGGGTTTCGTTCGCCGACCTGAAACAATCGCTGCTGTTCTTCGCCAAAGAACTCTTCGGAGAACAGACGGCCATCCGGATGCGTCCGTCGTACTTCCCCTTCACCGAACCCTCGGCCGAGGTCGACGTCTCGTGCAACCTCTGCGGCGGCAAGGGCTGTCCGGTCTGCAAGGGCACGGGTTGGCTGGAGATTCTGGGCTGCGGCATGGTCGACCCCAACGTATTGGAGGCCAACGGCATCGATCCGCAGAAATATTCGGGCTTCGCCTTCGGCATGGGCATCGAACGTATCGCCATGCTCAAATACGGCGTGGGCGACCTGCGGCTCTATTTCGAAAACGACGTGCGCTTCCTCCGCCAGTTCGATACCGAGTTGGATTGAAAACGCGAGGGGCAACGCATACGAAGCGCCGCCCCCGTTCCGTTTAACAGCATATGACACCCCCGACGATGCGAAAAACACTCCTTCTGCTCCTGCTCACTGCGGTCTTCTGCGGCGCTTTCGCCCGGAAAACCCCGCAGGTCGCGCCGGCGCCGCAGGTGCCCGACTCGCTCCGGGGATTCTACCTCTTCACCGAAGGGATCAAGCAGGCCTTCATCGAGCGGGACACCGCCGCGGCCCGCGCGTCGCTGGAACGCTCCGTCGAAGCCGATTCGACCTACGGGCCCGCATGGTACGAACTGGCCGAACTGCTGCTTTACAACGATGCTCCCGCCGCCCTGCGCCATGCCGAACGCGCCTTCCGCACCGACACGACCGACAAATGGTACCTGCTGCAACTGGGGCAGGCGCAGATTCTCAACGACCGCTACCGCGACGCGATCCGCACCTACAACCGGCTGCGCGAGGTCGACGCACAGAATCCCGACTCCTACCGCGTGCTGGCGATGCTCTACGACCAGGAGGGGCAACCCTTCTCGGCGATCGCCGTGCTCGATTCGGCGGAGGTGCGTTTCGGCAGGATCGACGCCCTGTCGGAACTCAAACGCCGCCTGCTGGTGGGAACCCGCCAATACGACCGCGCCGTAGCCGAAGCGCAGGCGCTCATCGAAGCCGCCCCCTACAAGGCCGAGAATCATCTGCTGCTGGGCGAGTTGTATGCCCGCCAGAAGAAAGATTCGCTGGCGCTGGTACAATTCGCCGAGGCCTACCGCATCGATTCGACGAGCGTCGCCGTACTGGCCACGTACAGCGAATTCTACAACGAACGGCGCGACTACGCCTCCTCGCTCAACTACACGCGGCGGCTCTTCGCGAGCGATGAAATGCCGCTCGACGACAAGCTCGCCTATTTCGACCGGATCACCGGCGACCGGAATTTTTACAGCACCTTTTACCTGCAAATCAACGACCTGGCTACGACGCTGGCGATGAAATATCCGCACGATCCGCGCGTGGTGAAGCTCTACGGCGGCCACCTGATCGCCTCGGGGCAGCTCGACGACGCGCTGACCTACTACAAGACGCATCTCGACGACCTCCCGCCCCGGATCGACTACTTCAACATGGTGATCGACATCGAGAGCTACAAGCAGCGGCCCGACTCGGTGGAGCGCTACACTTCCCGTGCGATGAAGCTCTTCCCCGAAAACGTCGACCTCCACCTGCGCAAGGGGCAGATGCTCTCCTACGCCAAACGTTACGACGAAGCGCTGAAATTCTACAAGAACTCGCTCCGCCTGGCACCGGGAGACTCGCTGCGGGGCGCCGTCTGGGGCATCATCGGCGAAACCTATCACCTGATGGGCCAGCAGGCGTTGCAGAAGCAGTCGGAGGATCGACAGCCCAAAGCGTCGCTCTACGAAAGCCGCAAAGGCCCCGCGGCACGCTGCATGCGCAAGTGCTACGACGCCTACGACCGCTCGCTCGCGCTGCGTTACGACAACGCGATGGTGCTCAACAACTACGCCTACTTTCTCTCGCTCGAAGGGCGCGACCTGGAACGGGCGCTCGCCATGGCGGGGCGCGCGATCGTGCTCGAAGAGAACAACCCGACCTATCTGGACACCTACGCATGGGTGCTCTACCGGTTGGGACGTTACGACGAAGCGAAGAAAACCATGCAGCAGGCCCTTTCGCTCGACCGCAGCCAAAGTCCCGACCTGCAACTCCACTACGGCGACATCCTGGCCGCGCTGGGCGAGAAGTTCATGGCCGAAGTCTATTGGAAAAAGGCGCTCGAAGGGGGTTACGACGACCCCGACGCGATCGTCGAACGGTTCCGCCGCCTGAAAGAGGCGGCGCAAACGCCCGCCGCGCCATGACACGCTTCGCACTGATCCTCGGCTTGCTGCTCTGTCTGACCGTTCCGGCGGCAGGGCAAAAGGGCGACCTGCAACGGCAGATCGCCGAGAAGCAGCGCGCCATCGATGCGCTCGAAAAGCAGATCGCACGCGGCGAACAGGAACTCACCTCGATCAAGAAGGGCAAGAATTCGGAACAGCAGAGCGTGCGGCGGCTCTCGCGGCAGATCGCATCGCGCCGCCAGTTGCTCGACGAAACCGAAAGCCAGCTGTCGCTGCTCGCCGAACAACTCGCCGCGAGCGACAGCACGGCCGGCGCGCTCAACGTCCGGCTGGAACGCTACCGCGCCCAATATGCGGCGATGGTACGCGAAGCCTACCGCAACTACAAGCAGAACAGCTACCTGACCTATATCTTCGCCTCGAAGGATTTCGCCGACGTGGCGCGTCGCATCGCCAACATCCGCGGCGTGGCCAAGCTGCGCGAAGCGAAGCTGCGCGAGATCGCCGAGACGGCGCAGGAGGTGGGACGGCAGCAGGAACTGCTCGCCGCGCAGCAGCAGGCGCTCGACTCCACACGCCGCAAGATCGACGCCCAACGGGCCCGTTACGAACGCGACCAGCGCAACGCCAAGGCACGACTGCAACGCATGTCGGCGCGCGAAAAGGCCGTACTGCGCGAAAAGGAGCGGCAGGAGGAGCAGCTCGACACGGCCATCGCCGAATTGCAGAAACTCACCAAGGGCAACAAGGCGGGAGCCTCGTTCTCCACGCGCACGTCGAACCTGAACCTTCCCGTCGAGGGCGGGCGCGTGAAACGCTACCGCGACAACATGGCCGAGATCACGGGTCCCAAGGGAGCGCGCATCACGGCCATCTACGAAGGGAAGGTGGTCGACGTGAAGCGCAACCGCATCACCAACCGATTCGACGTCTACATCGCCCACGGCCAGTACATCACCTCCTACGCCAACCTCAATTCGGTGAGCGTCGCCAAGGGGCAGACAGTGGCCAAAAACAGCGCGATCGGCGTCATCGGCCCCGCGGTCGACATCCAGACCATGAAGACCGAATACAGGCTCGTATTCGGCATCTATCCGCCCGCAGGAGCCAAGAAGATGCGCGCCTCGGACTGTTTCCGCAAATAACCCCGTAAAGACTGCACGACAATGGCTGTACGATACCATACCGACGGATGCTCCTACCGGCTGCCGCAGAAACGGCTCACCGCCGCGTGGCTGCGGCGCGTGGCCGAGCAGGAGGGCTACACGCTCGCCGAGGTCGACTATATCTTCTGCTCGGCCGAGAGGCTGCTCGAAATGAACCGTCAGTACCTCGGACACGACTACTTCACCGACGTCATCACCTTCGATTACAGCGACCGCCGCGGAACACGCACCGTCGCCGGCGACATCTTCATCGACGTGGAGACGGTGGCCGACAACGCCCGCATCTACGGCGCCACGACCTTACAGGAGATGCGCCGCGTGGTGGTGCACGGACTGCTGCACCTCTGCGGACAGCGCGACAAGACGCCGCGCACCGAGCGGCAGATGCACCGCAAGGAGGACAAATACCTCCGATTCTGGGAGACCCCGCAAAAGTGACGCCGCCGACAGTCCGCGTGCCGCCCCGTCCGACGGGGCGACCTTCCGCACGGCCTGCGCGCGACATTCGCGATTCCGAACACGAAAACCGACAAGATATGACGCTCGACTACGATATTCTGGTCATCGGCGGCGGCCACGCCGGCTGCGAAGCCGCTTCGGCGGCGGCGCGCATGGGTTCGCGCACGCTGCTCCTAACGATGGACATGACCAAGCTGGCCAACATGTCGTGCAATCCCGCCGTGGGAGGCGTAGCCAAGGGGCAGATCGTCCGCGAAATCGACGCGCTGGGCGGCCGCACGGCGCGTATCACCGACCGCACGACACTCCAATTCCGGATGCTCAACCGCTCGAAGGGAGCGGCCATGTGGAGCCCGCGCGCGCAGTGCGACAAAGGCCGTTTTTCGGCCGAATGGCGGCACGAACTGGAAAATACGCAGAACCTCTATATCTGGCAGGATACGGCCGCAGAACTGCTCTTCGACACGGCAGGGGAGCGTCCCCGCGTGACGGGCGTGCGCACGTGCATGGGCGTCGAGTTCACTGCGCGCGCCGTGATCCTCACGGCCGGCACCTTCCTCGACGGCATGATGTACTGCGGCGAAGCGCACGCGCCGGGCGGACGTGCCGGCGATCCCGCTTCGACGGGCATCACCGCATCGCTCGCCGCGATGGGATTCGAAACGGGGCGCATGAAGACCGGTACCCCCGCACGACTCGACGCCCGCACGATCGACTTCGAGGCATTGGAGCCGCAATACGGCGACGAAAATCCGTTGAAGTTTTCGTTTTCCACTGATACACAACCAGTTAAACATCAAAGTCCCTGTTTTCTGGTCTACACTTCGCCCGAAGTGCACGCCACGTTGCGTACAGGCTTCGACCGGTCGCCGCTCTTCAACGGCACGATCCACGGCATCGGACCGCGTTACTGCCCCTCGATCGAGGACAAGCTGCGCACCTTCGCCGACAAGGAACAGCATCAGTTATTCCTTGAACCAGAAGGAGATAACACCAATGAATACTATCTCAACGGCTTCTCGTCGTCGCTGCCGTGGGAGGTACAGTACGAAGCGCTGCACCGGATCCGGGGGTTGGAGGACGTCCATATCTTCCGGCCCGGCTATGCGATCGAATACGACTACTTCCCGCCCACCCAGTTGCGCCATACGCTCGAAACGAAACTCGTCGACGGACTCTATTTCGCCGGCCAGGTCAACGGCACGACAGGTTACGAGGAGGCTGCGGCGCAGGGCCTGCTGGCAGGGATCAACGCGCATCGCAAACGGGTAGGGGAGTCGGCGATCGTTCTGCAACGCGACGAAGCCTACATCGGCGTGTTGATCGACGATTTAGTGACGAAGGGCGTCGACGAACCTTACCGGATGTTCACCTCGCGCGCCGAGTACCGCATTCTGCTCCGACAGGACAATGCCGACCTGCGACTCACTCCGCTCGGGCATGAAATCGGATTGATTTCGGAAAAAGACTTTGCGAATTTCGAGCGAAAAAAGTCGTGCGTAGAATCGCTTATTTCCTTCGCCCGCCGCACGAGCGTGCGTGCAGGCGAAATCGACGACTATCTGAAATCAGTCGATTCCGAACCGATGAAGCAGGGGAGGAAGCTCTACGACATCCTGCTTCGCAACGAAATCACCTTCGCCGGCCTGTCCCGCGTCCTCCCCAAGCTCGCGCAACTGATCGAGGAAAAGGGAATGACGACCGAAGCGATCGAAGAAGCGGAGATCCAGATCAAGTACAACGGATATATCCAGCGGGAAAAATTCATCGCCGAAAAGTTGCATCGGCTCGAAAATATCGCCATCCCTGCCGATTTCGACTATCATTCGATGCAATCGCTCACGATCGAGGCACGGCAGAAACTCACGCGCATCCGCCCGACGACGATCGGCCAAGCTTCGCGTATCCCCGGGGTTTCGCCCGCCGACGTGAATGTCTTGCTTGTGAAATTCGGGAGATAACGCCGATCGATCACAAAAAAAAGCACGAGAGAGGCGAACCTTCGCGGTTCGCCTCTCTCGTGTTCCACGTGGAACAATCCACCAAAGGAGAGTAGGGGGGGGGTCGGCGAAATGCACCGGATAGCGATTCCAATACTCACGATACACCCGGTCATCTGTCCGTCTAAATTCAACTGATACATACGAAAGATAACCGGAAAATTCTTGGGTTGCCACAACTCCTCATAAGAATAACAATAACGCATCCCTATGGTCTGCATCACCCTTCCGCTTCGCGGATTGTTCACATCGTGCGTCGCCGTAATATAGGGAAGCCCCATACGCCGCAGCAGGTCGACGACAGCCCGACAAGACTCCGTGCAGAACCCATTATGCCAGAACTCTTTGCGAATGCAGTACCCCAGATCATGGCTATCGTCGCCGCTCACATGAATGCAACCAACAGCTAAATCGCTATCTTTCAGGCAAATCACATAATACAAACCGCCGTTTCGAATCCACGTCTCGATATACCGGAGGTAAGACCGAGCTTTCGCCATATCTTTTAACGGGAACATCGGCAGAAAGGCAGTGACCTCTTCGTCGCTTAAAAGCATGGATAAAGCGGACAAATCGCCGTCAGAAAAAGGGCGTAAAATCAACCCGCTCGGTCTCAATACGAATCATGATCTCTTGAATTCAATTCATACATGGTATGGAATCACCGTATTTCCCCCAAAAAAAAACATGCGGTCACACAAGGAGACCGCATGTTTTCCGTACCAAAATTCGTATTTCCGAAGGTCAAGAGAAATTCATACACTACCTCCCGAAATACGCTCCTTATACTATATACTACTCGACGACCAACGTCCAGCCGTAGGGATCGTCGCAGCGGCCGTACTGAATATCCTGCAATTTGTTGTACATCTCCAAGCAGCGCTTGCCCGGTTCGTCACCGAACTTCCATTCGCGACCCGTTTCCTTGTCGTAAATATAGCCGATAGGCGAGATCACCGCAGCCGTTCCGCAGGCGGCACACTCCTCGAACGTCGAGAGCTCGTCGACCGCAACGGGACGCTCTTCGACCTTCATCCCCATATCCTTCGCCAACTGCCGCAGGCTCTTGTTGGTGATCGAAGGCAGGATCGAGGTCGATTTCGGCGTAATGTAAGTATTGTCTTTGATACCGAAGAAATTGGCGGCGCCGCACTCCTCGATATATTTCCGGTGGACTGCATCGACGAACATCGAATTGGCATATCCCTCCCGGTTGGCCTCCTCGCCCGCTTCGAGGCTGGCGGCATAGTTGCCGCCGCACTTGACATCGCCCGTTCCACGTGGAGCAGCACGGTCATAATCGGGATTCACGATCACGCGAATCGGTTTGATACCCTCCTTGAAATAGGCTCCGACAGGCGAGACGAAGACGCACACCATGAACTCTTTGGCGGGGTGTACGCCCAGGAAAGCACCCATGCCGATCTCCAAGGGTCGAAGATAGAGCGTCGCACCCGTCCCGTAGGGAGGTACGAACCGCTCGTTGGCCTTGACCACCATGCGGCACATCTCGACGAAGGTTTCGACGGGCAGTTCGGCCATGCAGAGTTTGCGGGCTGTCGCGGCGAAACGCTTGCCGTTCTCGTCGGGACGGAAGAGCCGCACCTTGCCGTCGGCGCCGCGAAAGGCTTTCAACCCTTCGAACGACTCGACGCCGTAATGCAGGCAGGGGGCTGACATGTGCACCGAAATATATTCGTCCTGCGTCAGTTCCGGCTCGCCCCATTTGCCGTCCTTGTAGGAGATGCGGACGTTGTAATCCGTCTTGTGATAGTTAAACGGCAACGCCGCCCAATCCACGTTTTCCATAATCTTAAAGAGTTTAAGAGGTTTTTATCCAACGACCGCACCGCTGTTTACCGGAGCCGCCGGTTCCAGCAGCACGAGTTTGCCCACAGCATCCTCGCCCATGAGGATCATACCGCGCGACTCGATTCCTTTGAGCGTACGGGGTTCGAGATTGACGAGCACCAACACCTGCCGACCGACCAGCTCCTCGGGCGTATAATGTTCGGCGATGCCCGACACGATCTCACGCCGGTCGATACCCGTGTCGACAGTCAGCTTCAACAGCTTCTTGGTCTTGGCGACCTTCTCGGCCGCAAGAATGGTCGAAACACGTATATCCATGCGTTGGAAATCGTCGAACGATATGCTATCTTTCTGAGGATCAATATTTTGAGACGACTCTGCCGCCAAATTTGCCTCTTTGGTCGCCGCCAGCTTATCGAGCTGCGCCTGGATAACGTCGTCCTCGATCTTCTCGAAAAGCAACTCGGGCGTCCCGATCCGGTGACCGGCGGCAACGAGATCGGTCGCCCCGATACGCTCCCAGTCCAACGGTTCGAGCCGCAGCATCGCCAGTAACTTGGCCGCGGTGAAGGGCATGAAGGGTTCGACGACGATCGAGAGGTTGGCCGTGATCTGCAAGGCGATGTTGAGGATCGTCTTCACCCGTTCGGGATCGGTCTTGACGAGTTTCCACGGCTCGCAGTCGGCCAGATACTTGTTGCCGATGCGCGCCACGTTCATCGCCTCCTTCAACGCCTCGCGGAAGCGGTAGTTCTCGATATTCTGTTCGAGCGTCGCCTTCACCGCCTGCAATTCGGCCAGCGTTCCGCGGTCGTAATCGGTGAGGGTACCGCATGCGGGAACCTCGCCGCCGTAGTATTTCTGCGTGAGCACCAGCGCGCGGTTGACGAAGTTGCCCAGCACGGCCACCAGTTCATTGTTGTTGCGCGCCTGGAAATCCTTCCACGTAAAGTCGTTGTCCTTCGATTCGGGCGCATTGGCGCACAGCACGTAGCGCAGCACGTCCTCCTTGCCCGGAAACTCGTCGAGGTATTCGTGCAGCCAGACAGCCCAGTTGCGCGACGTGGAGATCTTGTCTCCTTCGAGATTGAGGAACTCGTTGGCCGGCACGTTCTCGGGCAGGATGTACTCGCCGTGCGCTTTGAGCATCGACGGGAAGACGATGCAGTGGAAGACGATATTGTCCTTGCCGATGAAGTGCACCATCTTGGTTCCGGAGTCCTTCCAGTAACGCTCCCAGTCTGGCGTCAGCTCCTTCGTGGCGGATATATAACCGATCGGCGCGTCGAACCACACGTAGAGCACCTTGCCCTCGGCCCCCTCGACCGGAACGGGGATGCCCCAGTCCAGATCGCGGCTCACGGCACGCGGCTGCAATCCCAGATCGAGCCAGCTCTTGCACTGCCCGTAGACGTTGGGACGCCACTCCTTGTGCCCTTCGAGAATCCACTCGCGCAGAAATCCCTCGTACTTGTCGAGCGGCAGGTACCAGTGCTTGGTCTCGCGCTTGACGAGCGGCGAACCGGACAACGCGCTGTGGGGTGCGATCAGTTCGTCGGGCGAAAGCGTCGACCCGCACTTCTCGCACTGGTCGCCGTAGGCCTTTTCGTTCTGGCAGTGGGGACAGGTGCCCACGATGTAACGGTCGGCCAGAAACTGCTGCGCCTCCTCGTCGTAGTACTGCTCGGAGGTCTTCTCGATGAACTTGCCCTCGGCGTAGAGCTTGCGGAAGAAATCCGACGCCGTTTGGGCATGGACGGGCGACGAGGTGCGCGAATAGATGTCGAACGACATGCCGAGCCGTTCGAACGAACGCTTGATGAGGTTGTGGTAGCGGTCGATGATCTCCTTGGGCGAGACCCCCTCCTTGCGCGCCTTGATCGTGATCGCCACGCCGTGCTCGTCGCTGCCGCAGATCGACAGCACGTCGCGCCCGCGGCGGCGCAGATAGCGCGTGTAGATGTCGGACGGGATGTAGACCCCCGCCAGATGACCGATATGCACCGGCCCGTTGGCATAGGGGAGCGCCGACGTCACCAGATAGCGTTTGAACTCTTTTGCCATATTCTTGAATTTCTCTCTTCGTTTTTCCTCTTTTTCGAAATACTATGTGACAAAATTACGAAATCCGCATCAAAAAGCCTAAGAAAAAGAAGAATGAAATTCAAGAGATGAAATAATCATGGTTGCGCGCAGCGCACCGCAGCCTCCTTTCGGCAGTAAAAGGTGGTAAAAACTGCTGTTCGCAGGAAAGGCCGAATCGAAGGGGCGGGATGCTTCCCGAAAAATTAATCCTATTGTTTTTCTTCTCTCAGATTTTTCTTGTGCTTTTGGCTTGATCCAAAAACACCGAAAGATCAAGCACTGCGAAAAGCAGCGGGTGACGACACCCGCTCTTTTCGCAGTGCGATCCCGCAGACGGAGGCCTGCTAAAACTGAGTAAAAGGAATCAAAATCATGGTTGCGCGAAGCGCACAACACTTCCGCATTGCACCGGAAGAGGAATCAGATCGGACGGCGGTTCGAGCGCTCGGAGCGGGTGTGCAAAACAGCGCAGTCTTTTGTGCCCGCTCAGTGAGAACCGCCGTCCGATCCCGACGAAGGTGCCCTGCGGACACTTTTGGCGCCACCTTTTGGTGTCAAAAGGTGGTAAACCCGCTCCTCGCAGGAGACGCCGAATCGAAGGTACGGAACTTTCCCAAAGAAAGTAAGAATCGATTTCACTTTTTTTCTGTGCTTTTGGCTTGATCCAAAAGCACCAAAAGATCAAGCACGCCGAAAAGTAGCGGGCGACGACACCCGCGCTCGCTGAGCGATCACGCAAGATCTACGCCGTTTGCGCACGATCGCTCCGGGCGCTCGCACAGGTGTCGTCACTCTTTCCGCTCTTTTCGCAGTGCATTCCCGCAGGCCGAAACTCGTTAAAATACAATTTTAAAAGATTCGCTCTTCGGCCAAAACCCGAAGAGCGGCACCCGCAACCGCCCCATGCGGAGGGCTGCATCGTCCCGCCGGCGGCGTCCGACGCATCCTCCGCCGGCCGCAGACTGAAAAACGACAATCCGTTAAAACGACCGATTTACCTTGCAATATTGCGACGCCTCGGCGCCTCGCGGCCGAAGCCTCTGCCCCGCGGAGGCCCGCAATATGCCTCCTACGCAGGTATCGATCTGCAAATAGAGCAGTTCTGCGGCGACCCGGCCGAGCCGTGCGGAAAGCCGAACAGCCGAAGCCGGACCGGACGCACCGCCGCGACAGGGAAGGAAATCCCGCCGCAGTGTTATTTTACAAACAGACGAGTGCGTATTTCTGAAAATAAATGCGTACATTTGCGGGACGCGACCGGAGCCGCCGGACGAAGACGGCGAGCGCCTGCGGATTCCGCCGCATCGGGCAGCGGGAGGCTCCGGCGCCGGCTCGAAACCCGAATTTGACAAGAGAATGGGATTCAACGCATTAAGATATACTTTAAAATTCAACGCATTATGGCAACAATCGATTCTTACGATTTCAAGGGCAAACGCGCGATCGTCCGCGTGGACTTCAACGTGCCTCTGGATGAAAACGGTAAAATCACCGACGACACCCGCATCCGCGGGGCGCTTCCCACGCTGAAAAAGGTGCTCGCCGACGGCGGCAGCCTCGTCATCATGTCGCACATGGGCAAGCCCAAAGGCAAGGTCAACCCCAAGTTCTCGCTGAGCCAGATCGTCGACGCCGTGAGCGAAAAACTGGGCGTGCCCGTCAAGTTCGCTCCCGACTGCGCCAAGGCTGCCGAGGCCGCTGCGGCGCTCAAACCGGGCGAGGCGCTGATGCTCGAAAACCTCCGCTTCTACCCCGAAGAGGAGGGCAAGCCCGTGGGCATCGAGAAGGAGGATCCCGCCTACGAGGAGGCCAAGAAGGCGATGAAGGCTTCGCAGAAGGAGTTCGCCAAGACGCTGGCTTCGTACGCCGACTGCTATATCAACGACGCCTTCGGAACGGCGCACCGCAAGCACGCCTCGACGGCCGTGATCGCCGACTACTTCGACGCCGGCAACAAGATGCTGGGCTACCTCATGGAGAAGGAGGTGAAGGCCGTCGACAACATCCTGAGCGACATCAAACGTCCCTTCACGGCCATCATGGGCGGTTCGAAGGTATCGACCAAGATCGGCATCATCGAGAACCTGATGGACAAGGTCGACAACCTGATCCTCTGCGGCGGCATGACCTTCACCTTCGCCAAGGCGCAGGGCGGCAAGATCGGCAACTCGATCTGCGAGGACGACAAACTGCAACTGGCGCTCGACATCATCGCCAAGGCCAAGGCCAAAGGCGTGAATCTGGTGCTGGGCACCGACTGCGTGGCGGCCGACGCCTTCTCGAACGACGCCAATACGCAGATCTGCCCCGTGAACGACATCCCCGACGGCTGGGAGGGCATGGATGCCGGTCCCGCATCGCGCAAGGCTTTCGCCGCCGCGATCGAAGGCGCCAAGACCATTCTGTGGAACGGCCCTGCCGGCGTATTCGAGTTCGACAAGTTCGCCGAAGGATCGCGCGCGATCGCCGAAGCGATCGCCAAGGCGACGGCCGAGGGCGCTTTCTCGCTCATCGGCGGCGGCGACTCGGTGGCATGCATCAACAAGTTCGGCATGGCCGATCAGGTATCCTACATCTCGACCGGCGGCGGCGCGCTGCTCGAAGCCATCGAGGGCAAGGAACTTCCGGGCGTAGCCGCTATCTGCAAAAAATAATGCGTCCCGAACGCTGATGTCCGAAAGAGCTGTCCTTCTGCCGAAGGCGGCTCTTTCATGTTTAAAACAAAGAACCCAGATGAAAAAAGTCATTCTTTTTGCAACGCTCGCCTGTATGATGAGTTGCAACGACAAAACAGCCAAAACGCCGGCCATCGACCCGTCGAATTTCGACCTGTCGGTCGCCCCGAACGAAGATTTCTACCAGTACGCCACCGGCGGATGGCAGGCCAAGAACCCGCTGAAACCCGAATTCTCGCGCTTCGGCTCATTCGACGTGCTGCGCGAGAACAACGAGGTGCGCATCAACGACCTCTTTCAGGAGATGACCAAGATCGAGGCCGCGCCGGGTTCGGTCGACCAGAAGATCTCCGACCTCTACAAAATGGGGCTCGATTCGGTACGTCTGAACAAGGAGGGCGCCGAACCGGTCAAGGCCGACCTGGCCGCGATCATGCAGGTCGAAAAGGGACCCACGCTGACCAAGGCGCTCACGGAGATGATGCTCGACGTGGGCAATCCGCTCTTCGCCTTCGGCGTGATGGCCGACCTGATGGACAGCAACACCAACGCCTTCTACCTCGAACAGAGCGGTCTGGGCATGGGTAACCGCGACTACTACCTCGAAGAGTCGAACGCCGCCCTGAAAAAAGGCTACGAGGAGCTGCTCGCCAAACTCTTCGTCCTTTCGGGCACGGAGGAGGCTGAGGCGAAGCGGGCCGCAGCCGACGTCGTGGCCTTCGAAACCGAACTGGCCCGCGCCTCGTGGTCGAACGTCGAGTTGCGCGACATCGCCCGCAGCTACAATCCGATGAGCGTCGCCGACCTCAAAAAGAGATACGACGCCATCGACTGGGAGGTGCTTTTCGATGAACTGGGCAAGGTACAGGTCGCAGGGATCGACCGTGCCATCGTCGGACAGCCGAGTTTCTTCGAGGGGATGAACAAACTGGTCAAACAGACCCCGATCGAGACGCTGCGCTACTACCTGGCCGCTCAATACCTCACCAGCGCGGCCTCCTACCTGAGCGACGACTTCTATGCCGCTTCGTTCGACTTCTTCGGCCGTCAGATGGCCGGCAAGGAGGAGCAGCGTCCCCGCTGGAAACGCGCCATGTCGATCCCCAACTCGGTGTTGGGCGAGGCCGTAGGCGAGATGTACGTCGCCAAATACTTCCCTGCCAAGGACAAGGAGCGGATGCTCGAACTGGTCGGGAACCTGCAAACGGCGCTCGGCGAGCACATCGCCGCTCTCGACTGGATGTCGGACGCCACGAAGGCCAAGGCGCAGGAGAAGCTGGCGTCGTTCCACGTCAAGATCGGCTATCCCGACAAGTGGAAGGACTATTCGACGCTCACGATCGATCCCTCCGAGAGCTACTGGCAGAACATCAAGGCCGCGAGCCTGTGGGGCACGCTCGACAATCTGCGCAAGTTCGGCAAGCCGGTCGACAAGGACGAATGGCTCATGTCGCCGCAGACGGTCAACGCCTACTACAATCCCACGACCAACGAGATCTGCTTCCCTGCGGCCATTCTCCAGCCGCCGTTCTACAACCCCGATGCCGATGACGCGGTCAACTACGGCGCCATCGGCGTGGTGATCGGCCACG
>OLSE01001012.1_pt1 | contig 26708 bp, 26 predicted proteins | sample 1673191 | NCBI WGS metagenome assembly OLSE01 (sample SAMEA3136764, study PRJEB25190) | human gut metagenome | biome: human gut; feature: human-associated habitat; material: faeces | place: Austria | collected 2013
CAGCCGCCGAAGCGGTGCTTAAGCCGTAAGGCGGGAATTGTGCGGTGTTGCCTTTATTCTAACGATAAAAACTCAGAATCGATTGAACCATTCAAAACCTGTTCAATGGAAGCCCTGCTCAATGCAAAGTTGCCATGTGCAGCGCCCAGTTCATCCGTATAGTCTTTATACAGGTAAACCCGAATGTTTGCATAATGCGGCTCATACTGGGTGATCACCGGGTGCAGTACCGGGTTTTGAATTTCCACGGTAACGGTACCATCTGCTGCGGTTGTTTTCTGGAACGTCACATCCAGAATGGCACCGATCATATTGTCCGGCATATCCTGCGCATTGATAAAGTTCCCCAGCGAATAGGCAACAAACGACTTATTCTCATTCGTTCCTGTCAGCCACTGCGCCGTCTGCGTCACATGCGGGTGGGTGCCAATGATTAGGTCTGCACCCTGGTCAGCCAGCCATTGGGCTGTTTCGCGCTGTGCATCCGTAACTGTATGGCTGCCTTCAACACCCCAGTGGCAGCTGACGACCAGAACATCACAGTTGGGGCGCATATCCGTGATCTGCTTTTCAATCACATCCCTCTGGTCCAGATAAACCACGCCGTATTCACTGCCGGACGGCGTTGGCAGGCCGTTGGTCATCTCCGTATAAGAAAGATAGCCGATGGTAACGCCGTTTACTGTCTGGTACACATAGTCATCATAGGTTTCCAGATTATAAAACCCCATGGACACCACATCATCCGGCATAGCCGCCCAGTGTGCCATCGAAGAGGCAATGCCGCCAGCGCCTTTATCATAGCTGTGGTTGTTGGAAAGGCTGAACACCCGGAAGCCAACATTATACAGCGCATTGGTAATATCCCCAGGCGTAGAGAACATCGGGTAACCGGAAGGTTCATAATCATCATTGACCAGCGTTTCCTGGTTGAGCCAGTTCACATCAAACCCGGCGTAAAAATCCCGCAGATTTTCATAGGCAGGGATAAAGTCATAGTGACCATCACTGCCGCGCGCCCTGGCCTGGTTGTAAATGCCCTCGTGGATCAGGTTATCCCCGGTTGCAGAAAAGTGTACTGTCTGTACGACCGGTTCCGGTTCAGGTGTTGGCGCGGGCGTCTGTGTCGGTTCTGTCTGTGCCTGGACTTCTTCGGTGCTTTGTGCTGTGCTTACCGTGGCTTTTGCACTGCTTTGACCGTTCCGCATGGATTCTACCAGCAGGGAACCAACCAACACACCGCACACGCCAATTGCAATTACTGCGCACGCTGCAGCTTCATGGGACCTTAAAGACATTGCATTTTACCCTTGAGCATATCCGTCATGGTGTAGTAACCCGGCTCACACCCATCCAGGAAAAGTGCTGCCTGTACAGCGCCATCAGCAAACACACCGCGGCTCTGGGCCACATGGCTGATGGTCACAACCTCTTCCGGGCCGCAGAACAGCACATCATGGTCGCCCACAATGCCGCCGCCGCGCACGGAGCTGATGCCCAATTCCTGCGCGCCGCGCTTCTGGCGCACAGCGTGGCGGTCATAGACATACTCATATTTGCCGCCAGCTTCCTCGTTGATGGCATTTGCGATCATCAAAGCGGTTCCGCTGGGGGCATCCAGCTTGTTGTGATGGTGCTTCTCCACAATTTCGATATCAAACTCGCCATCAAACAGCTTGGTAGCACGGCGGGCCAGCTCGATCAACACATTGATGCCAACCGACATATTGGCGCTGCGGAACACCGGCACCTTCTCGCTGGCCTGTTCCACCACAGCCTCGTCCTCTTTGCTCAAACCGGTCGAGCAAAGCACGCAAGGCATACCATGTGCCGCGCAAAACTGTGCCGCGTGCACCGTACCGGCAGGGGAAGTAAAATCAATTACGATTCCCTTTGCCTCCGGCAAATCTTCCAGCGAAGCGTAAACCGGGATATCCCCGATCTGACCGGCTTTCTGGTCCACACCGGCAACAATGCGGCAATCGCTGCGGGCAGAGATCTTTTCCACAAGAGTATGGCCCATACGGCCGTTAATGCCCTGAATAATCAAATCCGTCATCTTAATTTGGTTCCTTCCTTTTCCAAAGCACAGGCCCGCGGCGCCGCAACAAATCCGCGGTACTGCGGGCCTGGTCGTGATTATTTTATTTCAGAACGCCGTAAGCCTTCATCTCATTTTCCAGGGACTGCTGCACGGCAGCCGAAGGCTCCACCAGAGGCAGGCGCAATGGACCCGCATTCCAGCCCAGGCGGTTCATTGCCCATTTGACCGGGATGGGGTTTACATCAGCAAACAGGGCATGGCACAGCGGCAGCGCTTTCAGCTGCAGTTCCAGGCTCTTTGCCGTGTCACCGGAAAACCATGCGGCACAGATATCGTGTGCCTGCTGCGGCGCAACATTGGAAAGCACGCTGATGACGCCCTTACCGCCCAAGGACAAGATCGGCACAATCTGGTCATCGTTGCCAGAATAAATGTTCAGTTCCTCGCCACACAGGGCTGCAACATCCGCAACCTGGGAGATATTGCCGCTGGCTTCCTTTACAGCGTTTACATTGGGCAGCTTGGCAAGCTCCGCCAGTGTGGCGGGCTGCAGATTCACACCGGTACGGGACGGAACATTGTAAATGATGCAGGGCAGGGTAACGGCATTTGCAATGGCCGTATAGTGGGCAATCAGGCCCGCCTGGCTGGTTTTGTTGTAATAAGGGGTAACCAGCAGCAGGGCATCTGCACCGGCTTCCTCGGCCTCTTTGGAGATTTCAATGGCAAAGGCCGTATCGTTGGAGCCCGTGCCCGCAATAACAGGAACGCGCTTTGCGGTATGCTTCACAGCAAAGCGGATGCACTCCACATGCTCTTCGTGGTTGAGCGCTGCGGATTCACCCGTGGTGCCGCAGATCACAATGGCATCCGTGCCGTGTGCAATCTGATCATCAATAATGCGGCCCAGTTCCTCAAAGTTGACGGTTCCGTCTGCGTGCATGGGGGTAATGATGGCAACAGCAGCACCGGTAAATACAGGTTGTTTCATAGGGAATGTTTCTCCTTCAATCTAGGGGATGATCAGTCAAAATAGCCCTTAACGGCCAACAGTTCTGCCAGCAGAACTGCACCGCCTGCTGCGCCGCGCAGCGTGTTGTGGGACAGGCAGACAAACTTGTAATCGTACTGGGTATCCTCACGCAGGCGACCAATGCTGACAGCCATGCCGTTTTCAATCATGCGGTCCAGCTTGGGCTGGGGGCGGTCATCTTCTTCAAAGTAATGCAGGAACTGTTTGGGTGCGCTGGGCAGGTCCAGATCCTGCGCCGGGCCATGAAATTCTTTCCAGGTTTTCAGGATTTCTTCTTTGGTGGGCTTTTTATCAAAGCTTACGAACACCGCGCCCATGTGGCCATCGGATACCGGTACGCGCAGGCACTGGGCCGTAATGGAAGGTGTAGTTGCGGGCACAATCTTATCGCCATCAATGTGGCCCCACAGCTTCAGCGGCTCCTGCTCACTCTTTTCTTCTTCACCACCGATGTAGGGAATCACGTTATCCAGGATATCGGGGAAAGTCTCAAACGTTTTGCCAGCGCCGGAGATTGCCTGATAGGTGCAGACCAGGCACTTGGTTACGCCGTAATCCTTCATCAGCGGGTGCAGGGCAGGCACATAGCTCTGCAGGCTGCAGTTGGACTTGACGGCAATAAAGCCGCGCTTGGTGCCCAGGCGCTTGCGCTGTGCGGGGATGATTTCCAGGTGGTCTGCATTGATTTCAGGCACTACCATCGGAACATCCGGTGTCATGCGGTGTGCGCTGTTGTTGGAAACCACAGGGCATTCTGCCTTGGCGTAAGCTTCTTCCAGCGCTTTGATTTCGTCCTTTTTCATGTTGACTGCACAGAACACAAAATCCACCTGTGCAGCAACTTCTTCCACCTTGGAAGCATCCAGAACCACCATCTTTTTGACCGCTTCCGGCATCGGTGTTTTCATCAGCCAGCGGCTGCCGACAGCATCCTCATAGGTCTTGCCTGCGGAGCGTGCCGATGCAGCCAGAGCCGTAAGCTTAAACCAGGGATGATTTTCCAGCAGGGTAATAAAACGCTGGCCCACCATGCCAGTTGCACCAACAACGCCAACTTTGTACTGTTTCATCTTAAACTGCCGTCCTTTCCTCCAGAACCCCAACGCACATTTGGGGATTCTGCTTCTGTTCCCAGCCCCATACCATTACCTATATGCAGCTGCCGCCGCAGGTTTGCAGGGGGTAAACACAAACCTGCCGCCGCATTCAAGCCATTTTGCTGCCAAGCACGAGATAATAAAAAAACCGGCTTGAAAACCGGCACAAAATGCAATATAATGATACATTGCATGAGCACAGCGCAACACGTTAATCCTAACGTGACAGTCCCGCCCCTGTTCGGCTGCGGGCCCAGGAACGATGCGTGCCGTGCACCGCCTTCGGCGGACGTCCCTTTCCATTCCCCACAAGCCTTTGGCTGGCATAAAAGGGAATATACTGATGAAATCCGCGCCTCTGTGCCGCATGGCAGCTGCTGTAAGATACAATCGCCGCCTGCATGCCTCAATAATAGCATTGCGCGGCCAACTTGTCAACGCAAAAAGGAAGCAAAACAATGTTAAAGAAAGATTTTTGGTATGACCTGCCCAAAGAACTGATTGCCCAGGAGCCCGCTGACCCGCGTGACAGCGCCCGCCTGATGGTGCTTGACCGCAAGAATGATACGATTGAACACCGCATCTTCCATGACCTGCCGGAATACCTGAACGCCGGAGATGTGCTGGTCGTCAACAATTCTAAGGTTCTGCCTGCCCGCTTGATGGGTGTTAAAGTGCCCACCGGCGCCGTGTGCGAGGTTCTGCTGCTCCGCCAGGCCCACGGTGACACCTGGGAATGCCTGGCCCGCCCCGGCCGCCGGATGCAGGCTGGCACCAAGCTGAGCTTTGGCGACGGCTCCCTGACGGCCACAATAGACGAGACCCTGCCGGATGGCAACAAATATGTAACCTTCCAATACGATACCCAGACTTTGTACGAAAAGCTGGATGAGTTCGGCAAAATGCCGCTGCCGCCGTACATCACCCGCCAGCTAGAGGATCAGAGCCAGTACCAGACCGTATACGCCAAAGAGCTTGGCAGCGCGGCTGCCCCCACAGCCGGGCTGCATTTTACCCCGGAACTGCTGGATACCATCCGTGCCAAGGGGGTCAACATTGTGGAAGTGACCCTGCACGTTGGCCTTGGCACCTTCCGCCCTGTCAGCGAGGATAATATTCAGGAGCACCAGATGCACACCGAATGGTACTGCGTGGATGATACTGCAGCCGAGGCCATCAACGCAGCACGCGCCAGCGGCCATCGCGTAATTGCTGTCGGTACCACCAGCTGCCGCACGCTGGAAGCCGTCTGGGCCAAGTACGGCAAGATTGTCCCTTGCAGCGGTACTACCGATATTTTCCTGTACCCCGGTGTAGAGCTGCACGCTATTGACGGCCTGGTGACAAACTTCCACCTGCCGGAAAGCACTCTAATTATGCTGATCTCTGCGTTTTACGGGTATGAGAAAACCATGGCTGCATATAAGGTTGCCGTACAGGAAAAATATCGCTTTTTCTCCTTTGGCGATGCCATGTTCATCCAATAAGCCTGCCTCGCAGAACAGTTGACTTATCCTACTGCTTCCAGTATAATAAAATCACAAAGCGGCGCAGGAAAACACTCTGGCGCCGCATGTTTTTGAACAAAATGAAACAGCAAAACAGGGGAGACCATCATTTATGCCATACCGTCTGATTAAAAAAGAGGGTGCAGCCCGCCGCGGCGAGTTCCAGACTGTGCACGGCACGGTTCAGACACCTGCTTTCCAAAACGTTGCCACTGCTGCCGCGATCAAAGGCGGGCTTTCGGCACATGATTTGAAAGAAATCCGCGCACAGGTCATGCTGTGCAACACCTATCATCTCCACCTGCGTCCCGGTGATCAGGTCGTTGCCGATATGGGCGGCCTGCACAAGTTTACCCGCTGGGACGGCCCGATCCTGACCGACAGCGGCGGATTTCAGGTGTTCAGCCTTGCCAAGCTGCGCCACATTACCGAGGAAGGCGTAACGTTCAACTCTCATCTGGACGGTCACCGCATTTTTATGGGGCCGGAACAGAGCATGCAGATTCAGGCAAACCTTGGCTCCACCATTGCCATGGCCTTTGATGAATGCGTGGAAAACCCCGCTGAATATGATTACGCCAAAAACAGCTGTGCGCGTACCGCACGCTGGCTGCTGCGTTGCAAGGCGGAAATGGCCCGCCTGAAGCACGAGGGCAAGGCCGTGAACCCGGACCAGCTGCTGTTTGGCATCAATCAGGGCTGCACCTACAAAGACCTGCGCGTTGAGCACATGAAGCAGATTGCTGAATATGATCTGGACGGTTATGCAATCGGCGGCCTTGCTGTCGGCGAACCTGCCGAAGTGATGTATGATGTGATCAGCGCGGTAGAACCTTACGCCCCGGCGGATAAGATCCGCTACCTGATGGGCGTTGGCACCCCCGGCAACATCATTGAGGGCGTGTACCGCGGTGTGGATTTGTTTGACTGCGTTATGCCCAGCCGCAACGCCCGCCATGGCCACCTGTTCACATGGAACGGCATCATCAACATTAAAAACCTGAAATATGAGCGTGACGAACAGCCCATTGACCCGCAGTGCGATTGCCCGGTCTGCCGCAATTACAGCCGCGCTTACATCCGCCACCTGCAAAAGGCAGATGAAATGCTGGGTATGCGTTTGGCTGTTATGCACAACCTGTATTTCTACAATCATTTGATGGAGCGGATTCGTGAAGCGTTGGATAACGGCACATTCCAGCAGTTCCATGATAAGTATGTGCATCTTCTGGATTCCAGAATTTAAGCGGATTCCGTGTTTCCTTGCTTTACCCCCTTGCGGTTTATGGCGAAAGCCTGTATAATAATAGAAATACTGTAAAATCAAAATCTAAGGAGTTCCACATTATGATCGAATTTTTGACCGCTGATACTTCCAGCACCGCCAGCCTGCTTGTCACTTTCCTGCCGATGGTTCTGATCCTTGTGTTCATGTACATCATCCTGTACCTGCCCCAGAAAAAGCAGGACAAGAAAGATGCTGCCATGCGCGCTTCCATCGAAGTAGGCGATACCGTTATTACCATTGGTGGTGTTGTTGGCCGCGTTGCTGCTATCAATGATAAGGATGATACCTTTGTTCTGGAAACCACCAGCGACCGTGTGAAGATTCGCTTCCGCCGTTCCGCTATTTCCTCCGTTGAGAAGCTGGACATGGGCAACACTGCAAAAGATACCGCCAAGAAAGATGCTCCTGCCAAGAAGAACTGATTGGTTCTGACTGTATTACCTGAATAACAAACGCCCCTTTTGCATAGTTTGTACCATGCAAAGGGGGCGTTTTCTTTATGTTTGCTGATAATTCAAGGGCTTCATCTGCCAAACTTCGATCAAGTCATATCTGCAAAGTCCGCAGTAAATCCAGCGGCCATTTATCTTGGCTGCTGATCAAAAGTTTCGGCTGCGGCGTGGGTACCGCCATCCTGCTTTTCGCTTTGGCCGCACAGATTTTTGCCCATACTGCACTCTCGCTGGAACTTGTCAAACCGGCAACCTGTGCCAGCGTGGCGGTGGGGGCTGTTCTTTCCGGTCTCGTTCTTGCGAACGGTATTGCTCAAAAACGGCTCTTATGCGGTGTTTCCGTGGGCGTCTTTTATGCGCTGTGTTTGAGCCTCACTACCGCTTTGAGCGGCAAACCGCTTGTATTTGATCATGTGAACCTCGCCTTACTTGCAGCGCTGCTGTTCGGCGGCACCGCAGGCGGCGTGCTGAGTGCATTGGGCGCAGTAGGGAACACTGCGCCCGAACGCTGATGCGCGCCCCGCGACCAGCACCGGCTCCTTACACGCCCAAAAGGGCTCTTAACAACGGTTCATCCGCCGGTGCGGCTGCTGCCCTGGGCATACAAAAACTTGCGGGCAAAAACGATCTATTCGCTTTCTCTTCTGCGTTTCTGACCGGGTATCTCGCCGGCATTCCGCTCGGCCGGTTTGAGCTCCACGGTGCTTTCACTTCGCTTACAGAGCATGTCATGGCCGCACAAAGTTATACGACATTCTGGTCTGTCTGGTGCAGTTGGTTTGCCGCGGCATTTTTGCAGGCATCGCTGATTTATCTCTGCGGTTTTCATTTGTGGGGCAGCATTTTTATGGGGGCTTATTTTGCGTTCAAGGGCACTGTATTAGGTGTGTGCGCTTCCGCCATTTATGCGTCCGGCGGGGCACGTGCGCTTGTTGTTTATTGGCTCCTGAACTGCCTGCCGGAGCTTGTGCTGTCGGCATTCATGCTTTGGCTTGCGCATAGTTCGTGCAGGGCAAGTCAAAGCCTGTCCAGCATTGTTTTTTCCGGCTGCCGTTGTGCGCTCAACGGCGCAATCCGGCGCTTATCTGTACATTATCTGCTTTGCCTGCTAGGGTGCGCTGTCAGCAGCTTTATGTTTTCCGGTTCAGCTGTCCTCTTCGCCAGTGTCCTGCTTTGAATCCGTCATCGCTTTGGACTGCGGTGCAATATAGCCAGTATCCGCAAGGGGAGAGGCTTCCACCGCCTGTTTCAACTGCTGCTGGTTGATATGGGTATAAATCTGCGTCGTGGATACATTCTCGTGCCCCAGGATTTCCTTGATGGCCAGCATATCCACACCGCCCTGATACATGAGTGTAGCGGCGGTATGGCGCAGTTTATGCGGCGAATAGCCCATATTGTCCAAGCCCGCTGATTTCAGGCAGTTGGCAACAATCTGCTCCACACGGCGCGCTGTTAAGCGTCTGCCAGTCTTTTTGGATACAAAAAGTGCTTCTTTATCCCGCAGGTTGTTTAGCGCAGCCCGCGCGGGCAGGTAATGTTCCAACGCAGCCTGGCACGCGGTGTTCAGGTACACCAGGCGTTCTTTGTTTCCTTTGCCGGTAATTTTAATGGTATCGTCCTTAAAATCGCCAAGATTGATTGTGATCAGTTCCGCCAAGCGCATACCGCAATTCAGGAAAAAGACAATAATACAGTAGTCCCGTTCATAAAAGTCACTTTGTATATTTTTTAACAGCCGTATGCTTTCACTGGCACTCAGATATTTGGGCAGGGATTTCTTTGGGCTGCCAAGGTTGATATTATCCGTTGGATTTTCGCTCAGTTCATTGATCTGGTGGCAAAGGTAGCCAAAAAAGCCGCGCAGGGCGCTCAGCTTGCGGGCACGGGCCTTGGCACCGTTATCATTACTGCGGGCGTAATCCAGGTAATTGATAATATCCCGTTTGGTAATGGTGCTGATCTGGCGTTTGGTAATATGGGTCAAGTCAATTTCTTCCGGCGGTGTATCTGGCTGCGCAAGGTTCCAAACCATCATCATATAGCGGAAGAAACCGCGCAGGTCCAGATAGTAACCGTTAATGGTGCGCGGCGAACGCAGCTTGACAACATCCAGATAATGCAGATAATCCATAACAAGATCCGGAATATCCGTATACGGCGCATGCCGGTTTGGGTGCGCCACATCAATGTATGTACTCATTATTGTGAGTAAAGCCCTCCTCTATATTTCGCTAAACTTGTCTTTAGCGAAATTGCATGTTATGCAAAAACACACGAAATCCTGCACCCGCTTGTAGATAGATTCAAGATTTCGTGTGTTCTCTGCATGCCAGTAGCTCCTGGTTTTATTCTTCTTTCCGTTCGCTCTTTTATTTGCCTATTTTTATTTTATTTACTTATTTTTATTGCGATGTTCATCCAATAGGTCTATCGCAGCCATCACCATGGCATATCATTCGATACCAAATTCAGCCTTTTATCAATCTTCGTCATCACCCAGATTATCTACACGGCCCTGGCCCTTAATATAAAACGGCTCGCTGCCGCGCATGCCTTGCTGGCCCAGCGGCGAAGTAGAAATCGTGATGTTCAGGTTCATCTTTTTCTCATTGCTTACCAGGAACGGGCGCGCTGCATCGCCTGCGGCTTTGAACAGTGCATCGTCCTTGGGTGCATCCAGAACCAAAAGATAACTCTTGGTTGCTCCGTTGATCACCATGATCTGCAGGTATGCGGCTCCCACCATCGGGTACTTTTCCAACTCGGCACACAGCGGGTTGACCAATTCATCCGGGTATACCGAAGGCTCCACGATCGTCACCTTATCGCCGGGCTTGATCTGTGCATTGCGCTGGGCTGCCTGCTGCGCGGCGGTCTGCTTGATTTTTTCCAGCATCGCATTGCGCTGTTTCAGCAAAGATGCAACCATATCCGAGTTAAAGCGCAGGTTATCCGTGAACGGGTTCAGCACAAAACCTGCCACATGGTCGTTACCGTTCAGCATCCGGGCGTAATCATCAAAGCGCAGCAGCATAACCTGACCAGCGGGCTTATTCTGCCACTTATCCAGTTCTTCTGCATCGGTGAATGCGGTAAAGAAAGACTTTCCATCGCCAGATTTCAGCAGCGCAAAGGTCACCTTGGTGTCTTTTGGCAGCTGGATTCGTCCATTTTCGTCCGGTTTAGGAGCGTTTTCGCCAATTTCAATCTTAGCCGGTGCAAGGAATACACCGCGCATCATCAGGTTGATAACCGCATTAAAGTTCTGCGGATTGTTTTCCTCACGCAGGGCCGCAGCAGCCTTTTTCAGCGCTGCATTATCAATTTTCGGCGGTTTGGGTGCTGCCGGGGCTGCATTCTGTGCCGGGGTCGTATTCTTTTCCTGTTCGCTCATGATATACTCCTCTTGGTTTGGGTCGCTGCCCATACCTTATTATTTATTGATTTTAATTGCATTGATGGCTTCCCGCAGGTATGCAACGCCCACCAGGCGCAGCCCCGGGAATTGCGCAGCATCCAGCATGTTCAGGTTATGTTTGGGCACAATGGCGGTATCAAAGCCCACGCGCTGGGCCTCCCGCAGGCGGGTTTCCAGGTGCGGCACGCTGCGCACTTCCCCGCCCAGACCCACTTCACCAATGGCCAGTGTTTTTTCAGGTACAGGCAGATCCAGCAGACTGGACGCCATTGCCAGGCAGACCGGCAAATCGCAGGCAGTCTCGTCCAGTTTCAGACCGCCAATGATGTTGATATACACATCCTGGTTGCCAAACACATAGCCCGCACGCTTTTCCAGCACGGCCAGCAGCAGATACATACGGTTATAGTCAAACCCGCTTGCCGTGCGTCGTGGGCTTGGAAACGCCGTTTTCGTTACAAGTGCCTGAATCTCGCTCAGTACTGGCCGCGTGCCTTCCATCACGCAGGCAACGCAGGTACCGGAAATGCCAATCGGCCGCCCTTCCAGCATGACCTGCGAGGGGTTTTCGATTTGTTCCAATCCCTTGCCGGTCATATCAAACATGCCGATCTCATTGGTGGAGCCGTAACGGTTCTTCACGGCGCGCAGCACGCGGTACGGCAGGGTCTTGTCGCCCTCAAAGTACAGCACAGTATCCACAATGTGCTCCATGACTTTGGGACCCGCAATGGCGCCGTCTTTGTTGACATGGCCGACAATAAAGGTCGGTATCTCATTCGTTTTTGCCACATTCAAGAAGCGTGCCGAGCTTTCCTTGACCTGGCTGACCGTGCCGGAGGACGACGCCACATCCGTGCAGCGCATCGTCTGGATGGAGTCGATCACTACAAGATCCGGCTTCATCTGTTCAATCAGCCCGCAGATTTCATCCACATCGCTTTCCGCCACAATGGAGATATTATCCTGCGGCACATCCAGCCGAACGGCACGCAGCTTGATCTGCCGTACGGATTCTTCGCCCGTCACATACAGAACCGAGCGCGTCCGGCTTACTTCGCCGCATAGTTGCAGCAGAATGGTAGATTTGCCGATGCCCGGTTCGCCGCCAATCAAAATCACACTGCCCAGCACAATGCCACCGCCCAACACGCGGTCCAGCTCTGCAATGCCAGTTACAATGCGGCTTTTTTCTTCGGTCGTGCTTACGTTTTTCAGTTTCAACGGTTTCAGGCTGGTCTGACCCGTCACACGTACCGGCGCGGCAGCGCGGCCGGAAGAAGACTTTGCCGGTTCTGCCACCACATCTTCGGTCATCGTGTTCCATGCACCGCAGGACGGGCAGCGGCCCAGCCAGCGGGGACTGGTTTCGCCGCACTGGTTGCACACATAAATTGTTTTCAGCTTATCTTTTGGCATAGTTGCTCCCCCGGCCGCATTTTTCGTACCCTTTTATTATATCCTAAATCTCGTGTGGGGGCAAGGTATGCGCCAAAAATAAAGCGGCAGGCTGCCGCCCGGTGTGCCGGGGATGCAGCAGCCTGCGCGCTCATTTTATAAATTCAGACAATCAAAGCATTACCTTGTGGTAGGTCTTTTTCCCCTTTTTGATCACAACACCATTCTGGAGTTGCTCAACCGTCAGACCAAAGGTCGGGTCGGTCACTTTCTCGCCGTCCACCAGAACGCCGCCCTGCTGTACCAGCTGGCGGGCTTCACGGTTGGAACCGCACAGCTTGGCGCCAACCATGGCAGCCAGCAGGCCAACCTTACCGTCCTTGACCAATGCGGCATCCAGCTGGGTGGTAGGCATGTTCTCGTGGTCGGCTACGCCGCTGAACAGCTGACGGGCTGCACTCTGGGCCTTTTCAGCTTCCTCGGCACCGTGCACCATGCTGGTCAGCTCGTAAGCCAGGATTTCCTTGGCCTTGTTCAGCTGCTCGCCTTCCCAGTGGTCCATCTCATCGATCTGCTCCAGCGGCAGGAAGGTCAGCATGCGGATGCACTTGAGTACATCAGCATCGCCGACATTGCGCCAGTACTGGTAGAACTCGAACGGGCTGGTCTTGTTGGGGTCAAGCCAAACGGCGTTGCCAGCGGTCTTACCCATCTTTTTGCCCTGGCTGTCGGTCAGCAGCGTGATCGTCATGGCGTAAGCATCCTTGCCCAGCTTGCGGCGGATCAGCTCGGTGCCGCCCAGCATGTTGCTCCACTGGTCGTCGCCGCCAAACTCCATGTTGCAGCCGTAATTTTGGAACAGGTGGTAGAAGTCGTAGCTCTGCATAATCATGTAGTTGAATTCCAGGAAGGACAGGCCCTTCTCCATGCGCTGCTTGTAGCATTCGGCACGCAGCATGTTGTTCACGCTGAAGCAGGGGCCAACTTCACGCAGCAGCTCAATGTAGTTCAGGTTCAGCAGCCAGTCAGCATTGTTCAGCATCATGGCCTTGCCTTCGCCAAACTCAATAAAGCGCTCCATCTGGCGCTTAAAGCACTCGGCGTTATGGTCAATGTCCTCTTTGGTCAGCATTTTGCGCATGTCGGTACGGCCAGAAGGGTCACCGATCATGGTGGTGCCGCCGCCAATCAGGGCAATGGGCTTGTTGCCTGCCATCTGCAGGCGCTTCATCAGGGTCAGGGCCATAAAGTGGCCGGCGGTCAGGCTGTCGGCTGTGCAGTCAAAGCCGATGTAGAAAACAGCCTTGCCGTTGTTGATTACTTCCTTAATTTCTTCCTCGTCCGTTACCTGGGCAATCAGGCCGCGGGCTTTCAGTTCGTCATAAATGGTCATGGGGTTGCATCCTCCTTGGTTTGTGCGGCAAGGGCAAAAAATAAAACGCCCCTGCCAAATGTTGAATTTGGCAGAGGGCGATCAAATACGCGGTACCACCTCTGTTTGCCCGTGTCTCACGGCGGCGGGCCTTCGCGGGTGCGGTAGCCAAAGTGTACAACTGCGACACCCAAACGCTGTAACGTGCGCACACGGCCCAGCCTAACAGCCTTTAATTAAAGGCGTTCAGCCTGCTGCTCAGGGATGTATTCACCACTTTGCCTGCCAGCCCCTTACACCAACCGGGGCCTCTCTTTCGCATACAGCAAAACGGTTACTCGTTCCCGTCCTTGCATTTAACTGCTTACTAAATTAGCATATGTTGCCGCTTTTGTCAAGCGTTTGGCGGCAGCTTATTTTTCGATCTGCTTTTCATAGAACGTGATGGACAGCGAAACGCTGATATCATTATTGACCGAAAGATTCTCGTTGGCCGAAACCGCGATCTGTTCAATCGCGCAGCGAAAGCGGCAAAGGAGGCAACATCCTCAATCATGCCGCCCTGCGGCAGACCTGCACCTTCCAGTCTGATGATGCGCTGGGTTTCGCCGCGCACTAAGCCCGCATAGTTGACCACGCGGGCCGTACCCTGAATGCGGCTGACCAGCATCATGATAAAACTGACCGCAAAAAATCGAGCAGATTCATCTTCAAGGATGCTGACAAAGCTCTTTATCTGATAAAAGAAAACAGCAGACGCGGATGTGCAATCTATTAGCGTCTCCTTTTCATTATCATTTACTCCCAGCTGGTACAAGTTGGGAGCTTTTTTCTTCGTTCAAACATAAAAATTCATATCAGATGTATCTTTATACTGTATTTTAACGTATACTCATAATATTTCTTCATGAATCTTGTCGAAACATATTGATTTTGAGTATATTTTGGGTTAACATTGTAAATAGCTTTTGTTGTATTTGCCAGGCCCCATACATTTCAGAAAGGTCGATGCCGCATGTATCATTCGGCTATGGAACCCCGCCCCGTCAGCTGCTCATCTTTTGTACCTTTACTGCGCAGGATGAGCTATCTCATCCTCAAACGCGGGTTTGATCTTGTATTTTCTTTGGTTCTGCTTGTTACCTGCGCGCTGCTCATGGCTGTGATTGCGCTTGTTGTTTGGCTGGATTCCCCCGGCAAGATCATTTACACACAAATACGGCTTGGATACGGCGGGAAGCCTTTTACTATCTACAAATTCCGTTCTATGCAGCAAAGCACTGCCCCGGATGATGCGAAGTGGACCAGTGAAAACGACACACGCATTACCCGCGTTGGCCATATCCTGCGCCTGACCCACCTGGACGAACTGCCGCAGCTGCTCAACATCTTTATGGGCGAAATGAGCTTTGTTGGCCCGCGCCCCGAACGCCCCACTGTTTATGACGACCTTGACGGCAAAGTCGAGAACTTCCGCAGCCGTATGCAGGTTATGCCGGGCCTGACTGGTTACGCGCAGGTCAATGGCGGCTATGATTTGAACCCTGCAGAAAAGCTCAAATATGATTTGATCTATATCAATCACTGCTCTGTACTGTTTGACCTTTGGTGCCTGCTAAAAACAATACCTGTTGTTTTTACAATGAAAGGCGCAAGGTAATATATTTTTGCCAGAAAGCAAAACGCCCCGTAAGCATTTTGTTATGCACGCTTACAGGGCATGAGGCTTTCATATCGTCACTTATTTTTATGGGGAATCAACTATCGCACAAAATCCAAGGGGCTATATGCAGAAAAACTCCCGCGAGCGACCTGCCTGCGGGAGTTCTGTCCAAGGTGGTCAATCTTGATAACGCAAATATGTCACATATTATCGTCGTTTTAATTCAGTTTTCGAGTATACAATTAGCGTTTCTTTGTTATTCAAACGGACTTTGCTGATCTGGCAGAAAGCCATTGGAAATTGTATCTTTTCCTTTAAATACGGACAATTTATAGCAAGCTAACACTGGACATTGCGTGTGATATAGATTTATAATAAAGTATATCATTTGCCCAAAGGGAATGCAATGTATGGACTCTAAATCATTGGAAACGCTTGCTGCGCATAAAGTTTCAGATTATTTAACGCTATCTAAGCATCTCGATCCATATGTCAACACAAACGACAAGGAACCTTGTTGGGATGGCAATGTGGAAATCTATAATGACAAATCTAAAGGCAAAAAAGATATGATCGGGCGTATTGCTATACAAGTTAAAGGAAGGCAAAGGAACATCCACCCCAATGCTCAGATTACATATCCGGTTTCTGTCGTTGATCTACAAAGATACTTATCAGAGGGCATTATTTATTTCGTTGTATACATAAGCGAAGATGGTATAAAGCAAACTATTTACTACTCCGCTATGCCACCAATTGTTGTTCGCAACTGGTTGCAATTAGCTAACGAGCGAAAAAATCGCAAAGGTATCACACAAAAAACCATCTCTATTAGCTTTTCTCCTTTGCCACAAGATATTTCTAAAATAGACGATATTTTTATTCATTGCTATGAAGAGAGTTGCAGGCAACGGAGCTTTGCTCAGAGTTCCTTGCCTACAATTGCTGACCTACAACAAAGTAATAACTTTGAAGGTTTAACCACTTTTATTTCAACTTTTTCTGATTCCCCTGCAGATTCAATTGTTGGTACGGAAATCTACTCGTACGCACGCATTTCCGGCTCGCCAATTCCAATACCGTTGGGGGATATTCTCTACGTTAATGGAGGCCATAAGACCGAAACGTCCCATGTACACATTGGGACGCAAGAATTTGATATTTGTGTTGATTACTATCATTCCACAACACAAACAATATGCATATTTGAGAACTGTATCAAATGCATCTTCCACGGTCCAAATACTACTACGCATCAAATGCAAGTACAGTTTCCCTCCAGTATTCGTAGTGCTGTAAATTGTTATCCCTTTCTCTTGGCTGTCCTAAAGAATGGTGGTTTTGACTTTATAAAGAGCGGAAGAAAAATAGCAGTTCGTGGTATCAGCGCAAATCAAGACACCCTCTCACATAAAGAGCGCCAGTATGAAATTTTTAAGAATATTACAGAAGTCTTTGACACTCTTTCTTATTATGGAGACTTAGACCTTAGCCATCTCACAGAATCTGACAAGCGAAATTTACTTCGCTTAGTCGACGCGTTTATTTACAAAAAACCTGTATGCGGATTAAAAAAGGATATTCCCTGCGTATCCGCAATGGCTATCAGCGATTTACGCTTTGCTCTCTATTTTGCATCTATGCCAGATGATCCGTCGACCTATCAATTGTCAGATTTCTTTTCTATTGATTTAAACTGTGTTGTAAATATAGACGGTTCCATGCAGCCGATGTCTCAATACTTTATACTAACCGCTAAAGATTACGAGTCGCTCAGCAATCTAAAGCCACTTACCGTTATCAATTCTTATCGAAAGTTAGCTTCAAAACCGTATATCTGTGAATATGCAACTCGCTCTCTATTGGATATGCTACTCGCTTATGATCACACAAACGACAAACGCTCAGATCTGTTGGATTGTGCTTCTGATATGGCAGAGTTTATTCTAGAAATTTCTAAAGCACAAGAACAAATCGATATTGCAAAGGTAAATCAAATACAAGTCATTAGGCGAAAGCGCGCATTAGTTATTGATGAACAATTGACCCTTTATGAAATCATCACTCGATATAGCCATAATTCCTTAATAGGTATATGCTGTGATCTTTTATTAGGTATGCAGGCTCAAGCACTCGATAACATCAAGCATCTTTCACCAAAGGCGCGTCATGAATTTGCGACATTTCCTATAAATCGTTTTCTATCGTCTTCTACTCTTTAACATTAGAGAAGATTGGGGAAATTATTGTGATACTCGCTTGTTCTTAGACTTGCATCTTCACACTATACCCACCCACAAACTTCACCACAACCTTCTCTTTCGAGTATACGATGACCTGTTCCACGATTCGTCGGACCAGGTCATCGTCGTATTGGGTGAAATCGGCGGGTGTGCTTTGGATGCAACCCAATACTTTCTGTATCCTGTTTTGTACTTTGGCGTCCATCTGGGATGTGCGCTGCAAACTTTCTAATTCGGTTTGCAGCGCCTGTTTTTCTTCTTTCAGCGCCTTGAACTTTCCTTCATAGATGCTGGCATCCTCGCTGTGCGCAACCAGGAGCAGCAGGTTACTGGTCTGATGATCAATCTCTTGGATAAGGTCTAGCAACTGGCGTGGGTCTTGTGTTGCCCCTTCATAGCGCAGGATGTTTTCTTCTGTCTGCATCACTTCTTCTTTAACACTCTCTTTGTTATCCAGCAGTGCGGCAATACACTTCATAAGGGCTGTATGCAATTCCTGCTCTTTCAAGGTCGGCGAATTTTTGCAGAATCTTTTGCCGTTTTCCAAGCGGTTAGTGCATCTCCAAACTCTTGCTTTGCTGCCGTCCCGATTTGTATATAGAACGCGGCGGTACATACAACCGCATTCTCCGCAAATCAGACGCTCTGTCAAGGCGAATTTACTGGAATATTTGCTTCGGCCCGCCGTCCTCTTATTCGGATCAGCCTTTGTTTTGCTTCCCCGCCTTGCCATTTCCAGCTGAACCGCTTGGAAAACATCTCGCGGAATAATAGCCGGGTGATTATTGCGAACATAATACTGCTCTACTTCTCCGTGGTTCTTCTTGACCGTTTTGGTCAAGAAATCTGCCGTATATGTCTTTTGCAGAAGGAGATCCCCGGCATACTTTTCGTTGTGAAGCATATTCTGAATCGTTGCGCGTGACCACTTCGCTTTACCCGCAGGCGATGGAACGTGATCCTGCTCCAACTCGGCTTTCAGCTGCGATGGGGTTTTGCCTGCCAGGTATCCGTAAAAAATCCGCTTTACAGTTTTTGCCTGTTTGGGGTCAATCTCTGGTTTGCCATCGGGCCCTGGTCGGTAGCCTATGAATGAATTATATGGAAAAGCACATTTACCCGCCTGAAACAAGCGTCGCTTTCCCATCGTTATATTCTGGCTCAGTGACTCGCTTTCCGCTTGCGCAAAGGCCGAGAACCAGGTCAAGAATATTTCGCTGCTCAGTTCGCCAGTGTTCAGCCCCTCTTTTTCAAATTCTATGGCCACCCCCAGACCTTTCAGCAAGCGGATATACTTGATGCAATCCAAGGTGTTTCGTGAAAATCGGCTCAGGGATTTCGTCATGATCAGGTCGATTTTATGCTTTTTGCAATCCTCGATCATATTCATAAAGCCTGGCCGTATCATATCCCGTACACCGCTGATGCCGTGATCCGCGTAGATCCCGGCCATCTTCCATTCTGGATTGCCATTGATCAACCGGGTGTAATAATCCACCTGATTTTCAAAGCTGCTCTCCTGCTCCTCCTGCTCTGTACTGACACGGCAATAGGCCGCAACCCGCAGGAGACGTTTTCGCCCGTTCTGTTGCGATGATTCTTTTCGCGGAATCCGTATAATGGTTCGTTCCTCATTGCCTGCCATGTCTGTTCTCCCTTAGATAATGGTTCCATTACATACCTGAAACTGAATGTTTCCATCCGGCTGCATCAGGATTCTTTTCACGCACTGGTTCAACAGTTCGATATTTAAGGTATTGCTTGGCGACACCTCCTGCAGCATACGAACCATTGCATCGCTTTCCACCGCATCCGGCACCTCCTGGCAACACGCATACACATTTTGCACGCACTGTGCTGCCATCTGTAAAAGTTCAGCGGTAGGAGTTTGCGGATTGCTGATGGCGTGATCCAGAATTTGCATATCCCGCACCATCTCCATTGTATAGGTTATATTGCCTGCTTCTGTTGGAATAACTCTTTGTGGCCGCCGGATCATCTCGTTTTGTTTCTCCAGAATCGTGTCCAGCAGCACCTGATCGGTCATGGATGGGAATTGAATGGCACAGCGGTCGCACCGCCAGTACACATTACCCTGTGTATGATAGGAAATCCGTTTTAGTTTCTGCCCGCACTGCGCACAGCATATCTTTGTCCTGACAGAACGGATGACCGGGTTCAAGTGAACAGACGGTGCCTGTTTCCGCTTTGCAGCAACGCGGTCCCACAATTCTTTTTGCAGCAGGATTGGGTACCCATCTGCACCGATATATTTCTCATTGTCCAAGATTCGGCACACCATATTTTTATTCCACGCAGCACATCCCGGTCTGTACGGAATCTGTAACTCCGTCATACTATTGGAAATGGCTGGTGTTGTAGCGCCTGATGCAAAGCTTTGAAAGATCACCACCACCGCTTTGGCTTCCTCTGGATTTGGAACAATGCGTCCCTCTCGCATCTCGTAACCAAACGGGAAGCGCCGCTTTCTTTCCATTGATCAGCCTTCTTCCTCAAGGGGACTTGTCAATTCCAGCCCGTTCAACATACTAAAGGAGATTTTCCCCTCCCCTACCGTCGCTTTTACGATGAGCCGACCCCAGACAACCTCGTCTGTTGGCGTTGCATCCTGCCCAAGGGCATCCATCATTATCCGGGTCTGCCGGATGATGTCCCCGCACAACGTCGCTTTCGCTTCGTGTAATCTGGCTTTATTATCGGCCAACTGGTGATCCAGTTCGTTCTTTCTGCTAATAAAAAATCCAGAGTCAATACACCCGCTCGCATACAAGCGTTGGAGAGTATGACTCTGGATTAATATATCGTTGATTGTCTGATACAGATCTTGAACCTGGGGCCGACACGCCCTGTCATGGGATTCGATCTTCAGCAAGGTCTGCAAGTACCATTGCAGCAGTTCTTTGCTGTAGGTTCTCAATTTTCGGCAGAGACATCGGGCCCCCTGCAAAACGGCCGCCTCCGAATATCCCTTTTCCGTACACCGTTCAGGGTGGTATACGTGATTTTTGCAAATCCAGCATATGCCCTTGCCGGTCACCCTGCGGTAAAGCGGTGCGCCACAGGATTTGCAAATAAGCTTCCCTGTAAGCAGGTAGGTTTTCCGAGGTTCCTCACATCCGAATTGCCCGCGCCGTTCTGCCAAGAGGGTTTGAACGGCATGGAACTTCTCCGCCTCTATGATTGGCTCGTGTGAATGTCTGATATAAACTTGATCCTGTTGACCACAGTTCATAATTTTACGAAATGGTACCGTATCACTCGTAAAGGATTTGCGCAGCAGCTCATCCCCCATATAGCGTTCATTGCTCAAGATGTATAGGATACCATTCTTCGAGCCGCGGATTCTGGCTTCTGCCGGCAACTGGCACGGCAGTTCTCTGGCGATCTGATTGACGCCGTATCCCGAAAGATAGCGATCGTAGATCCAGCGTATCGCTTTTGCTTCTCCATTCTGAACCGACAGGCGACCGTTTTCATAGTGGTCGTAACCGTATGGAAGATTGGAAAGCCGGAAGTTGCCGGAATTCATTCGCATCAGAATGCCTTTGCGCAGATTTTTGGCGATAGAAACGGATTCCTCCTGCGCAAAGGCGCTCATCATGCTGATGAGCATCTCGTTGGCCATCAGACGGGTGTTGATGCGCTCTTTTTCAAAAATCACCGTCACGCCCAGTTGTCTCAGTTCCCGAATCGCAGCAATGCAGTCCGCAGTGTTTCTGGCGAAGCGGGATAATGATTTCACCAGTATCTGATCGATCTTCCGCTTGCGGCAGTCCTCCATCATGCGCAGAAATTCATCACGTTTGTGGGCATCGGTACCTGTGATCCCACGATCCGCATAGATGTCAACCAGTTCCCAATCGGCACGGGATTCGATGTAATTGGTGTAATACTGCACCTGAGAAGCGAAAGAGTTGAGCTGATCCGCTGAATCAGTGCTGACTCTGGCATAAGCGCATACGCGCAGCTTTGCTGTCACGTGTTGCCGAATCGGTTTAATGACTTCCACCTGCGGCATGACTCAGCCCTCCCTCTGTGATATTGTGTTGTTTGATCTATCTGGTGGCCGACCTTATCACGACAACACTATCACACGGTGAGCGAATTATCCATTCACAATAACCACTAAATACCCCGCCGATTTACGCCGTATAAATTGGCAAGAGCAACAGTTACTTTGGTCGCATTTTCCTGGTCGATCACCCCATTTTCAAGTAGATTTTTTACAATAGATAATGCCAACGCATAGCGAATCTCCTGCACCACAATGGGCGCAGGAGATTCCGTATTATAATCAATTTGCATTATAGCGCCTTCACTCAAGTTCTGCCCGAACTGTCAGCATAGAGGTTGACTAACCGTAATACTGATTCCAAGCAATAAAAAAGCGGAGCGATTCCCCCCTTTTCGAGGACTCGCTCCGGATTGGATTTGTGATCGTTTGATTTTATGGTATATTGCGCTCCAATTGAGCAGCCACATCACGGCCGCCATACATAACGCGGAGCACAGTCACGGCTTGCGTTTGTCGATCTGAAACATAAAACACAAGATAATGGTCGATGGGCATCACGCGCAAGTTTCGGCTGCGCCATGGTTCCCTATCATAAATGCGGAAACGCTCCGGCATTGTGTCCAGTTTAAGAATGCTTTCTTTCAGACGGTCGAGCAATCGGTTTGCATTGATTTCAGAGGCCAAATCCACCGCGATGTATCGGTAGATGGCCTTCAAATCCTGCTTTGCCTGCAGGGTCAATGTCACGTCATACGTCATGCGCCAACCTCTCCCCGGATCTCATCAAACGCTTGTTTTGCCGGGATACATTGGCCCGCTTGAAGCTGTGCATACCCTTTTTCCAACGCGGCATCCAGCTGTTCGGCAGTCATACGGCTGGCATCCAGCGGATGTTCTGGCAGCCTGACGTCAAACGGCAAGCCGCCCTCCATGATGGATTTACGGAGAAATATGTTGATGGCATCCGTGATCGTGATACCAAAGCTGGAAAACAAATCTTCCGCACGCTTCTTTGTTTCCGGATCGATGCGCACATTGATGTTTGCTGACTTAGCCATAACCTTCGCCTCCCAGTCATCTTGCTTAAAGTATAACCGTTTGTGCGCACGTTGTCAATCATTCGTCTTGCGCCGATCTCGTCATGTTGGTTCTATTGGTATGCATTAATACTGCGAAAATTCATACGGTTAACATTGTCATTATAGTAGAACACCATCTAATCCATGCCGGTAGAGGTCATACCGAAGCTCACACTCAATGGTGGCAACCGTAACGTCATGTTTGTGGAACATCCGCAGCATCCATCCCAACCATTGCCGATGCACAGCCAGCCGGGACAAGCGCGGCACGACCACAACATCTACTAACCGTGCCCGCACCGCCCAAAGCAGGGCGAAGAGTCCCGGCCTCCAGATGCTGTGCTGTCCGCACCGATCCTCGCTGGTGCCGACGATTTCAAGACCTTGCTGCTGTGCCGCCTGGAGCGCATTCAGTTTCTGTTCTGCCAGCCGGTGATGATCTCGTGATCTGACATATACCCAGGCGCGGGGATAGAACAGCGCCCGGTCTTTTTCCTGATGCAATGCCATCCTCTCTCCTGTTCACTCATCTATCTCATCGTAGCCGGGCAGAACCATCCAATGCCGCCCGCCGGGTTCGATCCATTGGCCATTCTTGGCCCCGAATGTATGGATGCCGTACTGCAATAGCGACATGAGCAGGCCATCCAGTTCCGCCTGGCCGCAGTGCAGGTGTTCCACATCGACCACCATCAGCACATCCACCTCACTTGCAGCGGCGGCGCGCAGTAGATCGACCATACCAGGGCGCAGAGAGAGCGGTTGGGCTTCGCTGCCTGCTTGGGCGAATAATTCCCAAACGCAGGGCCACTGCAGTTTGCGCAGAGCGCGGTGGCAAATCAGTTGCTGCTGAAGCATGGTCAGGTCTGAATCTTTGACTTCCTGGATAAAGCAGATTGCTCTCATGGTGTTCCTCCATTATATTATCCTGTGTTAATGATTTTCGGAATTCGGAAAAAAATAATCGGGACTTTTGTGTGCCCGAAGGAATGGTTCGATGTCTTCGATTTTGGTTGTGATCGGGATGCCGTCCGGCAGTGCATCCAGCGCAGATTGGTGGTACCGCCCGTCGAGGGCGGCCCGTGGATCGAGGATGGCGACCGCGCAGCTGTCGTTCTCGGTGCGGATGGCCCGGCCGAAGCCCTGCCGCAGTTTTTGCTGCATTTCGGGCACGATCTCGGCCTGGATGTAGCTGTGCAGGTCAGGGTATTGTTCGCGCCGGGCTTCCCGCACCGGGTCAGGCACTGGGAAGGGCAACCGCACAATTACAAGCAGCGAAACCAGATCACCTGGGAAATCAATTCCTTCCCAGCAGGAGCCGCCCGCCAGCAGCACACCGTTTGCCAGTTGCTTAAACTGCTCCACCACTGCCTGTGACCCGCGGCGCGCCTGCAGAATAGGTAAATCCAGTGCATCCTTCAGCAATTCATACACTTCGCCCATCTGTTCGTAGGAAGTGAACAAGACAAGCGCGTGGCCATGCGCCGCTTCTATAAGCTGGCAGAGCTGCTTGGCAATTTGCTCATTGCTAGTTTCCATACGCTTCCGCTTGCCAGATGATGATGGTAACACGAGCAAGCAGTTATGCACATAGTCAAACGGAGAGGATACCTGCAAGGTTCGCACAGGAACGCCATGTTCCAGTCCCAGCAGCCTGCTGGTATTGGCGAAACCATCGCCAGCCGCCAGGGTGCCGGAGGTCAGGATTGTGGGTTTACTCTGGCTCCACAACGTGGTGTATAGATGCTGCGGCAAGTCTTTGGGCACTGCGTTCAGTGAGACAATTTGCTTGCTATCCCCCAGCTCAGCTGCATATTCCACATACATAGTCGACGAATCATTCGGCATGAGGAACAACTGTGTCAACTCTATGGCGCGCTGTACTGCGCGCCGCAGCGGTGGCGAAAGCTTTCTTCCGTCTTGTTGAGTTCTTTCGCACAGTTGATGATGGAGACGATCGAGTGTTGCAAGCTGTTCCTGCTGCGGGGCATACGGGATTTCCCGCGCCCGGCCATGCTGCATGGTCCCAAAGGCCGCAACCAGTTCATCCGTGATTCGCTGCAGTTGCTGCGATTCATGTACGAGATTCTCCCTTGCCAGCTGGTCTGCGATATCGTTCAAATCTGCTACCGTCAAGTTCCGGGTTTGCATCTGCTGGTTGACTTCCGGCAGTTTATGTGCTTCGTCAATGATAAGCACGCCGTAATCTCGCAGCAGCGGCTTCCAGCCGTTCTGTCGGTGTATGGCATCCGCCAGAAGGTAATTGTGATTGCAGATTTGAATCAGGAGCGAGCCGCTCCCGCTTTGCTGCAGATACCGCTGGTACCGACATTGGTGGCGCGCAATGCAGTCTTTCGCACATCGCTCCGGCACGCAGATATGCCGCCGGTCATATCCCGACAGGCCTTGGATCTGATCCAGATCCAGGCAGGCATCTGCATCCCGAAGCACATGCAGCCGCCGAGCAAACTTTTCCCCGCGCTGTGCCACTTCCCGTTGCCGTTTTAATAGGCGCAGGTCACAGACGTAGCGGCCCTTTCCCTTGCGAAGTACAGTTTGTATCGGTTCTTTAACACATCCGTTTTGCGTTAGTACGGATGACAAAAATGGAATGTATTCTTTTAGAATTGCATCCTGCAAAGTCACGCTGGCAGTAGAGATGACCAACGGCTGCCGCAAGGGCAATGCACGTTGCTGCATCCACAAAATTGCGGCTACCAGATAAGCATAGGTCTTGCCGAGGCCGACACCGGCATCGCAAAGGGCCACTTCCCTGCCAAACAGGGCATCCAGCATGGTGTGGCACAGCTGGATCTGGCCCTCCCGCACCGTCATCCCCTCGCGAGGAAAAATGTGGCGGAATATGGTTTCGGCCTGCTGGTGGGCAAGTTCGTACCCTGTCGGCATCGTTTCATTCAAACAGAATCACCCCGCTTTGTTACGGTTGATGGCAAAATAATGCGGCGCAGCAGCTTGCTGTGCTGCGTCGCACGGGTTCGACATCAACACGTTGTTTAGGTCGTAAAAAAAGAAAGAAAGAAAGAAAAAAGGAGTAATAACTTGCCATATTTGCCGCTCGCCCCCTGGCATGGGGAACACGGCAGGCGGACTGCTGGCACACAGCCACTCACTGGTCAAGGGCGAAGGTCTCATGATTGCAACCTGGGCCCGGCCACCCCGTCTGACGCGCGGGGCTGCTGGCGTATCATTATCCCCTGCCCTAGGTCATCGCAAAACAGCCCGCCAGAGCTGCTTTTGGGTCAGATGGAATCGCTCAGCATCATGTCCTGCATGGTGCCTCATGGGGTAGGCTTCGTTAGTAATGCAGAACATGGCGCGTCCTGGCGCATCTTCCCGTGTTGCTCGCTGAGGCAGGAACGTACCTGCCATGCTGGGTATGTAATTGTCAAGGTATGCGGTGCGATCAGGCTCCGCGTAGAGTCAAAGCTTCCATGATCTCCTGCATGGTTTCGGCATCCTGTTCAGAAAGGCCTTGCGACAACCGCTCCAGGAGCTGATAGTGCTTTTGCGTCAGACGTGGACGGTCACCTTCATAAATGACGCCACCACCATGCCTGCCGCGCACGCAGCGGATGCGGTTGCTTACCGACAACTGCTCGATATCCCGAAAAATCGTTCGAACAGAGACACCAAACATTGTCGACAGATTTTCCATTGTCTCCTGGCCTGTCAAACTCAGATGATGCAGAATCTCCCTTCGGCGTTCTTCTGCATCCACATGTGATACCTTCTTTCTTTGACCCTGAAGATATCATAATGGTTAAATATGCCAAAACCTGTCTTATTTAGACAATTTTTTACAAAAGATTTTTGGATTCGAGTCGCAAGCTGGTTTCCATGCGGAAATTGAGGAGTGTCATACAAGAGAAAAGCTTAATATTCACCGCAAAATCGTTATAGTTCAACCCGGACAAACAAAAACAGCCACCGGACGCATTCTGTCCGGTGGCTGCGCACTCGTTCTATCTATTTTTGTTAAGGTTCCAAATCAGGGGGATATGTGTAGTGAACAATCCGCTGGATCTATTTGCATGGAAGGTGCGGTCAGAACGG
>OLSE01001019.1_pt1 | contig 26460 bp, 18 predicted proteins | sample 1673191 | NCBI WGS metagenome assembly OLSE01 (sample SAMEA3136764, study PRJEB25190) | human gut metagenome | biome: human gut; feature: human-associated habitat; material: faeces | place: Austria | collected 2013
TGCACGGCCAGGATGGCCGCGTTCTTCGCGCCGTTGATGGCGACGCAGGCCACGGGCACGCCGGAGGGCATCTGCACCATGGACAGCAGCGAGTCCAACCCGCCCAGGTCGCTGGTCTTCATGGGCACCGTGATCACGGGGTTCGGCGTGTATGCCGCCACGACGCCGCCCAGGTGGGCCGCCTTGCCCGCCGCCGCCACGATCACGCGGATGCCTCGCTCGTGCGCCGAACTTGCCCACTCGTGCACCTCGGCCGGCTTGCGGTGCGCACTAGCCACCTTCACCTCGTAGGGCACACCGAACTCGTCGAGCTGCTTCATGCACGGCTCCATTGCGGGCATGTCGCTTTCGGATCCCATGATGATGCCGACTACCGGGCTGTTCTGTTCGCAGGACATTCGCACTCCTTCTGTCGCCGTAACTGGTTCGCATTCAGTGTAGCGAACCGCCGCCGTGGGCGCTATCCCACGATGCGCCTGATCACCGCTTCTACTTCGTCTGCACTGGGCAGGCCGGACGCCGGATCGTCGGCGACGCGGTACAGCGCGAACTTCGCGGCTTCAAGCGCCTCGGACACGACGATGTACGACTCTTCCGCCGAGCTCAGAACATCGGAGCATGTGCGCAGCGAAGGATTCGCTTCAAAATACGCCTCCACGATATTGCGAAAATCGCTGACGAAGCCGAACGCGTTGTCCAAGAACAGCTGCATGAGCGAGGGCGTTTCACTGACGAGCGCGATCCGCTGCGCCGCGATGTCGCTTTCCCAATCGAACGATCCCGCCACCTCGAGGAACAAGGTGAGCGTGGCGTGCAGCATCGAGCAGGGCATGAGGCGATCGAATGCGGCGCGCACAGAGTCGGCATCGAGGTCGTACTCGCCGATGCCCACGATAGCCGCGTCTTTCGTGCGGAAGTAGTTGAAGAACGTGCCTTGGGACACGGAAGAAGCCTCGCATATTTGCGCCACGGTGACGTTGTCGTAGCCACGCTCGCTCACCAAGGCGATGGCCGCCCGCTCGATGGCGTCCCGCGTGGCGCGGCGCTTGCGCTCGCGCAATCCCATCGACTGCCCGCCGTCCGCCTGCCGCTGTTCCATCGTCCGCCCTCCGCGATTCGCCGTGCCGTTTGCTCTGCATTATAAGAGCCGTCCGCGCTTTTCGTCGAAATTGTCGGTTTTACTACAAAATTATAGTAACTACAAATTTAAAGTTGCTATAATGCTCGGCACCGAACGCGAGGAAGCCCGGGAGGAGCGCACGATGAAGATATTCGGAATGGGCATGCCTGAGCTCATACTTATTCTGGTGGTGGTGCTTATCATCTTCGGACCGAAAAACCTTCCGAAGCTCGGCGGCATGCTTGGCCGCAGCGTCAAGAAGATCCGCGGACGCGTGGAAGACGACGACGTCGACGCTGCTCCGGGAAAACAAACCGCATAACGACCCTCGGCCCACGCCTCGCCCCGGTCCCCTCACGCAGTTCATCGCAAACCGCTTGAGTAGACCGGGGCTTTTTCGTATGGCGAAGGCTCTTGTATGGCGAATCGGCGATTCGCGCCGTCAAGCCGCCCTTCGCGCACAAACGCTCGAACGCTCGCAAGCCGGTGATACAATGCGTCAGAGAAACGCATGCCGAAAGGCAAGACGAGGAGGAGCGCTCATGGCGACATTGAAGAAGAAATGGGACTGGAGCCTGATACTGGCGGGAATCCTGCTGCTCGCATGCGGCCTGCTCTGCTGCTTCGCGCCGAACCTTACGCTGGCCACCATCGCCATGATCGCGGGCGTGGGCTTCTTGCTCTCAGGCGTGCTGGGCATCGTGTTCTACGTGCGTTTCAGGTCTATGATGAGCGTGTCGGGATGGTCATTGGCCTACGCGATCCTCGACGTGCTGATCGGCCTGATGTTCGTGCTGCATCCGCTGGTGGGCGGCGCGGCCATCTCGTGGCTGGTGGCTCTGTGCTTCCTCGTGTTCGGCCTGTTCGAGATATTCGCGGCGATGAAATCGAAAAGCATCGGCTTCTCCGCATGGGGGATCGGCCTGTTCTCGGGCATCGTCAACATCGTGTGCGCCATCATGCTGTTCGTCTCGCCGATCTTGTTCTCTCTGCTCGTAGCCGTGTTCGTGCTGTGGCGCGGCGTCGCGATGATCGCCGAGGGCGTGACGGTTGGCAAGATCGTTTATCGCTAGAAGAACGGCGCGGCAGGTACGCCGACAGGTGTGCGTACAGGCGGCCGATGGATGCGCGCCGGGCTTCCAAGCAGGCGGCCCGGTAAGCAGAGGGGGATTTTTGGGAATTTCCTCTTGCTGAGGCTATGGGATATGGTAGAATATCGTCCCACGTCCCCATGGACGGTTGATCGTGGTCGGGTAGCTCAGTTGGTAGAGCAGCGGACTGAAAATCCGCGTGTCGAGGGTTCAAGTCCCCCTCCGACCACCATTCGAATGCAGAAGCGCTCCCTTTCGGGGGCGCTTTTTGCGCGCCCGGCTGCTGTCGAGCGGCCATGCACGGATGCTTCACGTGAAACATCCGTGCGGAACACGCAAATGGTCGTGCGCAGGCAGAACCCCCGTGCGAATTGTTTACAAAAAGAGGCTATACTGTAACCCCGATATTCCACCCGGAACAAGGAAGCACGACGAAGAAGAGATCACATACGACTGCCTTGCGCTTATGCACGAGAGTGCTGCTCTCGGCGGTTTTAGCCTGCGCGCTTCTCATACCGGTCACCGCCGAAGAAGCTCACGCTTCCGACCAGCCACGCATCGTCAAGGTGGGTTACACCGACAGCGAAGGCCTGCTCACAAAAAACGATGACGGCACCTATGAAGGTTACACCTACGACTACCTCATGCGCATCGCCCAGTTCACCGGCTGGTCGTTCGAGTTCGTGGAAGCCGAGGGCGACAATGCAAACGAACGCGCTTTGCGGCTTTTAGAGATGCTGGACAACGGCGAGGTGGACATCGAGGGAAGCATGTCGTACAGCGCCGCCCTTGCCGAAACCTACGAATACCCCGAAAACAGCTACGGCTCGGCCCACACGGCCCTGTTCGCCCCGAACATACATGCCGCCGTCTCGAAAACCGATCTGTTCACCCGCAGCGAGCTGCGCGTGGCCATCCTCGCCACCGCGAAGAAACGCCGCGCGGAGCTCGAGTACTACTGCGATCAGAACGACATACGACTAACCACCGTAGAATGCTCCTCCTCACAAGAGATGCGGGACAGGACCAATGCGGGCGAGGCGGACGCGTTTCTCGATATCGACGTCAACGCGCAAGACGGCTTCCATATTATCGCGTCGTTCGCCGAGCGTCCCTTCTTCTTCGCCGCCCCTAAAGGCGATCGCGAGATAATCGACGAGATCGACGCCACTATCGAGCATATCAACGAGGGCAACCCCCAACTCCAGAACAACCTCTACAAAAAGTACTTCCTAACCTCTGAGAATAACTTCGAACTAACCCACGAGGAAATGCAGTACGTCAGCCATTACCGAACGCTGCGCGTGGGCGTGGCGTCGGAGAAGGCGCCACTCCAGTCGTTCGACGCCAAAACAGGCGAGTTCAAAGGCGTGACGAACGACATCCTGCAGTATCTCTCGAAGCATGCGGGCTTCTCGTTCGAAGTGGTGAAGATCCCGTATCAACTCGATTCTCAACAGACCGCGAGTGATTTTAACGTAGACATCATCGCGGGCGTGAGCGACGACGGACATACCTCGATCGACAACGGCATCGCGCTGTCGGCTCCCTACATGACCACCTCGATGTTGCTGGTATACAGCAAGTTCATCGACCCCGACCAGCTAGAAGGCAAAACCATCGCACTGCCGTGGGATCAAGCCTACTCCGCTCCGGACAACGCGCCGGTGCAGGTGTACGGCACCATTGAGGAATGCTTTCAGGCAGTGAACGAGGGCGAGGCCGACTACACGTACGCGACATCGTACACTACTCCGTACTACCTCAACATCGACGAGTTAAACAACTTGCTGTATCTGCCCACCTCTACGAAAACCTTGGACGTCTGCTTCGGCTTGGTGCAGCCAGTTGATCCGCAGTTATTGGTCGTCATCAACAAATCGCTGCGCGATCTTAGCCCCACCGAGCTCGACTCCATCGTCTACGACAACTCATTGATTCCCCAGGAAGAGCAGATCAACCTGTTCATCAGGGACCACGTACTCGAGTTTGCACTTGTCTGCATTTCCATCCTGGTGCTCATCATCGTTCTGCTTGCGCTGTACCTGCGCTCCCGCATGCATGCGGCGCGCGCCGTACGCGAAGAGAATTTGCGCTTTCAAGAGCTGTACCGCCTGGCAAACGAGCAGTTCTTCGAGTATTCCATAAAATCGGACACCCTGCGCATTTCGAAGTCGAAATCGCTTCTTTCCAGCTCCTACGTTGACGATGCCACGAGCATGGACGACGGATCCTCCTACGTCTCGTACGAGAACGCACGCCAGCTCATCAAGCACAGTGCGAACCCCGAGCTGCTGGATGCGTTCACCTCGCCGTCGAACGCCGTGACCGAGGTGCTGTGCCACGAGGAAGCGAATCCCGACAAGGATAGGAAGTGGATACGCATCACTTCCCATTTCGTGGAGGACGATACGGGCAAACCCATCTCGGTAATCGGGAAAATCACTAACATCGACGATGAGATGCGCGAGAAGATGGACTTGTCCGAACGCGCCCACCACGACGGCCTCACCGGATTGCTGAACTGGCAGACGTTCCAAGAAACGGCGGGGGAGCTGCTGTCAAACGGCAACGCCGGAGCCGTGCTGGTGGTGGACACCGACGACTTCAAGGGCGTGAACGATACGTACGGCCACCTTGCCGGCGATCGAGCGCTGCAACAGACGGCCGCGGCGCTGGCGGCCGCGTTCAGGCCGCAAGACCTGATCGGACGCCTGGGCGGCGACGAGTTCGCCATCTGCGTAAACGGACGCATCGACGATGAGCGTTTGGCCATCGCTTGCGCCGGCATCGTAAAACGCGGCGTGACGTTCACCGACCAGTACGGCACCGAACACGAAGTGACGCTCAGCATCGGCGGCGTAGAGCTGCACGGTAAAATCGCCTCGTACCAGAGCGCCTATCGCCAAGCCGACAAAGCTCTCTACCGTGCGAAAGCCGCCGGCAAGAACCGCTTCGTCATCGGTAGCTACCAAGCGGAATAGATCGCCAGGATGACAGAAGATCCTGCGACTCTAAGCTTTTTCTACTTGGCTTTTTCAACGAGGCCGGCGGTGGTTGCGGCGCCGTTCGTGGTTTCCAGATAGGTGACAGTCAGCACAGCATCGACGCTGTCCACGGTACCGTCGGCCAACATGTCGCCGATCACGGAGAAGTCGGTGATCTCGCAACGGTACGTACCGTTCTCCAGCTTGCGCACCACGTCCAGCGCAGCCGCGTAATCGGGCACCGTGAACGACACGGTCACCTCGCGGCGCACCAGCTTGTCCTCCACGGTGGGCTGCGCGAACGAGAGGTTGTACGTGGTCGCGCCTCCCATCAGCGCGTTCAGTTCGTTCAACTCGTTGCGGATGTTGTCGTACACGGCCACCACGGGCAGCGTGCCGTCTTCGCCCAACGCCTCCAGCTCGGCCTTCATGCGCGCGCGATCGGCCGCCAGCATCTCCTGCGCGTTGATGCTGATCTCGATGTCCGCCAGCCGGTCTTCATTGGCAGCTATCGTGTCGGCCACGTTCTTCACCACCAGGAAGTAGTAGCATGCCACCACCAGCAGCACCGCCAGCACCAGCATGAGCACCTTCTCGCTGGTGGAGAACGAGCGGTTCAACACGCTACGCCGCGCCATCGCCGGCTCCCTTCTCCTTCGAGCCGCCGTCGCCTTCGACGTCCAGCGGCCCCGCGAACACGATCTGGATCGTAGCCGACGTGGAGCTATCGTTCTCGCCCTGCGCCGTGGATACCGTCACATGCGCTACGCGCTGGTCGCTTTCCAAACTTTCCACCAGGGCGGACACCTCGTTCAAATCGGCTCCCAAACAGGTAACCGTGGCCGTGTTCTTCTCCATGCGCAGCGACGACAGGTGACCTACGCCCATCACCTTCTGCTGCAGCAAGTTCAGAACCACATCGCGATCGACCAGGTTCTGCTCTTCTTCGGACAACCCCGGCACCACATAACGATCGTATTGCGCGTTCAGCTCTGCGTAGTCGGCGTTCTCGGCCGCCAGCACGTCCAGGCGCGCCTGAGCTGCGGAAACCTCGTTGCTGCTTGCCGCGCTCGCCGCCAAGGGATCCACCACGGCGAACTTCGCGAATACGCCGATCAGCACCAGGGCGATGGCGAACAGACCCAGCTGCGCCAGCAGATTGCCACGTTGCTGCTGGGTGTCTACCAAGTTGATGGACGTCTTGACGGGGTACGCCGGCGCCTTGCCGCGCTTCAGCGCGCTCAGCGACACCTCCTGCTTCAAATCCATGGCTACCGCCCCGCCTTCATGGTGGCGCCGATGGCAACCGGACAGCGAAGAGCCTCGCCCAAAGGCGCGCTCATCGGCGGCAGCACGTCGACGATGGACGACACGCGCAAGTCGACATGGGCAGCCACCGCCTCTACCAGCGGATCCAGAAGCAGCCCGCCACCGCAGCAGTACGCCACCTCGATGACAGCGTCGGGGTTGTTGAAGCCGTAGAAGTTCAGCGCGCGCCCGATTTCAATCGCGATGGACTGGTACACCGCGCGGGCGGCCTCGGAGCGCTGCGCGCCCTGGTAGTCGGTGCGCTTGTACTGGTCGGCAACGTGCTCGTCGACGCCGTATTCGTTCGCGATGGCGCGATCGATGTCGATGCCGCCGATCTCTATGACGCGGGCCACGTCGTAGGCGCCGTCGAGGAAGAAATGCAGCTTGGTCATATGATGGGAGAAGTCTATCACGCAGCAGTTAGCCAGCGCGCGAGGATTGCCTCCCACGAGGTTCTGGTACGCCGCCTGTTCGGGCAGCGCCACCTTCAGCTTCAAGCCTGCGCGACGGAACATCTCGGTATAGTCGGCGATGGCCTGCTTAGGCGCCGCAACCGCCAGCAGATCCATGCCTTCGGGCTGGCCGTCGGCGTCGTTGCGCATGCCCAACATCGCATAATCGTACACGTAGCGGTCTTTGCCTTGCGATATGTAATCGCGGAACTCGTACGGCAGGTTCAGCCGCAGCTCTTTCTCGGTCATGGCGGGAAGCGACAGACGACGGAACAGGCTGTCGGAGCTCGGAACCACGAACGCTACGTCCTTCGAAACGCCGCCGATGCTTCTTACCACGCTTTTGATGAAGTCGGCCATCGCGTCGTGGCTGACGATGCGCCCGTCGGCCACCAGGCCCTCGGGCAGCATCTCGATGGCAACCTTGCTCACCGACTGGCCGTCGGAAACCGCCAGCTTGATGCTGCTGTCCCCGATATCGACACCCGTGTACGTTTTGCCCATGCGGCGCGTTTTCCTTTCAGCCCGCTGCATATCCTGTCAGAACAACCCCGCGTACCACGTGAGGATGGTCGGCCCCGCCAACAGCGTGAACGCCGTGGCCGCGGCAATGGCCGGCCCGAACGGAATCGCCCTTGTTCGGACGCTTTCCCCCTCGCCTTCGCCCTCGCCCGGCGAAGAAGGTACGGAAAACCCCTGAGCAAACGCGAACGCCAACCCCATAAGGCACGCCATCAGCAGATTCAGCATAGAACCCGCCAACCCGAGGAACAACCCCACCATGAACAGCAGTTTGACGTCGCCGCCGCCGAGCGACCGGCGTTTCGTCACCTTGTCGAACGCCACGGACAATACCAGCACGCCGCCCGCGACGACCGCCGCGCCTACGATGCCGTCCAGCGCCACCGCGCCGCCCGGATGCACCCAACCCGAGAACAGGCTGCCCACCGAGAACGCGTCCACGCGCGGTGCGGGCATGAACCAGATGGACACCAGCCACAGCACGCAGCCCGCCACCACAAACCCGTTCGGAATGATGAACGTGTCCAGGTCCACCAACGCCACAGCCATGAGGATGCACACGAGCACCAGGTAGGCGGCCGTTTGCACCGACAATCCGTAGCGCGCGACGACGGCAGCGAACAACGCGGCCACGAGCGCTTCCACGATGACGTAGCGCGGGCTCACCCGCTGCCCGCAGTGGCGGCAGCGGCCGCGAAGCGCGAGCCACGATGCCACAGGGACGAGGTCCAACGCTCCCAGCACGTGGCCGCACGACGTGCAATGGCTGCGGCCGGCCAACACGCTCTCGCCGTTGGCCAGCCGCCATGCCAGGCAGTTCACGAAACTCCCCAGGCAAGCACCCAGCACGGCGGCGACCCCCAGAAGGAACGCCGCCTGCGCCGGATTGAAGATGCCAAGGGGAATGGTCATGCGTTAGTTAGTGGGCTCGCCGTCAGTCACGTCCGTGACCGTGATCGTCGGCTTAGTTTTATCGGTGGAATCATCGATCGTCACCTTGTACACATACTTGGCGCCTTCAGAAGCTGCGCTTGCCGGACCGGTCAGGTCGCCCTTGTCGTTAGCGCTATAATACATGTTGTTATACTTGGTCTTGTCAAAGCCGTCGGCGAGGTAACCCGTCGTCACTTCGGCCTTCACCGAGCGCTCGTTCGCCTTCTTCACGGCTTCCTCGGCGCTGGTGAGCGAGCTGGAGAACAGCGGCACGGCGATGGCCACCAGCACGGCCACGATGGCCACGACGACCAGCAGCTCGGCCAGCGTGAAGCCGCCGCGCTCTTCGCGCATCTTCTTGATCATCTCTTTCATATCGGTTCCTTTCTCCTTATCCGAGCCATTCGGGCACCGGAAATATCCCCATACATTTTTCTGCATAAAGTAACGGCTGTGACACGAAACGGTGTCAGAACGGTTACATTGCAGCATACAATGAAAACATCGGCAAATACAACGCGATGACGATGAAACCCGCGAACAACGCCATCAAAACAAGCAGGGCGGGCTCCATGATGGAAATCGCCTTGTTGGTCACGCGCTGCGTCTCGTCGTCGTAGAACGCGCCCATGGTTTCCAGCGTCTCCTCCAGCTCGCCGGTGTGCTCACCCACGGTGACCATCTCGACCAGCGTGCGCGGCAGGTACGTGCTGGCCTCCAGGCCCTCGCCCAGCGTGCGCCCTTCCTCCAAACCGGCCTCCAAGCGCCCCACCTCGCGCGACAGCACATAGTTGCTCATCACGCGCGACGTGATGGCCACCGCCCGCGTGGCAGGAAGGCCGGCCGTCACCAGCATGGCCATCGTGTTCGCGAACTGAGCCGCGCCCGAGCACACGCCCACCGCGCCCAGCACCGGCAGCCGCAGCTTCAAAACGGCGAACGTCGTCTTGCCGCGCTCCGTGGTGCCGAACAGCTTCACGCCCACGACGATCAGCGCGAGCACCACCGCGATCAGCAGGAAGTTGTCGGTGACGAAGTTCGAAGCGTCGATCAAAAACTGGGTCATGGCCGGCGTATCCGCCCCCAGCGATGCGATCATGCCCGTCATCGAGGGGATCACCATCACCATCATGATGGCCAGCACCACCACGGCGATCACCGCCACGAAGATGGGGTAGGTCACGGCGCTTTGCACCTTGGCCGACACCTTCGCGCGCTTGTCGAAGTACCCGTGCAGGCGTTGGAAGCTCTCGGGCAGATGCCCGCTCTCCTCGCCGGCGCGCACCGTCTCGATGAACACGCGCGGCAGGTTCTCGCCCTTGCTTTGGAAACTCTCGGCCAGGCTGTGGCCCGACGCCACGTCGGCGGCCACGTCGGCCAGCACGCGTTTCAGATACTTGTCGGTCACCTGGTCGGCCACCAGCGACGTGGCGCGCGCGGCGGGCACGCCCGCGTTCAGGATGGTGGCGAACTGGGCGCACATGACGGCAAGGTTCTTCTGCTTGGCCTTCGGCTTCGTGATGTCCATGGACAGTAGGTTTTTGCCCTCGCGCACGGGGACCACGCTTTGGACGACACGGCACTGCTCGCGCGCGCGTTCCATGGCCTCGATCTCGTCGAACGCCTCGACCACGCCGTCGATCTGCTGGCCGGCGGCCGTTATCCCGGTGTAAGTGAAGGTTGGCATCAGCGAACGCTCTTTCTCACGTAGTCGACGTCGTGCGCGGCATCGATGGCGGTTTGGGACGTGATGTCGCGGTTGCGGGCCAGGGCGATCAGCGCGTTGTCCATGGTCACGCTGCCCGCCGAGGCCGACGTGGCCAGCGAGCCGGCTATCTGCGGCGTCTTGCCCTCGCGGATGAGGTTGCGGATGGCAGGCGTCACGATCATGAGTTCCGCCGCCAGCACGCGCCCGCCGCCGCGCCTGCGCACCAACTGCTGGCTCAGCACGGCATGAAGGCACGTGGACACCTGCATGCGGATCTGGCGCTGAAGGCCCTCGGGGAACACGTCCACCATGCGGTCGATGGAGTCGGCCGCCGAGTTCGTATGCAGCGTGGCCAGAACCAGGTGGCCGGTCTCGGCGGCAGTGAGCGCCGTCTCGATGGTGTTCAGGTCGCGCATCTCGCCGATAAGGATGACGTCGGGGTCCTCGCGCAGCACGGCGCGCAGGGCATCGGCATAGCTGGCGGTGTCGGTGCCTATCTCACGCTGGTTGATGACGCACTGGTCGGGCGTGTGCACGTACTCCACGGGATCTTCCAGCGTGATGATATGGTCGGTGCGCGTGTGGTTGATCTGGTCGAGCAGCGCCGCCATGGTGGTGGACTTGCCGGAGCCCGTCTCGCCCGTCACCAGGATGATGCCGCGCTGCAAGCGGGGGAAGTCCAACACCGCCGGGGGAAGTCCCAGGTCATCCAACGGCGGGATAACGTCGGACAGCAGGCGCAGCGCCGCGCTCACGCTCCCCTTCTGGCGGAAGAGGTTGATGCGCACGCGCACGCCGGCGATGGTGTGCGCCAGGTCGAGCTCGCCGCAATCCTTGATGGAGTCGTACCCCTTGCCGGACAGCTCCTGCGCGTACATCTCGCACTGCTTGTGCGTGAGGGGCTCGCAGCCCGGCATGGTTTCGAGCCTGCCGTCGATGCGGTACTTGGGCGGCAGGTCGCACACCAGGTGGATGTCGGAAGCTCCAGCCTCGTGCGCCTGCGCTACCAGTTCTTCGGCCGATTTCAACATGGGCGGTTCTCCTACTCCAAGGTGTTGATGGTGCGGGTGGCTTCCTCGACGGTGGTCACGCCATCATGCACGAGCTTTATAACACTGGCGGAAAGCGTGGCGAAGTCGGCGCGCTCCAGCAGCATGCGAATGGCATCGCGGCCGGCATTCTCGGCGATGGCGCGGCGCAGCTCGCGGTCGATCACCAAAATCTCGAACACGCCCGTGCGGCCGCGGTAGCCGGTGTGGAAACACAGAGGGCAGCCCTTGCCGTGGTAGAACTTCTCGCCGCTGGCTGCGGAAAGGCCCAGCAGGTCCAGGTCGTCGGCGGAGGGCTGGTACTCCTCGCGGCAGTGCGGGCAGATGCGGCGCACGAGGCGCTGGCTCACGATGCCGCGCAGGCCGGATGAGATGAGGTACGGCTCCACGCCGATGTCCAGCAGGCGGTCGATGGTGGACAGCGAGTCGTAGGTGTGGATGGTGGACAGAACCAAGTGGCCGGTGATGGCGGCGCGCATGGCTATCTCGGCCGTCTCGCCGTCGCGGATCTCGCCCACGGCCACGATATCAGGGTCCTGGCGCAGGATGGAGCGCAGGCCGCTGGAGAACGTGAGGCCCGTCTTCTCGTTGATCTGCACCTGGTTGATGCCGTCGATGTTGTACTCAACCGGGTCTTCCAAGGTGATGAGCTTCACCTGCTCGGTGTTGAGCTCGCGGATCATGGTGTACATGGTGGACGATTTGCCCGAGCCCGTGGGGCCCGCGATGAGCAGCACGCCGTTGTTGGAGTGGATGAGGCGATGGTACTTGTCCAGGTTCTCGCCGTAGAGGCCGATACCCTTCGGGTCGAGCAGCTGCGAGCTCTTGTCCAACAGGCGCACGACCACCGACTCGCCGTAGATGGTGGGCAAGGTGGACAGGCGCAGGTCGATGTCGCGGCTCTTGATGCGCACGTTGGCACGGCCGTCCTGCGGCACGCGGCGTTCGGCTATGTTCATGCCGCCCATGATCTTCAGGCGCGAGATGACGCTGCTTTGCAGGTCGCGCGGTACGGTGAGCACGTTGCGCATGATGCCGTCGATGCGCATGCGCACCTGCAGGTCGCCTTCGCGCGGCTCCAAGTGCACGTCGGAGGCGCGCTCGGTGGCGGCGCGCTCGATGATGGAGTTCACCAGGCGGATGGTGGGCGCGCTCTGCGCCTCGTCCTCGGCATCGAGCGTGGTGCCGGCGAAGCGCACGTCGGTGGCATCGGTGCCGGTGGCCGTGGAGTTGGCAGCCTCGGTGCGCATGTCCTCGATGGCGCGGGCGGCGCCCTCGTTGCCGTAGAGCTGCATGATGGCACGTTCGATGGCGAGCTTCGTGGACACCATGGGCACGATACGCCGCCGTGTGGCCGTGCGCGCCTCCTCCTGGGCGATGAAGTTCATGGGGTCGCTCATGGCCACGAACACCTCGTCGGGCGTGGCCCTCACCGGCACCATGTTGTACTTCTTCGCCATGTTCTTGGGGATGGTCTGCGTGAGGTCGGTGGGAAGGATGACGTTCGTGAGGTCGATGAAGTCGATGCCCAGCTGCATGCACAGGACGTCGATGAGCTCCTTCTCGGTGATGTAGCCCGCGTCGATGAGCGTCTCGCCCAGGCGCATGCCGCTGTCCTTCTGCAGCGACAGGGCCGTGGTGAGCTGATCGGTGGTGATGTAACCGCTGTCGAGGAGCATGTCCCCCAGTCGCTTGTACGCCATGCAGGTGGGTCCTTTCCTACCAGTTGTTGACGGTTCGCACGGTTATCGTTTTCGATTGAGCTTCGTAGTCGCCGTTTGAGACGGTGAGGGAGAACGCCCAGAGGCCTCCGCCTGCCGGGTCGGGGTTCCAAGTGAGCGAATCGAGCTGGACTGATGCGCCCGTGCCGGAGGTGTCGGTGTTCAAGAGGGGCAGAGCGGCTACGGTATCCACGGTGCCAGGTAAGGGGTCTGCCGTGCCTTCAGGGTTGGCGGCATTCACGCCATTCACCGTTATGGTGTTCGCGTCGTTTGCCAAGTAGAGGCGGTATCCGCGCACCGAGCTGTCGAAGGCGTAGGCAGGTCCGACACCCGAACTCGCGCCGCTCACTGCCTCAACATCGTAGGCGAAGCGCAACTCGTCCTGCACGGCCGTGACGGCATTGCCCATGAGCGCGTTCGCCTCGGTGGCCTGCTTGATGCTGCCGTATGCTTTCACGGCCACGCCGATGCCCGCCGCCACGGCCAAGGTGAGCAGCCCCACCAGCAGCACCGTGACCAGCACCTCGCCGAGGGTGAAGCCATCGTCTGCCCGCAGCGCCCTCGCGGTACGCGGCGCGCGCATGCTAGTTCCCTCCTTGGGCCGGTTCGGGCAGCTCGTAGCGCTGGAACGAATAACCGTTGGCGTCGCTGTCGTTGGAAGTGATCAGCTGCACCTGCGGCTCCCAAGAGAGCGACCCACCCCAGCTGGAACTCGTGCCGACCACCTGCGCCCGGGAAGCCGCCGAAGCGGAGCCCGTGGCCGCGTCGATGCCGCCCGTCTGCTCATAGGCACCTTGCAGCGCGGCGGTGCTGGTGAGCGACACCTGCGTTGCAACGTTTATCATCGTTGCCAGAACCACGGTTGCCAGACCCACTATCAGAACGCCCACCAGCACCTCGGTGATGGTTTCGCCGGCAGTGGAGCGTAGGGTGGCGATTATGCGCTTGCGGCAGCCCATGTTACCCGTCCACCTTGGTGCGCTCGGTCTTGGTTATCATGGCGTCTTTCCAGGTAACTTTTTGGAGTGTGGTGCCTGTTTCATCGTAAAGGCACGACGCGGGAATGGTGAGCACCACTTGGTAGTTGCCCACGGCACCATCATAGGAAGCGGGCGAGAACGCTATGCGGATGTCGAAGGGGTTGTTGGCTTTGGCGCCCCCCATGGTTAACTGGGCGGACACGGCAACCATATCGGCCGCACCAACGGGGGCGTTCACCTTGAACTGCGCAGAGGCCGAAGGCTGGGGCGTCGACAGAGCAGCTGCGGGCAATGCAAGGTTGACCGCCTTCACCGCTCCGGCAAGGTACTCTTGCATGCTAGCGTTCCCGTCGGCAAGCGAGCACTCGTAAACGTCGCCCGAGATGGTGCAGGTGCCATCGACGATCTCGTCGCGCAGCAGCTCCGCCGCCGACGTGGTGGAGTAATAGGCCTGCTGGCTTTTCTCGTAGTCCACCAGCTGCCCCGTACCCACCGAGGCAGCCGTGAGCACCACGCCGCCCACCAAGGCGCACACGAGGAAGAACAGCAGCGCAATGAGGATGGACGCGCCGCGTTCGTCCAAAGCACGGTATGTAGACGCATACGACCTCATGCTAGCTAACCGTCACCGTCTTGGTCTCGAAGGTAGTTCCATAGAGGAACGTGTACTCATAGGTCCCCGGCGCCGGAACGGTGTCGGTGAGCGTGAAATAAACGATTGGACTTCTACTCTCGTTGGCGGGATGCCACATATCTACTAGCGCCTTGCCTTGGGAAGGAGTAACGTTCTCGGTCACGTTCACGATCCCGGAAGCATCGCCCTTCAACTTACGAAAGACGGTCAGCCCGTTCGTCGGCGCTAGATCCTCAACCTGAACGGGACCATACTTGAAAGCTTCGAGATTCGCGCTTACTAGCAAGCCCGAGGACGTTATATCGGTAAGCTTCAAATTGTACGAAATATTGGGAACTTTGTTATAAACCGAAAAATAAGCCTCTCTCCTTGTTTCATCCTTGAGAATATTACCGCTATAGGGATAAAAGCCATCCGCAGCCGAGAACAAATCAGCAACCAAATAGAGATCGGCAGCCGTAAAGCGACCAAAAGACAGATAGCGTGATACATGCAGCGTGACACGGTACGTCCCTGCTGTCTTGATATTTGCGACGATATACGAGCGATCTGACCAGTCGGATCCCAGCCGAATGTACCGTATGTCAACGAGATTGCCGGCAGAGTCTTCGACAGTAAAATAGCTACCTAGAGGTAGATTCACCGCCCCGCTTGTATTAAAGGCAACGGCAAAATCGTTGTCAGCAAAGCGGGTATTCACCACATCGGTTCGCAAAGCAAGTTCATAGGTGAAATTGTAAGTGTCGTACAAGAAGTCGGAACTGGTAGAAGTACCCGCGGGCATAAGCTTCACATGATCTATGCCCATTTCTCCTAGATTGTTTTCGTACTCAATCTCCTGCTGCACGGCAGGTGCATAGTGCTCGGCGGACACGTTGCCGTCGTCGTTGTATTCGGTGTAGCGGAGGATGTCGTTTGCACCGTGGTTGTAGGAGTGCTTGAGCATGAGATATTTATTTTTATAATAGGGCTGCTCGCTCGCGTTTTCGTAATCAACGACGAACACCAGCTTCTCGCGAATAACCGTATTGCCGGTTTTGGTGGTGCTAAACACCCCGTCTCCGTTTAATTTGGCAAACGAATCGAGATCTATCTCTGTTTCCCCACCTTTGCATTCATAGTAATAATACTGAGGACTGCTCGCATTGGTGAGATCGACCATGGTGATTTTCAATCCGGCATTGAACTGGCTGCTCCACTCCAATTGGTCGCCATTGTAGCCCGCAGGAGTTTCGGCAATATTCTTATCCCAATACGGGATGATCGACCAGGACTTGTCCGAATAGGCTGCGGGGCTGTAGGTGCTGACGAATTCGGTGGTGTACGCGCTTCGGCTCGTAATAGCCACGTCGCTCCCAAACGGAACATCGCCGTAGATCTTACCGTAGCGCTTGATGGCATAGCCGTCCGAGGCGGGGAGCTCAATGATGATGCGAACCGTGAACTTGTAGCTGTTCCCCTCATCGTTCGCGTCTTTGAGCCAGAACGTAACCACGCTTCCGTTGGAAGCCTTCATAGTGGGGCCCAAGGTCATGCTCAACGTCACCGGCACGAGCGTGTCGTCGTTCTCATATTCGAACTCGCTGTTAGGAGCTTCGCCTGCCTTGGTAAAGTAGTAAGGAGAATTATCCGAATCGTCCGTATCGGCATTCACGTCCAAACGCAATTGCATCTGATTCTCGTCGAGTATAGCCCCTTCTTCTTTGAGGTTCAGAGTATCGGGAATGCTGATCTGCCGACCGTCGCTTGTGTCGAACATCAGATACGCCTCATCATCATCCTCGACGCGATCTACCGGCAACCACACCTGCGCCGATACCGTGGTGTTGCCGGTGGTGTATCCCTTGAGGGTGACGTCGTACTGATAATCGTGCCCCTTTATATACCAGAGGCGATAATCTTTCTTCTGCTCGGTGAGCAAATCGAGGTAGGAGCCGTTTTCGGCATCTTTCGTCACGCAAGCGAAGTGACCGGTGCTATCGGGGCTGGTGCACTGCGTTTCCGAACCGGTTGCGCCCAGCACGAATGCTCCGCCCTCGTCAAAGGCGGGCGTCAGCAACGACAGCGTAAACAGGCCGGTTACCTGGCCATACTTCCCAGTTGAAGGCAACTCGTCGTCGGTATAGGCAACATCGAGCTGTTTTCCGTTGTTCAAGACTATCGCGTTGAGGGACGGGTAGGTGGTACCGCCAGACCCGTCGGAGTTGCGGCTGGTCCACGGTTCCCCGCTTTCACAGGCTTTTCGATACTCCTCCAGCTCGTCCTTCCTCCAGCTCTCGCTGCGGAAATTGCGCCCGCTCTCGACATCGCTCCATATCGAACCCAAGCCGTTGACCACGGTATCGAGCTGGACGGTCGACCCATCATAGAGCTTGAGGGCCTGTACGCGGTTAACGGCATACTGGGCTGTATCGACGGCGTTCACCCTATCGAGCGCGCCCCTTGTATACACCTTGGAATTGCTCATAACAACCCGGTCGGCACGTTGCAGCGAATAGAACACTTTCAGAGGGTCGGCATTCGCGCCCTCGTTCTTGAAGTCGATGAGCGTGATGCGCCGCGTGCCGTAAGCCTTGCTCACGTTACCGTCGCCGTACACACCGCCGTTCTCCCCGACGAAACCCACACCCGAGCCTTTGATGAACACGTTGGTATCGCCGTACACCGTGTAATCGTTTGCCTGCTGGGAACCGGAAAGCTTGCTGCGGTTGCCGCCGCCGAACACCGATCCGCCCAAATCGACCGTACGCATGGTATGTGAAGACGTATCGATGCCCACGAGGTCATCTTCGACGCGAGTGCCCTCGCCCTCTTCCGCTACAACCTTGCCAGCGTTCGCCTCGTCCGACTCCCCTTGCACGATGATCTTCCCATTGGTGCTGTTGACGATAACCGTGGCAGCTCGCTGCGCCGCTCCGTTGGAGATGGGGGCATAGGTCCTGCTCTCGTTGCCGCCGCCGAACACGTCATTGCCTATGGAACCACCGTACACCTTGACGGTCGACCGGCCGAACAGGGCGCCTTTGACCAAAGCCTGATCGAGTGTTCCTTGCCCGAAGCCCTTTCCGCCGCCAAAGACGCTGCCCGACACCGAGCCGTCGCTTACTATGACCGTGATGGAACCAGGGGAGGTAACGGCGTAGGGAAGCATTCCGGTGCCGGTTACCGATCCTTCGCCCACGGCGCCCAGGCTGCCTCCGCCGTACACGTCTCCCCCTATGGAGCCCCCTGATACCAGCACGCGGGTAGTGCCAGTGACGCGCGCCATATGAGGCGCATCCTCGCTTTCGATACCGCTGCCGCCGCCGAACACGCTGTCCGTCACGGTTCCTCCGGACACCGCAACCTCGGTGTTTCCGAAAACCTGGGCGAGGGCACGTTTCTCGGCATTGCCGAGATATGCCGACGTACCAGCCCCTCCGCCGTAGACGCTTCCTTCGATAACACCGCCGTTGACTGCCACGCGCGTTTCCCCGAAAAGGGTCCCTGCCGTTGCAGATGCTTTGTCTTGGTCGCCTGTGGTGGTTTTGCCGTCGCCACCGCCGTACACCGAGCCCTTGACAGTGCCACCGTTGACCTCGATCGCTGTTGCAACCGGGTCGAGAAGGGTGCCTGTTGTGCCTCCCGCGCCGCAAGCGAACACCGCCCCAGCCGCACCTGCACCAGGGTTGATCACACCGCCGTTTACGGTGATGCGAATATCGGCCTGCGTCTCGGACAGATGCTCGGCACTGCGGATGGCGTCGGAGCGCTTGAATGCAGAGTCGATGCCCAGCTCCTGATCCGCCGTATCACGCCAGCGCCCGAGGCAACCTCCGTACAGCTGGTCGACCGAACCCCCGTTGACCGTGACATCGACCAAGCCGATGAAGTCGTTGTTGGGGAAGGCCGCATCGCCGGTCGAACGGTTGAAGCCAATGCTCGACCCAAGGAGCAGCTTTGCATAGCCGGCATTCAAAGTGACCTTCGACGCCGCGTACAGCGAACCGTCCGTCTGCCCTCCGCACAGCATGCCCACATCGCAATTGTATGTACCGCGTGACGTTTGCTGGATATCGACGACGATATTCGACTTGAAGTAGTCGCCTTCGGTCCCGAACGTGTTGCGGCTGCCTTCGTTTACCTGGGTGTTGCGGCTACCGGCAAGGATGCGGGCATAGCAGCCGCCCCTGATGGTGATATCGCATACATCGTCGGCGTCCTGCCCGGTAGCCCGATCTTTCTTGTCAAGATAACCGCCGACCACATGAAAGTTCGGTACGGAGGTCCCGGAAAGAAGACCGAAGCCCTCTACGCTTGCCGGACTGTAACCGGACATCTTGACGTTCTGCTCGATAGTGAGGTCGTTTCCCTGGCAGTACACGTAACCGAGCTGATGGGTGCCACCCCACAGAACGATGTCCTTCACGATAGTCTCTGCATAGAGGAACTTGCCCCTTTGGCCAACCGTTTCGCTGTTTCCCCAAGACAAGACAGCATAATCGTTGAACCGGGCGTCATCGCCACTGAAAGCACTCTGACCTGTGTTGAGGGTTGGGTTGAGCGCGTCGTATCCGGTGATGGTGGCCGGCTTGTAGAAGGCATTCGGCTGCCCATTGTGCGCTGGCTCAACGCCGTAGCTATTGTCGGTATACTTGCCGATGACAACGATGACGTTCGATTCGGCAGTGCCCTGTTCGTCAAGCAGCTCGTAGGCTTGCGAGATGGTTTTTACGGCAGTACCCGGGGTTTTGCCGTTGGCGATATCGTCCCCCTTGTTCTCGTCGACGTATACGGTACGTCCGTAGTTCGAGCCGGTGGCCGTATAGGCAACCTCGTTGTTCGCCGTAAGAACCGCCTTCACGGTGAAGTTCGCCTTGTCAGTGAAACCCGCGACATCCAACGAGCTTCCCTGGCCGATGCTCTCCCCTTCAGCCGAATCGCCCTTATACCACGTGTAGGCAAAATCGCCTTCCGCAAGGCCCCAGCTCTCCCCGCCTTCTACGCTTGCGTCAAGACGGATCACTTTTCCCTGATCGTTCTCAACCCGGTGAACGGATACAGATACTCCGCTCAGGGCAGGTATGGTGCACGATACCATTTTGCGACTGTCTACCGGACCGTAGGTGAGCGTCACCACGCTCTCGGCAGTCGAAAGACCAACGTGCGGACTTGGCTCCTTAATAACGTTAGAGCTCCAAACAGGGTTTTCTAGCGCACCGTTCGTCTCTCCGTTGTAAATCCCGAAGAACCCTTCAACAAGGTCGTAATAGCCATCGTGCGGCTCACCGAGCGAGATCCCGGGGGTTCTCATATCGAGCACGAGCACTTGGCTGTTGTTTTTGGACGCCGAGCGCCATTTTGCCTTTCCGCTGTCTTCAAGTGCGGTGCGGGCAGATTCGTGGGAGTCGTCATCGTAGTAGGCGCTTTCACGCGCATCTCCCCATACGTAAGAACCATCCTTGTTGTACACGAATTCCTCTGCCGCACCGCCGGTCAGCGCACGACTGCCAGCTGACGAATCACTGGAAGATGGGCTGGCGGCGGCGTTTCCGGAAGCCGTGCCGCCGTCGGCACTTCGAGCATCGCCGTTGGAGGCCCCGGACGGAGAACTGCCCGCCTCGGCATCCGGTGATTGATTGCCGGATTGAAGGCCGTCGGCCATGGCATCCTCGGAGGCTGGGTTTTCTGCTTCGGGATCGACGGATACGGATTCGCCGCCTTCGGTCGAGTTCCCAAACGCCGGCGAAGTGTCTTCGCCCGGGTCGCCAGGGTCTGCCTGGACAACGTTCTTTGCGTCGGGGGCGTCGCTTTCGGTTGGGTTGTAGGCAGGATTGGGGCTCTTGCCCTCAAGGTCGTAAGCGGAGAACCGATAGAAGCACTTGTTGAAGTCTACCGCTCGGGCGATAGCCGTCCCCGTCGCGGCGCTCTCGCTTGCTCCGCGGCGTACACCTGCGATTATCGGGGCATTGTAACCGTTGCCTTTTAGTGTTCCCGTGAAGGCACTCAATCCGACTTCGACTGCACGCCATCGGTTGTCGTTGCTGTTCACGCGCCCCCGACCGACAATGCCGCCCACATAGGACTGGCTACTGTGCCCACCGAACGCTGTGATTTCGCAATCGATGCTACAGTTCGTCACCGAAGCGAAAGCCGTCTCGCCCGTCGTGTAGGCATCGCCCAACAAGCCGCCGAACGAGTAGAGCTTCGTGGCCGTTCCTGCTCCGGTTGTGTTCTCGGTTATGGAGCCGTTCATGACGCTGCAATGATCTATGACGGTCTTACCGAAAACCGCGCCCGCCAAGCACCCTACCGCAATATCGTTAGACACCGCGTTGGGCACCGCACCCACGAATACGACATCCTGGAGATTGAGGTTCTTGATGGTGGCGTTTTGAACCGCTCCGAAAAGCCCCACGGTCACCGTTCCGCCCTTGGCCGTCACCTTCGACAGGTCCACATTCAGGTTCTTGATGGTGTAGCCATTGCCATCGAACGTTCCCTTGAAGCCATGCGTGCTTGCATCCTTGAACGAGTCCGCATAGCCGATGACGGTATTGTTTGCCGAATATGAACTTCCCTTTAGATCAATATTGGCAACGAGCACATAGTGATCTTTGTTTGACGATTTCCCATCGTTGACCCAATTAGCCAGATTCTCAAGTTGGGACGCCGTGGCTATCTGGTACGGATCGTTTGCCATGCCGGTTCCACCAGCAAACCGGCCGTCATCGGCACGGGCAGAAACGCTAGAAAACGCCAGGGTAGAAGCAAGGGCAAAGACGGCTCCGAGGATAAGCACAACCAACAAGGCTGGCCGGAAATAGTTTGAGTATGTTCTCTCGGCTGACATATCAGAGAGCACCTTCATGAACTGCGATGCCTGATGCCGAACTGTCAAAAGCATTCTTGTCTTTAGAATAATCTTCAGAGGGGTTGGCTTTGAAGAACTTGATGGAATAACTGCTCTGATCAGGGAGCCGATCAGCTATGTGATAGGTATTCGAGCTTGTTTTCTCAATCTTCAAGGAGCTCGAGGCGTCAGGGTATACCCCAGCCGGACAGGTAATGTCCGGAGAAGAGACAACGCCAACGAGCATGGTCACTTCCGCGTAGAGCGAACCGGGGGAATCGGTCACGTAGTAGTAGTTGGAATAATCGCTCTTGTGAACGTTGATGGTTATGGATAACGTCTTTTTAGGCGTGGCCATCGGGCCACGACTATCCACCTTATACGCCGTTATAAGAACTTTGTACGTTACTCCTTCTTTCGCTTTTGCAAGATCTGCCCAAGGGAGCGTCAAAGTGAGGTACTGGGTGTCGGGCGTGTTTTTAAAATAATAGTAACCATCCTGGGAGTTTACCGGGCTTCCCTGTCCCCCGCCTTGGCCGTTGTTTCCTTCATGTACGGCGACCTTGGGGACTTCCCCCCATGTGCCGCTGCCCCACATCAATAGGGAGTAGCAAAGCTTATTGTCGGACACGGTATCGTCATCGTAGAAGTTGCTTAGGGATATCTCCACATCGCGCCCGGTTTTGTTGCCTTTCTGGTCGGACACTTTGTAATCATCGTCGGTCACATACGCGTCGATAGTCGCTTCCGTCTGCCAATCGGCCATGATGTTCGAAGTGAAGATAAGGTCCTCCGATGCGGCGGCCCAGGTGCCTTGGGCATAGCCGTATACCGAACGGCAAAGCACCTTGTTGCTGCTGCCTTTCGACTTCAAATCGACGATCTCGTTGGATGCGAACCCCAAAGGATCTTGACCAACCACGCCCTCAATCGCAGCTTGCAAGGCAGCGATATCAACGCTGTAGGTGTTCTTCGGAAGAAAACCCTCGTTCGAAGGGCTCTCCCTCAACGTGCAGAAGCTTGCGTCAGCGGCTACCTCAACACGAGTGAAGGTGCTGCCCGCTTTGCGGTAGACGTCGACTTTGGCTTCGTTGAAAGCAGGGGCCGACAGACGCAGCATAATCGTTTCCTTCTCCCCAACTATGGTGAGAATCTGATAAGTGCCCCAGTCGAGAAGGTGTTTGTCCAAATTGGAGTCGGTAACCAGAATATGGCCGTTCATCACGGCAAGCGAGGGAGCTTTCAGTTCGACGTGATCGAGATTGCGAGCCGCGGCTCCTCCGTAGTAGCCAACAAGAACACTTCCCGATTTCTTACGCTCTTCTTTGCTGCGAATATCGATATCCTGCTTGCCCTTTTCGTAAAACCCGTTCAGAGACGTCTGGGACTCCTCGGTATAGAACACGCCGTAAACCGTGGCAGTTTCGTAGCAATATTCGATGATGAACGACTTACCCCAAACATCAGCATCGATGGTTCCTTGCGGCAAGATTCCGCTGTTGCGGGCGAACTCTGCGGATACGTAATAGTAGTGCAGCCCGTCGTTCTGAGTTTCGCCGTTGTCATCGGTGCGCTGCGCCGTTGGCTCGGCGGCCTTCTCGCCGGCAACCTCTGCCTTACCGATATACACACCGTTCTTGTTCGCGTCCCATTCGCCCGACGCCTGCAGGTCGGCAAGGTTGTTCTGCGCGGCAATATAGATCGACTTCGCGGCATTGTCGTATTCGGTGAGCGTGAGGTTGCGCAGATAGTTGGCCACCGACACTCCCACGATAGCCGCGAGGATGGCGAGGATAGCCACGACGGTCAGCAGCTCGGCTACCGTGAAACCCTCGGTATGCTTCTGGCGCGCCATCTGCCGATTCTTCCTCGCTTCCGCTTTTGCCAGATCCGCAAGATAACTTTCATCTTACCATCAATGGAAGTTTCCTAAACGGTCAATTCACGATTGAGAAAAGGCAGCGGCGGACGAAGGAGCCTACCCGAATATCAGCTCCCTTTCCTCGCCTACCAGGGCGGCGCGGGCTTGGTCGCGCAGGTTGTTCACGCCGATGAAGAACTGGCGCATCATGACCACCATGAGGTAGCGGCCCTTGGGGGTGAGGGTGAGCTCGTCGCGAGTGTCGCGGTCGAACGCGCCCGATGCCTTCATGAAGGCCATCTCCACGGGCAGGCCGGCCTCCACGGTGCAGCCGAAGTCGCGCTCGAACTGGCGCTTGTCCAGGCGCAGGCCGAACAGCTGCATCATGAAGCGGTAGCGCATGCGGTCGCGCAAGCTGAACGTGGTCTTCCCCATGAGCGACATGCGGCCGGCCGCGATGGCCGCGTTGTAGTCGTTCACGGAGAACGTGTTCACGAACAGGTTGTCGCCCAGGTACGTGATGCCGCCGCTTCCAATGGCGGGGTACTCCTCGTAGTCCACCACGTACTCGTCGATCATGGCGTCCTCGCCGGCCGCGCCGGTGCCGCGCTTGTTGAACGTCCAGGCGCTGCCGTGCTCGAACAGGGGGTCGGAGCCGCCGGCCAAGAGCTCGCTGATGATCTCGTAGTACGTGCGCTCGCGGGTGTAGTCCACGCGGCCCACGGTGCGGGCGAGCTGGCGCGCCACGCTGGGTGAGGCCATGAGCGGGTAGAACGTCGTCTGGCTCGTGCCGCTCTCCACCACGCGCTCGATGTCGTTGATGAGGATGTCCTCGGTCTGCGCGGGGAAGTTGAAGATCATATCCACGTTCAGCGAGGTGAAATAGGGGCTGGCCTCGCCGATGCGCTCGAGGATCTCCGCGCCGCTGCCGTACTTGTCGTAACGGTCCATCTGCTTGAGCAGGCCGTCGTCGAAGCTCTGCACGCCCACGGAGAGGCGCTGCACGCGGCCCTGCAGCTTGTCAAGATACGCCGGTATGAGGTGGTTCGGGTTCGTCTCGCTCGAGACTTCCGCGATGGAGAACGTCTCCTTCGCCAGATCGATGGTGTCGCACAGCTCGTCGATCATGATGGTGGGCGTGCCGCCGCCCACGTACAGGCTCTCGAAATCGTAGCCCAGCTCCTTCAGCATCATCATCTCTTTGCGCATGCTGGCGAAGTACGGGCGCGCGCGATCCTCCGCGAACGGGAAGCGGTTGAACGAGCAGTACGGGCACAGCCGCTCGCAGAACGGCACGTGCATGTACAGCATGTACTTCTGCCCCGGCTTCGGCGCGGGGACCCGTGCGTCGTCGGTGGGGTTCAGCTTCAGATAGCTTTTCGTGCACTGGCGGACGACCGCCGTGAGCATGCGTTCAGATAGCAATGCGAAGACCTCTTCTCGTTTGACGCAAAAACGCGGGGGCGACCCGAAGGACACCCCCGATGTCGTTAGTTCCAAGCCTCGCGGCCGGCGGCGGCCTTCTTGCCGATGTCGGTGCGGTACTGCTTGCCCTCGAAGTTGATGAGGTTGCAGGCCTCGTAGGCCTTCTCCCGGGCGTCGTCGAACGAGTCGCCCAGCGCCACCACGTTGAGCACGCGGCCGCCGGCCGTGACCAGCTCGCCATCGGCGTTGCGGGCCGTGCCGGCATGGAACACCGTCACGCCCTCCAGCTCCTCGGCCTCCTCGATGCCGAGGATGACCTTGCCCTTCTCGTAAGCGCCGGGGTAGCCCTCGCTGGCCAGCACCACGCACACGGCCCACTGCTCGCTCCAGCGCAGCTCGATGTCGTCGGGGCGGCCTTCCGCCACGGCCAGCACGATGTCCACGAGGTCGGCCTCCAGGCGCGGCAGCACGACCTGCGTCTCGGGATCGCCGAAGCGCGCGTTGAACTCCAGCACCTTCGGACCTTCGGGCGTGAGCATGAAGCCTCCGTACAGCACGCCGCGGTAGTCGCAGTCGAAGTCGGTGGCCGTGGCTGCGGCGGACTGCTCCATGATCTCGTGCATGGCGGCCAGCTCGTCGGCCGTCACGATGGGCACCGGCGAGTACACGCCCATGCCGCCCGTGTTCGGGCCGCGGTCGCCGTCGAAGGCGCGCTTGTGGTCTTGGGCCGTGGCCATGCAGTGGGCCTTGCCGCCGCTCACGAACGCGAGCAGCGAGCACTCGGGGCCGGTGAGGCATTCCTCTATGACCACGGTGGAGCCGGCCTGGCCGAACGCGCCATCGAAGCAGGAGCGCACGGCTTCTTCCGCCGTCTCCTTGTCCTCGGCCACGATGACGCCCTTGCCCGCCGCCAGGCCGTCGGCCTTCACCACGACCGGGGCCTCCAGCGCGGACAGGTAGCCCAGCGCCGCCTCGAGGTCGTCGAAGCTGCCGTAGCGCGCGGTGGGAATGCCGTGGGCGTCCATGAAGCGCTTGCTGAACGTCTTGCTTCCCTCGAGCTGGGCGCCCTGGGCATCGGGGCCGAACACGGCGATGCCGGCTTCGCGCAGCTCGTCGGCCACGCCCGCGACGAGCGGCGCCTCGGGGCCGATGACCACGAGCTGCACGTCGTGCTCCTCCACGAACGCCAGCACCGCGCGGCCGTCCTCGACGGCAAGATCGGGCACGTTGCGCGCGATATCCGCCGTGCCGCCGTTGCCGGGGGCCACGTAGAGCTTGTCCGTGCGCGGGGACTTCGCAAGCGACCACGCGATGGCATGCTCGCGGCCGCCGCCGCCCAACACCAAGATGTTCATTGCCGTTCCTTTCAAAACCAGCGTTGTTTCACGTGAAACATTTTTCCGTCGATTCGGGTGCGCGCTACCGATCCCACCCTCTCATGATGGTTTGATCGCGATCGGGGCCCACGGCGATGATGCTGACCGGCACGCCGGTGATCTTCTCCAGGTACTCCACGTAACGCTGGGCGTTCTCGGGAAGCTCCTCGAACGTGCGGCACTCGGTGATGTCGACGCCCTTCCAACCGGGAAGCTCCTCGTACACGGGCTTCGCGTGGAACAGCACGCTCTGCTGCATGGGGAAGTAGTCGTACACCTTGCCCTCGCACTCGTAGGCCGTGCACACCTTGATGGTGTCGAAGGCCGACAGCACGTCGAGCTTCGTCAGCGCCACGTCGGTGAGGCCGTTGACCTCGGCCGCGTAGCGCGCGATGACCGCGTCGAACCAGCCGCAGCGGCGCTTGCGCCCCGTGGTCACGCCGAACTCGTGGCCCACC
>OLSE01001031.1_pt1 | contig 26285 bp, 13 predicted proteins | sample 1673191 | NCBI WGS metagenome assembly OLSE01 (sample SAMEA3136764, study PRJEB25190) | human gut metagenome | biome: human gut; feature: human-associated habitat; material: faeces | place: Austria | collected 2013
GGTCTCGTACATGCCCTCCATCATGGCCAGCTTCGTGGGCTGCTCTTCGGCAACCACCACGGCCGACGCATGGGCGAACACGATCATGATGCAGCTGGTGACGATGCCCACCACCGCACCGGTCTTGAGCGTCTTCATGGCGAAGTCGGTGTGCTTGCCTTTGAGCAGGTACCAGGCCGCAACCGCCATGGCCACGAACGCGCCCATGATGAGCAGCGCATCCACCGTGTGCGTGTAACGCGCCCAGATGGAGGGGTTCGCCGCCGCGGCAAGGAAGTCGGTGATGACGGCCTTACTGCCGTCGGCGGCCAGCTCGGCGCCGGCAGGCGTCTGCATCCACGAGTTAGCAATGAGGATCCACAGGGCCGAAAGGCACGAGCCCAGCCAGACGAGCCAAGCCGACACCAGGTAGAACTTGGGCGAGACGCGCTTGCGCCCGAACAGCAGCACGCCCAGGAACACCGATTCCAGAAAGAACGCCAACAACGCCTCGGCCGCCAGCGGCGCGCCGAAGATGTCGCCGACGAAGCGGGAATAGTCCGCCCAGTTGGTTCCGAAGGAGAACTCCATCGTGATGCCCGTGGCCACGCCTATCACGAACGTCGCGGTGAAGATCTTCACCCAGAACCTCGAGGCCGCCGCGTCTTTCTCGTTGCGCGAGCGGTAGTACTTGGTTTCGTTGATGGCTAGGATCAATCCCAAACCGATGGTCAACGGCACGAAGAAGAAGTGGTAGGCCGCCGTCAGGGCGAACTGCACACGCGCCAGCAACACGGGATCGGAAAAGATATCCATGGCACACCCCCTTTATGTCTCGCCTTGCCCTCCGCGCCGGCCCTGGGGAATCGGCGCGCTTTTAATTGATACTATACTAGCACCATTTATATGAAAATACTATGCCTGCTCCGATCATTTTTCGGCTCCAAGCGGTTGCCTGCCCCCTCCTGCCGATTGTAGGGCCGTGCACTGCGGTCGTTCCCGTTTCGGCACGGAATCGTTGACGGAGGGGAGGCTCTTTTCCGCAGCCTCGGCCGCGCGGCGGCGTGAGAGAGCGAGGAGGAGGTGCTTTCTCGGCGCACAGGCCGGCATGTAGGGCATTTCGGCCGAGGCGATGCGCGTACCAGCCGGTCGCACGGTATACTGCACAAGAGGTCCTGCGTCGGGAGGTTGCCATGATCGTGCGTCGTATGCTCGCATTGCTGCTGTCAGCGGCCCTGGTTGGTGGACTGGCGCCCGGCGCAGCCCTTCCGGCCCACGCGACGGAGCCGAACGACGGCGCCGCAGCCCAAAGTGCGGCCATTGAGCTGACGGCCTCCGACGTCAATCCGGACTACCTGGCTTACCTGAACGGGGAAACCGACGTCAAGGCATCGACGCTCGACTTGTCCTACTTGGGCGACACCCTCGCAAGCGGCGTGGCAACTACGTTCGCGAACGACCTCCTTCCCGAATCCTTCGACTTGCGCGAGCGGGGCGTGGTAGGGCCGGTGCTCGACCAGTCCCAAACCCAGAACTGCTGGGCGTTCGCCAACCTGGGAGCCGCCGAGAGCAGCGTGCTGTCCTACTACCCCACCGCTCAGCTCTCTCGCGCGCACCTGGCCTGGTTCACCTACAATGGCGACGAGGAGCAGGAAGTGGAGGGTGCGAAGAGCTACCCCCAGCAGGCTTACGACACCGGTGCCTGGGACCAGCAGGCCATCGGCACGCTGGCCGCATGGAAAGGGCCGGTGCTGTCGTCTCGGGTACCGTTCCAGGCAGCGTACGTGGACGAGAGCCTGCGCTACGCCGCCGACTTTCACCTGCAAGATGCCTACTACTTGCCCACGTCGCTCAACGGCATCACCGGCGCCGCCGTGAAGCCCAGCATCGACACCGTCAAACGCATCATCCACGACGAGGGCCCCGTCACGGTATCCATCGCCACGCACGGCAATCATTGGCACGGCACCGAATTCGTTGAAGGCGTTTCGCGCCAGACCATGTACGCAAGCCAGAAAATCGACATCGACCACGCCGTGCTGATCGTGGGATGGGACGACACGTTCAGCCGCACGAACTTCGGCGGACCGGAAACCGAGCTGCCCGAAAACGACGGCGCATGGCTCGTGAAAAACAGCTGGGGGGCGAACTGGGGCGAGAGCGGCTATTTCTGGCTCTCCTACGAGGATCATTCCGCCATCTACGGCGCCACGCTGAAACTGGAATCGAAAGACAATTACACGGGCAACTACCAGTTCGACACCATGGGCTGGCGCACAAGCCTGGCCGTGTCCTCCGGCGCGGGCACCGAGGATCCCGACGCACCCTCCAGCGGCGAAGGAGCTGCAGCGTACCTGGCCAACGTCTTCACGGCCGCGGGGAACGAGACGCTGGAGGCCGCCTCGTTCTATACCACCGACGAGGGCACATCGTACGCCATCGACGTCTACCTGAACCCTGCCGAGGGAGACCCCGCCTCGGGCACGAAGGTGGGCGGCACCCAGACGGGCAGCGAGGCCTACCCCGGTTATCACACGGTGGAACTCGACGCCGACCTGCGCTCCTCTTTGCAGAAAGGCGATACGTTCTCCCTGGTCGTAAAGCTGGAGAATCCTTTCTACAAGAACGTGGTTCCCGCCGAGGCGGTCATCGGGCGCGGCGCTGCGTTCCAACCCGGGTACGTAGGCAAGGACGCCGCCGGAAACGAGGAAGTCAGCTATGTGTCCGCCGACGGAATATCGTGGACGACGCTGGGAAAATCACTGATGGACTCAAAGGGAACATCCGTGTACGCCACGAACGTCTGCCTTAAAGCCCTCACGCGCGAAGCGGGCGGCAGCGGAGCCGTCTGGCCACCCGAAGAACCAGACACATCACAGGTGAACGGCATCACCGTCAGGAGCACGCTGCATGAGACGCAGGGCGAATTTCCCCTTGATCTGCCCGCCTACGAATACCTGGATTTGAGAAGCACGCTTGAGGAGGGCGGCTTGCGCACGAGCTTCGACGTGTTCTTGCCTGCCGCCCCATCCTCCGCAGAAGGCTTTTCCTACTCGGTGTCCGTCCTGCCCACCTCGAACCAGAAGGTGGCGATGTCGTTTGACGGCGGAGCGCCCGAGCCGCTGGAAAACGGTCGGTTCGGGCGGGAAGTGGCCCTGGACGATGTTGTCTCAAGAACGCATACCATAACGTTGACCAGCAACGATCCAGCTGGATTGAAAGGTTCAACCACCTACGAGCTGCGCCTGTGCTTATCCGGCCTCACCTTCGACAACACAACGGAGACCGTGGGCTTCGATGACACGCGCCTGAGCGTGCAGGCACCCGACGGCACCTGGCTCTCCAACGGCGACCGTGTGTCGGCCTGGTCGGTGGTCGACGGACTGCAACCACACCACCTAAGCGTGTTCGACCGCAACGACCCAGACGGCGAACCACGGTACCGCGTGCCCGTTCCCACCCGCGAGCCCGACCCTACCCCCGGGGCGATAACGATAGATTTCACACGCGAGACACCCAACATCAATACAAGCAGCAAATCCCTCAAGGCCTCGTACCAGTCAGACATGAGCGATTCGTTCCCCTTATTCGAGGACACCCCCTTGGAACCGGGGCGCAGGCTGTATTTCAGAAGCGGCGGCCTGTCGGGCCGGTTCGACTCGACGGGCATCTCTTACCTCGACGTGCCCGCACGACCGGCAGCGCCCACCGAGGTCGCCGTGCGCGAGGCTACGTCGACCTCAATAACGCTCGCCTTCCAACCCGATGGACAGCAGCTCGAGTACCGCCTGGCCGACGGTAGCTCGCAGCACGACGGCTGGCAGAGCTCGTGCTTGTTCAGAGACCTGCAGCCGGAAACCGATTACCCGTTCCAAGTGCGCAAGGCCGCCGTGATGCCCGGAGGAGCCGGCCAAGGCGGCTTGGGTTCCGACGGCGGAGATGCGAAGAACGCGGAGAGGACGGACGACGGAAGGGTCGATGCCGCCGCGCTGCAGGAGGGAGCCTTCGCATCGGAGGCCGTGGAGATGAGCGCACGAACGGCTGAGGCGCTGCCGAGCAGCTTCGACCTGCGCATGACCGGCGCACTCGCCCCCCTGCGTGATCAGGGCATATACAGCACATGCTGGGCTTTCGCCGCCTTGGCATCGCTGGAATCGAACCGCATCGCGCAGGGGAACGCGGACAGCTCGATCGACCTTTCGGAGGCATCGCTCGCGATGCTCACCTACCAGCACCGCGCGCTTGGCGAGGGAGACCCCTCTGCGCTGGACCGGTATGCCGTTTCCACGAAGGACGAGGGCTTGGGAGCACGGGGGCTGCTGACGGGCGGCACGTGGAGCCATGCGGTGAGCACGCTTGCGCGCTGGCAGGGCGCGGCCGACGAGGGGGCTTGCCCCTACCTGCCGCCCAGCGAGCCGGGCGACTACGAGGAGGCCGCTGCCGCCATGGATGCGGCGGCGGGCACGACCGTAGGCAGCGATGCCGTGCGACTCGACCAGGCAATCGAACTGCCCAGCCCCTTTGCGACCGGAAGCGGCGGAACAGGGCCCGCCGGCGGCGAGATAAACGAGCCGGCGAGCAGCTACGCGGGCGACGCCTCCTCCGGCGCCGGCGTCGCCATCGACCTGCTGGCCTGCGAGAAGATCAAAGAGGCTCTGCGCCAGTACGGAGCCCTCGACTTCGGCATGCACGAGCCGTTCGAGGGAGACGGCTACTGGGCCGATGCCGACGTTGAGCAGGGTATCTGGAAGCACCATTGGTTCTACGACGCCGACACGGCAAACTACACGGTGAATCACTCCCTGTCGCTTGTGGGCTGGGACGACGCCTATCCCAAGGAGAACTTCACCATCGTTGTCGACGGCGTCGAGCACACACCCGTAAACGACGGCGCCTGGATCCTGCGCAACAACCGCGGGGAGGGTTTCGGCGACGGCGGCTACCTGTACGTTCCCTACGAGGAGCGCGCCGTCCGCGCTCCGGTGGCCCTAGCAGCCGAAAGCGGGCGCGACAACACGTTCGACTACGCCAAGAACTACCAGTACGACTCGCTGCACGCCGTGGGCCTGCAGGCTTCGTGGGGAGATGCTGCCAAAGCCGCCAACGTGTTCACCTCATCGGGCGACGAGCGGCTGGAAGGCGTAGGTGTCTGGGTCACGTCGCCTGCCGTGCGCGTGACCATCGACGTGTACACCGGCCTTGCCGACCCGACGGACCCCGAGAGCGGCACGCAGGCCACAGCCGCCCACACGGAGTTCGACGCGCTGAACGCCGGTTACCTCACGCCCGCGCTGGCAAACGCGGTCGACCTCAAAAAGGGGCAGACGTTCGCCGTCGTCGTGACCGAGACGCAACTCTACGACCAGCAGGGATGGGCCCTTATGTCGTCCACCGTACCGCTCGAAGGCGCACGCCAGGTGGGCGAGAACCCCGACGGGACGCCCCGTTACGACAGCGTTCCGCACGTGGATGCCGGCCAAAGCTTCGTGTTCGAGCACGGTGCCTGGAGCGACGTGGCCGCCGTGGCCGACGACCTTGCCGCGCGCACCGGCAGCCCCGTGGGCAACGTTGCCGTGAAGGCGTTCACCAATCCTGCTGGCACGCCTGTCGAACCAGACGGCCCCCCTTCGCCCGCGGGCCCGGACACCGAGGACAGCGGCAATGGAGGCAGCGACGAAGCGAGAGCCCTCGTGCGAACCGGCGATACCGCAGTGCTGGCAGCAATCGGAGCGCTTGCCCTCGCCGTCCTCGCCGCGTGCGCAGCCCTCGCAGCGACGGCGAAGCGGGAGGTTACCTCGTCCGGGAGTCTGCTCTCACGGCGCGCTTCTCGGCGCACCTGCCGACTCCGGCCACGCGAATAAGCTCATTGGAGACGCTGCAGCCGGGTCGGTTAGGCGGTCGGGCCGACACCTCCCACGCGCCCGCGAAGCCGAACCCCTAGTAATACCGGTAGTACGCGGCGCAGCTGCCCTCGCTCGACACCATGCAGGGGCCCACGGGGTTCTCGGGCGTGCAGACGCGACGGAAGAGCGGGCACTCGTTGGGGGCCATGATGCCGCGTAGCACGTCGCCGCAGCGGCAGCCTTTCGGGTCCTGCGTGGGCTCCACCTGCGGGTTGAAGCGGCGGACGGCGTCGAACTGCGCGAACTCCTCGCGGATGCGGTAGCCCGAGCCGGGGATCTCGCCCAGGCCGCGCCAAAGCGCCGTGCAGGTTTCGAACACCTCGTCGATGGCGGCCATCGCCACGGGGTTGCCCTGGGGCATGACGCCGCGCGCGTAGGCGATCTCTATCTCGGCGCGTCCCTCGTGCAGCTGGCGCATGATCATGGCGATGCCCTGCAGCACGTCCACCGGCTCGAAGCCCGTGATGACGCCGGGGATGCCGTACTTCTCGGCCAGGAATTTGTAGGGCTCCGCGCCGATGATGGTGCTCACGTGGCCGGGCAGGATGAGCGCATCCACCTTGAGCTGCGGGTCGTTGATGATGGCCTCCAGCGCGCCGGGCATGTTCTTGTGAGCGCCGAACACGCTGAAGTTCTTGAGGCCGGCCGCGGCCGCGCGCTTGATGGCCATGGCCACCAGCGGCGTGGTGGTTTCGAAGCCCACGCCCACGAACACGATCTCGCGATCGGGGTTCTGCTGGGCCAGAGTGAGCGCGTCCAGCGGCGAGTACACGATCTGCACGCTGCGGCCCGCCGCCTGCTCGGCGAGCAGGCTTGACGTGGAGCCCGGTACGCGCGTCATGTCGCCGAACGTGGCGATGGTGATGCCCGGCACGCGGGCGAGGGCGATGACCGTGTCGATATCCCTGTTCGAGGTCACGCACACGGGACAGCCCGGACCGGACGCCAGGCGCGTGCCTTCCGGCATGAGGTTGCGGATGCCGTTGCGCGCGATGGCCACCGTATGGGTGCCGCACACTTCCATGAGCGTGGCGCCGCCTGCGGGCGACAGCTTCGCGATGGACTCGATGAGACCGCGCGCGAGTTTAGGGTCTTTGAAGGCTGCCAGCTCGGATTCCATCGTGGCCGCGTCGACCGCGCGCGCGAGGTGCTCGGGCCTATCCTTCGGCTCGACGGATGTTTCACGTGAAACATCCGTTCCGGTCGAGGAGGTCATCGCGCTACCTCGTCGGCTGCGGGGATGTCGTCGCCCGCCAGCTCGGGGAACTGCTTGATGAGGTCGATGGTTTCCTGCGCGTAGTCAGGATCCACCACCTCGATGGCGAACCCGGCGTGCACCAGCACGAAGTCGCCGACGTTCGCCTGCGGCGTGAGGTCGAGGGATATGTCGCGCGTGACGCCGAGGATGTCCACCGTAGCCAGACGGTTGTCCTTCATTTCAGTCACTTTTGCAGGTATGGCTAAGCACATGGCTGTTCTCCTTCTTCTTTGCTCGAAGCCCATGCTACCACAGCCTGGCCGAAGGAGATGCAGCCGTCGTTGGGCGGCAGATCGCGGTTGACGGCCACCGTGAAACCCGCCTGCTCGAGCGCCGCCAGAGCGTGCTCCAGCAGGTAGCGGTTCATGAACACGCCGCCGGACAGGGCAAGCGTGGTTATGCCGTACAAGCTGCGCACGAGCTCGGCCGCCGTGACGATGGCTTGCACGAACGCGTCGTGGAAGCAGCGCGCGATGATGCCGACAGGCACGTCGGCCGCGAGGTCGTCGAGCAGCGCGGCGAACGCTGGCGCGGCATCGAACAGCACGACCGAGGTGTCCTGCGCCGTGCTGGCGGCAGTGGCGGTGTTCTTCACCACCGCGATGGCGTAACGGGACGCGGCTTCCCGAGCGGAGGCGCTAAGCCCGGCATCGTCATTCTGAGCGGAGGCGCGAAGCGCCGGAGTCGAAGGATCCCGGTTGGTGTCAGCAGGGGTCGCATCGGTTGCGTCGGCGGCAGATGTTTCACGTGAAACATCTGTTCGCCCGATTGCGGCTTCCAGCAGGATGGCGGGCTCGCCTTCGTACGCAGGCTCGGCGCAGATGCCCAACAGCGCGCTGGCCGCGTCGAACAGCCGGCCGACGGACGAGGTCATGGGCGTGTTGATGCCGCGGTCGATCATCTGATCGCACACGGCCGCCTGCTCGCCCAGAGCCTCGAGCGCAGCCGCAGCCCCCGGATGGTCGAGCAGGTCGAACGCCCACAGCACGCCGTAGGCCATGCGCAGCGGATGCTTTACGGCCGCCGCGCCGCCCGGCATGGGCACGTAGGCGAAGTTCGCGAAACGCTCGAACGCAGTCAGGTTGGTGAGCAGCACTTCCCCGCCCCAGATGGCGCCGTCCATGCCGTAGCCCGTGCCGTCGAACGCGATGCCGCACACGGGGCCGGCCAGGCCGTGCTCGGCCATCACCGACACGACGTGCGCATGATGGTGCTGCACCTCGGTGACGGGGAGGCTCTGCTCGTGGGCCCACTTCGACGTGAGGTACTCGGGATGCAGGTCGCACGCGATGCGGTCGGGTTCGATCTCGAACAGCGTTTCGTAGCGGTCCTTCGCCTGGAGCCACGCGTCGTAGGTTTCGGCGTTCTCGAGGTCGCCGATGTGCTGCGACACGAACGCCTCGGCGTCGCGCGTGAGCGCAAACGTGTTCTTCTGCTCGGGCCCGGTGGCGAAGATGGAGCAACCCTGTTCGCGAACGGATGTTTCACGTGAAACATCTTCTCCTTCGCGCGCCTTCGCGGGCATCGCCAACGGGAGCGGCGCGTAGCCTCGGGCGCGGCGGATGAATTGGACGGCTTCGCCGGCGCTGCCCGCTTCGATAACGCGCACCACCGAGTCGTCGTAGCGGGCGCGGATGGCGCGGTCGTGGCCCAGGAACGCGTCGGCCACGGCGAACAGCTTCTCGTAGGCATCCTCGTCGTCGATGACGATGGGCTCGTCGTGGATGTTGCCCGAGGTCATCACCAGCATAGGGACGGCCGTCGCTGCGCGGGATCCTTCGGCTTCGCGCTGGGAGCTGCGCTCGGCACAACCGCTCGCTTTCGCGAAGTCGTGCAGCAGCAGATGCTGGAGGGGCGTGTAGGGCAGCATGACGCCGAGTTCGGGGAGGGCGTCGGCCAAGCCGGGAGCAAAAACAGCATCGGGGCGCTTGCGCAGCAGCACGATGGGGCGCTGCGTGGCCGTGAGGATGCCCTCCTCCGCTTCGCCCGCTTCGCAATAGGCACGCACGGCTTCCATATCGGCCATCATGACGGCGAACGCCTTGCCCTCGCGGCGCTTGCGCGCGCGCAGCAACGCCACCGCTTCGGGGTTCGACGCGTCACACACCAGATGGAAACCGCCCAGGCCCTTCACGGCCAGGATCTTGCCCGCCAGCAGCAGTTCCACGGCGCGCGCAAGTATGGCATCGCTCTCCTCGCGCGTGGTTCCCCAGGCGATGGGTCCCAGGGGCGCGTCAATGGCATCGGAAGCGCACAATGTTTCACGTGAAACATTTGTTTGCGCCGCATGGGAGGCGGAAGCGCCAGCGGGGACGTCAGGGGCGGCCGGCACGTCGGCGGAAACGCCGGGGGCATGAACGCCGGCGAGCGCTCCGGGCATGCCCTCGTGTTCGCGCCAGCTGATATGGGGGCCGCATTCGAAGCACGCGTCGGGCTGCGCGTGGAAGCGGCGGTCCAACGGGTCGCCGTACTCGCGGGCGCAGCGCTCGCACATGGGGAAGTCCTTCATCGACGTGCTCTTGCGATCGTAGGGCAGCTTCTCGATGATAGTGAAGCGCGGGCCGCAGTTCGTGCAGTTGATGAACGGGTAGCGGTAGCGGCGGTCGTTCGGGTTGAACAGCTCGCGGGCACAATCGTCGCAGGTGGCCAGGTCGGGCGACACGAGCGTGGTCTTCTCCACGGCGCCTGCGTCGGAGAAGCGGATCTCGAACGAGTCGAAGTCCTCCAGCGGCACTTCCTTCAGCGTCACTTCCTCCACGCGCGAGGCGGCCGGTGGGTTCTCGGACAGCTCGATGACGAACTCGTCGAGCAGCTTCGTCTCGCCCTCGGCATGGATGAACACGCCGTCGGTGGCGTTCAGCACCCATCCGTCGATCAGGTATTTCTTCGCCAAACGGTAGACGAAGGGGCGAAAGCCCACGCCCTGCACGATGCCTTTGACTTGAATGTCCAGCGCTTCCTTCATATGATCGCCTCCGCGTTGTGCTGTGGCCTTCAATCTACGAGGGCGGCTCGACGGCCGCCCTCGGGATGTAACGCTATCGTGTCGCGCGGCCGCCCGCTAAGCCGTCGGCACCGTCATGGTTTCCAGGATGTCGGAAATCACTTCAGCCAGCTGGCGCAGCGTAACGCCCGAGTTGTCGGGCAGGTGCAGGTGCACCACGCGCCGCCCGCGCTCGGCCAGCGTAACGAGGTCGCCCGACGCCTGCGCCTTGGCCAGCGAGCCCAGGCTTTCAGCCTCCTGCTTCAGCGGGATGTCCTTTAGCTCGTCGGCCGACAGGATGAGGAACACGCCGCAGTTCGGGCCGCCCTTGTGCAGCTGGCCGGTGGAGTGCAGGTAGCGCGGACCCACTTCCAGGCAGGATACCACGCCGCGCTTCTCAGCCACGCCGTGACGGATGGTTTCCAGCGCCTCGCGTCGACCCTCGCCCGTGAACGGCAAGAACGCGTTGAGCGCGAAGAAATCGCCCGGTTGAATGCTGCCCAGCAGCGCACGCAGCGCGCTGCGGACATCGGTGCAATCTTTGAAGCACGGAGACAGGCGCACTTCCACCTCGCCCATGTGCACCTCGTCGATGAAATCCTGCACGAAGTCGGGCTCGGGCTGGCCCTCCTTGAGGATGTCGAGCACCACGGCCTTCGCCGACGCCACGTCGGGCTGGTCGAAGGGGCAGATCTTCATGAGGTAGCCGCACATCGCGATGGCGTATTCCCACATCACGAAGTGCTCGGCCAGCTCTTCGACGGAGTCGATCTTGTAGTTGGCGCGCGGGATGGCCGGGTCGATGTAGGACAGGCTCATCTCGAAGTTGCGGCGCTCGTCCCACAGGTCGTTGCGCGTGAGGTACACGATGGCGCTGCGATCGCCCGGGTCTTTCTTGAGCAGCAGGGAGTCCACCTCGATGTTGGGCAGAATGCCCTGGCCGTCCTTGCCCAGGCTCTCGGCCACCAGCTGCTCGATCCACAGACCCAGAACGCGGCCGCGCTTCTGCGTGAGGAACGTGAACTTGTTGCGTCCCTGCAGGTAGTTGTCGTACAAAAACGATGCCAGGCCGATGGCCGGGTTGTCGATGGCGTCCTCGCTGCACTGGCGCTCGGCGTCGATGGCGTGCGCCATGAACTCTTCCAGGTCGATGCCCACGAGCGCCGCCGGCAGCAGGCCGAACACGGACAGCGCGGAGAAGCGCCCGCCCACGGTGGGCTGGCCGGAGAACACCGCGGCCCACCCTTCTTCGCGCGCCTGGCGCTCAAGCATGGAGCCGGGGTCGGTGATGGCCACGAGGTGCTGCACCAGCTCCTCTTCGCTGATGCGGTCGGCCACGGCGTCGCGCACGGCACGCAGGGCCAGGCGCGGCTCGATGGTGCCGCCGCTCTTCGACGAGATCACGAACAGCGTGGTCTCGGGCTTCGCTTCGGCCAAAATGGCGCGCACGCGCACGGGCGAGTCGGAGTCCAGCGTCTTGAACGTGATCTTCGACGAATCGGGCTTGTTGTATTTCGTGATGGTCATGGGCGCCTGCGTGGAACCGCCCTGGCCGATGAGCACGACCGTCTTCAGCCCTTGGGCGATGATCGAGTCGGCGAAATTCTGGATGTCGCGCAGGGAGTACGGCGAATTGCTCGCAAGGTCCGTCCATCCCATGTATTGCTCGGAGCACGCGCGCGCTTCCTCCGAGAAGTCGTACAGGCTCGCATCCTTGGCATGGATACGGCTGGCAACGCAGTCCTTCACGAGGGCTTTCGCGGAAGGATACAGTTTTTCTACATCACCGGATAGCATACAACCTTCTTTCAGCGTAATTCGCTCCATTCTAGCAAACGGTGACGAGGCTGACCATCGTGTTTGCGCTTGTGACGGAGTTGTGGACAAAGCGTGTGGGAGCGCGCCCGAGAACGAGAATCAGCGCGCAAATCCCAAGCATTCCCGTACTATTTCATTATTGATTATTTCTATTAATTGATATATAGTATCGATATCAGATGGGCTGGAGAGGAGCCCATCGGGAAGACGAGGGAGGAACCATGTCCGATATTTCTAGAAGGAACCTGTTGAAGGGCGCCGCCGTCAGCGCCGTGTCCATTTCCGCGATGGGCCTGCTGGGCGCCTGCGCCGCCCCGAGCGAGCCGAAGGCCGAAACCACGACCGATCCGTCCGCCGACGGCACCGGAACCGGCAGCGGGACGAACAGCGAGTATATGGCCGAGGTGCTGGAACCCACATCCATGCCCGATGCCTCGACGGCGAGCAATTTCAACATCATCTACGACAGCAAGACCACCGTCGGCACCACCTACGAAAACCTTATGACGGCCATCGCGGGCGAGACGGGCGCCACCACCAAGTACGAGGCATTCTCGAAGGTCGCCAAGAACGAGGGCTTCGACGTGCTGGCCCGCCTGTTCCAGTGCACCGCGGACGCCGAGAAAATCCACATCGGCCTCGAGTACGACCTGGCCAAGGAGATCGACCCCGCAACCGAGAAGCCCGAGCCGCCCGCGGTCGAGGAGCACGAGAGCGACATCAACCTGATCTCCGGCGCCAACGGCGAGATCTACGAGACCTCGGACATGTATCCCTCCTTCATCAAGAAGGCCCAGGAAGAGGGCAACAACAAGGCCGTGCAGGTGTTCACGCGCGCCAAGCTTGCCGAGGCGTATCATGCGAAGCTGTATATGGATGCGTACACCACCATCGACACCCCGTTCGACGGCAAGTACTACCTGTGCCCCATCTGCGGCTACATCCACAAGGGCGAAAACTTCACCGCCTGTCCCATCTGCCTGGCTCCGAAGTCGTCTTTCACCGCCTACTAGGCCATTACCCCACATTTCTCTGTCGGAAGCGCCCGAGGGTTCGTCTCTCGGGCGCTTTTCGCATTCTCGCATGCGATTGGAGCGATTTCCCACCTTCGCGCCTGTCCGCCGCCCGCGAACCTCGCGCCGCCCGCTGCGCGCGAACCTCTCGCCTGTCTGGTGCCGATGCGTCCCCGTCTGCCGCTTGCGGGCTTCGCGACTGTCCGCGGTTTGCGCGAACAAGTGTTTCACGTGAAACACTTGTCGTAATGCCATGCGACAAGCGAACAAATGTTTCACGTGAAACATCGCTGGGACTGCCGTCTTGAGCACAGGCAGAAGATGCCGGAACCGAAGATCCGTGCGATTATTGCAGATGATTTTATGGCCGACGCCGCACGGGATCCTTCGACTCGCTTCGCTCGCTCAGGATGACAAAGGGGGGGGCAGCGCCGCTCGGGATGACGGGGTCACTCACGCGGGGACGCAGGAGGGAAAAGCCGCTTTCCTGATGGCGCTCGTGCCAAAAAGAAAAGGGCCGACGATTCTCCGGCCCTTCGAGGTTCGTTATGCGGACGCGCCTTACAGCCCCAGCGCCTTCTTCAAAGCGGAAACTCGGCGACGGGACACGGGAATTTTCTCGTCCACGGCGTTCAGCGTGAGCAGCAGCGTACCGCCCGACACCGATTCGATCTCCTCCACCATCGAGAGATTCACCAGATAGCCGCGGTGCACGCGGAAGAAACCGTGACCGTCGAGGCGCTTCTCCAGCTGAGCCAAGCTGACCGTGGAGAAGTAACGATCCGTATCCGTTTGCAGGTACGCGTAGTCGTCGCGCGCCATGACGAAGCGGATCTTGTCGATGCCGATGAGGATTTTCTTGCCGCCCTTTTCGACGGGAATGCGCTCGGACTTCTGAGCCTGCACGTGCAGCGACACGTGCTCGCGCACGCGCGAGATAGCTTGCGACAGGCGCTCGGTTTCGACCGGCTTCACCAGGTAATCGATGGCGTTCACCTTGAACGCATCGAGGGCGAACTCGCTGTACGCCGTCACGAACACCACCGCAGGCGGGAACTTGAGGTGCTGCAGCGCCTCAGCCAGCTGCAAGCCCGTGGCTTCGGGCATGTTCACGTCGAGGAACATCACGTCGCACGGATATTCCTTCAACTTCTCGATAGCCTCGCGCACACTGGCAGCTTCGGCGACAACCTCCGTCTGCCCCAGCTCGTCAAGCAGGAACTTCAGCTCTGAACGCGCAGGAGCCTCGTCATCGACGATCATCGCTTTCAACACCTAAGCCTCCTACCCTCCGTACGTTTGCTTTCGACCATTATAAATCATGGATCACCGAAACCGGCCAAAAGCCGAAAGATAGGAGCAAGCAAACCGACGAAAGAACATCAACCACCGCTGACCATCGGTAAATCCGCCGTTACCCGCGGGGATCGTCCGTGAGGTAGCGAGCGCGCAGGGCCTCGCGCTTTTCGTCGGTGACGCTCAGCTGGTCGCGCACGTAAGCGTCGAGGCTGCCGTACTGCTTTTCCACGGCATCGAGCGCGGCGTGCAGGAAGCGCGGATCGGCGGAGTTGATCACGTGAATGCTCTTATCCAGCTTGTCGCCCAGACCGAACGAGGAAAGCGCGTCCATGATGTTCTGCGTTTCGGATTGGACGTACTTGTTCGTGGCCAGATAATCCTGCTCGACGGCCTCGCGCTTTACGCCCAACGCGTGCAGCAAGAGCGCGGCGGCCAAGCCAGCGCGATCCTTGCCGATGGTGCAGTGCCAAAGCACGGAGCCATCCTCGGCAGCCAGCACATCGTCGAAGAACTGCGCGAAGCCGCGCTGGCTCTGCTCGTCCAACATCATGCGCTCGTACACTTCCTCCATGATGCTGGCAGGGTTCTTCTGCACGGTGCGCAGCATTTTGAGCGCCTGCATCATGCCGCCCTCGCGCGTGACGCCGAATGTGGAGGCGCTCAGCACCGGCGCATCCGCGAACCGAACGCCCACCAGGCCGTCCTGTGGGTCGGGATGCTCCTTGCGCTCTTCTTCGGTGCGCAGGTCGATAACCGTGCGCACCTGGTAGTCGTCAAGCAGCACTTCGAGGTCGCGGGCGGTGGCATGGTCGAGCGCACCCGAGCGCAGCAGGCGCGCATGCTTCACGTAGCGCCCGTCGTCCGTGGGCAGGCCTCCCACGTCGCGCGTGTTTGGCAGACCCTCAAGCACGATGCGGCCGCCTTCTTCGCTCTCGAGGCCTTCGGCCGGAGCAATGCCGATAGCAGGGGCGAAATCGGTGGGGACAGTATCCAGTTGGGACATGGGAAAAGCCTTTCGACGACGATGATGAGCGCGCAGCCGGAAGCGTTTTGTCGGCGCTAGCCGGGGGGGCTTCCGGCTAGCGCCTCACGGAATCCTTCGATTCCGCGCTTCGCGCTGCGCTCAGGATGACGACCGGGGCGGAGCGCGTCAAATCACCCGTCCCCTTGACACACCCTTCGCTATTGCAGGTCGAGCTGCATGAGCTTGTCCAGCGTGAGCGCGTAGATCTTGAAGGACTGCTTCAGCAGGTCCTCGCTGACGCCCTCGTCCGGACCGTGCATCATGCCAACCCATTCGGGATCCTCAACCCACGGCTTTTCGGGACCGAAGCTGGCACCGCTCTTGAACTCGCGCGCGTACGTGCCGCCGCCCATGGTGAACGGCTTCGCGTCCTCGCCGGTGGCCTCGTTGTACGCGTTCAGCAGCGCCTGGATCACAGGGCTGTCGGGCTTTACGAGGAACGGCTCCATAAGCAGCGTGTTCTCAAACGAGCCGCCGATCTCGCTCGCCAGCTGGCGCAGGCGCTCGGTGATCTCGTCGGCCGTGATGGACGTGGGGAACCGACTGTCGAGCGTCTGCACAAAGCGGTCGTCCTCGATTTTGATGGTGCCGCCGATGACGGTGAGCGGGCCGAAGTACTCGTCGGAGCTCTTGATGCCGATGCCGCTGCCGTCGGTATGATTGAGCAGCTTCTGGTCGAGCTCGAAGAACGCGCGCTCGTCGGCGGTGCACAGGTCGTGCTCCAGCAGGTAGTCCACGATGAGGCCGATGGCGTTCACGCCTCCTTCGGGCATGGAGGCGTGCGCTCCTTTGCCGGCCGCAGTGATCTTCGCGCGGCCTTCGCCGTCGGCCGCAACGGTAATGCGATCAGTATTCGGCAGGTCGGCAGCGTCGGCCTTCACCACGGCCTCGGCGATGCCGGGCACCGCGTTCGTGGCCGCGCCGCCCGTGAACTCCAGCACGATGCGGTCGGCGATGGGCTTGCTGATCAGCTCGCCGTCGTAGCCACCCTTCTCGCCGTAGCACACGGGGAACTCGGCATCGGGCGTGAACAGGAACGCCGGATCGTCGTAATGCTTGTGGTAGTAGGCCACGTCGGCCATGCCGGATTCTTCGTTCGCGCCGAACAGGAAGCGGACGGTGTAGGGGAACTGAGGAGCCTCGCCGGCGTCCTGCAAGTCCTTCCAGAACTTCATGGCGTGCAGCGCCACCACGCTGGGGCCCTTGTCGTCGAGCGTGCCGCGACCGACGAGGTAGCCTTCCTTGCGCGTGACCGCGTACGGCTCGAAGTTCCAGCCGGGACCGGCGGGAACCACGTCCATGTGGCCGATGATGCCCAGCTGCGTGTCGCTCTTGCCGGGGAAGTCGGCGAACCCGATGTAGCCCTCGGCATCGTGCGTCTTGAATCCCATGTCGGAGGCCATTTCAAGCGCGGCTTCCAGCGCCTCCTTCGGGCCGGGGCCGAACGGAGCGCCTTCGGTCGCCTTGTCCGATTCCTCGAAGCTGGGGATGCGGACGAGCGTCTCGATGTCTTCGACCATCGTCTCCCAATTTTCCTCGAGATACGCGTCGATCTTCCTGGTCAGTTCAGCATGTTCCATGGCAAATTCGCCTCTCTATTCGAGTGCGTCGGCTTCGAAAGCGGCCGAAACGCCGCGTTCGCACGTAGATACTTTCATTATGATGCTTGCGGCTGCGGTGCGCTAGGCCGTCATCCATCTGTTGACCGAAACGCCAAGCGACCCCACGCACGCATGCATGGGGTCGCTTGGACGAAAACCCTTCATCGGCCCGTCCGCTAGGAGGGAAGGGAGAGGGCGGGGAGCCGAAAAGGTGCGTTTTAGAGAGCTCGCGCCACGTCGTTTCCGCTGCGGATAGCAAGGGCGATGTTGAAAGGCTCGTTGCAATCGCCGATAGCATAGGTCTCGGAAACGGAGATGCCGTCGAGCAGAGCGGTGTTCGGCTCCATCTCGGCGCCATCGATGACGGCGTCGCAATCGATGGTCACGTTCGTGCCCACTTCGGTGGCGATGGTGACCTGGCCGTCGCCGATCTGCTTGATGGACGCCCCCGGGTACACCTTCACGCCCAGCGAATAGAGCGCCGTGGTCATGAAGCGCATCGCATGCTGGGACTGCTGCATGTCGAGGTCTTTGTTGGCGCTCGGCGTGACGATGGTGACGTGCTTCTTGCGCACGGTAAGCCAGAGCGCGCAATCGAACGCCTGGGCATTCGAGCCGTACACGACGACGTTCTCCCCCATGTCGGCGGTCATGAACGAGTCGAAATCGATGACGGGGACGCCGCCGCTCACATCGAGCTTGGTGCGCGTGCCGCCCACTGCCAGGATGACCGCGTCGGGCGCCTCGGAGTCGATGAGGGCCTGATCGACCTCCTTGTTCAGCGTGACGTTCACGCCGGCGATCTCAAGCTGTCGCTCCAGGTAGGCTGCAAGGTCGTCGAGGTTCTCGTGCGGGCCCTTCACCATGCTCGCGAACCCCAGCATGCCGCCCAGAGAACCGGTCTTCTCGAACATCGACACTTGATGGCCGCGCAACGCCGCAATGCGCGCAGCCTCCATGCCGGCGGGGCCGCCGCCGACCACCATGACCTTCTTCGGGGAGGATGCCGGCTCAAGCTCGTAGGTGGCCGGCCCCTGCTCGGTCATGACGCGCTGGGTGAGCGCGTTGACGCGGCAATACCCCATCATGCGGTTCAGCTGGTTGCTGCCGATATGGCAGTGCAGGCAGCGCGTGCACGGGGCGATCTCGTCCGCGCGGCGTTCGCGAAGTTTGTTCACATACTCGCTGTCGACGGTGATCGGGCGGTTCATCAGGAAGAAGTCCACCTTGCCGTCGGCAAGCGCCTGCTCGAAGAAGTCGGGGGCGTGCGCCGGATCCATATAGGTGACCGTGCCGCAGGGGATCTTCACCGCTTCCTTGTAGCGCGCGACGACGTCGATCAGCATGCCGGCGCCGCTGTGGCTTCCGTCAAGCTGGCCCTGGAAGTGGCGGCTGAAATCCCATTGGGTGCCGTAGCCGGTCGCGCCCTCAATGCCGTTCAGGATGAAGTACAGATCGCTGGCGAACTGACAGGGGTGGTTTCCCAGAGGGCCCAGGCGCAGGTGCATGGAATCGCAGCCGGCGGCCTCGAACAGCTTCGCGAACTCGATGCCCTCTTCGACCGTGATCACGAGGTTGCTGGGAGCGGTCAGGGTGTTGTCGAGGTCCATGAGCGTCGCGTTGTTGGTGAGGTTGTCGTTTTCCTCGACGCAATCGATGAGCATCTGCACGACGAAGTCGTCGCCGCAAGCAGCCTTGATCTTCGCGATGCACTCGGTGACGAAGCGGGCGCGATCCTCCAAGCTGCCGATGCCGTACTGGTCGGTGCGCGTGTTGTGGAAGCGCGAGAGGAAGTGCTCGCCGATGTTGAAGCCGGCCGCGTTGATTTCGAGCGCCTTGAAGCCCATGCCCTGGATGGTTTGCGCAAGGCTGACGCCGACATCCTCGATCTTCACGATGTCGTCGACCGAAAGCTCGGCCACATCGCCGCCCATGTACGCCCATTGCAAGCCGAGCGACGTGCCGTACTGCGCGCACTCGTCGACCAAACGCTTGCAGAAGTCAGCCGCATCGGGCGCGGCCTCGTCCCCGGCGATAAGGGATCCCAGTTCGCCCTCGACCCAGATGAACTCGACGCCGCCCTTCGCCATATTGACGTAGTACTGGAAGAATTCCTCGGTGAGGCCGGCCAGATACGTCGCCGATCCGGCGGCGGACTTGATCATGCGATGGCTCGACTCGATGGAGCCGATCTTGATCGGCGAGAAGAGCGTGCTGAAATCCGTGGTGTTCTGGCGGTAATCGGTATCCTGCGGGTTGACGTACGATGCCGCGATGAACTCGGTGTCGTTCGCGGCCGCCCCGTTTGCGCCCGCCGCCTTGCCGCCATTGCCCGTGGCCGCCGCGGAATCGTTGGCCGCCGGAGCGCAGCCGGCCAGCCCCGCCCCTGCGGCGGCTATACCCGCAACTCCGAGCCCCGTGAGAAAGCTTCGCCTGGTTAATTCGGTTCCCATGATGCATCCTCCCTGCATGTCGTTTTGGTTCTTGCTCGAAAGCAACTCCATCGCCCCTTCGGCGACCGCCTCAGACTACGCAAGACACGGGCATTTTTCCTCACATGCGGCATGTGAAATGAGGGGAAACGAGGCCTCACGCCCCACATGGCACGGGCGGTTTTGCCCAGAACCGTTACAATAGGCGCGGGGACTCAAAGCGTTCGCGACGGGGGGGCAGAGTGGGACATCGCATCATCATGTATTTCGGCTTGGCGCTCGCCCTGCTCGTCGGATTGTTCACGCTCTGGGGCGGACTCTCCTTGGGCGGCCTCACGCGCCTGGGAATACCCGAAATACTGAAATACTGGTCGATTCCCCTGCTCATAGCGCTTGGGTTGACGTTCTTCTCGGTTCTAGCGAAACGCAAGCCGCCGACAAAGCGCTGTTCGAGCGCAGCTGCGGTGGCGGCAGGCGTCTTCGTTTTGGGCGGGTACGCCGTTCTGTTCATGGAGACGACGGGGGTTCTGCGCCTTGCAACGGTGAGCACATCGGCGATTCTGGTAGGCGTGGGATACGGTCTTCTCTCGTTAGTTTGGCAGCATCGCCTATCGTCGCTTGCGTTCGACGACGTAGTGAAAACGCTGCTGTTCGCCCTGGTCATCCAATCGGCAGGCTACCTGCTGCTATTCGCGCTCTTGCAAGACCGCACGTGGATGGTCTTCCCCTTCCTTGTCGCGTTGGCGGTCGTTTTCTGCCTTATCACCCTCCGTCTTCCCAAGTCGAACGAAGATCGCCGCACGAACTCGAAAAGGCGAAAGGGAGCCTTGAAGAGCGCGGTTGCCGAGCTGAGCGATCCGCTGCTGTGCGTATGCGCCATCGCCTTCGCCGTTGCCCTGACGCGAGCCATCACGCTCGACGGGATAGAGCGAACCGACGCGATCAACCTCATCGCCAGCGGCTGTATCATAGTCGTCGCGCTCGCCCTCTACGGCATATGGTTCGTGTTGGGAGACGATCGCGCGCCGTTCAAAAAGCTGAGCATTCTCGGACTCTACCGAGCGTTCTTCCCGATCATCGTCACGGCGCTCTTGGCGCTCTCGATCGTGGGCAATTCGCTGGCGCTTTCGGTTGCGACCTTGGTGTACGTGCTGTTCACATTTGTTTCGGTGTTCATCATGTCAACCAGCATCTCCGTAGCTCGCGCACATAGCGTGCCGGCGACCTCCGTGTACGGAGCATTCGCAGGAGCCACGTACTTCGTCTTTGCGGCGGCGACCGCGTTGGGAGCATGGGTGTACTACCCGCGAAACTTCGGCGCAGCCACGCTTTCGGTCATCGTTCTGTTCGTGTTCTACATCCTGGCGATGTCGTATGCGGCCATCCAGGCGCGCAAGAAGCGCCGAGGGGAGGATGCCACAACGCGAAACCCGGTCGAAGCGAAAGCCACGGTTGTCGATGGGGTTTCGGAGCGGTGCGCGGTCCTGTCGCAGCAACACGGCCTCACGGCGCGAGAAAACGACACGTTGCTGCTGGCAAAGGGAAGGGACGTTCCCAGCATCGCGAAGCAGCTGTTCATATCGGAGAACACGGTGCGATCGCACAGCAAGAGCATCTACAAGAAGCTGGACATCCACTCCAAGCAGGAGCTGCTGGACCTCTTGGAGACGATCGAGCTTGCATACGAGAACGACCGCTGAGCCGGCGCGTCTCGCGATGCTCCCCATTTGAAGTATTTGCAGCAGCCGCGCTCCGTCCGGAATACCTCCCGCGGCGAACGGCGGCTTTACGCTGTGGTATTCTGACGCTATCGATACGCAAAAAGCAGCTCCCCGTTGAAGAGAGGGAATTATGCAACGAAAGACCGGCGAACCGGCCCGCACGGTAAGGCGCGCCCCGCTTCTCGTCTTCTTCATGCTAGCTTTCTCGCTGTGCCTCGCGCCCAGCGCGGCTTATGCCGGGCCCGCCCTGGAGATCGAGCAGGGCTACGTCCAGCCCGACGGAGCGACCTTCCAGGCCGGGCAGCGCGGCGACGAGTTCTTCCACTACGTGCGGACGACCGAGGGTCTCCTCGTTCAGAAGAGCCCCGCCGACCAGACGTGGTATTACGTGACAAGCGAGGGCTTCGGCCTCGCGCTCGGGCCGCGCGCCGACGAGGCCGCACCGGCGAACGCTCTGGCGCCCTCGGTGCTGGCAAACGATACCGGCAAGATGGCCTACTCCGCGCTGGGCGGAGGCGCCTACGTCCCCCGGGACCGGGGCGTCGGCGAGGCGGTGACGCTCTCCGACATCGAGGCCGCGCAGGCCGCGTCCGGCGCCCGAAACGCGCGGTCGGTCGCGCAGACCGAGACCTCCCTGCCGCTGATCACCATCGTCATCGGGTTCGCAGGCGACGAGGGCACGAACCTCGGCCCCGACGACATCGTCACGGGACCGGACGGGTCGACGTGGAAGGCCTCGGAGCAGCGCTACCGCGACGACTACGATTGGAACAGGCTGCTCTACAGCGGTGAGAACAGCATCACCAACTACTACGCCACCATGTCGAACGACAAGTTCTCCTGGACACCGGCGACCGAGGAGACCAGCGCGTACGGGGAGGGCGGCAACACCAACGCGTACGACGCGCCCGGCGACGGCGTGATCCACGTGACGCTCGACCGCAATCACGGCAACTGGAAAGGGGCGGAATTCATGAGCCCCGAGGCCAAAGACCAGCACGACGCGTACGTCGACGCGCTCAACGAAGCCTCCCAGTACATAGACTTCGCAAACTACGACGCGAACGGCAACGGCGTGCTCGAACCGACCGAAGTCTGCCTGCTGTTCATCGTGGCGGGCTATGAATCCTCGGGAGGCGAAATCGATCCGTCAACCTGGGCCTGCCGATGGCAGCTGTCCAGCATGGACAAGGACAGCTTCGCACCCGCAACGATCGTCAACCCCATCACGCACAGCGAAATCGTGGTCGACGACTACATCACCATGGGAGAAATCCTTACGAACGACGTCGTCACCGCTCAGCCCATGCCCACGAGCACCGTCGCGCACGAACTGGGACATTACCTGGGACTGCCCGACCTGTACGATGTCAACTACACCTCGTATGATCCCGATGCGACCGTCGACCAATTTCCCTGGTTGGCCTACGACGTAGGAGAAATCAGCTTGATGGCAGGCGGATCGTGGGGCAACTACATTGCCGATAGCGGCGAAACTGTCTTCGTCCCCGTCAGCTTCGACCCCTTCTGCTTGGAACAGCTCGGCTACATAGAGCCCGTCGAGGTAGCCGCCGACGGCACGTACGACGTCTCCACGCTCTGGAGCGACGAGGGCTACCGGTGCCTGCGCGTCCCCACCAGCACCGAAGGCGAGTACTATCTGGTGGAGAACCGCCAGTACGAGAGCTTCGACCGGGGATTGACGTCCTCGTACCGCGCCGAACGCCATAAAGACAAGCCGCAATACTACAACGAAACGGGCGGCGTCGTCATCTGGCATATCGACCAGGGAATCGTGGATGCGCGCGGCACGACCGCCGACGATCCCCTTTTGGGTAACACCGTGAACACGGTCGACCACCGTCCGGGCGTCATGCCCGTCTATCCGGAGAATACGGAGTATCGGGACGGCCAGGCACTTTACACTCGCCCGTTCTTCAACGCCAACGCCTGCGAGACGTTCGGCATGGAGGGCAACGTCGTTCCGCTGCTGCAGTACGACGGCTGCAACACGCCCGCCGAGCGCGTGGACTCCGGCATCGTCCTCTCGGTGGGCGACGCTGTGGCCGACGTCATGAGCGTGACGGTGGACCTGCCCGAGCCGGACCAGCCGGGCGGCGGCTACGAGGAGAGCTCGCACGTCGGCGAGATCGCCGGATCGCGCGTGGAAGTGTCGGGATCGTTCCCCGCAGGCGCCGAGCTCTCCTTGGCGCTCTCGGCCCTGACCGATGAGCAGAAGGCCGAAATGGCAAAGGCGTCCGACCAGCTGGGCGCGCTCATCGTCAGCGCTGACGCGTCGGTGGTGGACGCGGCGACCGGCGAGAATGCCGCGCACGAAGGCAAGCTCTCCGTGTCGTTCTCGGTCGACAAGCGCTACGAGGGAGAAAGCGTCTGGATGGTCCACCGGAAAGCCGACGGCTCGCTCGAAACGGCGAAGGTTGCGGTGGAAAACGGTCTTGCGAGCATGACCGTCGATGAGCTGTCGCCGTTCGCCGTGTTCGAGCAGAAGGCGGCGGGCCCGGCTGACGAAGACGGGAACAAGCCGGGCGGCAGCCCCTCCGACGGGAACGGCGCGCCTTCTTCCGGCGAGCCCGACGGCGAAGAGCCCTCCGGCGACACGCAGGTCGAACCGCTGCCCGGCAAGGCGCTCGCCTCCACCGGCGACAGCGCGGCGGCACCCGCTGCCCTCGCGCTGGCGATAGCCGCCGCCGTTGCGGCGATGATCGCGCAGATAAAGCTTCGCCGCCGCCACGATTCGCAGACGCAATAGCAGCAGCCCCTCGCCCGGCACTCCTCAGAAGCGGCCATAGCCGTGCTATACTCGCTTTCTCGCACGCCCGGAAAAGAAAGAGCCCCTATGCTGCGCACGAGGTCACGCTCGAACGGCATCGTCGCGATCGCAATCGCTTTCGCGCTCGCTGCAAGCAATCTCGCCTTCGCGCCTCAGCCCGCGCATGCGCAACCCGAGGCGAACGAAGTCGTCATCGTGCAGAACATGACGCCCATCGGCAGCGCCGAGGAATACGACGCGCTGTTCCCGTCCGGCTACCCGAGTGCCGACAAGCCCCTTTCGGCCGGAAATGAAGGCGAATCGACCGACGAGGGCGCAACCGGGGAAACGCCCCTTTGCGGCGCGCGCTCTTTTGCGCCAAGCGATGCCGAGACGATGTCCTCGCTGAAGCAGCAGATCGCCGCTGACGAACCTCGCATCACGACTGCCGAGAAAACCGATTACCAGGTAGGCGATTCGAAGACGTTTCGCGCCGCAGGCCGTCCGGAAGGATTCACGGCCACGGCAGTGGCTGTCGGAGAGCTGTTCACCCTGTGGGTCGAGGACGCGGAGTCCGACATGCTCCCCGCAGATCTGGTGCAAAGGCTGGCTGGCAAGATCGACCCCGTTCTTCGAAAAGTAACGGACGCCTTCGGGTCGACGGTTCGCGTCGATTTGGACGGCGACGGGAAAACCGCGTTCGTCTTCCACCGATTCCCGCCGGAGACGGAGGTGCTGGACGGCTATTTCACCTCGATCGACTTGTACACACCCGAGCAGCTGACGGCTGCAGACCTGATCGAAGAGGCCTCCTACACCAACGCTATGGACGTGCTGCACCTCAACGTGCTGAACCGAAAGTCGTTGGAGGGCGTGGGCGAGTTCGACGAGAGCCTCGTCCCGCCGATGATCGCCCACGAATTCCAGCACCTGGTGAACTTCGCGCAGACAGACGGCTCCAGCGAAGCATGGCTCAACGAGGCGTTCTCCCAAGCGGCCGTGGCCATCGCAGGATACGGCTCCACCCAGAAAACCCGAGCTCAGAACTTGGCCGTGATGGTCAACCTCAGCGGCCGCATTCCCCCGTTCGTATACGAGGGGAGCTTCGTGCCGGACGCTTCTCTGGGCGCAGGAGGAACAGCGGTGTACGCGCACGGTTACCTGTTCTCGCGCTATCTCGCCAACCAAACCCGCGGGCTTCCCGGAGGCGGAGACAGCGTGTACCGATCGGTGTTCGACGCGATGCGGGACGAGCGAGGGCTGGGTCAGTGCACGTCGGAGAGCCTGATGGCCGCACTCGACAACATCGGGTACGCGGGCGTCGGCGACGACTGCGCCGTGGCCAGCCTGGACGACCTTGCCCTCGGTTACGCGACGGCGCTTTTCCTGCGCGAGGAAACGGGCCCGCACAGCTTGGTGAACCGCGCAGGATCCAATCCGTCCATCGTGGACGGGTTGGAAGTTCCCCTGCTTTCCGTGCCGGAACCCTCCAAGTCGCTGCAAGGAGGCGGCTCGGCGACGATAGCCTCACTGGCAGCCTCGGGAGCGCCGGGTGCGAACGCCGGGTCCGGCACCCAAACGAAGTTCGCCACCTCTTCGCTGCCTGTTTCCTATAAGATAGCGGCAAACCCGTCGAGCGGACCGGTGAAGCCGGGAAGCCAGATCGCACTGAGCTCGCCTCAGCTGGCAAGCCTCCCCGGCGCGCATTACGAGGTTGCGACCCTCACCACCTACGAGCAGATCCTCAACTTGAGCGCGCCCTTCCTGCCGCTGGAAGACCCGCTGCTGTTCGAGCCGGGCGTTTTGGCGTACGCGGTACGCATCGCAAGCGACCGCGGAACGACGCCCCACACCGTATTCGGCTTTTACGAAACCGCCGAACCAGACGAGGGCGAAGGCGACCAGGGCAACGATCCGTCCGGCGGCACTCCCCCGTCGGACGATGCCGGAGACGCGCCTTCCGGCGGGGATCAGCCTTCGGGGGGCAGCCCCTCAAGCGACGGCGCGCAGCATCCCGGCAGCGCACCCGATGACAACGGCACCGACGACGCGCGGATCCGCCAGATGCCCGCAAAAGCGCTCGCCGCCACCGGCGATGGAGAGGCACCGATCGCCGCCCTCGCACTGGCAGCCGCGGCAAGCCTGTGCTGCATGGCGCTCGCACGATGCGCGAAGAAACGGAGCGTCGGCTCCCCAGCAAGGTGACAAGAGACTGCGCCGATCGAGCCATCTCGAACCCGCAGCCGAGCTCGGCGGGTTCGATCGAGCTTGACGCATGAAGGCTTGACGACGTATTCGCAATCGCGGACTCGACGCTATTTTCTACTCGATGCTTTGATCGAATTCCGGTATACTGTCATCCTGCGCCCGAGTGGCGGAATGGCAGACGCGGCGGTCTCAAAAACCGTTGTCTTAGACGTGCGGGTTCAAATCCCGCCTCGGGCACCACTTCGCAGATGAACGAGCTCCAGAAACCTTGCGTTT
>OLSE01001035.1_pt1 | contig 26207 bp, 20 predicted proteins | sample 1673191 | NCBI WGS metagenome assembly OLSE01 (sample SAMEA3136764, study PRJEB25190) | human gut metagenome | biome: human gut; feature: human-associated habitat; material: faeces | place: Austria | collected 2013
GTAAGAAGTTCTGCGCTCGTATCGCAACGGGTGACTATGATGCAGTCATCATCGGGCACAGCCAGTTTGAAAAAATCCCGCTTTCTCCGGAACGGCAGGAACGACAGCTCCGGGAACAGATTGATGAGATTGAAAATGCGATTGCAGAGCTGAAATATCAGCGTGGCGAAAATTTCACGATCAAACAGATGGAAAAAACACGGAAATCCCTGGAAACAAGGCTGGAGAAACTTCTTGCCACTGACCGCAAAGATGATGTGGTGACTTTTGAACAGTTGGGTGTTGACCGCCTGTATGTGGATGAGAGCCATGCGTTCAAAAACCTCTTTTTGTACACAAAAATGAGGAATGTAGCAGGTCTGTCCACTTCGGAAGCCCAAAAATCTTCGGATATGTTCATGAAATGCCGTTATATGGATGAGCTGACAGGCGGGCGTGGCGTGGTCTTTGCGACAGGCACTCCGGTATCCAACTCTATGACCGAACTTTATACGGTGATGCGATACCTGCAATATGATACGCTCCAGAAAAAGAACCTGACGCATTTTGACTGCTGGGCATCTACTTTCGGTGAAACTACCACCGCCATCGAACTGGCTCCTGAAGGGACGGGATACCGTGCCAGAACCAGGTTTGCGAAGTTTTTTAATCTGCCTGAACTGATGAATATGTTCCGGGAAGTGGCAGATATTAAAACTTCCGATCAGCTCCATCTTCCTGTTCCGGAAGCAAAGTTTGAAACCGTTGTCGTTCAGCCATCCGACTATCAAAAAGACATGGTAGCGGAACTTTCCGAACGTGCGGCGGCAGTACACTCCGGCATGGTAGACCCATCGGAAGATAATATGCTCAAGATAACGTCAGATGGAAGAAAGCTGGGACTGGATCAGCGTCTGATGAATCCGCTTCTTCCCGATGACCCAAACAGCAAACTCAACGCCTGCGTCCGGAATCTGCTCCGTATCTGGGAAGAAGGGAAAGAGGACAGGCTGACACAGCTGCTGTTCTGTGACCTTTCCACTCCGAAAAATGATGGGAACTTCAACGTCTATGATGACATCAAAACAAAACTAATTGCGGGAGGTGTGCCGGAAAATGAGATAGCATTTATTCATGATGCTGATTCAGAAGCGAAGAAAAAGGAACTGTTTGCGAAGGTTCGCACAGGTCAGGTGCGTGTTCTGCTTGGCAGTACGCAGAAAATGGGAGCTGGGACAAACTGCCAGGATCGCCTGATTGCACTCCACCATTTGGATGTGGGCTGGCGTCCTTCTGATATGACACAACGAAACGGTCGTATTATTCGCCAGGGAAATCAGAATAAGGAAGTACAGATTTATCAGTACGTCACGGAAGGAACCTTCGATGCGTATCTTTACCAGACTCTGGAAAACAAACAGAAGTTTATATCACAGATTATGACATCGAAATCTCCTGTCCGTTCCTGTGATGATGTGGATGAACAGGCACTGTCCTATGCGGAGATCAAGGCTCTGTGTGCAGGAAACCCGCTGATTAAGGAAAAGATGGACTTGGATATTGATGTGGCAAGGCTGAAGGTTCTGAAAGCAGATTATCAGAGCCAGCAGTACCGGATGGAGGATAAGCTCCTGAAATATTTCCCAGCAGAGATTGAAAAGCAGACAGTTTATGCTCAAAGATTTGAAGCGGACAAGAAAACAGCGGAATCTCATCCGCAAATTGCTGATGGCTTCTGTGGGATGGAAGTTCTGGGAAAACATTATTCAGAAAAAGCAGATGCCGGTGAGATGATCCTTGCCGCCTGCAAAGAGATGAAAGGGACAGAACCAGTTTCCATTGGCAATTACCGTGGTTTTCAGATGGAACTTTCATTTGACAGTTTCCGGCATGAGTTTGACATTGCCCTGGTAGGCTCTATAAGTCATCATGTACCGCTTGGAAGCGATGCCAGGGGAAATATTATTCGACTGGATAATGCTCTTTCCAGTATCGCAGGGAAACTGGAAAATGCGAAAGACAGGCTGGCAAATCTTTATAATCAGCAGGAAGCAACAAAAGCAGAATTGGGTAAACCATTCCCGCAGGAAGCCGAGCTTGCTCAAAAAAGTGCTCGTCTGGCGGAACTGGATGCGGCTCTGAATATGGAAGATACGTTGCCTGAACATGAGGAAGTGGAGTATTCGGAAAAGCCGTCTGTTCTGGCAGATTTGAAATCAAGATCGGAGCACGTTGTTCCGTACCGTGTATCTGCGGGGCGTGAGGAGGTGCTGTAATGGGCAGACGGGACCAGGACGTTCATTTTCTGGCATCCAAAGAGGAAGTACAGAGAATCCATGAAAAAATGGATGAGCTGGGGATTCGGAGCATGGGAGCCTATCTTCGGAAAATGGCATTGGACGGATACTGCATCAATTTGGATTTGCAGGATGTGAAAGCACTGGTTTCCCTTCTGAGAAGATGCAGTAACAACCTGAATCAATATGCCAGGAGAGCCAATGAAACCGGCAGTATTTATGAATCTGACATCAGAGATTTACAGGAACGGCTGGAGGAAATTTGGAACGACATGAAGGAGGTGCTGGTTCGTCTTTCCAGTATTCAGTAATCAAAAATGGGCTGCGGCATGAAAATGCGGCAGCCGTACATATTGACATCGTTGTGTTTCGCTTTTCAAAACAGTATAATAAGAGTAAGAAAGAAAGGGGTGTGCTTCTATGAGATTCCTGAAATTTTTATTGAAAATGATTTTAAAACTGATTGTACTGCCGATACTGTTTGTTATGAGTCTGATTTGTTTTCTGGCAAAGCTTGCTCTGGATGTTTCGTCCTTTGCCATAGGAGCACTGATCCTGTACATCATCGGATGTTGCATCTACTGCGTTTTCCAGTCCCTGTGGTTGCAGCTTGCTCTGCTTGTGGGAATTGGGCTTGCAGTATATGCGGCATTGTTCCTGTTTGTTTTGTTCCAGGAAATCGGGGAACGAATCAAAGATAACCTGCACGATTTTCAACGAGGGCAGCCAGCTCGGAGGCGGAGCGCGCCGAGGAGATAACCTGCACGATTTTATTTTTTCATAAAGCTATCGGTAAGGCTGCCTGCGGGCAGTCTTATTTTTTTTTGAGAGGATGGTGAGAAGATGGCGGCAACAAGGCTGATTGCCCTTCATGTAAACAAAGGGAAAACGGTGGCACAGTGTCTGGCAGACCGCACGGATTATTCCCAGAACGCAGCAAAGACGGATGACGGAAAGTATATCAGCTCCTATGAATGTGACCCGAAAACAGCTGATGAGGAGTTTCTTCTGACGAAGCGGCAGTACCAGCATATCACAGGCAGACAGCAGAAAAATGACATCATTGCCTATCAGATACGGCAGTCGTTTAAGCCTGGAGAAATTACTCCGGAAGAAGCGAACCGTGTTGGTTATGAAACAGCAATGCGATGGACAAAAGGAAAACACGCTTTTATCGTGGCAACGCATATTGATCGGTCGCATATCCATAACCATATCATTTATAATTCAACATCCCTGGATTGTACTCGCAAGTTTAAGAACTTTTTCCTTTCCGGACTTGCGGTTCAGCGATTAAGTGACATGGTTTGTATTGAGCACGGATTGTCGGTTATTGAGCCGAAGCCATATCGGGAACGGGTAAAAAGGACAGTCTTCCCGAAAAAGCGTTCCAAACGGGATGAGCTTTGTGCGGCGATTGATCAGGTACTGAAAAAGAAGCCGAAAGATTTTTCTGCATTTGTTCTTCAGCTTTCGGAGTTGGGATATGAATTTAAGGATGGAAAGAACCCGGCTTTCCGACTCAGCGGAGAAAAGAGTTTCCTTCGTTTACGCTCTCTTGGAGACGGATACAGCCTGGAGGATATAACCGCAATCCTGTCAGGAAAATCCGTTCAGAAGACTCCGAGAGCCAGCAAACAGGTTCACACGCAAAGAGAGTTTAACCTTCTGATTGATATTCAGGCAAAGCTGGCTGAAGGAAAATCAGCAGGTTATGAACGCTGGGCGAAGAAATACAACCGCAAAGAAGCAGCCCGCACCGTTTGTCTTCTGAAGGGAAAAGGAATCGGCAACTATGAAGAACTGTCTGCATTGGCGGAACGTCTGAGCCAGCGATTTGGAGAATTGTCCAAAATCATTAAAGCTGATGAAAAGAGGATGGTTGAGATCGGGACGTTGCAGACGCACATCAATAACTACTCAAAGACCCGACCAATATATGAAGCCTACCGCAAATCCGGATACAGTAAAAAGTTTTTTGAAGAACACCGGGAAGAGATTCAGATTCATAAAGCCGCAAAGCAGGCATTCGATCAGCTGCCTGGGAAAAAGGTTCCGACCAGACAATCATTGCATGAGGAATACAATCGCCTTTTGACAGAAAAGAAAAAAGCCTACGCTGAATACCGACAGGTACGAAAGGATATGCAGGAATATCTGACTGCGAAGCAAACGGTGGAGCATATCCTTGGAATGGATCGGAAAAAGAAAGAGGAACAGCAGCGGAAAGAACGCTAAATAAAAAATGCCACAGATCACATCGAAGTTTTGGATGCGGTCTGTGGCTGCTTTTTTCATGGAAAATTGTATGCGATACCAAAAAGAAAATCAGATAAAATCCTCGTCGTCATCCAGGTTTAAATGTTCCAAATACTGCGGAGAATAAATCTGAGCTGCCAGTTCTTTGATTTCATCAGAGTAATCAGCAACTTTTATTTTATCATACAGATGGAACAGGAATGTGATTTTCAGAAGCCCATCGACGGGATCAATCGAAACCTCATGGGCTTTATCCATCATGACAGCGAAGCAGGTGCGATTTCCCACAAGAGAGTTCAGGATAAGACCATGACCGTAGTAAATCAGGGAACCTGATAGATTTTCTTCGTTAATCTCAAGGGTGACACGTCCTCCCTGTATGCGGGCGGTATCACACATAATGGAGTAAAAAGTGTTTGTCCATAAGTCCCAGAGCTTTTCGTTTTTGCGTTTCTGGTACTGTGACTGTTTTAATTCCACAAGCTTAATGCCGAGCTTCATTTTCTGATATTGCTCTTCTGTTGGCGGACACGGATTTGCTTTTTCCCTATTTAACTCAGCTTCTTCTTTTTCAAATTCTGCGATGAAATCAACTTCTTTTTTCATTCTGCCTCCTTGGTTGTGATAACACCGCTGACGTTACATTGCTGAATTATCAATCTTAAAGGTGGGTTAGCGGTAGAATCATAAATATATTTTGATATTAGTGATTATACTACTAATACGGAGATGAATAAAGCGAAATTTCATTTTTACAGTACCAACGTCAGCTCCCGATTCATAATAAAATAGTCAGTGAAGGGAGGACGTGAAATGGCTGATACACAACAGTATGATGAGTTTATTCGTTCTCGAATTACAGAGTTACGAATGTCCAAAGCTGTTTCAGAGCATCGCATGAGCCTGGATTTGGGAAAAAGCGGTTCATATATTCGTGGAATAACAAGCGGAGCCGCCCTGCCGTCACTCAGAGAATTGTTTAATATCATTGCATACTTTGATATGACACCAGCGGATTTTTTCGCTCCATTACAAGAGGACGAATCTCTTTATCACAAACTCTGCGAGCAGTTGAAAAGTTTAAGTGACGATGATTTGAAGAAGGTCGCCACTTTTATAAATTGGATCGCAAAATAGTTCGGAATGTAATTAACCTGAATGGCTTCGGCTGTTCAGGTTTTTTCTTTTTCTCCGCATCCAACGTGAAATTTATGCTCTGAATACAGGTTATGAAACGGTCAGAATGACCGTGCGGCCGACATCGAAGATGGCGTTCAAAGGGGATTGGGGACGTTGCCTCAACAAGCAATTTTTGAAAATTGAGCCAACGGCGAAATTGAAAAAATGAGTGAACCTGTACAGGTTTACACTGCTTGCCAATTTGTGCACATCAGTTGACTTATCTACTATTTACCCAGTTGCTTCATGGAATATACCAGTTCTGACACTAAAGAGTTGTATTTTGATGCATTGTGAATTATAATAGAAACATAATTGCGCAAAAAGCAGATATTTGGATTGAGGTGATGATATGAGTGTTAGCTACAAAAAACTATGGAAAATGTTAATAGACAAAGATTTGAAAAAATCCCAGCTAAAAGATATTGCAAAAATTAGTCAAAGCACCTTAGCAAGACTAAATCGCAACGAATATGTATCGCTGGAAGTTTTAGTTAAGATATGTGTTTCTCTCGATTGTGAAATCTCAGATATTGTAGAAATCGAACGACAATAAGGCGGTGAGATAAATGATTACACAGTATCAAGCAAAATATTATGCCAATCTTCTCACCCAAAAGTCGCTGGGGGGCGAAATAGATAGTTTATCTCAATCGCTGCTCAATGCAACAGTTGATATTAACCCCCACCAAATTGAAGCAGCACTTTTTGCTTTTCAGTCTCCATTATCAAAAGGTTTGATTATGGCTGATGAAGTTGGCTTGGGAAAAACCATAGAAGCCGGTTTGGTAATGTGTCAATACTGGTCTACAGGCAAACATAAGATTATTGTTGTGTGTCCGGCCTCATTAAGAAAACAGTGGAGTTTTGAGCTGAGTGATAAGTTCGGAATTCCCAATGAAATACTTGACACCAAAAACTATAATGAGTATGTTCGTTTAGGAAAAAATCCTTTTACACAACACAAAATTGTGATTTGTTCCTATTATTTTGCGGCACGAAAAATGGAAGAAATTAGACTTTGTGGCTTTGATCTTGCAATTATTGATGAAGCTCATAAACTGAGGAATGTATATAAAAAGAACGCCAAAACAGCTCATGCTGTTAAGGCAGCTCTTTCTGAAGCAAAGAAATTACTACTTACTGCAACACCGTTTCAAAATTCTTTGATGGAGCTTTATGGTTTGACCAGTATTATAGATGAAAATATTTTTGGTGATAGTCGGTCTTTCCGATCCGAATATGTATCAGAAGGGAACATTTCCGATTTGCGAATGCGCCTTGCGCCTTATTATAAGCGCACTTTGCGCAAAGATGTCACAGAATATATTAACTATACCAAGCGACTTCCTCTCACACAGAAGTTCGATGCAACTGATTTGGAGCAGGAACTATATAACGCTGTTTCTGAATTTTTAAGACGAGACGATTTGTATTCTGTTCCTCGTCGGCAACAGATGCTTACTACAATGATTATTCGTAAAATTCTCGCATCTTCTACTTATGCTTTGCTGGGAACTCTGGAGGCGGTAAAAGCCCGATTAGTAAAATTGCTCGAAGATGAAACAACTAAGCAGTTGTCTATTACTGAATGGCTTGATGCCGAAGAGATGGGAGTTTTGGAAGATAGCGAAGATTTAGATAACGAAATTGATGCAGATGAGCAAAAAATAAATAAGGAAAAGCTGAAAGATGAAATAGATACAATCCAAGGGTTTATAGATATAGCAAAACAAATTTCGTGCGATTCGAAAGCAAAATCGCTTTTGAATGCACTTGAAAAAGCCTTTGCACAATTGCCTGCACTTGGTGCAAATCGTAAGGCCTTGATTTTTACAGAATCCACTCGCACACAAAAATACCTAAAAGAGTTCTTGGAGCAAAATGGATACCAGGGAAAGATTGTACTTTTTAATGGTTCAAATTCTGATAAAGAGTCTAATGCAATCTATAACGCTTGGGCAGAGCAAAATATCTATACTGGACGCTTGAGTGGAATCAAAGCAGCAGATCGTAGAGCTGCACTGGTTGATTATTTTCGAGATACTGCTGAAATCATGATTGCCACAGAAGCTGCCGCAGAAGGTCTTAACTTACAGTTTTGCTCGTTGGTTGTAAACTATGATTTGCCCTGGAACCCTCAGAGAATTGAGCAGCGAATTGGCCGGTGCCATCGTTATGGTCAAAAAAGTGATGTTGTAGTAGTTAATTTTATCAACCAGCGTAACTTTGCCGATATGCGGGTGTTTACATTACTCAGTGAAAAATTTAACCTTTTTGATGATGTCTTTGGTGCTTCTGATGAAGTTCTGGGAAAAACGGATAGTGTAGACTTTGAACGCCGCATCTGGGAAATCTATCAACAGTGCCGCACCGAAGATGAAATAGAGGCTGCTTTTGCAAAACTGCAAGATGATATGCAAGAAGAAATAGAGGACAGGTTAGATGATGTAAAACAACAGGTGCTTGAAAACTTCGATATTGACGTACAGGAGCGCCTCAAATTGTCAAAGGAAAAGACCAGTGCGTTTTTGAATCGCTATGAGTACATCTTCTGGGAACTTACCAAGTTTATTTTGGAAGGGAAAGCGGAATTTAACGATGAAACGCATACCTTTACTCTTACAGAACAAATTCCAGATTGTAAGAATGGTCCATATCGTATCACATCCGACAACGAGCGAATTGGAATACCTTATCGTTTGTCGAGTCCTTTGGCACAATATGTATTAAGTCAGGCACATAAACTTGATGTTCCCGTTGGTAAAATTACTTTTATGCCAAGTGAAAATGTAGTGAAAGTAACATTGCCAGAATATTTGCAAAAAGCCCATGGATATTTGCAACTTTCCAATCTGAATATTACCGCTTTTGATAGTGAACAGTATAGTGTTTTGACTGCATACACAGCTGATGGGACACCTGTTCCGCAAGAGGATTGTGAAAAGTTGTTTTTGTGTTCTGCGGTTTCAGACGGACAAGTTTCTCTTTCGGAAAATGTCTTGAAAAAATTGCAGCAAAACACTAAACAGCATATTGCCGGAAAACTTCAAACCATAGATTCTCGAAATCTAGTCTACTTCCGTGCGGAAGAAGATAGAATCTTCCGTTGGGAACAGGATATGGTAGCCAGTTTGGAACAGGAACTGGACACTGTCAAAAGACAGATTCGTGAAATGGAGCGCATTTCCCGTCAGGCGCAAAGCATGGAAGAAAAGCTGGAGGCAAGCCGTCGATTACAGGAGTTGGAACGGCAAAAGCGGAAAAAACGAAACGAGCTTGCCGATCGGGAGGATGAAATTGGAGAACAGCGGCGTCGAATGGTTGAGGCGTTGGATCGCCGTATGGTAAAACAGACATCCAGTAGTGATGTATTTGTTATTGAATGGCAAGTGAAATAAGGAGGATATAGAAATGAGTGAGCGCTTAGATCGCTTTGTTACCCTGATGAAGGGGATTTTTGAGCTGGATAAATCAGATTTGGATTTTGGAATTTATCGTATTATGAACATTCGCAAGCAGGAAATTGAAAAGTTTCTTAGTGAAGGATTACCGCAAAAGGTTCAGGAAACGTTGGCACCCTTTGCGTGTAATACAGGAGATATTGAAAAGCGGCTTGCAGAAATTGAGCAGTCTCTTGGCTCTGATTTGTCCCAGTTGCCTGATAGCATTCCTATGGTGAAAGAGTATCGGGAGCTGAAGTCCCAGCTGGCCGCTGGAGTGGATCTGTCTGCTTTGGAGACAGATGTGTATTCGGCATTATACAGCTTTTTTAATCGCTACTACGATGAAGGTGACTTTATCTCCAAGCGCCGATACAAAGAGGGGGTGTATGCCATTCCCTACGAGGGCGAAGAAGTGAAACTGTATTGGGCCAATCAAGACCAATATTACATCAAAACGGCCGAGAATTTCAAGGACTATTCCTTTGTTGCTCGCAATGCTTATGGCGACAGCTGTACCGTACATTTTCTGCTGGTAGACGCCACTACTGAACAGAACAATAACAAAGAGTCCAAGGATTCCAAGCGAACATTCATGCTCTATCAAGAAACGGAGGAGCGGCCAGAGCTGAAAACCTTTGAATATCGGGCTGATACCAATGAGTTTATTGTGCGCTTTGTGTTTGATGTGCCAGAGGACAAGAAGGCCAAGTATCTGGAGTTGAATGGTGCGGCAATCCGGCAGAAAATAGCGGCTGATTATCCGCAGTTGGTTCAGATTTTGCTGGCAGATGTATCCACTGACAAAAAGAAGCCGAAAACGCTGATCGACAAGCACTTGGAAGCTTATGTAGCCAAAAATACTTTTGATTATTTTATCCATAAGGATTTGAAGGGCTTTTTGTATCGTGAGCTGGACTTCTATATCAAGAGCGAAATTATTCATCTGGACGATCTGGATACCACAAACGAGCAGCGTGTTGAAACCTATTTAGCAAAGGTGAAGGCTATCAAGCGGGTGGGTCATATTATCATCGATTTTTTGGCACAGATTGAGGATTTTCAGAAAAAGCTGTGGCTGAAAAAGAAGTTTGTGGTGGAAACCAACTGGTGTATGACACTGAATTGCATTGATGAATCCTTTTGGTCGGAAATCATCGCCAATCCTGCACAAATCCAGGAATGGATTGAGATGTACGCCATTGACGAGGTGGAGGGAGACCTGATTACGGTTGGCTGGACAAATCCTCCCACCATGGAATTCCTGCACCAAAATCAGAATCTGGTGGTTGACACCAAGCACTTTTCTACTACTTTCAAAGACCGCTTGGTGGCCAGTGTTGAAGATTTAGATGAGCAGACCGGCGGATTGATGATTCATTCTGACAATTACCAAGCCCTTAAATTTTTGCAAAACAAATACGCCGATTCTATCAAACTCATCTATATTGATCCTCCGTACAATACGGATGCCAGTAAAATATTATATAAAAACGGATATGAACATTCCAGCTGGTTGTCCCTTATGGAATCAAGATTGTCTGCTGGTCGTTCATTTTTATCTGACAGGGGTATTATCGAAGTGGCAATAGATGATTATGAGCTAAGGTATTTGAATACATGTATGGATAATGTTTTCGGCATAAGCAATGCTATTTCAAATATTTCAATACTTACAAATCCTAAAGGTCGTGACCAAGGATTTATTGCACAAGCACACGATTATACCGTTATCTATGCAAAAAACAAGGCCTTAGCAGAAACAAATAATTTCATACTTTCGGAAGAAGATTTGGCAAAGAAATTTTCAAAATCCAAGGACGGTGTTGCAATTCGAGAGTTACCTCTTAAAAGAACAGGAACAGGAAAGAGACGTGAAGAACGTCCATATATGTATTTTCCGTTTTTTTATTCGAAAGAACGGGATGAGCTAATTGTTATACCTGAACAATACTATCAACATATATATGATCCCAATACAGATAGCTTCAATGATTCATATTTGGCAGAAGTCATAGAAGAATTCAAAATAAAGGGGTATGAAGCAATATTACCTATGAGTAGTAAGGGCGAACATTTTAGATGGCGTTGGGGGTATAAAAGCTGTGTTTCTGGAGTTAAAAATGGACTGCTGTTTTGCAAGCCTGTCCGGAGCGGTGGATATGCGGTATATCAGTATGATTTTGCGGATGAAGAAGCTACACCCAAATCCTTGTGGTATGGAGAACGATATGATGCCTCCTCTAAAGGTACTAACCTTTTGGAAGATATTATTCCAAACAATCCATTTGATTATCCTAAAAGTTTATTTACAGTGGAAGATAATGTGATTATTGGCTGTAACGGTGACGATACGGTTTTGGATTATTTTGCTGGATCTGGAACAACGGGTCATGCAGTGCTTAACTTGAATAGAAAAATTGCCGGCTCTAACCGAAAGTATATTCTTGTTGAGATGGGGGCTTATTTCAATACAGTTACACACCTGCGTATGAAAAAAGTAGTTTATTCGGCTGATTGGAAAAATGGCAAGCCCACTTCTCGTGATACTGGTGTAAGCCACATTATGAAGTATTTCTCTTTGGAAAGCTATGAAGATGCCCTTTCCAATGTGAAACTGTCAGAGGAAAATAAGCCGCTATATAGCCTGTTTGGTGAGGATTATCTGATCCACTATATGTTGGACATTGAAAGCAGAGGCAGCCTGTTGGATTTGGAACAATTCAAATCGCCTTTTAACTATCAGATGAAGATTACCGAACGCAACGAAACGAAAAAGCGTCCGGTGGATTTGGTGGAGACCTTCAACTACCTGATTGGCCTTTCGGTTGTTCGTCAGAGTACTGTCAGCTATTTCCGTTCCGAGCCGGATACTGCTGGAAGTTATGAGGGTGCTGTGCGGTTACTGAAAGATGATAGCGGTGAATTTGGCTTCAAGCAGGTGGAGGGCACTCTGCCAGATGGTCACCGTGCCCTGGTAATCTGGCGCACTGTTACCGATGATTTGCTAGCTTCTAATGCTGCGTTGGACGCATATTTTACTAAGCACCGTATCAATCCCCAGGATCGGGAGTTTGATGTCATCTATGTCAATGGCGACAATAATCTTGAAAACTTGCGTACCAGCGAGGAAAGTTGGAAGGTGCAAATGACTGAAACCGAGTTCAAAAACCGGATGTTTGAGGAGGTGTAATTGATACTTGTCATACTTGAAATATATAGAAAAAGAGACAATCTGTCGTTTATTTGGAATTTCTGGCGGCTTTGTGTTCAAATATTGGAGCGATCAAGGCACCTATAATAAGAACAAGACAAAAGAGTTGATATTTGATGCGTGTGGTATCAATATTTATGAAGATGCCGCCTATCGAAATTTGTCTCAGGAAAAATGCATCCGAAAAATATGGGATGAAAGTAGCCCGCAAATAATTGTAAATCTCCTTGAAGCTTTATCAGAGTATTTTTGCTTTGGAATGGGAACGAACTGGTGGAGTGATGAAGATCAATACGATTATAACCAGGTACAAGAGATTATTAAACGGTTGAAGGAACTGCCATCTGTGGAGTTACCTGCAAAACAGGCATCTCAAAGTCTTTCTGTAATACTGGAAGATATAGAAAGCAATTTCCGTGGACAGAAGCCTGAGCTTGTCATAGATCGGTTGCATACATTTACTTGTGAGTATTTGAGAAAGCTATGTATCACACACGAGATTCAAACAGAGGATTCCAAAGGGAATGAATTACCGATCCATTCTTTAGCCGGAATGTTAGCAAAGTGGTATGCTGAAAATGGGTACTGTGATACTAAATTTACAGAAACTGCCTGCAAATGTTCTATTAGCCTCTTTGAGCAGTATAATCATGTCCGTAACGGCCATAGTGCGGCACATCCAAACCAATTGCTTTCTAAAGCGGAAGCGGAATATGTAGTAAGGATCGTAGCGGATACACTAACTTTTTTTGATAAACTAGAGCAAAGTCATCATCAAAATACCATTCCGTGGGATGGCAGAATGGTATTTTTGAATCCAGATGAAGAATTGCCATTTTGAGGTAGGTGAATAGTATGGCAAGAAAAAAATCAACACCTGAGTGTTCCTTCAATGACCAGCTGCTGCTGTTTCGATATTTCCTTAACTTGTTTGGGAAAAATACGCTGGCAGACCTTGCAGGTAAATTAAACGATGCAGACTATGAGGGATTAGACGAAAATCAAAATACATACTTTTATACATTTCTGCGCCGTGTCTGCGTTTCAAATGCTGATAAAGTGAAAATCAATCCGGACAAGCTGCACCAATATGATGAAAATATTTGTCGTCATGTGCACCAAATTGGGGAAAAGCGGGGCGGACTGACGCTTAAGTATTATCAATATATAGCCCTGCTGTTTACTGAGATTTATCTGGATTGCTATTTCTCTGACCGAGCTGGACTAATTGCAGACATAAATCAATTTATTGATGATGTGGATACTCAGACACTGGGAACACTGCATTTTTCCCATGTTCATGAGAACGATTTGAACAAATTGGCATTCATGTGTGCTACGGGTAGTGGCAAAACGCTGATTATGCATATCAATATTTTGCAGTTTCTCCATTACCTTAAACGAGCGCAGCGCCTAAATAGTCATTTGGAAATCAACAAAATCATTGTACTCGCTCCCAATGAAGGAATGAGCAACCAGCATCTGGAAGAGTTAACACTGTCTTCTATTCCAGCGGCTATTTTTCAGAAAGATATCACTGCCTATATGCAGCGCAAAACAGATGTTGTAATTATCGACATGAATAAGCTGAAAGAGGAAGGAAAGGTTAAAACCGTGTCCATTGACAGCTTTGAGCAGAACAATCTTGTTTTGGTGGATGAAGCGCATCGAGGTCTTGCCGGTGATGTGTGGTATGACTATCGTACCCGTCTTTCGGCAGACGGTGGTTTTGCATTTGAGTATTCTGCAACCTTCAAACAGGCATTGCGGACGCTGAACCCCAAAAAGGAAAAAGATCAGGCTTTGCTGGAAGAATATTGCAAGTCTATAATTATGGACTACTCCTATAAGTTTTTTTACAATGACGGATATGGCAAGGAATATCGAATTTACAATCTGCGTTCCGGTATTGACGAGGAGCAGCGTCATTTGTATATGACAGGTTGCCTACTTTCTTTTTACCAGCAGATGAAGCTGTTCGAGACACGCAAAAGCGAATATGCCCCTTTCCGAATCGAAAAGCCGTTGCTTGTTTTTGTAGGAAATAGAGTGACGGCTTCTACCAGTGCAGCGGAACTTACTGATGTTGAGGAAGTGCTGGACTTTCTAGATAAGTTTGTGAACCAGAAAGATACAACCATACGACGGCTGCGTGCAGTGCTGGATGAGGACACCGGACTGATGGATGCAAGTGGCAGAGAACTGTTTTCTCAAAACTTTCAACCGTTGAAATCACTGTTTGGCGGTTCTCCTAATCCAGAAGATGTTTACTGTGATGTTATGCGAGTTGTCTTTAACAGTGAAACTGCTTCGGATTCTCCCCGACTGCACATTGAAAATCTGCGACAGGTACCTGGTGAGATTGCTATGCGCATTGGCGATGATGGCGAATATTTTGGTGTCATCAACATTGGAGATACTGCTGGACTGGTCAAAAACTGCGATAAAAAGGGTATTGTTGCCAAGACTGAAGAATTTGTTCCGGAGTCTCTGTTTCGATCTATCAATTCGCCAGCATCTAATATAAAAGTTTTGATTGGTTCCCGAAAATTTACTGAAGGTTGGAATAGCTGGCGTGTTTCTACTATGGGACTGATTAACTTTGCCAAGGGCGAAGGTTCTCAGGCAATTCAGCTTTTTGGTCGTGGTGTAAGACTGCGTGGTTATGGTGGTTGCCTAAAACGAAGCAGGAAATTGGATGATCGTTCTGTAAATATCCCACGCAATATCGATGTACTGGAAACGCTCACGATTTTTGGAATCAAAGCACAGTATATGGAGGACTTCAAACATTATCTTGAGCTTGAGGATATGCCTACTAACGAAAATATTTTCGAGTTTAAGATGCCGGTAATTAGTCGATATGATCAGGTAAAAGATAAAAAACTTCGTGTTATTAAGGTTAGATCTGGTGCAAATTTCAAAAAACAGGCTAAGCGGTTAATATTGGATGCACCAGATGAAGATTTTATGAAGTATCTACTGAAGAATCGTGTGGTGATTGACTGTCGATCCAAGGTGCAGACCATCGAATCTGATGGAAGTTTGCAGATGCGTTCTGTTACAGAAGAACATACTTTTGATGCACAATACCTGCCATTTTTAAACTATGATAGAATTTTTGAAGAGCTGGAGCAATATAAAAATGAAAAGTTGTATTATAACATCAGTATTGTCAAAGAAAAAATTCATTCTATTCTGGAAACAGAGGGCTGGTATTCACTAATCATTCCACAATCACACATCAAGATTGATAGCGTGGATAAATTGGAATCAGTCGTTGATTTTTGCGTCATGGTTTTGAAAAGCTATATGGATAAATTCTATAAATACGAAAAAGAAAAATGGGAAGCCCCGTTGCTTGAATATCAGGAGCTTACAGCTTCTGATAATAACTTCGTTGGAGAGTATACTTTTTCGTACACTCAAGAGTACGAAGCTGATAAAAGTCCAGAAGTTCTTGAAGGATTTGTTCATGATATTTCTGTATTACTCCGTGACTGGAAAGGCATACCTGGATACGAGAAAAGTGTTCTGTTAGGATCAGTAATTGCTTTTGATTTCAACCATCATCTATATACGCCTTTGATTTGTGCAAAACAAAATGGGCTAAAGATCCAAGTGTCTCCTGTCAGTTTAAATGATGATGAAAAATTATTTATTGACCTATTGAGAAAATATTTGGATACACACACAGAATTTAAGGAGCAGCAAACGCTTTATTTGCTGCGTAACAAGAGTAAGGTAGGAATGGGATTTTTCGAAGCGGGGAATTTTTATCCGGACTATGTATTGTGGATCGACACATCTGACACACAATATATTAGCTTTATTGATCCAAAGGGACTGACACGAGTTCGAGCTGACGATCCAAAAGTAGAGTTTTATAAGAAGATAAAGGAGCTTGAAAATCGTCTTCAGCCCACTGCACCAGATAAGCGTATTGTGCTCAACTCGTTTATTATGTCTGGTACGAAATCTATGGACTTAAAGCAGTGGTGGAATATGACAAAAGCTGAGCGTGAAGCAAAAAATGTGCTTTGCTTAGACAATGATGACTGCATAGATGTTATGTTTGAAAAAATATTATTCTCCCATCAATAAATCATATTTGGAAAAAAGCACATAACATCTAAGAAAGATGAGGGAAGCCATGCCGATGAAATACATAGGCGGCTACGGTCATTGATATGATTACGGTTCATTAGAAGATTAAGAGGAATTGATTGCAGGTGTGTCTAGATAGTGGTGCTAAACGAGTGTTGATAGCAAGCCCATCTTTCATGGATATTGCTCTGGCTCTTTCGGATTTAAAGAGTGTATTTCAGCTGATTTTCTACTAGAGCATGGAGGGAGGAACGCTTATACAGTGCAAATTAGCTCCTTTCATTGAGGACAGATTGACGGCACTGCTGCCCCCAATAATGCCGTTAAACCGCCGATAAACGGCCGACAAATGAATAAGAACAGAAAATTTATAAGTATGTGTTGGAAAATATCGGAAAAACGGATGGGCTTGCAGTGCATTTTGCTGAAAGAAGATTGACGGTGACAGTTCCAATAACGCCACATATGGCATTGATGGCGTTAAAAAGAAGATGGAACTGTACCAAACTAATGGACATGATGCAGAAAATCTGACTGCAATTCTGGCATGAATAGTGCGGCAACAAAAAGCAGACCTATCCAGTGTGCTGGTGTGGTCTGCTTTTTGAGTTCTGAAGCATTTTAAAATCTACCGTCATATCCGTTATTCATATTCAAAACGGGAACTATCATCATAGGCTCCCAAATCTTCTTTCAAAAAATCAGATTTTCGGATATACATGGAATCTACCCGTTTTCCTTTTTCGTGAAGTAAACTGAATTTGTAGTCCAGCAATGCAGCCGGTACAAAAAGCCGTTGCGCTGTTTCAAAGAAAGAGTATTCGGATAGACTTTCCAGAACTTCGTTATCGTCAAGAAGAAGTTCAGCAGCAAAGAAATTGGCTTCATCTTCTTCCAGGGAACTGCCGTCCAATAATTCCATTTCCTGAAAACCTTTCATCATGGCGATTTTGGTATGAAGCACTGCGTGTCCCAATTCGTGAGCAATCAAGATGCGCTCCAGCACTTCATTGACGTTGCTGTCAATCACAATATTCTTCTGTCTTGACTGATGAAAGAAAAAACCCTTTAATTTCTTTTCCATATCGTAGAAATGAATTTTTATCCCTAAAGCCCGACAAAGCTCATAGGGATCTTTGGTATCATATTTCTTTACCAGCTTTTCGACTGCTTCAATAATATGTGCTACGGTTCTCACTTGCTTCACCTCCAAATCGAGCACAGAACCCATTATGATAAACGAGAAAAGATGCTGTCAGGCATCATTCCGTTTTTCTATGCTTTCTGTACTTTTTCGGAGTGAATTTTTCTCTGGCATTCTTTTTGGAGTCCATATACACCGACATAAGAGCCTGGAAAAATACATCTTTGGCTTCTTCGTCCAGATCGCCGCCGGCAAACAGTGAACTTACACGTCCCAATACTTCCTGAGCTTCCTTTGCACCTTTTGAGCCGAATTGCTCCCGTGCTTCAGCAATGAATAAGTCCTCTTCTCTATGGCTCTGAGTATCGGATTCCTGGTCGTCCAAAAGGTACGAAACAGAAATATTCAGTGCTTCAGCCAGTTTTCTGATGTTGCTTTTACGAGGGATTGTTCCGAGCTGTTCGTAGGTATAGAGAGAGCGTTCAGAGATACCTGTCATCTGAGCAAGCTCCGTTTGAGAAAGATTCATTGCCAATCGAGCTGCCTTTATTTTTTCTCCAAATGTCATTTCCGATCCATCCTTTCTAAAAATTTTTTCGTAACTTCCGATTAACCATTGACAAACTTCCGAAAATCAGTATAATAGGAATCAATTAAGAAGTTTAACTTCGATATAATTGTATATCAGAAGTTACAGGAAGTCAAGAACTTCCGATAAAAACTTCTGATTATACGCTCCGCATTATCAGCAGAGCGAGTGATAAAAGGTTATTTTGCCCATGATTCGGCATTTTCTTTCCCTTTGGCTGAAAATGGGATTAGAAAGGATATAGTACATATGGTATAGATTTGAAAGGAGTTTGCTATGAGTAGAAATAGTACACAGGCGTTACATAATATACGGATGCTGTGCCGGATACAGCAAGTGGATGAAAAAATTCTTTATGAACGATCCCGACTGATTCTGTCGATTTACCGGGATGTCTGCTGGTCTGCAATCGGACGAGCTGAAGAAGTTCATGAAGATTTGATTTATAATTGCAGTTCCGGCTTGGATGGTGCTCTTGTCTATCTGGAAACTTTTGCTCCTGATGAAGCAAGGGAACGATTTGAAGAACGAATCCGCAGCCTGTTTGAAACGAGATGGCTCATTGAACTGGTGGATAATGCGATGGGACGAGTCAGGGATTACCCTTGCCGGGGAGATTTGTATTGTGAAATCCTGTCCAAATGTTATCTGAGCCGATTCAAATATAAAGAAGCAGAAATGCTGGAAATTATGAATATGGAACGGAGTACCTATTACGACCGTAAGAAAGAAGCAGTTTTACTGTTTGGTTTATCTCTTTGGGGAAATTCGATTCCCATGTTGAAACAGCTTTTGCTGGATACAGAAAATGAGGAAAACGATATGGGATTATAAAAAAGTCCGATGAAAGTCCGACAAAATCCCGATGGTTTCCCTACTGAAAGTCCGACTTGATAGATGCTAAGATTGGTATGCTGGGAGATTGCAGCATACGAAACTGAATAAATGTGTTTGCCTCGTGCCAATGTGGTGCGGGGCTTTTTTGATGCCGTCTTCCAGACATTTGCATGAAAGAGAACCAGGGATTTCCTCCGGTTCTTTTTTTGTGCCGTCAAGGAGGAAACGGTATGTATTTTGACCCAAAAGAATGCGGAAGAAGAATTGCAAAACTGAGAAAAGAAAGAGGACTGACACAGGAACAGCTTGCGGATAAGCTGAATATCAGCACCAGCAACCTTGGAAAGCTCGAAAGAGGATTGCAGGGACTGTCTATCGACCTGCTGGTTGAGATCAGATGCTTCTTTGATGTTTCGACAGACTACATATTGCTTGGAGAAGGGATTCAGCGTCAGGAAATAGTTGCAGATATTGATGCTGTTATTGCGAAGATGATTGCTCTGAAGCATAAAGTTTGAAAATCCACCGTACCACGGTGGGTGAACCGCCGTACAAGGTCATAAAAAGTTGAGTTCAGAACAGGTACAATGTAGATACAGCCAAAGAAAACGGCTGGATGTACCTTGAAAACAGAATACTCACTCATCAAACACGTTCCTGTTGCCGGTGCGAAAGCATCAGCCACATCAGCAATACGCCAGGACGATTTCAATCAGAAACACAGAGTCACTTATTTTGTCTGTTCATTCTGGGGGTCAGAGCGAGAACTATTGGCTTGTAAATATCGGATTGCTTCCGGTACGGCAATGAAAGCAACAGGGATAATGATACTTCTGCCCAGCCACAGCCTTGCGAAAACAAGATCACGCAATGGGGGCAGCCCGGTGAGAACCACGGGGAGGTTAGATTCCTATGGAGCTGGTCAGCAGCCAGCCGTTTGATGACTTCCCGGCAAGATACAGCTCTTGCCGCCCAGGGGTGTCGAGGACAAATATGGGAGCAAACGCAAATAAAGGGAACCGTGCATTTGACTGCCGGTTCCCTGTACATAGTAATTTTTATCGTTTAAAGACGATAAAATTATTTTTTAGCGGATTTTATCGACTATAAATTTACTTCCGGGAAAGGAGGAGTTGCAGGTGATGAAACAAAATTGGAAGTACCGCAGAGGTGATCTTTACATGGCTGACCTGTCCCCGGTATGTGGCTCAGAGCAAGGCGGTGTCCGTCCGGTGATCGTGATTCAGAACAACACCGGAAACCACTATTCTCCGACTTTGATTGTGGCTGCTATCACAGCCCAAAAAGAGAAGAAGGCAGGTCAGCCGACCCATTATCTGCTTCGGGACAATCCGGCGCTCTCCCGTTCTTCGGTAGTGCTGCTGGAGCAGCTCCGAACGATTGATAAGCATAGAATCGAGCGATATTTGGGAAAGATAGATCAAACAGAAATGCAGAAAATAGATTCTGCACTGCTTGCCAGCCTGGGTTTGAAAAAGTATCTCATCTGTGAAAACAATGGGCAGAACGTTTAAAGGCTCTGCCTATTCTTTTGCAGATGATGTTTTCTGAATAGTTCAGGAAATTTCTGGCAACAATGATGAAGTAAGGTGGTGAAAGGTAAATGGAAAAAGAAAATGAAAACAGCAGTCAGCTGGTAGACATCAGAGATGTAAAAATTGACCGTTCTCTGCCCAGTGAAGAACGGATTAAATCTTTCATTGAGCAGATTAAAAATCCGTATCAGTTTAAAGTAGGCGATACGGTGGTGAAAGTATCCTTTGCGAATACGCAGAACACCATTACAGATAATTTTATCAATATGATTGCCACAATGTAGAGCTTTTTATGGAAGAAATTGGCGTGTTACTTTTGAGATGACAAACTGGATTTCCGCATTGAAATATGGTACGATTGCAGTGGACAAAAATCAGCGGAACTCCGGTTTGTTTTCGGCTTCTAAACGAAAATCAGACAGGAGTGGCGAACTATGCAAAAATTTATAGACATGACTTATCATGCCGCCATCTACCTGAGATTATCGAAGGAAGATGGCGACTTTTCTCAATCAGGAGAAAAGAAAGAAAGTAACAGTATTGCAAATCAGCGTAAGCTGATTAAAGACTATTTGAAGCATCACCCGGAAATCATTCTGACGCATGAGTTTTGTGATGATGGATTTACCGGTGCAAATTTTGACCGTCCGGATTTCCAGAGAATGATTGAGCTGGTCAAAAAGAAGGAAATTGACTGTATTATCGTCAAAGACCTTTCCCGATTCGGTCGAGATTACATTGAGTCAGGAAAATACATTGAGAAGATTTTTCCGGCTCTCGGAATCCGTTTTATCGCAATCAATGACAATTACGATTCCGCAGCAAACCAGCAGGCAGGAAATGAAATTATCCTTCCGTTCAAGAACCTGATCAACGATTCCTACAGCCGTGATATTTCCATCAAAGTCCGTTCCAATCTGGACATCAAAAGACGGAACGGCGAATTTGTCGGTAATCATGCGATATATGGGTATCAGCGGTCAGAGGAAAATAAGAACCAGCTGGTCATCGACAAAACCGCAGCTCCCGTTGTGGAGAGTATTTTCCGCATGAAGATTGACGGATTCAGTCCGGCACAGATAGCTGACCGGCTGAATCAGGATGGAGTTCTTTCTCCATATGAATATAAAAGGCACTGCGGTTCCAGGTATCAGTCAGGATTCCGCAAGCAGGCTCGGACAGTCTGGAGTCCGGTAGCAATCTACCGGATTTTGAAAAACGAGATGTACACAGGGACTTTGGTACAGGGAAAGACCACAACTCCGAATCATAAGGTCAAAGTTCGCAGTACAAAGGATGAATCGGAGTGGGTGCGGGTAGAAAACGCTCATGAAGCGATTATTCCACCGGCAACTTTCGATATGGTGCAGAAACTGATGCTGGAGGACAGCAGAAGTCCTGTCGGAGGGGAAGCCGTCCATTTGTTTTCCGGAAAAGTTTTCTGTGCTGACTGCCACAGCTCCATGATCCGGAGAAAAACAAAATCGCATGGAAAAGAGTATGTGTATTTTATCTGTGGAGCCAACAAGCAGAATAAAGAAATATGCTCTCCTCACAGAATCACGGAACAGGCAGTCTATGATACGGTGCTGGCAGTGATCCAGTCGCAGGTGTCACTGGCGTTGGATTTGGAATCCGCCTTAAAAGAACTGGACGGCATTTCCTGGGAACGTCGTGAACTGGAACGGATTGAACGGGGAATTGCCCGACAGGAAGAAGTTATTGAGTACAATAAGAAGATGAAGGCGATGGCTTACGAAGACTTCAAGATGGAAGTCATCACGCTGGATGAGTACAAAATCTTAAAAGCGGACTGTGACCAGAAAATCCAGAATGCCAATGATTCGATTGCTCATTTGATTGGCAATCGGAATAAGGTAAATTCCGGTCTGACCGGTCAGCAGAGCTGGCTTTCTCAGTTCCGGAAATATCAGAACATCCAAGAACTGACCCGCAGAGTGGTGATTCATTTTGTGGAAAGGATTGAGATTACAGCAGACAAACAGATTTCGCTTACGTTGAACCACGCAGACCAGTTCCAGGCGATACTGGAATTTTTGGAAGAATATCAGGGACAACAGAAAAATGTACAGGCTGTGGAAAAGGAGGTGGGATAATTGGCAAGAGTTGCAAAACGCCGGGAACGGCAGGATGTTCAGCTCCAAAAGGCTGAATCTGGCATCAAGGTTTATCAGACAGCGATTTATGCCCGATTATCCCGTGAAGATAACTTAAGCAATTCTGATTCCATTGAGAATCAGATTGCGTTACTGGAGCGATACATTGACGCTCGACCATACCTTCAGCTGGCTGACATTTTCGCAGATAATGGGTTTACCGGTACAGATTTTGAACGACCGGAATGGCAGCGTCTGATGGAAGCGGTTCAGCAGAGGAAAATCAACTGCATTATTGTAAAAGACCTGTCCCGTCTGGGCAGAAACTACATTGAAACCGGCGAGTTTCTGGAAAAAATCTGTCCGTTCTTCGGTATCCGCTTCATTGCGGTCAATGATAATTTTGATACGGACACAGCGGAAGCCAACGGGCAGCTGTCAGTGTCGCTTTCCAACATTATCAACGACTACTATGCCAAAGATATTTCCCGAAAAGTAACATCGGCTTTGCGGAGCAAGATGGAAAAGGGAGAATATATCGGCTCCTGGGAAAAATACGGGTATGTGAAATCCCCGGAAAACAAAAATCAGCTGATCGTGAATCCGGAAACTGCACCGGTAGTCAGAATGATCTATCAGTGGCGTTCCGAAGGCATGAGCTATATGGGAATCAATAAAAGGCTCAATGATATGGGAATCCCTTCTCCTGGTCAGTACAAGGCAGATCGGGGGATTGTCACCAACAATAATCAGAAGCCCCGGAAGATTCTCTGGAACAAGCACATGGTAACGGACATCCTGAAGGACATTACTTATCTGGGGCATCTGGCACAGCGGAAAACAACGCAGTGTTTATATGCCGGGATTCCGTTCAGCCGTACAGAAGAACAGGACTGGATACTGGTTGAAAATACGCACGAAGCGATTATTGAGCCGGAGCTGTTTGAAAAGGTACAGGCGATCAACGAGAAAGCTGCGGCGGCACAGAAGGCAAACAGAGGGAAATATGACCACCTACCCAAAGCAAAGAACATTTACGGGAAGAAATTTACCTGTGCGGACTGCGGCTCCGTGATGAAGCTGGTACGTTCCTTCAGCACCAATAAAGATAAGGTATATTTTACCTTTAAGTGTCCGGCTCATGAAGAGCATGGAGCAAGAGCTTGCACTGCCAAACGGATGCGGAAAGCCGATGTGGACGAAGCGGTGCTCAGCAGCATCAAGGCACAGTTCGAGCTGTTTCTGGACTGCCGGGAAGCACTGGACAGCCTGCTGAAAGCCAAAAAGAAACAGGTGAAAAAGGCTGGAAAGTCAGACCAGGCTAAGGAACTGAAAAAACAGCTGGAGAAAAAGAAGTCTGTTTTTTCCGGGCTGTACCGTGACTTGAGGGAAGGACTTATCGACGATCAGGACTATGCACAAACCCGTGAAATCCTGATGGAGGACATCAGCCGCCTGGAAAAACAGATTGAAGAACTGAAATTTTCAAAGGCAGAATATGAGGAGCCGCTTCAGGAAGCAAAAATCTGGGAAGCGCTGATTGAAAAGTACGCTCATGCCGAGGAAATCAGTGAAGAACTGGCAGATGCCATGATTGAATCCATGCAGATGAACGGGGATAATTCCCTGAGCATCCAGTTCAGGTACATGGACAGCTTCCAGGCAGTTCTGGATACTGTCAAAATACTCAGGAAGGAGGTTGCGTAGGATGAAAAAGTGTATTGCGGTTTATCTTCGTCTTTCACTGGAAGATGTGGACAAACGGACAAATCAGGCAAAGGATGAAAGCAACAGTATTGCCGCCCAGCGTCAGTTGATCCAGCGGCACATTGCCCTGAATCCCTACCTTTCCGGATTGCCCCAGATGGAATTCTGTGACGATGGTTTTTCGGGTACGAACTTCCAGCGACCGGATTTCCAGAGAATGATTGACCTGATTCGGGACGGAAAGATTCAGATTGTCATTGTCAAAGACCTTTCCCGTTTCGGACGTGATTACCTGGAAGTTGGCGATTATCTGGAGCATATCTTCCCGTTCCTGGGAGTCCGGATGATTTCTATCAACGACCACTACGACAGCGAACAGAATCTCGGCAATACCGCTGGGATGGACGTTGCCTTCAGAAACCTGATTTACGACTACTACAGCAAAGACCTTTCCAAAAAGGTAAAAACTGCAATGAGGGTGAAGCAGAGGGATGGCGGTTACGTTTCCTGCTGTCTGTATGGGTACAGGGTACTGCCGCAGGAAAAACACAAAATGGTCATTGACCCTGAAACCGCACCTATTGTTCGGAGAGTGTTTGAGGAAATTATTGCAGGTAAATCCACAAGTCAGGTGGCAAGAGAACTGAATGCGGAAGGCGTTCCGACACCGCTTGAGTATAAGGGGGTTCGGAGAAAAAATCAGTCTGACAAAAAACCTCTCTGGACACATCAGCGGATTCTTGAAATGCTGAGGAACATCAAGTACACCGGCTGTATGGTCAACCACACCCGTGAGAGCAGGAAAATCAGGGACAAAGCTCAGTACAGGGTTCCAAAAGATGAATGGATTATCCATGAGAACGCTCATGAAGCCATTGTTTCGATGGAAGAATTTGAAGCGGCAAAAGATGCTTTGCGGAAAGTTCGTCCCTATAAAAAGAAAACAGACCGGGATGTTTACCCGTTTTACTGTGCTCACTGCGGCAGAAAGCTTCAGAAAACTTTCGGGAATGATGTGCACTTCTACTGTGCGACACCTTATTGGAATGAGGAAGAACATTCCTGCAAAGAAGTACGTTGGGATAAAACAAGGATTGAAGAAGTGGTTCTGGAAGCACTGAAAGCACAGATCGCCATGATGACCGTTCAGTCCCGTGGGAAATCCAAAGCGGTTCAGTCAAAAGGGACAAAGCTCAGACAGAAGCTGAAAATACTGACAGGCGAGTTGAAGTCCGGCGACAGCCAGAAGGTTCAGAGCTATTTGGATTACCGGGAAGGTCGCATTACCAGAGAAGATTTTATTGCACTCCGGGCACAGCGTGAACAGCGTGCCAAGGAGCTGCAAGAAGAAATTGCCCGAACCGAAGCGGAGTACCAGGAATATCTGGACGCTGAAGAACAGGCAAAAAAAGGAAGAGCGATCACCAGGAAAACGGGTTCCCTGGATGAAGAATCGCTTCGGGAAATCATGTTTGATGCAGTCGAGCGAGTGAATTTTGTGGACGGTCAGAACATCGAAATCGTCTGGAAATTCGATGACCTTTTTCGTACAGCATAGGAACTGATTTCATGGATTTTGCGGAAAATTACGGCTTTTAGCCTTATAATCACACAATGGGTACCGCAAAAAATGAGTTTTTTCGACTTCCTCGAAAGCCCGAAAATGCCCATTTTATCAGGGTTTTCGGGGATGCCGAAAAATTTTTTTGCACTTACTTGACACAATCAGACGATTTGGGCAGAATTGTCATCCCAAAGGAAATCCGCCGTTCATTCAGA
>OLSE01001043.1_pt1 | contig 26094 bp, 19 predicted proteins | sample 1673191 | NCBI WGS metagenome assembly OLSE01 (sample SAMEA3136764, study PRJEB25190) | human gut metagenome | biome: human gut; feature: human-associated habitat; material: faeces | place: Austria | collected 2013
GCAGAAAGGCACAACGAACGCAAGAATGAAACCTATGAAAATATGAATGTGATTGAGGAACGCATACCCTATAATGTGCATTTCAAAAAGCCTTTTGCCCCGACCTATATGGAACAATTAAAGCAGATGGAAACTGACGGTATGGTGTCGTTTCGAGGGCTGAGGAAAGACGCAACGCTGTTCAATGAGATTGTGATTGATGTGAACACAATGTACTTCGAGCGTAACGGCGGCTACGAATATGCAAAGCAGTTTTACGAAGAAGCATTCCATTTTATCGAGGAAAAATTCGGTGCTGATAATGTCATATCGGCTGTTATGCACGCTGATGAAATCAATGTAGCGGCAACCGAGGAACTTGGAAAAGAGGTTTACCACTATCATCTTCACGCTATGGTTTTGCCTGTGGTGGAGAAAGAAATCCTATGGAGCAAGCGTTGCAAAGATGAAAAACTGCGAGGAACGGTTAAGGAAGTTGTTCATCAAATCAGCCATTCAAAGAAATGGAAATCGGATATTCCGCTGACCGACGAAAAAGGCAATCCGCTTCTCAGAAAGAACGGAAAACCGATGTTCCGAGCTTCATACAGTATTCTGCAAGATGAATTGTTTAACCATATGACGGAGCAAGGCTTCAAAGGCTTTCAGCGTGGCGAATACGGAAGTACAGCAGAACACCTGACTTCCCTGCAATATCAAATCAAGCAGGACAAGGAACGCTTGGAGAAGTTGCAGAAGCGCATTCAGCGTGAACAGATAAAATATGAGCCTGCCCGTAATGTTTCTAAAACCTATAACGAGATTGACCGTATGGGGCAGAAAACAATCACAGGTAAAATGGCAATCTCCAAAGAGGATTATTCTGAGCTTACTGCCCTTGCCAAAGAGGGCATTACAAGTCGTGCGGAAATTAGCGAATTAGAACAGAGTGCCAACTATTACCGACAGAAATATTTTGACTGTGCAAACGCACTCGAAAGAATGAAAACTAAATACAACGAACTGAAAGAAAAGTGCAGACCTTTTCTTCAAGCGTTGGAGCATTTCCCCGAAGTTGCTAAACTTTTTACCGAAAAAGTGAAGCAACTTTTTTCTTTTAAGGAAGCACAGGAACGAGCCGAAAAAGAAGCAAGGGAAAAAGAACGACAGGAGCGTATCAAGGCTCGAAGAAACAAGCGTGGTATGGAAAGATAACCATTTCCATTATACTCACGACTTAATGACTTCTTGATATATTGAAAATCTGCGGTTACTGGGTGCTCTAATGTGAATGCCCAGCAATCAAATTTTATGAAAGAGAGGAACTGACTATATGAAAGAACAGAAATATTCTTATTCACAGCGAATTGGAAAGACAACATTCATCGTAAATGTAAAGCAGTCCGAAAGTGCCAAAAAGCCTTTGAATACGGTGTTTCAGGACATCTGCAAGCACGAGGTTTTGGGCGGCTTTTTTACGGACAAATCGTTTAATTTAGAAAATCCACAAAAAGTATCTTGACAAACTCGACCCCGACGGCTACAGCTACAGCGGATATGCAAGACAAGGCTTTTTTGAGCTGTGCGGAGTGGCTGTGCTTGACCTTATGGTGATATTTCTTGCCGGCGTTCTTGCAAAGAGAAACGAAAACGGCAGAAAGCCCGTTGCCGTAAGAATATACTCGGCGGTTTTCAGCCTGATTACGATACTGCTTATATGCAGTGCAATGTCAAAGATGATAATGTATATCGGCGAGTATGGGCTTACCGGGCTTAGATTCTATACATCGTGGTTTATGATACTTCTCGGCATAGTTTTCCTTGTGCTGATATTGCACGAGATATTCCCCGGTATGAAAACAGTGGCAACGCTTTTCATATCGTTTACCGTAATGTTCGGTGCGCTGTGCTTTTGCGACCCCGATGCAAGAATAGCACAGTACAATGTCGAAAGCTATCTCAGCGGTGAAATTGCTGAAACAGATACAGGAAGCCTTGCTATGCTGTCGGAAGGAGCCGCTCCTTATGTAGAGCGTCTGAAAGATAGCGACAGTGCCTATTACAACTGCTGTAACCGTGTATTGATAACAATGAAGGAGAGCCGGACTTCAGGCGTATACTTCCCTTTGTCATTTACTTCTTTAAAAGCAAATGAAATATATGACAGGATATAATTTTTTTGCGGATGGCGATTTTTCGCATTAAAATGCCGATTTAGCTATTGACTAATTTTCAGCGTTATGTTATACTAATGTGAGAAAGATTATCAGTTTATCCACGGAGGTGTAATATGACGATATTCTATGAGTTTGAAGGTAAGCTTTATGCTAATATAACAAACAGATGTCCGTGTTCGTGCGTTTTCTGCATAAGAAAGAACGGCGACAGCGTTGCGGATAATGACAGCCTGTGGCTTGAGCATGAGCCGAGCTATGAAGAAATTATCAAGGCGTTTGACGATTTTGATAAGACAGGACTTCACGAGCTTGTTTTCTGCGGTTACGGCGAGCCTATGGAGCGTGCCGATGTTCTGCTTGAGGTCGCAAAGTATGTAAAGCAGACTACCGATATGAAGATCCGTATCAACACAAACGGACTTGTTGATTTTATCAACCCTGCATTTGATTCATACAAGATGAGATATATAATAGATTGTATTTCCATAAGCCTTAACGCTCCCGACCCTGAGAGCTATCTTGAGGTCTCACGTCCTAAGTTCGGGCTTCCGTCATTCAATTCTATGCTTAATTTTGCCGCAACGGTAAAAACTATCGTGCCTGAGGTTATGTTTACCGTGGTTGATATAATAAAGCCTGAGCAGATTGAGCAGTGCAAGGAGCTTGCAGAGGGGCTTGGTATTCCTCTGAGAGTTCGTCATTGGGTCACGGATAATGAGAGTTATACCTGACAGGAGGGCAGTATGAATTATTCTCAACAGAGAAATTGCATAATGAATATCGTTGTTTCAAATCCTGTCCACCCTACCGCCGAGCAGGTCTACGATATAGCCAGACGCAGTTATCCTAAAATAAGCCTCGGTACAGTTTACCGTAATCTCAATCAGCTTGCGGAACACGGCATACTGAAGAAAATATGCAGTTCTTACGGAAGCGTGCGTTTTGACGGCAGGACAGATCCGCATTTTCATATGATATGCAGCTGCTGTGAAAAGGTCTTTGATGTGGAGCTTGGTGAAATGATGTGCCTTAACGATAAGATACGCACAAAGTATGACTTTGATGTTACCGAGTATGAGATAAGCATCAAGGGTATATGCAGTGAGTGCAGAGAGAAGCTGGATAAAGGCGAATCGGCGTGAAAGTCTTATATTATGTGTAGGTTATGCAAGTGCAAAATGATAAAAAACAGCTTTACAACTCATGTTGTCAATTACAGTAATTCGGTAATAATAATTAAAAATGTACCTTGCGAGGAATGTGAACAATGCTGAGAGATATTTTACACAGATGAAGTTGCCGAACAGCTCGAAAAACTTGTAGAAGCGGCAAAAAGTCTTTTACAGGATATTTCTGTTATCGACTATTCAAAAGTTGCGTAATCAATATCTGAAATTTTGAAACAAAAGTGGGCAATTTCGTATTTGCTCACTTTATTTTTATCTGAAAAAACAGGGAAACGCTTTCAATCTATTGCTTTTTTATCCGAATAAGGCTATAATAAATAGGATAACTTAAAAAGGAACGTGATACAATGCTTATAAGAATAGCAGGTACGGTCAGCGAGTCTATTGTAGACGGACCGGGAATAAGATATACGATATTTACGCAGGGCTGTCCGCATCACTGCGAGGGCTGTCATAACCCCGAAACGCACGATTTCAGCGGCGGCAGGCTTGCGGATACCGACAAGATATATAATCACATTGCGGAAAATCCTCTGCTGAAGGGCGTTACTTTTTCGGGCGGAGAGCCGTTCTGCCAGCCTGCACCGTTATATGACCTTGCAAAGAGGATAAAGGAGAACACAAAGCTCGATATAATGGCATATACCGGTTTTACTTTTGAACAGCTTATTGAAAAATCAAAGACGGACGAAGATGTTAAAAATCTGCTGTCGGTAGTGGATATACTGGTCGACGGAAAATTTATACTTGCCCAGAGAAGCCTTGAACTTCATTTCAAAGGAAGCCGCAATCAGAGGATAATTGATTGCAAGAAATCACTGGAAACTGGTAATGTTGTAATTAAGGAGTTGTGATGAAGAAAAGAACGACAATTCGCATTTCTGCGTTTTTGCTGTGCTTATGCTGTGCTTTTTTCACCTCGTGTAAAGAGGATGACGGCAAGGGATATGTGTTCGGTTATGATATATCATCGAATCCCGGAAGCCTTGACCCTCAATACGCTTCGGACAGGGAATCATATCTTATAATCGGCTCGGTGTTCGAGGGCTTGTTCAGGATCGGAGCGGACGGCAATGCGGAAAAAGCAATGGCTGAAAGCTATACCGTTTCGGATGACGGGCTTACATATAACTTTAAACTTAAGCAGGACAGATACTGGACAGATGTAAACGGCTACAACAAGAAGGTCACAGCCGCCGATTTTGTTTTCGGCTTCAGAAGATTATTCCTGCCGGAAACCAGAGCGCCGAAGGCATCGGAATATTTCTGCATAAAAAATTCCGATAAGATAAACAGCGGAGAAATTACAGACCTGTCACAGCTCGGAGTTACGGCGCAGGGGGATTATTCGCTTACAATAGAACTGCAATATACCGAGCCGTCATTTGCAATGCTTCTTGCTATGCCGGCGGCTATGCCGTGCAACGAGGAATACTTCATCAAGGCACAGGGAAAATACGGTCTTGATGCAGAGCGAACTGCGTCAAACGGTCCGTTTTATGTTAAGACGTGGAATTATGACGCTTGGAGCAACAATAACAATAACCTCGTTCTTCGTTACAGCGACAAGTATAATGAGCATGACGAGGTAACTCCGCTCGGACTTAACTTCTTCATTGAAGATAATCATATTACTGATTTCACCGACGGAACATCGCAGAGCATCGTTCTTTCGGGCAGTAAGGCAAAGAGCTATCTTGACAAAAATTATATCTATGACGAATTCTCGACCGCCGTTTACGGCATTACAATGAACACATCAAATTCGATATTCAAGAGCGACAAGCTCCGCTACGCCTTACTGTATGCGACCGATACCGCAGAACTTGAAATGCCTTTCGGATATACCGTTGCTGATGGAGCGGTACCTCCGTCCGTAAAAAATTCGCTCGGAAGCTATCGTGATGTTGCGGGCGGCAAGGCAGTGGTAAAGCCCGATGAGATAAAGGCATATACGGCATATCAGAGTGCGTGTGCCGGTATTGACAAGGCGGATTTGTACAGCGTCAATATAATCGCTGTAGAAAACCGTGACGAAGAAATAGGCGAATCGGTAAAGGGCATTTTACAGCAGTGGCAGGCAAAGCTCGGAATGTATTGCAGTATCTCGTATATCAGCGAAAGCGAATATGACGAGAAGCTGAAAAACGGCGATTATACGCTTGCACTGACACGTCTTAACGGCAGTTATAATTGCCCTGAGGCGTATCTTAACAGCTTTACGGATAACGTGAACAAATACAGTGCTATGAACAGCGATTATTCGAAACTGCTCGAAAAAGCATCGCAGGCGAAGGATGAGAAGGAGGAATATGAGCTGTGCAGACAGGCGGAAAAACAGCTTATATCCGACGGCAGATTCATTCCCGTTGCATACGTTACGGAGTATTTTATCAGTACAAAAAACTGCGAAAATATAATTTATGACGCATTTACAGGACAAATCGACTATCGTAATGCGCTGTATTTCGACTGATAATATGACAGCAAAGAGAAAAAACAATAAAAATTGCGGGTATTGATTGACTTTTTATTATAGGTATGATAAAATCAATGTAAGCGATTACAAAGGCAAAGGAGGCAAATTTGTATGGAAAATAGAACAAAATTACAGCCGTACAGCGTCCTTATGTCAGTATACAGCGGAGAAAATCCTGAGTTTTTCGCTCAGAGCCTTGAAAGCCTGTATATACAGACTTATCCTGCGGATGAGATAGTTGTTGTATGCGACGGCGGGCTGAATGAACAGCTTGACGGAGTGCTTGAGCAATACAGCGAAAAGTTCGGCGGTAAGCTGAAGATACATCGCCTTGAAAGTCACGGCGGCACGGCAAAATGTGCTAACACAGGACTTGATATTTGTAAGAATGAATATATAATGAAGATGGATTCCGATGATATATGCCTTGAAAACAGGGCGGAGAAGCAGATGGCTTATCTGTCCCGGCATCCTGAGATTTCGATACTCGGCAGTTTTATCTGTGAGTTCAACAGCGATACAGGTGAAGATATTGCCGTAAGAAGACCTCCGACAGAAAACGACGAGATAAGAAAATTTGCAAAACGCAGAGCGCCGTTCAATAACCAGACGCTCGTATATAAAAAGTCGCTTGCACAGTCTATCGGCGGATACTGCGAGGAGCTTGAACGCTGTGAAGATTATGACTTTATGGTGCGTATGCTGATTGGCGGTGCAATAGCGGCAAACATTCCCGAAGTGCTTGTACGCTACAGGGTAACGGCCGGAAATCTGAACCGCAGACGCAACTGGCGTAACACAAAGAGCTTTATTGCGGTCAGAAAAAAGATAAGGAAGATGGGTTTCTCAGGTTTTATGGATTTCCTTATTCCTTGTGCAAGTCAGATAATTCTGTTTATCGTACCGGGCTTTGTGACCGGATTTATCTATAAAAAACTGCTCAGAAAATAAGAATGACCTTTGCAAAAGCAGAGGTCATTCTTATTTTCGGATATACAAATCCCCCGACTTTGAAAATCGGGGGATGCGTTTTAATTAGCGGTAGTTACCGCCGCTCTTACATAGTCGCTGTACTTCGTTGAACTGCCGGAGGTCTTATATGCTCTGATTCTGAACGTATAAGTAGTGTTTGCCTTAAGTTCTTTTGCAGTGCAGGTAAGTGTACTGTTACTCGTTGTCTTTGCTATCTGAGTCCACTTGCCGCCCTTGTACTGTTCGACAATGTAGCCTGTAGCGGTTGTGTTTTTGTTCCACTTCAGAGTAGCGGTCGTTTGGGTAACAGATTCCTTTGTAAAGCCTGTTACATTCGTAACGCTCGGTGCGGATGTTCTCGCAGCAAGTCTTATATAAGCGGTTTCGGTGGTTTTACCGTTTACCGTCTTGTACGTTTTGATGCGGAATGTGTAAGTTGTGCTTGCTTTCAGGTTCTTCGCAGTGTACGAAGTATTGGTGTTTGACGCTGTTTTTGTAAGCTGTACCCACTTTCCGCCTGTGTACTGTTCAAGCACATATCCTGTAGCGCGTGAATTCCTGTTCCATTTTACAGTAATGCTTGAATCTGTAGAGGATTGCTTTGCAAAGCCCGTAACATTTGCAAGTGTGGTGGTACCTGCAACATTCGAATATAATCCGGTCAACACAGTGTCACCGTATCGGTATGCTCTGATTCTGAATGAGTAGGTCGTTCCGTTTATAAGGCCTTTCTCAGTATAGCTTGTTGTGTCAACAGGAAGCTCTGCTATATTGCACCACGATCCGTTCTTGTATCGTTCAACGAAGTAACCGACTTCACCTTCACATTTATCCCACTGTAACGTAACTGAATTTGTTGTAGCTGATTTTACCTTGAAGTTAGTAACATTTTTAACGACCGGCTTGGAAGTCCTTGCCGCAAAGCGTACATAATCGCTGTAGGCATAGATTCCCTTTTGGGTTTTATACGCCCTTATCCTTAAAGTGTAAACCGTATCCGGTTTCAGATTGTATAAATCGACCGCAGGATATTCACTGTCATTTATCTGTACCCACTTACCGCCTTTGTACTGTTCGGTAATATATCCATCGGCGTCTTCAACTTTATCCCAATTGACGAAAATTTCCGTGCTGGTTTTATGCCTTGCTGTGCAATTGGTAACACTTGCGGGAGGAGTCAGCTTTTCGGGTATCTGTTCCTTCTTGCCGTACTTTATTACAGCATCAACAAAAGCCTTATCATACCAGCCGAGCGTTGAACGGTTGAGGTGACCGTGGCATTCGCCCTTGTCACTGCCATTGAACGCATTGTTATCCCACAGCATACAAGGCACGCCGTATTCGGCGGATTTACCCATATAATACTGTGCCCACTTTACACGTTCAGCTGCATTGTTTTTGTTGGAGGCACTGGTTTCACCGATTATTGCAGGGATACCTTCATCAATGAAATGCGATTTTATTGTGCTGTACAGATAATCCACTTCATTTTTCAGATCATTCGTAAATTCAGCTGTGCCGTTTGCGTTAAGAGCAAAATTATAAGGTGTATATGCGTGTACTGACACGATAAGCCGATTGGGCGTAGAATCATCCGGTAATTTGAAAGTTGGTGTTGTACAGCCGTCTATGGATGCACCGTATCCGGGAACCATTATACATCTGTCGGTATTTTTACCGCCTGCCGCACGGATAGCATCAACCGCTGTCTGATTGAGTGTGTTTATTGCACTGATTGAATCACGGACTGCACTGTTGGGATTATTTACAGGAAACCACCATTCATCGCCTGTGCCGACAAGTCTTGGCTCGTTGAGCGTTTCAAATATCAGCTTCTGGTCGTAGTCCTTGAAATACTTTGCTACCTGCGTCCATATTGATGCTACGAATTTCACCGACCGTTCTTTGTATTCAGATGAAGGGTAGTAGTACTGTGTGGATGTGTCGTGGTGAATGTTCAGGATAACGTACATATCGTTATCAATGCAGTAGTCTACAACTTCTTTTACTCTTGCAAGCCATTTAGAGTCGATAGTGAAGTTGTCGCCGGTCGTGTGGTTGCCCCACGATACAGGTACTCTTACTGCGCTGAAGCCTTGTGCTTTTACGGCGTCTATCATCGCCTTTGTTGTTTTCGGATTTCCCCATGATGTTTCGCTGTAAAGGCTGTTTTCGCCGCCTGTAGCGTCAAGAGAATTTCCTAAGTTCCAGCCTGTGCCGATGAAGCTTACAAGCTCTGTTGCTGTGTTACCGTTCATCTCTGCCGCTGATGCGACCTGAGTAACACACATTGTCATCAAAGCCGCAATTGCAAAAATTGCTATGGCTGTAATGACAGAAAGGGTTTTCTTTGCTGTTGACATTTTTTCTCCTCTTTCCCGGTAATTTGCCATTATAACATTCCTATTATAATATTCTTTATATCAGAAAGCGGAGCCTGTTTTATGACTGCGCCTTCTTCAAAAGCAACACACGGCATACCATATACAACGCAGGAATCTTTGTCCTGACCTATCGTATATGCGCCGGATTTTCTCATTTCGGCAAGACCTGAAGCACCGTCACGCCCCATGCCTGTGAGAATTATACCTATAGTTCCTTTTCCTGTAACCTTTGCTACAGAACTGAACAAAACATCAACAGAAGGGCAGTGCCCCGAAACCTTTTCACCGGGCTTTGAGGTAACATATAATCCAACTGAGTCCCTGTGTACCTCAAGCTGTTCCGAGCCGTGTCCGAGTATTATAAGACCCTGTTGCAGTCTGTCGCCGTTTTCAGCTTCTTTAGCGTTCATCTTGCATATGCGGTCAAGGCGGTCGGCGTACATTTTCGTGAATCCGACAGGCATATGCTGTACTATTACGATAGGCGGAGTATCCGCAGGAAGATCCTGCACAACTTCTATTATGGCGTCTGTACCGCCCGTGCTTGCGCCTATCGCTATCATTTCAATCTTACCGCTGTTGCTGTAAGGTCTGATTATATCGCTCCGCTTGCTTTTCTGCGGCGCTGTCGTTTTTTTGAAAAGAACAGCAGGATCGCTGCCGTCGGGCGATTGCATGATTTTATCAAAGTGCGGTTTATCGGCAGATTTACGCTCGAGCGTATTATGAGTGCCGTTATTGATGATAGCTATCAGCTCTTTTTCAAAAGCAACAAGACCTGCCGCACCGCCGCTTGTGTTTTTGATTGCACCAAAAAGCCCGAATCGCTTCGGGTCATTCAGTATTCTGTCATTATTGGTTATGAGCACCGACGGAACATCGTTCAGTGCCGATGGCAGACGATAATATACATCCGCCATCAGATCGTTTATAACGGCAAAATCATAGTCTGCTTTTTCGGCAGAAAGAGAAAGCTGTTTATAGTCAACTATTTCAGATTTACAGTTATGCAGACTGCGGTCGATGATCGTTTTGGTGACCTGGCTTACAGCTGCACTGGTTCCTGTTATAAGTATGCGTAGAGGCAAAACCTCACCTCCGTCTGCGGCATTATGCCGTCATATTGTGCAAAGCCGTTATTTAAGCGGTCTGCGGTAAATAGCAGGTTTAATATATTCATAATCGGTTGAATCTCTCGGAATACTTTCTGCGTGACCGATGAACAGGTATCCGCCCGGTCTTAACACATCGTAAAACCGCTTTACTAAAGCCAGTTTCGTTTCCATTTCAAAATAAATCATTACGTTACGGCAGAAAATCAGATCAAACGGAGCTTTTTTAAAGGGTATCGGCTCCATCAGATTGAACGTGCGGAAAATCACTTCGTTGCGAAGCGCCGGCTTTACCTTACATTTTTCGCCGTCTATCCTGTCAAAATACTTCTCAAGCCAGCCGGGTGGCAGATCCGTAAGACCGCTTTCCAGATACACTCCGTTCTGTGCGCCTGCAAGCGTTTTCAGCGAAATATCGGTAGCGAGTATCCTTGTATCCCACGAAGATTTTTCACTGCCCAGAAATTCGCTTATGTGCATAGCCGTAGTGTACGCTTCTTCTCCGCTTGAACAGCCTGCGCTCCATATACGCATTGTTTTGCTTTTTGCGTTGGTCTGCTTTATAAACGGAAGAACGGTGCTTGTAAGGTAAGTAAAATGCTCCGGTTCACGCATGAAATAAGTATGATTTGTGGTCAGCTTTATAAGCAGACCGTCAAGCTCTTTACCGCTTCTGTCATTCATACAGCAGTCAAGATACTCGTCATAATTTTTGAATCCTCGCTCAAAAAGCATATTACCGAGTCTGCCCTCGATAAGTGTGCGTTTGTGAGAAAGGTTTATACCGTAGCGCTCTCTCATGAATGATACCAGACGGTTGAATTCATTATCTGTTATTTTAAGCATTACGGCTCACCTGCCTTACTTCATTTCTTCGCTTGCGTGTTCGTCTATCAGTTTTGAAACGTCAAGGACGAGCTTTATTCCGTCGTTCATTTCAAGAATGGACTTGATGAATTTATTCGAGTTTACACCTGTAAGCTCCGGTGTCTTTGATATATGCTGTTCGGTTACGGGAATAACGTCCGCAACGCTGTCAACGATAAGTCCGACCGATACATCATCACCTGTCGAAACGATGATTATGCAGGTGCGGTCGTTGAAAGGAATCTCTTCCTTGCCGAATCTGCTTCTTATGTTCACAACAGGAACAATCTTACTGCGGACATTGATTATGCCCTTGATATAAGACGGTACACCGGGTACGGCGGTTATGGGCGGTACTTCTATGATTTCGATGACATTGGGTATTTCAATGCCGTATACCTGCTCGCCGATATAGAAGGTCAGTACCTTAGTTATTTCTTTATTCTGAGGATCTTTCTTTGCGTCCTCCATAGCTTTCTGAGTATTCAGAAGTTCCTGTAATTTATCATTATAATTCTCTGACAAAGTAAAGCCTCCGTTTCCTTAGCCGATAAGATTGTTGACATCGATTATAAGCGATATTGTGCCGTCGCCCATTACGGTACAGCCCGACAGACCCTCCGCCTTGATATTGTACTGGCTGAGGTATTTCGGGAACGGTTTTACAACCACGGGCTGTTCGCCTATCAGCTTATCTGCAAACAGGCAGACATTCTTTCCGCCGACATCGACAAGAAGCAGGATACCGTCCTCAAGCTTTGTGATCTCTGTAGGCATATTGAACTTTTCGTGCAGACGGAGGATAGGATAGCACACGCCTCTTATCATTATCATTTCGCCCTGCTTTGTATCGTTGAGCAACTGGTTGTTTGCAACCATAAGGCTTTCCTTGATAGATGAGATCGGCACTGTGAATATCGTAGAGCCGACTTTCAGCTTCATACCCTCAACTATCGCAAGTGTGAGCGGTATTCTGATTATAAAGCTTGAACCCTTGCCCTCTTCGCTTTCAACGGTAAGTGTACCACCGCACTGTTCGATATTACTGCGTACAACGTCCATACCTACGCCTCTGCCGCTGTATTCCGTAACCGTATCATTGGTCGAGAAGCCGGGCAGGAGAATCATGTTCTGGATTTCCTTCGTTGTATATTCGCTTTCGGGCTTTGTAAGAAGTCCGCTTTCCTTTGCCTTTTCAAGAACCTTTTCGCAGTTGATGCCTGCACCGTCATCTGAAACGGTGATGATAACTTCACCTGCCGAGTGCTTTGCAGACAGCTTTACAGTACCCTTTTCGGGCTTACCCTCGGCAATGCGGACATTTATATCGTCCTCTATGCCGTGATCCATACAGTTTCTTACAAGGTGCATAAGAGGATCGTTCAGGTTATCTACTATGCTCTTGTCAACCTCGGTCGTTTCACCTTCAAGAACAAGCTCTGCTTCCTTGTTCAGCTTTATCTTCATATCACGGACAATTCTGCCCATCTTCTGAAATACGCCTGCAAGCGGTACCATTCTGATAGACATTACAGTATCCTGAAGCTCGTCTGTCAGCTTTCTGAGCTGTCTTGCAGCCTTTGAGAAGCTCTCAAGCTCAAGGCCCTCAAGATCGGGGTTTGCTATTACCATTGACTCGGTCGTTATGATTTCACCGACAATATCGTGCAGTGTGTCAAGCTTTGACAGGTTTACGCTGATAAGGCTATGCTTCTGACCGCCGTTAGCCTTTTTAATGTCCTCCTGAGCCTTTGTGACCGCACTCTTTGCGGCAGGCTTTGCAGGAGCAGGCTGAGCCTGCGGCTTTTCCTCCGTCTTTGCAGGGGCGGCAACGGGAGCAGCCTCTTTAACCGGTGCGGGAGCAGGCTTTTCTTCGGCATGTGCCGCAGACGGTGTGTCTATTATTTCGTAAGACTCAACGTTGACTGCACCTTCTATAGCTTTAATTACCGTATCATTGTCTCCGTCAAAGCCCTTGAAGGTCACAAGGAAACCGTTCTCGACAATATCCTTTGCCGTATCCGCATTGGATTCAACATCGGGAGGAGTACAGCTGATAACTTCGGCAACATCCTTTATCTTTGTCAGCAGAAGGAAAGCACGGAGGTTCTCCATCTTACAGCCGTCCTCGAAGAATACACGGACGGTCATGCTTCCCTCAACGTTGCTTCCTGCAGGAGCGGCAGATGCTTCCTGCTTTGCCGCAGGAGCACTTTCCGAAGGAGCGCTTTCCGAAGGAGCGGCACCGTTTTCCATTGCCTTTAATCTTTCCGTTGCGTCTTCGAGCTTTTTGAACGTTTCCGAGAAGTCGGTAGGCGTATAGTCGTCATCCCCCGAATTCTGTATATACTCGATTTCAGCCTTATATAGATCGGAAACCTCAAATATAAGTTCATATACAAAATGTGCGTCCTTCGCAATTTCGGGCTTCTCCCTTATTACAAAGAACATATCCTCGCCCTTGTGCGCAAGATGCTGGAGATTTTCAAATCCCATCATCGCAGACGAGCCTTTGATTGTGTGCATTATTCTGAATATCTCGTTGATATCCTCCTGCGAGAATACATTTGCATCCTCTGTTCTGAGAAGAATTTCATCGAGCTGTTCAAGCAACGTATTGGTTTCAAATATGTACATTTCGAGCATGGATTCCATGCCGGGTTCAACCTTTGCCATATACAAAACCGCCTTTCCCTGATTTTTTTATTTTACAATCGTAAGATTGATATTGATAAATCCCTTGAAATGTGCTAAACTTAAAGTCAAGCAATGCGATGCACGGTTTTAAAATGTGCATCTGAAAGGAAATATATATGCCCAACATTCCACAGATTACGGCTCCTGTTTCCAACAGTAAGAGCTATTCGTTCACTAACCGGCAGTATGACGGTAATATAGAACCGTTTGATATGGTCGAGCTTGCTCAGCCTATCAAAGCATCTACGGCGCAGGATAACGATTCCGCCGCCGCTATGATGATGGGCAGAAAGAATCTCGCTCCGCTTACTGTTCAGATAAAAGATCCCACTATGGCGGTCGAAACGCTCAAGAACCTGTTAAGTTCGGATCTGCTCGAGCAGACGATGATCAACGGTTACACAGAGCTTTATGACGATATGGATGAGCTTATCAAGAGCTTTTATCTTGCTCCCGAAAAGCTGGTCCGTGAGATTCAGAACCAGGAAAAGCAGAACACGATGTTCAGCGGTGATGAGTTTTACAAGCTGCTCCACGGTATCCTGAAGACCACCACAAGCCCCGATATAAAAGAAAGTATCGGTCAGCTACTGAAAGCACTCAACTATTCGTCAAACAAGCAGGAGATACTTAATGCACTCGGTGCAAATCTCAAATTCCTGTCCGAATATTTTTCACCGAACGAGTCGCTCTCCCGCAAACTCTCCGATTTGTCTTCACAATGGAAGAGCAGTAGTGCGGCTGATATGTTCGAGCCGCTCAAGAGTGAAACGCTCGCACTGCTGAAGGACGTTTCCGCAAGTCTTCTGAACGATGAAAGAACACAGACGTTCATTCCGCTCATAATACATAATCTTTCACGCTACAATACCAACAACGGTATGCTCAAGGAGAGCTTTGCAAATCTCCTTGCATATATTCCGTCTGACGATATGCGTAGGGAACTGTCTGTTGCATTTGGAAATCTTCTTAAAAAGATTTTCAGCAAAAAACAGCTCAGCGAGATGTCGGATATTCCTGATAGTTATAATAATACACTAAATCAGTCTGAAAATCAAGACTATTTAAGCATTTTTGACAATAAAGCTGAAAAATTATCTCTGTCTTTGTTCATTAAGTCGCATTTATCCGATGAAAGCTATCTTGCGGAGCTGGATTTATCTAAGGATAAGCTGGAATTTCTGACATCGCCGTTTGATGAAGGAAAACAATCCGGATTGCAGACACTTAAGAATATAATAATGGCAATGCTCACAGGTACTGACAGCCGACAGATTATTCCAGCGGTGCATCGTGATTTTCAGGGAATCAAGGATATGGCGGCACTTGTTGACTATCTCAATGAGATCCTCCGTGAAATGCCGGATATACCTCAGCGTGACACGCTTTTTGAGTTTTTCACCAATATAGTAAACGAGATGGCACAGCGTAAGGAACTGCCGCCTTCGAGCAATATCCCTTCCGCACCGTCTACTCTTGATAAGCTGACCGATTTTATCGGTAAGAATATAAATCACGAGGCTATTCAGTCGCTGGACGATTTTAATGCGTCAAATCTTCTGCAGAGCCTTCTCAATGCACCGGGCGTATTCACGCCTCTTGCACACTATATCCTGCCGTTGCAGATTGAGGATACAAAGGCATTCGGCGAGCTGTGGGTCGATAATGACGAGAATAACCCCAACAACACGCCTGTCGGACAGAAGAATTATCACTTGTTCCTGACTTTTGACGTTGAATCTATAGGACGTTTTGAGGTCGATATGTACGCACTGGGCGAAAACATCAATCTGTCGCTTCTTTATCCCGAAAAGTTCGGCTTCAAGATAAAAAAGCTTAGCGATAAGATTGACCTTATAATAAGGAATATCGGCTATAAGCCCGCAAAATTTGAAACTGCGGTGCTGAGAAAGCCTCATGTGCTGACAGAGGTTTTCCCGAAAATAATTGACAGGAGGAAGGGTCTTAATGTCCAAGCGTAATTTAGGAAAGCAGGCTGCGGCGGCGCTTAAGTACAATCCCGACCTTAACTATGCTCCGGTCGTGGTAGCGTCCGGCCTTGGCGAGCTTGCGAAGAAGATTATAAATATCGCAGACGAGAACGGCGTTCCCGTTTACCGTGACGACAGCACGGCGGCGCTTCTTGTAATGCTCAACAGCGGTGAAACGATACCGGTCGAGCTGTACAGAATTATTGCGGCTATCTATGCGGAGGTCGTTTACTCCGCCAATGATATGAAAAAAGGCAAATAAGCCAAATACAAAAGAAAGAAGAAAAAAGAAATGGTAAAGACAAAAAATCTCACATTAATGGTTACGGCGGCTGTGCTTGCCGCACTTACCTGTGTTGCGACAATGGTGGTACAGATACCTATGCCGCTTACAAAGGGCTATGTAAATCTCGGTGATGTAATGGTGCTTACATCGGTATGGCTTATCGGCTCGCCGTGGGGAGTTGCGGCGGCAGGCATAGGCTCTGCGATGGCGGATCTGCTTACAGGTTATGCTTATTATGCGCCTGCAACGCTGATAATCAAGGCACTTATGGCAGTAGCGGCATTCTACATTGCAAAGTGCTTTATGAACGGCTCTTATTTCAAGTCGCTTGTCGGCAAGGTAATCGGCGGCACTGTGGCAGAAATAATTATGGTGGCAGGCTACTTCGTTTATGCTATTATACTTTACGGTAATGTGGCAACAGCGGCGGCAGGCATTTTCGGAAACGCAATACAGGGCGCTGTAGGGCTTATAGCAGGTGTGCTTCTGACAGTTGCGCTTGAAAAAGCAGGAACGAAGAAATTGCTCGGTTTTGATAAGTAATCATTCATTATAGTCAGGCGGCGAAGGCAATTATACCATTCGCCGCCATTTTTTGACCGTTCGTGCCATATTTGTTGAAATTCTCTTTATGGAATGTTACAATTGTATGATAGATAAGTAATGTATATCATTACTTGAAATTTTCAGATTAGGAGAGACGAATGAAAAGAAAATTTTCAACCAGAATCATAACTTGCATAGCAACATCTGCCGTGCTTGCAGTCGGCACGTTGTCATTTACAGTAATCAACGCAATTGCCGATGAAGCGGTGAGTTATTACGGACTGTCTGCAGACGGTACGGTTATAAGCGGAACGGTAACTGATTATACAAGGATAGCTTCAACTGATACTGCATGGGGCACTGCCGGTAAAGAAACGTGGTATGTGGCTGACGGTATCGTTAATATCATCACAACAACCTATGATTATGACAACAATAAAAATGTATATAATCCTGTAGAACTTAAAGGAAATGTAAATGTCATACTCAAGAACAATGCAGAGGTAAGTGTAGTGAACGGCATTGCCGGCACAGATGCAACAATAACTTTTTATAGTGAGAGTGAAAACGCAAGCGGTGTTATTGGCCTTATCGGAGCCACAGGCGATGATGGCGGATGGGGTTCGACGGATAGCGGTTCCGATAAGGCTAACGGAAAAAACGGTGAGGACGGCAAAGTTGCGGTAAATGTTTCGTCGTTCACGGTTGCGGGCGGCACTGTAACTGTTATCGGCGGCAATGGCGGTAAAGGCGGCGATGCAGGTTATGGCACTGACCAATTTACAAATGAAAAGTATTACGGCGTTGGCGGCGACGGCGGTAACGGCAGTGCGGCTATAACCGATAATACAAAGGTGTATCTTAATGGCGGCAGACTTAACGTTACAGCCGGAAGAGGCGGAAACCCCGGTACAAATACCCATGTACCGTCTGAACAGCAGGATAATTATAATGGCAAGCCGGGAAATCACGGAACATCGGTAAGAGGAATATACGCCGTAAACGGTATTCTCAATGTCAATAAACTTGATGATTCCGATGCAGACGATACTTCGGGCGATTTTGAACTTCTTTCTGTGAACGGTTACGAAAACGCAAAGCTTGATATAATCGGTAAAGGAACGGCAAAGGTAGCTGACGGCACTGTTATTGAAACCTACGGTGATATTTCCGTAGCAGGCACTCTGTCTGTTGACAACGGTATGATATTTACAAACGGCAGTATAACAAAAGCCGGCAGTGCGGCACAGATAACAAAGACGAACGGCGGCGTTATCCGCAGGCTCACACCTGCTTACGGTATCGGATATACGCTGGATTATGCAGGCGGTAAATGTATTGCGGAAACCGGCTATAAAATAAAGCTGTCGCACGGAAATACTTTAATCGATGTTGCCGGCCCCGACACAATATTATCAGAATCAAACAGACTTAATATTGTCCGCATCGGTGACGGTGAAATAATAGATGACAGCGAGCCACGCACAAATGTAATGCCCTATTGCATAAAGGCAAATAATACGAATGAAACAACCGTAACGGACGGAAATGTCTTTGCTATTAGAGGAGTTTCTTCAAGGCTTGTATTTGCTCTGAACGATCCCGATGAATACCGTTTCTCAGGCGTTAAGGTAACAGATATTGACGGTAATGCGATACCTGACAATATGTACACGTTTGACAGCACGACAGGTGAGTTCATAGCACTTTCGGTTGATCGCAACCTTATCGTGACTGCAGACGCAAGTCTTAAAGATGTTGGAATATCTGTAACAGACAGTGAAAACAATCCTGTGTCAACTGTTAACTTCGGTACAGATTTTGATAACGGCAGTACGGCAACGCCTTTGATGTTTAAGCTGAAAGTCACAGAGGGCGGTTCTATAGCAAAGTACAGAGTAGTAAAGGAATCCGACCTTAATAAAGCAAACGGTGCCATAACCGATACTTCTTCGTTCACAGTATCATACACTGCCGGCAATGAATGGGGTACAGCCGATGATGGCTCTTCAAAGCTTGCAAAGGGCGCAACGGCAACATTCACAGTTAAGCCCGACAGCAATTTAGCCGCAGGAACTTATACCGAAGATTTCATCGTTATAACAGACAGAACCGCTTATGCTGATGTGTCTGCAGGCACTCAGGATAAGGCTCTGGCACGTTTCACGCTGACTTATAAGGTTGAACACGAGAGTGACGGTAAACTGTATTATTCCGATCTTACCGGACACTATAATCTTTGTAAGAACTGTCAGGCAAAAATCAATAAAGTAAATCATATATTTGATGTAAAGACCGTAAATGAGGATACGCTTGCAGCTCCTGCGGATTGCTTAACTCCTGCCAGGTATTTCTATTCGTGTGAATGCGGAGTGCACACGGATGACACAACGCTTGTATTTGAAAACGGCGCTCCAAGCGGTCACACATTTGGCGAGTGGAAAGAAAGCAAACCTGCAACCTGCACAACAGGCGGTAAGGAAAAGCGTATCTGCTCCGTATGCAAGGGAGAAGAGGAACGTGACACATCACTGCTCGGACACGACTGGGAAGCCGATTACACAACAGATGTAAAGCCTACTTGTACACAGCCCGGCTCAAAGTCGATACATTGTTCAAGATGTGATGCGACAAAGGATGTAACCGAGATCGAACCGACAGGACATTCATTCGGTGAGTGGACGGTATCAAAAGACTCTACCTGTGTTGCAGGCGGTCAGAAAACAAGAAAATGTGAGACCTGCGGATACACTGAATATGAAGATACCGATATAGATTCGGACGCTCACGAGTGGGAAGAGGATTACACGATAGACAAGGAACCTACCTGCACGACCGAAGGCTCTAAATCCATCCATTGCTCACGCTGTGACGCAACAAAGGATTCAACGGTTATCCCTGTTACAGATCACATTTACGGCGAATGGGAGGTAGTAACGCCTTCAACCTGTACTGAAAACGGCGTTAAGAAACACGCTTGTATCTATTGCGGTTTCGAACAGACCGGAATTATAGAGCCGGCGCACGAATGGGAGGATTCTCGTACTGTTGATATTGCACCGTCATGCACTGAGCAAGGCGAGGATTCTGTACATTGCAGAAATTGCGATGAAAGAAAAGATATAAAGGAGCTTTCTCCGAAGGGACACGACTGGTCCGAGTGGAAAACTCTCGTTGAGCCGACAATCACATCTGAGGGTAAAGCATGCAGAGCCTGCAGCGTTTGCGGCATAAAGGAGGAGAAAGCACTTCCTAAGCTCAGCGGTAAGAAGGAATGGAAACACGATAAGAATAAGCACTGGCACGTTGATGACAATGGCAATATAATCGATGCTGACGATCACGAGTTCAAGTGGGTGGTAGATAAAGAACCTACAGCCACAGAGCCGGGTATAGGCCATTATGAGTGCATAGCTTGTGCGTTTGAAAAAGCACCCGAAGAATTCGGAAAGAGAAACCCCGAAACAGGTGCATCGTCACTTGCCGCCTGGATTGCGGTAGCGGCTGTTGCCGGCGGAGCAGTTCCTGTAACGTATAAGGCAAGAAAAAGAAAGAATAAGTAAGTAAAAGCATCGCAGAGCAGACGAAAGTCTGCTCTGTATTTTTGCACACAAAAATGCCCTGCAACGTTCTAAATACGTTGCAGGGCAGATTTTATGCGGTTTTAATGTTAAATTCTGAAGTAGTCAACGCCACCCTTGAACAGAAGCTGTTCCTTGTTGCCGTCAACATTAACGCAGGTGTCTGAGCTTATACGCTCTGTATGACCCATCTTACCGAGTACACGGCCATCGGGAGAAATGATACCCTCGATAGCACACATCGAACTGTTGGGATTGTATGCAAGATCCATTGTAGGCTCGCCGTTAAGGTCAACATACTGAGTAGCAATCTGGCCGTTTTCGATCAGCTTTGCGATAACCTCGTCACTTGCTACAAAACGTCCTTCGCCGTGCGAAATCGGTATGTTGTAAACCTCGCCCACCTTGCAGTGCATAAGCCACGGTGACTTGTTGGTGCAAATCTTAGTAAGAGCAAGCTGTGACTGGTGTCTGCCTATGGTGTTATATGTAAGCGTGGGGCTTTCGCTTGACAGAGGAACTATCTTGCCGAAAGGCACAAGACCAAGCTTGATAAGAGCCTGGAAGCCGTTGCATATACCAATCATAAGACCGTCACGGGCATAGAGCATATTCTCTACGGCATCCTTGATTTTAGGATTGCGGAAGAATGCGTTGATGAACTTAGCCGAGCCTTCGGGTTCGTCACCTCCCGAGAAACCACCGGGAACAGCTATCATCTGGCTGTTTTCGATTCTCTTTGCAAATTCGTTTACGCTGTCTTCCATATTCTTTGCAGAAAGGTTTCTGATAACGAATATTTCAGCTTCACCGCCGTATCTGTTGAATGCGGCAGCCATATCGTATTCGCAGTTAGTACCGGGGAATACGGGGATAAGTACCTTAGGCTTTGCGATAGTGCCGGGAGCCTTGTTTGTGAGAAGATCGCAACCCTTGTCGTAAGCAACCGATACGGGCCTCGGCATTTCGGGGAGCGAATTCTTGAAGATAGGCTCAAGAACAGCGTCATACTTCTTCTCAAGATCTGCAATGTCGAGCTTGACATCGCCTGCCGTAATCGTGTAGTCGCTCACTGTTTCGCCGATAAGCTCTGCGCCTTCTATTGCGCCCTTAGCCTCGATGATGAATGCACCATAGTGCAGACCGAACAGCTTTTCATCGTCCATAGCTTTAAGCTTTGCACCGATTCTGTTACCGAGCGACATCTTGAAGATACCTTCTGCAATACCGCCGTGAGCCAAAGTCCATACTGACAGGGCAGTGCCGTCGGCAATTGCCTTTTCTACTGTAGCAAATACCTTCTTGACGCTGTCAAAGTCAGGCATACCGTTTTTATCGTATGCAGGTGCAATGTAGTAAATATCACTGCAGGGGAGCTTGAATTCAGCGGAAATTATCTTGTCTGACTTTGCGGTTGAAACTGCGAAAGAAACGAGCGTGGGCGGTACGTCTATATGTTCAAATGTACCCGACATTGAGTCCTTGCCGCCTATAGCACCGCTTGAGAGCGCAATCTGAGCCTTATATGCACCGAGAAGTGCGGCAAAAGGCTTGCCCCAACGCTCAGGATCGCCCTGTGTACGTTCAAAATATTCCTGGAATGTGAGCCAGCACTTTTCGCTCTTACCGCCTGCGGCAACTACCTTTGCCATACTCTCGACTACTGCAAGAGCGGCTGCGTGATAGGGCGACTGACGGCTTACGAAAGGATCGAAGCCCCATGCCATTATGGAAGCTGTCTTTGTGTTGCCCGAAAGTACGGGGAGCTTTGCCGCCATAGCCTGTACGGGTGTCTGCTGTGTTTTGCCCGAATAAGGCATAAGTACAGTACCTGCGCCGATCGTTGAGTCAAAGCGCTGTACAAGACCCTTCTGTGAGCATACGTTAAGGTCTGTAACGAGCTTTTCCCATTCTTCCTTAGTGTTGTGTCTGCCTGTAGAATAGCTGACTGTGGGAGCGGGAACATATATATCCGTGTGCTTTTCCGCACCGTTTGAATTTAAGAATTCTCTTGAAATGTCGCAGATAGTCTTGCCGTTCCAGTTCATCTTGAGTCTGGGGTTTTCGGTAACTACCGCAACGGGAGTAGCCTCAAGGTTTTCCTTGCCTGCAAGAGCGATGAACTTGTCAACATCGTTCTTGTCAACTACAACTGCCATTCTTTCCTGCGACTCGGAGATGGCAAGCTCTGTTCCGTCAAGACCGTCGTACTTCTTGGGAACTGCGTTGAGGTCGATTTCAAGACCGTCAGCAAGCTCGCCTATAGCTACGGAAACACCGCCTGCACCAAAGTCGTTGCAACGCTTTATCAGCTTTGTTGCGTTCTTGTCACGGAATAATCTCTGGAGCTTTCTTTCTTCGGGAGCGTTACCCTTCTGAACCTCAGCACCGCAGGTTTCGAGCGATTCAACGCTGTGCGACTTTGATGAGCCTGTAGCACCGCCGCAACCGTCACGGCCTGTTCTGCCGCCGAGCAGGATGATTATGTCACCGGGGACGGGGCGTTCACGGACAACGTTCTCAGCAGGAGCAGCACCGATTACAGCACCTATCTCCATACGCTTAGCCATATATCCGGGGTCGTAGATTTCAGCAACGTGACCTGTTGCAAGACCAATCTGGTTACCGTATGACGAATAGCCCTGTGCGGCTGTTGTTGTTATCTTTCTCGGAGGGAGCTTGCCGGGGATCGTCTTGTCAACAGGGAGCAGGGGATCCGAAGCACCCGTTACACGCATAGCCTGATAAACGTAAGAACGACCCGAAAGCGGATCTCTTATAGCACCGCCGAGGCAGGTTGCCGCACCACCGAAAGGTTCGATCTCAGTGGGGTGGTTATGTGTTTCGTTCTTGAACATAAGAAGCCACTGCTCGTCCTTGCCGTCAACGTCAACGGTTATTTTTACGGAGCAGGCATTTATTTCTTCACTCTCGTCAAGGTCGGGGAGAAGACCGTCTTTTTTCAGCTTTCTTACTGCGGCGGTCGCAATATCCATAAGGCAGACAGGCTTTGCGCTTCTGCCAAGCTCCTCCTTGTCGAGCTTGTATTCCTTGTAAGTTTCGGCAATGTAGGGAGCGTCAATCTTCGCATTGTCGATTATTGTTCCGAATGTTGTATGACGGCAGTGATCCGACCAGTATGTATCTATCATTCTGATTTCGGTAAGGGTAGGATCTCTCTGCTCCTTCTTGAAATATTCCTGACAGAACTTTATATCGCCAAGATCCATAGCAAGTGCGTACTTCTTGATAAACTGAGCAAGCTCGTCTTCGGAAAGACCGATAAATCCGTCAAGCACAGCTACATCCTTCGGAATATCATACTTTACATCAAGCGTTTCATACTGCTCAAAGCCGCATTCTCTTGCTTCTACGGCATTTATGAGATAGTGCTTTATCTTAGTAAAATCCTCATCTGAAATATCGCCCTTAAGGATATACAGCTTTGCATATTTAACTGTGGGACGTTCGCCCTGACACAGCATCTGTATACACTGAGCGGCTGAGTCTGCTCTCTGATCGAACTGACCGGGTAAAAACTCGGTTGCGAACATCTTTTCATCAGCCTCAATCTCAGGCAGTGAATAATAAACATCGTCAACAGGCGGTTCTGAGAATACGGTGGGAGTAGCTTTTTCAAAATTCTCCTTTGTGATACCCTCTGCATCGTAACGGTTTACGATACGCACATCCTTGATACCTTTAATCTGAAGTGCGGTTTTAAGGTCTGAGAGAACAGCTTTTCCCTCAACGGCAAACTGCGGTTTCTTTTCCACATAAATGCGATAAACTGACATAAACTTCCTCCGTCGTTTTTTGTGATAGTGCCACAGGCTTTTGCAAGCGTGTAAAGGCACAAAACTATCAATACCTTTTAATTATACTACAATATCTGCCCGATTACAAGCATTTTATTTCTTCTCCGACACAAAAATCACTGCCCGATGCTCCTGTAATTTGTACAGTAATTATATCCTGCCTGTTTGCGTCACTGCCGTATATGCGAACGGGAACGTACTGCGGGGTAAGGCCGTTTGCGTATTCTTCGCTTTCCCTGCGCTGAATAAGCACCTTTTCCGTCTTTCCCACGCACGAGCGGAAATATTCTTCTTTCAGCTTTTTTGCAAGGCTGCTCATAGCGTGGTATCTCTTTACGGCAATATCATGTGCAATGTGGTCTGTGCGTCTTGCCGCCGCTGTACCCTCTCTGATCGAGTAGGTAAAAACGTGCATTGCCGCAAAACCGACTTTTTGGGCAAATTCGCAGGATTCTTGGAATTCTTCGTCGGTTTCCCCTGCAAACCCTACCATAATATCGGTGGTTATCGCACAATCGGGAAACGCTTTTCGCAGCCTCAGGACTATATCATAGTATTCATCGGGCGTATAATGCCGGTTCATACGCTTCAATGTAGCACTGCTTCCGGACTGGAGCGACAGATGGAAATGCGGACAGAGCTTTTTTTGCGCCGCCATTCTTGCTATATCCTCATCTGTCAGCAGCTCCGGCTCAAGCGATGACAAACGTACACGCTCAACTCCGTCCACCGAGCATACCGCCTCTATTGCGTCCGCAAGCCTCAGCCCGATTTCCTGACCGTAGCAGGAAAGGTTGATGCCGACAAGCACCATCTCCTTATGACCGCACGATACCTGAAACCTTACTTCCTCGGTTATATCCTGCAAGGAACGTGACCTTACAGAGCCTCTGGCGGTAGGTATTATGCAGTAACTGCAGAATCTGTCACAGCCGTCCTCAATCTTTATAAACGCTCTCGTCTTGCCCATATCGGCGTTTTTCTGCTTTTCGTATTGCTTTTTGACGGGTCTTGGCGGTATGGCAACCTGCTTTACCTTGTTGCCGGTAAATACGTCTATCATATCCGCAATGCTGTCTTTATGCTCTGTACCCGTTACTATATCGGCTGACAGCTTTGAAGCCGTTTCGGGAAAAGCCTGCGGAAAACAGCCCGTAAGCACGACTATCTTCATAGGGTCGTTGCTTTTTATCCTGTTTATAAGCTGTTTTGCTTTTTTGTCGCTGTTTTCCGTCACCGAACAGCTGTTTATTATAACAATATCCGCCGTAAAAATATCGTCTGTTTTTTCGTATCCGTGTTCGTCCATAGCCTTTGCTACCGAAGCGCTTTCATATTGGTTGACCTTGCATCCGAAGGTCTGTACGGTATATCTGATAATATCACTTCCATAATAAATTGTGGTGAGTTTCACCAAAACTAAACTCCCGACAGCCTAATTATACTTTATTATTACGAAATTTGCAAGCTGTGGCGATTTTTTGACAATAATACTCTTGACCGTATCGTGAAATGTGTTATTATAATAGCTGTAAGGAGCGATAAGCACTTACAGTGATAAGGCGAAAACGGGAAATCAGGCTAACGGTTATCTCCGATTGAAAAAATTAAGTAAAATCAGTTAAAAGCAATTGACAACCGCCTTACATTTTGGTAAAATGAAATCAATCGGTCATGAGCCGAAATTTGACCTGAAATATGAAAGGTAGGTTTTTTGTATGAAAACAGCTAATATCAGAATCAATACTATTGAAGACGTTAAGAATTTCGTAACAACAGTTACAAAGTGCAACTACGATGTTGACATTGTAAGCGGCAGATATGCAATTGACGCTAAGTCAATAATGGGTATCTTCAGCCTGGATCTTTCAAAGCCCCTCGAGCTTCGTGTTCACAGCGATGATTGCGATGAGCTTATGGCTGAGCTTGACAAGTATATCGTTAAGTAATCTGTGATGCTTAATAATCAAAACCACGCGTTGAACGCGTGGTATGCACTTGCCCTTCAAGGGCATAAT
>OLSE01001055.1_pt1 | contig 25927 bp, 25 predicted proteins | sample 1673191 | NCBI WGS metagenome assembly OLSE01 (sample SAMEA3136764, study PRJEB25190) | human gut metagenome | biome: human gut; feature: human-associated habitat; material: faeces | place: Austria | collected 2013
CCCCCGCCTGCCGGTGCTGCCTGCCCTATTGGACTTCTCAATGCACATATTCAGAAAGCGGCTGATTTTGTATTCCGATACAAAGTCGGCCGCTTTTATTTAAGGCTCCCTGAACAAAGAGTTAGGGGGCCGCCACCTCCGATTTGTTTTCCGCAAAAAAACAAATCGGAGGTAACAGAAGTGCAAAATTATCGCAAAAGCGACTATGCGATAAACAAAAACAGCCCAAATATCGTTTATCGCTTTCATAACGAAATCATAGAAATCACACTGGAGGATTATCTGAAGGAGAATCCTGACAAAACGGAACATGACTTTGCAGAGCTGAAAGCCCTGTCCGATCAAATCTACTATGAGCAGGATCGGGCAGAGAGCGCCCAGACCCGCAAGGATGTTTCCATTCACGGTTTGGAGGAAACGGAGCATTGCGCCACTCGCGCACTGGATGAAGAATGGGAAGAACGAGTTGTTGACATACAGAACCGCAAGTATGCCTGGAAAGCCTTGGAGCAGCTTTTTACAGTGGGCGCTTTGACCGAGGTTCAGAAACGGCGGTTCCGGCTTCATGTTTTTCAGGGACTTTCTATCCGGCAGATCGGTCGCATGGAAGGGACAAGCCATCAAGCCGTTGCCAAGTCCATAAACCTGGCGATTGCCAAACTAAAAAAATATTTTGCAGCACAGGGTTGACACCCCTGCGGTTTCAGGACGATAGGTGAAAGGCATTCTTTCGAGTGTTCTTCTTTCACCTGTACCTTGACAACCGCATACTCATTCATCAGTAACATCCCCCCTTTCCAGCTCAAAAGCTAAAGCCGATTCAGGGGCCGCGCCATGATATACGGACATGATGAGCAGATTCCACCTGATTATCATAATTGGTCTTGCATCCAATCCTGTCCCGTATGAGCGAGTAACGGCAGCCTGTAAAAACCGGGTAGCACCCGGCGCGGCCATGACCGGAAAGGGGCATAATGGTACTCCTGTCCAGCCACAGCCCTGCTTAAGATCAGAGTAGTCCATAACACTTGGAAACCATCTGGTTGCGGGATCACGCAATGGGGGCAGCTCGGAGAGATCCTCGGAGGGGTTCGATTCCCGTGGGCCGGTACGCTGCCGGTCACTGATGACTTCCCAATATGTGCGGGGTGTCAAGGACAAATGGCACATAACAAGAAAACAAATCGGATTTTGTATTTCGCCGGAAATGGGGCAGGTCTTATGGCCTGCCCTGTTTTCCGGCTTACTTAATATTCAGGAGGTCAGTTTATGCGAAAGGCTATCCGGCGTGGCGATCTGTTCTATGCAGACCTGAACCCGGTGGTCGGCTCCGAGCAAGGCGGCATCCGCCCTGTCCTTGTTATCCAAAATGATGTGGGGAATCACTTTAGTCCTACCGTTGTTGCGGCAGCCATCACCAGCAGAAAAGCGAAGAACAGTCTGCCTACCCATATCCTACTTGAGAATGTGCCGGGGCTTGCGCCTACCTCTCTGCTTCTGTTGGAACAACTGCGGACAATAGACCGGAAGCGACTCCGTGGTTACATTGGGCGCATCAGCAAAGAAAAAATGCTGGAGGTAGATGCAGCCCTGGCAATCAGCATCGGCATAGGATACCCCAGCGAAAGGAGGACTCACAGTGTATGAAAATGACGGCGGCCTGCTCTCTCCCAGAGATGCCTACCGATTGATGTTAAAAGACTACCCGGATGTGATGGACATTGGCCAAATGTGTGAGGCGCTTGGCGTCAGCACAAAAACCGGGTACAAGTTGCTTAAAGACGGGAAAATCGAGTACCTGAAAATTGGACGGGCTTACCGTATCCCCAAGGCCCACATTCTTCGCTATTTGAAAATCACCTGCTCTACTTTGGCGGAGTAGCAGGATATGGTGTCGATCTTCACCGGATAGACGCAGAAAGTTAACAATTCTGACGCGGATTTACCTGGAGTTTTGTTCTGTCCGATGATACAATAAAGGTGTCATTGGTAGGTGAACTCAATACCGCAAAAGGAGGATCAGATCAGTATGCCAGCGGTACACCTGCAAGAAAACAGCAAACTAATCTCCGGCCATGTGGCCGAGAAAAAAGGGTATCTCTATTGGGTTCTGAACCTTACCGATGAGAACGGTAAGAGAAAGCCCAAATGGATTCCCACCCATAAGAAAGTCAAGGGCAACAAGACCTGGGCAAACAATATGCTTCCCACCATCCGAAAGGAATGGACGGAAAAGCTGCTTCAGGAGGCTACGGCCTCACAGCAGTCGGCTTCTCCATCTGGCCCGTCATCCGCAGCGATTTCCTTTGTGGATTTCCTGTACCAGTGGCTTGAGTACAAGTACAAGTCTGCTACCGGACGGGTGATGGACAGCAAGCCCATTGAACTCTCGACCTATTCGGGATACGAACAACAGCTTAACAACCCCATCGCCCCGTATTTCCGAGAGCATCCTGTCGCCCTTTGTGACCTTACCAAACAAGATATTCTCGCTTTTTATGAGAAAGAATTGGAACGGGTCAAGCCGACCACCGTTAAACATTACCACGCTCTGATTCATGGGGCGTTGAATTATGCGGTTGACAAAAATCTGATTCCAAGCAATCCGGCTGACCGGATTATCATTTCCAAGCCTGAACCCTTCAAGGGTGACTACTACCTGGATTCGGAAGTCCTGAATCTGTTTGAAGTTATCAAGGGGCATAAGATCGAGCTGGTAGTTCTACTGACTGCTTTTTACGGCCTGCGCCGCAGTGAGGTTATCGGTTTGAAATGGAGTGCCTTTGACTTCAACCATAACTGCTTCTCCATTCGGCATACGGTAACAACCTGCAATGTAAAGGGAGAGCGGGTCACGATTAAGAAGGACAAGGCAAAGAACAAATCCAGTCTGCGGACTTATCCATTGATTCCTTTTTTGAAAGAACGGTTGCTGGAGGCCAAGAAACAGCAGGAAGAAAATCGCAAGCTGTGCGGGCGCGCCTACAACAAAGAATATCTGGGATATGTCTGTGTCGATGTGATTGGCAATCTCATTAAACCCAACTATGTGTCCTCGACCTTTGGGAAGTTGCTTGCCAAGAACAATTTACGGCACATTCGTTTCCACGATCTTCGCCATACCTGTGCCTCGCTTTTGCTGGCCAACGGTGTTCCGATGGAACAGGTAAAAGAATGGCTGGGACACAGTGAGATTTCAACAACGGTGGATATTTACGGGCATCTGCAATATGCCACGAAAAAACAATCCGCCGCAGCCATTGAGCAGGACATTGTGGCGCCCATGCTGCAAAACCTATCGGCGGTTTCTCCATAAAAAGGAAAGAGGTCTACCAGCTTTTCGCTGGCAGACCTCATGGCGGAGATGGAGAGATTCGAACTCTCGCGCCGGTTTTGAGCCGACCTACCGCATTTCGAGTTTTGTGTCCCGAATGCCGTCTGTGCTCCCCCAGGGTCAAAACGGGCCGTTTCGTCCCGCCTGTTTTGGCCACACCACGCGGATTTCCGGCGCATCCGCCCACAAAACCGCGTGGGTACAAGTAAAAGTATAGTACCACCCTTTAGGGCGAAAAGCAACGCCTTCCGGGAAAAATGCAAGATGCCGTGCAAGATAGCCGGCAGGGCATCCGGCCCGCCGGGGCGGGTTCTGGCTTTTGTCCCGGCGCAGAATTTCCCCGCAGGCGAGAAAATCGCCCCGAAATTCAAGAATCTTGTCGTGCTGATACGGTTTCTCCGGGTCCGAATAACATCAAAGGAGAATCCGACCATGAACGAACAAACCATTTTCCAAGACAGGCTGGCAGAGGAGATTGACGCGCTGCTGGCACCTTATCCCGATCCCATGAGCCGCAACGACTTCCGCCAAGCCTGCCACATCGGCACCCGCACTTCCCTGTATCTGCTCCAGAGCGGGCTGGTGCCCTGCATCCACACCGGCAAGCGCACTCGCTGCTACAAGATCGCCAAAGCGGACGTGGCCGCCTACCTGCGACGCCGTCTGACCGAGCCGGAGCATTATGCCCCTCCCAGCGGGTGGTACAAAAACTATCCCCAGCGCAAGCCGCCCGCCGTATCCCTGACCCGTACCCTCGACTACGAGATCATCAGCCGCCTGCTCCTCCGCCGCCATCTGGAACACCAGCTGGCCGACGCCCCAGACGTGCTGACCGTGGAGCAGATCGCACGCTTCACCGGCTACAAGCCCCACACAGTCAGCCGCTGGTGCACTGAGGGCCGCCTGCGCACCATCCAGCGCCGCCCACGGTTTATGGTGCCGAAAACCTGGCTGTTGGACTATCTGGTTTCGGATGAGTATAACAGGATCACGAGGAAGAGTGGGAAACATTATGGGATGATAAGAGAGTTTTCCAATACGAAAAAGTAATTTATTCTTTCCATAAATATATTTTGGGCGAGAGCATTTTCAACCAACAGGATTTCTCTGTTTCTCGTCCCAATTTTTTATCTTGTTTTTTGCTGTCTACTTTTCAGTCTCTCCCACTATACGCCTTTTATTATTTTGTTAATGTTTTGATTGTATAGCGTTTTATATATTTATACTGGTATTTTGACATATAAGTATGTTATACTAAGTTAAAATAAGATCGTATAAGATCAAATGCAGAGGCGCTCAAAATGACTACAGAACAAATGATGAAAAAATTCCCATCATTTTTTAGTTCAAATAACGTCACATTACCGAGTAAATTCGACACTGAAGAATATACGGTATACCGGGCATGTATCACTGGGCAAGTAGAGAAAGATTCTTTTCTGTGTACATATGTTGAACAGGGCTTCTCTATAAATCCAAGCTCAACATATTTTGCAGGTGAGTTTTCTCTATCTGTATATGCAAACCCTAAACATCTTAAGCGTTTTCTCTCTGTAGATAGACGTGCACAACATCCATGGACCATTGCAAAAGGATGTACGGATATGAATATGGGGCCTCACAAAGTATCCAGTCCTGACTTTTTCCCAAAACGGAAATCTCATATTGATTGGTGGTTATATGACGGTGCACAACCATGGTTAAATTTTGAATTGTGTAACGAAGATGAATTATTTCCCAAAAAAGAGGGGGTGAATAATTTTGAAAAATAAACCTTATTTTTCAAACATAGAAGGTAAAGGGGCTCTCTGGTTCGATGTGAGTTTAGTTGAAGCAAACTACCCTGTTTTATTTACTTGTTATGATATACAAAAGCAGCCTTATCTTTGTGCATGTATAAATGTCCAAAAAAACCACGCGGAATGGATTGTAGCAGAAACCAATTTGGGCACATTAAAAAACTTGCTTTCCAACAAAATAACCATCAGAGAATCTCTTTGCGTAAATGACTCCGTCTATTTTATTGAGCGCAATGATGGTACTGTAGAAGTCACCAAAGTGGATTATAAAAAGTTGCCAGAAAACTATTTGCCTACAGCCGGAGAGTATATGGATGCTGATGAAGGTGAATTTGATTACGAGCTTGCACACTTTGAAGAAATATATTCTGAACAAATCATCACTTTAAAGCATTTACACTATATATTCAAAGAGACCATCTTAAATTGTGTAGTTGATTATGCAAGAACAAATGCCATATTAAATAGTTATAGTTCTAGCGATACAGAATCCATTCTTTACGACAAGCAATTTTTTAAACCTTTTGAAAGAAAAGTGGTGTCTGCCTGATGTCAATGGAAATAAAAAGAACTGATGTGTTGCGTTTAAAATACAACGGGGCTGCAATTAAGAACCGTATGGCTATGGCATTAAAAGTGCAAATGCGCACCCCCACAAAAGAGAACCCCATTGCTAACATGACAGTACAATACCTCGTTACTCTTTGCGACGAGGATGAAGACAATTCCACCGCTTTTGAGGCTCGCATTGGAATTGCACTTATAGTTGATCCTCCAGACGATGCTAAAACTCCGGAAATGCAGCAAAGGCTTTTACAAACAACATATCCGTATTTTGTCAAAAAAATCAATCAAATAACCCAAGCGCTCGATATGGATGAAATTAATCTTCCTTCGCTTGATGAATTCCTATCTAATTCTAACTAACACAATAGTGCCCACTGATTTTTCAGTAATCAGTGGGCACTATTTTTGTCTCATTTAATGTCCCTGCGTCAAGTATTGTTCGCAAAAAGGGTTCCTGTAAAACAAGAAGTCAAGCCGCCGGTTGCAGTATGGCTTGAACAGACTGTTCGCTGAGGTACGCTCTGGAGGCGGACCAGTCTTCCGCATATTCCATAAGATATGTGGTGACCAGTCTGGTGTAGGCATCTGCACTGGGAAATATTCCTACCACACTGGTACGGCGACGGATCTCCCGGTTCAGCCGTTCCAACACGTTGGTAGAAGAAATCTTTCTTGCATCCAACTGTGGAAAAGCATAGAACGACAAAGAGTCCTCCAAACCGTCTTCCAGGCAGCAAATGGCTTTGGGAAAACGGTGCTCGTACTGCCTGCAGATTTCTTCAGCCAGTTTGCGAGCTTGTTCTCTGGTGGGAGCCAGCCAGATAGTCTTGAGATTCTGAGCAAAGGCATCTTTGTCCTTGTGAGGAATATGCGCCAGAATATTACGCATGAAATGAACCTTACACCGTTGCCAGCTTGCTCCTGGGAAGCCTTTACGGATAGCGGCAACAAGTCCGGCGTGTGCATCTGAAACAACCAGTCGGGGCGTACAAAGTCCTCGTTCCTGCAATCCTCGAAAAAGCTGAAGATACACTTCTTCCGACTCTTCCAACATAGGCTCTATCGCCAGAATGTCTCGCTGGCCATGCTCATCCACACCACAGACCACCAGTATCGCCATACTTACAATTCTGCCGTCTATACGAACTTTTTCGTACAGAGCATCCACCCACAAAATGGGATAACTGCTTTGGGAAAGAGAGCGGCTGCGGAAAGCATTTACCTGCTTGTTCAAGCCTTTTGTCATCTCACTGACCTGACTGCGGGACAGGCTTTCAATTCCCAGGCTCTTGGCCAGTTTTTCCATCTTACGAGTGGATACGCCCTGTACAAATGCCTCCTGCACCACTTGGATCAGTGCCGCTTCACTGCGTTTGCGCTCCGTAACAAAGAACGGTATGTAACCGCCCTGACGTACCTTCGGCACCATGAGATACATGGTGCCCATGCGGGTATCCAGTCTGCGAGGCCGGTAGCCACAGCGATACCCGCTGCGGCTTTCGGCACGTTCGCTTTTCTCCGCTCCCAGCTGCTGGCTTACTTCAGCCTCCATGAGCTGGGCACACAGCCATTCCAGCATACTCAGCATGGGATCCGGTTGTGCTACACATTGCAGTAGCAATTCGGTCAGATTTGTGGTATGATTCTTTTGAGCCATTAGGGTTTTCTCCTTTGTATCGTGATTGTCTGGACAACTTTCATTTTACAGGAGCCCTAATGGCTTGTCTATTTCTTATTTGCTTTTGCGAACTCGATTATACGCTATCTTTAATGTTAGAATAACCGCTTTATTGCATTTGTCTTTTTAAATGGTTTCCCAAGAATTCTTCCCGAGCAATTAATAAGCAATACTTTTTTGCACCACAGAGAAATTTTTTCGAGTCTTCGTAGTATATCACTCAGCTAGACATATTAGAATCTTATAACTAAGAAACTCAAACCAAATTAGAGATTAAGCCATGCTAATTATCCTTTTTAATGATCTAATAATTATAATTAGAAATTAGAAAGTTGTTATAAAAACTTGAATTTTGGGAGTTTTTTCTCAATCAACATCCACGTTACTCCAAAGAAACATTAAAATGTTTCAACACCTTATTATGCGTAGATTCGTCTGTCATCATATAAGCAACCATAGGCACACTGGTCATACCTTTTTCCCAATAGCCTTCATCCGAGGAAACTGTGCGAACCCAACGCACACCTACAAAATACTCATGAGTAGGATCAATGGCTGTTTTTGCTGTATTATTAGCCCAATCACAATCTAGAATATTTTTTTCAACATTTCCATCCGAGACCGTGAAATCGACCGCAGGAACTTCACATGCTGTACAAATACCAATTCCAACAAAGCCCACGCCAGCAATATGGCAGAAAATAATATCGCCTGTATTGATTTTGCTCAGCAAAGTTCCGCCATCGCCGCCCGCCGACACAAAACCATATTTGCGCGCATCTTCCCAGCTTCTTCCAGAACCATATTCCACAGTAAACCGGCGCGCACTGCCGCTCTGGATCGCTATCTCTGTTTCATCATCCCAGCCGCCTGCTAATTCCTTGATTCGAGCAGGATCCCAAATGGCTTTTGCAAGTTGCGTATACACCTGGAGCCGATCACGGATTGCCGTTTTATCGAATCGGTCGTAGGGTTTAAATCCGTACATCCCCGCCAGCCGCAGAAACTGGGGATTGTTCTGATATGTCCCGTTATATAAGGACTGCGCCAGGATGTTATCTCCTGCGTATTGAACCACCTTCTGCTCATAGGGCATAGCCTGATAGCTTCTGTTATGGTCGCTGGTCAGCAGAATCAGGTTTCCAAACTTTCTGCGATTGTTGTTGAAATCCTCTTCGTCATTGAACATATCCTTGTAGCTGGCATAATCATTTGGCAAAATATGTTCAATGTCGTAAGAAGTCTTGGGATTACGGTCCACATAGGTCGCGAACTGAGAGGCCCGCCCCATCTGCACGTTCACATAGTCCGTCAACCGAGCCAGCATATGGAGCATATAGCGCCCTGTAAACTGGTTGAGTTCAAAGTCCTTGATAGCATCCAGCTTTTCGTTCATTCTCTGCAACGTAGAGAACAGTTTAATGCCAATCGTCTTCGCGTCCTGGTTTCGGATCTGACACAGAACCCGAAACAAAAGACTTTTATTCGAGTTCCAGTTGACCTTCTTATAATTAAAAATACGAGTCGAGGCAAAGATATCAATAAACGTCGAGACAAGTTTTATTTTTTGGTCAACCACTTCGGGAGAGTCATCAACCCGCACGGAAGCCAAAATAAAATAATTCTGATAGGTAATATCTCTGTGGGCATTGTAGAAAACCGCTTCATAGCCCGGCGTCAGCTTGTCCGAATATGCCTTTATGCGCAGATACAGGCTGGTCATCAACGACATCTCGATCGTTACCAGCTCTTTATATTGCTTCGGCTGCGTCAGCTGCATTTTCGTGCGGGCATTTAACCGGACCCAGTTGTGGAATTTTTCACCCAGTAACTCAAAGTCACGGTCTTCGGCGCCTTTTTTTGTCTCACGGATCGAGTTGGCATATTTGGCACGAAGCCAGGCAGAAATAAAATCCACATCCTCTGCCTTAATCACACCACTGGTCTGGGAATCAAATGCATTTTTGATGCGAGTGATATTCTGCTGCCAAACTTTATTGACTGCATCGCGATCTGCTTCGTCCACCTGCTGAATAATATATGCCTTCAACATTTCAGCACTGTTCAAGCTGAGGCCGCGGTCGTTCATGGTCAAAAAGATGGTGTGTGCCTCGTCTTCCGAGGGGGTGTCGATCTCCAGCAAAAGTACTTTCCCCTTCAGCCAGTAGATAAAATAAGGCAAGGCTTCCCCTTTCAGATCATCAGGGAAAAGTTCTTCAATGTCGCTATACCGCGCCAACAGATTCTTGTTGCTCTCGTTTTCGGAAGTATATGCCCGATTCTGATCCCACAGTGCCTGCATACAGTCATTTCGCTCCGGCACATCCAGGTTGAACGACATAGTCCCGTAGTTGTCTTTGTAAATCAGATCGTCGATTTTGACCGGCAGGTAAGGGACTCCTTCGATTTGATTCTGCAAATTTCGCAGATAGATCAGCAGCAGTGACAGAGAGGTCAGACGCTGTTGCCCGTCAATGATCTTGCGGGTATTCTCACTGGTGCAGATAATACTGCCCATATAGTAATACCCATACCCCTGCACTTCAGAGGGCGCGCCATGGTTCGCCGGATCATAATACTGACGGAAGGTATCATAAAAGTCCATCAGCATTTGCTCGATCTGCTTGCGGCCCCAGCGATATTCCCGTTGATAATAATCCACTTCAAACTTTCCTCTGGTAAGGATCGTTTCAAGGGTGTCTGTTTTATCTATCTTCTGCATTGAACCAATCACACTGCCTTCAAAATAATCGGCAAAGTTTTTTCTTAACCGTTGTTTTCCTCAAAATTTTCTACCTGCTCCATTACCTTGCGGAAAACTTCCGGGCTGTACTGTGGCGGATAACCATTTTTGATCAGGCAAACCTTGATATCAAACTTCAGCTGATCGCGGACGATCTGGTTGTTTAGCCAATCGGCAAACGAGGATTTGACATCAATGATTTCTTTGATCTTCTGTGCCAGTGCCCTGCATTTATCGTTTACCGAAATACCGTCCACCTTACGGTCTGTACCGTATTCAAAGTTATACTGATCCCGCAGCGCCATCAAAATATCATAGAAGGCCTTTTCCTCAAAGGTCAATCCGACTTTTCGGAAGCTTTCGCGGTCAGCATGCATCTCTTTTAGGATTTTCAGAGCCTGTTCAGTTGCATTTCGAATGATTTCTTCCGACGTTTCTTCCTGAGCAGCACCTGCTTCCTCCATGGTAAGATGCTTACGACGATTATGGTACTCTTGGATTGTCTTTTCCAACATTTCCTGGAACTTTTTCGCAGCCATTTGGTTCGTTCTGCCATACTCGGTAATCTGCTTTTTCAGCGTCTTTACCAGCAGTTCCAGCTTGGATGCAGGCATCTTTACATCCGACAACTTTTCGACATATTCTGGACTGAAAATGTCTTCCTGTTCGCCTTCTTCCAAGACGTTTTCGACCTTATTGTACCGCAGCGCTTCTTCCACCATTTTTTCTACGTGGCGGTTCATAGAATGTGTATCGAGCTCACTGGCACTGCTCATTTTACGCACAAATCCTGCAATAGCCATGAAGCACTGTGCCAAAGAAGATTCTTCTTCTCCAAGCTCGCCAGAAGGCTGACAGATATCATAAGCCGCACGCATTCTTCTGACCGTTTTGAGGAAATATGTTTTGAAAGAAACCTTTTGTACGCTTTTACCTCCATTTCCTTCGGTATGCAACATCTCAGTGGATGCAAAAACATACTCCGCCGCTTTTGCAAGAAGAGTGTACCGCTCTGCCGGGTCCCGTCCCGGGTCCAGGAAAGGCGTCAGATCATAACCAGTAAATAGGTCTTTCAGGATTTCCAGTTGTTCCCGGAAAACATCGGTAGCCTGATCCACATCATCCTCCGTAGGTGCCACCGAATTGTTTCCGCCATACACTTTCAATGCCTCGAGCATATTATCGCGGATACCAATGTAGTCCACAATCATGCCGTATTCTTTGCCGGGATATTTTCGGTTCACGCGGCTGATGGTCTGAATCAGAAGATGTTTCTGGAGCGGCTTATCATTATACATGTAGGTAAGCGAAGGCACATCAAAGCCAGTAATCCACATATCTACCACAATGGCAATTCGGAAATTGGAGAAATCCTGCTTGAATGCAGCGTCCAGTTCCTCGGATCGCTTCCCGTTCTTCACGCCGCCCAGGTACTGATACATTTCGGCTTTATCATTTTTGCCAACGCTGGCCACCATAGCCATGAAGGGCATGGGCTTCAACCGGCGCATTTCGTCTTCCGGTACGTTTATATCGCCCGGCGTTTTCTTCTCCTCAAACCATTCAGGATATTTTTCCTGGAACTTTTTCAGCAAATCATACGCAATAGGCCGGCTGGAGCATACCACCATAGCTTTCTGCACTCGCTGCGGGTCGTTGGCACAAGCTGCAACATAATGGTCGTGGATATCAACGGCCAATCGATCCAGACGGGAAGGCTCCTTCAGGATGACTTCCATAGAACTCATGGCCTTTTTGCTGGCTTTAATATCCTCCTCCGTAGCGCCTTCGTCGGCACACTTTTTGTAGTACTCCTCGATCTGCTTAACCTTTTCCTGGTCCAACAAAACCTTGGTAATCCGAGGATGATACTTGATGGACACCGTCAGGCCGTCCGCAACCGCCTGGTCCATGGTGTAACGGTCAATTTCGCTGCCGAAGGTCTGGTAGGTTTCCGAGATAGGGGTTCCGGTAAAGCCCACGAAGGTCGCCTGCGGGAAAGACTCCTTCAAGACTTTTGCATACGGCTTGGAAACCATGGCCTTCATGTTGTTGTCCACATCTTGGCTAAAACGAATCTTTCTGGCGTGCTCCAGCTGCGTCCGATGTGCTTCGTCGGAGAAGCAGATAATGTTGGCACGGTCATTGATCAGACCGATCTTGTCATCTTCCCGGTCGCAGAATTTTTGGATGGTGCAGATATAAAAACCGCCGCTCTGGCGGGCGCCCAATTCCTGCCGCAACGCTTCGCGGCTTGGGACAATGCGTACCTCGCCCAGATTCAAAAATTCCTTGCTTTTGGTGAACAGTTTGGCCCCCTGCTTCTGGAGTTCCTCCCGGTCCACGATCATCACAATGGTGGGAGAGCCAATCTGCGGCACATCCGTGCAGCGCAAAGCCAACTGTCGGGCGAGAAAAGCCATGGTATAGGTTTTACCGCAGCCGGTAGCTCCGAAGTACGTTCCGCCCTTGCCGGTTTTCTCTACCACAGATTGGATAATGCTCTGCTTCAAAAGACGCGCAGCAAAAAACTGTGGATACCGGCAGACGATTTCCCGCTCGTTGCTATCATATTCGCTGTCCTGAAAATAGATATAGTCGCGAAAGATTTCCAGGAATCTACGGGGACTGTACACGCCTTTGATTATGGTCTGCATCTCGTCGAAAGGAAGAGTGGAGACCTTGTCCTCGTCATTTACCCGGCGCCAGGCATAAAAATGCTCATAAGGTGTACGCACCGTGCCCAATCTGGTCTTAACCCCATCGGAGATGCAAGCCAGAGGGCAGTATTGCAGCAAATGCGGAATGTCCCGCCAGTAGCGGATATAAATCTGTTCCCACGCGTCATAGATGGTGGCGGCCTGATCCGCCGGGTTTTTCAGCTCTATAATGCATAGCGGCATGCCGTTGACATAAAGCAGAATATCCGGCCGGCGGTTTTCTGTCTGACCATTGTTGGTATATTCCACCGTAAACTGGTTGACCGCCCGGAAAATATTATTTTCCGGGTTTTCAAAATCGATCAGCGCCACCATTTTGGCCTGTTTATTCCGGGGTATAAACTGAATGCCGTTCACCATCCAGCCATACACCTTGTGCAGTGCGGCAAATTTGCTTTCTCCACCGACCAGACGGACGGTATCCGCAATCTGCCGGATTTCTTCGGCCAGCAGATCTGGATTGGTTTTACTCAAGAACTGTTCCAGATCATCCATGTACAGAACTTCTCTGCGCGAAGCACGGGGGATACTGCTGCCGGCAAGATATTGCCAACCTTCCGCCTCCAAAAAACTGAGAAAGGCATTTTCAAAGTCAGCCTCGCAATAGCGGCCGTTATATTCTTTCAGTTTCGCCATTGTTCTGCCCTCGTTTTAGAATAGTTTGTTGAAATCCACTTCATATCCCATGGCTTTCAGATCCTTCAGCAGACTAACTTCCCAATTAGTAGTGTTGGTATAAACCACACCGGATAGATCAGAAGGGATTTCGATTCCTGAATCCGCCAGAATCACAACACGATCCCGGCCAAGTTTTCCCATGAAATAGCCAGTTTCCAGCACCACATTTTGTCTTGCGCGGGGGCTTTCCTCCGAAGCATCTTTGGCCTTACCCATATCGTCAGCGGTGAACAGACAAATAGCACCGCCAACATCACTGTTGGCTTCAAATTTTTCGATAATGGTACGGCCCCGGTTTGCCTGCTCCGACAGAATAACAGCCTCAATCCCTTGTTTTTCGATAACGCGTGCAACTGCTTGTTTTAACGCACTGTCATGACCATGGACGATAAAAATTTTGGTCATGTTGCTCGGTTGTGCAGGTTGGGGCTGTGCTGTGGATTTTTCCTCTTCAGCTATTTCGCGTAAGTAGTTTTCAAAGATCGCCTTGCTTGTTAGGAGCCCGTCGCAGCACGTTTGTATATTATTGATGCGGTCTTCTTCATCACCACACCAAACTAGAGGAGTAAAAAGCGTATTACGAAATTTTGTGGTTTCCAAGGAGTCCTTGCCGTATTTCTTTGTCAAAAAACGTTCCGTTTTTGTTTGCCAAGCTTTAAAAGCGGGAGTAGAAGAAGTTGCATTAGCTGCAATCAACGTATCAATTTCGTCAATAATATCTTTCATTTTCTTATAATCTGTCATATTGCTTTTCCTTCCTCCAATGAGCCACGAATCAGAATCGGGCAGATGTTTTTGATTTGGGCTTTCAGTTTTTCAACGATGCTTCTCCGTGTGATATACGCTTTATAAATTTCTACGATTGCATTTTGGATTTTTTTATCTGGTACAGGAATTTCAGTTTCATAAAAGCGGTCAAGATCAAGGTTTGAACGGATGCTGGCATCGCTCATGAACCACCCCAATCTATCACTTTCCGCACGGGAAAACCAAATCATAATATATTCTGGAAGAACTGCTTGGTCCTTGACCTGCAAAACCGCGTAGGCAGGAGAAATAACGATAGGGTCATCGCCCTGATATAAAGCAATTCTGATACAGCCGTCGCGCCCTGTCTGCATTCCTGAATAGGCAAACTGGCCTTTACGAACAACCTTATATTTTTTTAAATCCACGCCATTTATATTTGCCACAGAAGGCATAAACTGTTTGGTTATATTGATTCCCTGTACATTCGTAATACTTCCTGTGCTGTTTCTCTCATCTACCTCAGCTAAAAGCTCTCTGACCGGTTTCTTCATTGCTGAATGTTTAATTTCATCAACAAGAGCATCAGTGGTAAATTTCAGATTTTCCAAATTGGACTCATAGCTTTGCTGGTTAGCAACCATCGCTTGATAGATGCGCACATAGTGTTGTTGGACTGTAATATCTGGAAGTTCAATATCAATATCACACATTGTATCCCAGTCAAAAGTTTCTCTTGCAGATCCCCAGGAATTAAACCGTGCATACCGGTCAAATTCCGGGCGATTGAAATACATAAACAGATAATCCGGACATAACAAGTGCGTATCCTTTACTTCAAAAACCACATACGAAGATGATACAATGTACGTTTCCGAAGACTTATTGTGCGCAATTGTAATTTTCTCTCCGTTTCGAGAAGTGACTGTTACATAAGCGAAGCAATCTGGCTTAACCAAAATATAAGGGGACAAAGAAACGTTTTCCATATTTGCTTTTGTTTCGATAAAACATTTTTGTATAGAAATCCCCTTTACATCTTTAAGAGAATATTCCCCCTTAGAATTTCTTTCATCACAATACTGTATAAGTTCACCCAATTTATATTTAGTCAATGCCATACCCAATCCCCCTGAAAGCTTCCAGCAACATTGCCTGAGATTCTTTTTCCTGCTGCATCACAGCTTTCATTTCTGCCTGGATCCGCTTCATCTCTGCAGGGAAATCGATTTCCAGATCGTGGTCGATGAACTGGATATATTTGCTGGGCACCAGGCTCCAGTTCTGCTTTTCAATTTCTTCTATGCCGACACTGCGGTACAGTTCCGGCACCTCATAATGGGTTCCATCTGTACCCTCATTCTGCCAGGTGTGATAAATTTCGGTCGCCTTTCCAATCTGCTCAGAAGTCAGCAGTACCTTCTTTTTACTCTCTCCCTTGACCGGGTTCTCCGTCCAGGTACGCAGATCTATAAACAGAATTTCGTTGGCTCGGTTGCGCAGCATCCTGCCATGATAGGCTCCGCCCTTCTTGTTCTTGTTCAAAATCCACAGGGTCACGCTGATGTCGGTGGTGATGAACAATTCCCGGGGCAGAATAATAATGGCTTCCACCATATCTTTCTCGATCAGCTTTTTACGAATTTCCACCGTGTCACTATCGCCCAGCGCACCGTTTGCCAGAAGGAATCCGGCCACACCATACAGGGCTTGCAAATGGGAAAGGATGTGCAGAATCCAGGCATAGTTGGCGTTGCTTTCCGGCGGTGTCCCATACTCCGCCCAGCGCGGGTCATCGCTCAGGTTGGCATTGTACCAACCCTTCAGGTTAAAGGGCGGATTGGCCATAATGTAATCAAAATACAGGCCCTTGTTCTGGTCATTGGTAAAGGTCGAGTCGGCAATCTCTCCCAGATGGTGACTGATGCCGCGCAGAACCAGATTCATCTTTGCCAGACGAAGCGTAGCCGGCTCCTTTTCCTGTCCATACACATTGATGCGGCTGATGTCACCCTGTTTGGCTTTAACGATCTCTGCACTTTGGATGAACATACCGCCGGAACCGCAGCAAGGATCGTACAACGTACCATCGAAAGGCTCGATCATCGCCGCGATCAGCTGAACCACGTCATGGGGGGTATAGTATTCGCCCTCTTCCTTGGTTGCGTTGACCGCAAATTCCTTGAGAAAGTATTCGTATACCCGTCCAATCAGGTCTTTTTCTTCACCGAACTGCTTGTGGCTGATCTTATTGATCTCGTCCACCAGCATTTTGATGTCCTTGGCCTCCAGATTTCTCGTGGTAAAAGTACCTTCTACAAAACAGCCTTTCAGCTGCTTATCACTGTCCCCCAAAGCTTTCAGGGCCGTATCCAAGGCCACATTCAACTGCGGAGCAGGCGTATTGATGATGGTGGACCAGCGGGCTTCCACAGGCAGGTTGTAGGTGCCATCCGTAAAGGTCGGATCATTAAAAAACGCATTCCAGATTTCTTCGTCATCCGGATTCAATCCCTGATCTATCAGCGTCTGGCGAAGATTCTCGATGCCGTCTTCAAATTTTTCGCCCATAAAGCGCAAAAACACCAGTGTCAGCATCATATCGCGCTTTTCAAAAAACGAGCCGGAATTGCGCGCCTGACGCAGAATATCCCGGCATTTAAATAAAATTGACTCGAGGTTCAATTTTTCTTCGGCTTTTTTCCTTGCCATGGGAGTACCATCCTTTAATCAAATTATGCAAACGACAATCTGTGCTGGGCATTACTCTTCGCCTATATCCCAGCTCGCCTTTTCTGAATGCCAAGTACCAGTCATTGGTTCTTGTGCCATCATCTTTTGCCACACCTGCAAAAGGAATGTTCCAATTTCTTGAATAACAACGGTAAAGTCAAGTTCAGGATTCCCCAGACTTTTCAGAAAATAATGCCACCTCGTGCGCATTTCCGGATTGTCTGCCAACGCAAATATATGGTCAAAACTATCTTTTTCGAACGTCGTTCCGCGATTATGCAATGTCTGCTGTATAGCCAATTGCAGCTTAGCTCCGTCGAAGTCAAAGGTTCTGGACAGATAATAGATATCGTAGAAGTCTTTCATTCGCCCGGTAAGTTCAAAACGCTGCAGAATAGCATCAAATTTTTCCGCCACGGTGCTTTCCAGCGAATAGGTCAGAACGGCGGGTTGTGTGTACCCCTCCAACTGTGTCTGAATAGTCCTTCGCTCTGCGCCCGGAATGATTATATCCCCAACGCCAATGTCCACGTTAAAAGGAACCCGAACATTTTTGATGAAGCCGGTGATCTGCGTACTGACACCATGATACTTGCGCTGGAGGGCAATAGGCTGTGTTTTTTCAGCACGGAAGGTCACAAAATCATTTCCCGTTTCCACCGCCAGAATCTCGGCAAGAATAGTATCCATCCGAGCAAGGTCATTGTTCAGCCCCCGCATCAAAAAATCCACATCCACCGTAGCCCGGCTTTCAAAGTTGGTGAGCGTGTAGATAAACAGCCCACCTTTCAGGACAAAGTTATCCGCATAAGGAGAAGCAGCAAGCCGCCGTAAAAACTCCTCCTGAAAGAAAAGCTGCAAACATTGCTGATAACTGATGCCTGTGGCTTTGGCCTTGTTTTTCAGTTTTGCCAGCACAGAAGCCGCTTTATCCGCCATCACAGCCACACTCCTATCAATTCTTTTACAATCCTTTTGACCCTCAGCACTTCTGCATACTCCAGCAGATGCGAAATGTTTTTTTCAGGGTCAGCAATATACCGTTGCACCGCCTTATTGAAAATTTCCTTGTCCATTTTGTTGCGATACCGCAGGCAGTCACAAATCACGCGATCTTTGTCATAAATGCGAATCTTGTGTCCATCCATGCTCCCAGATGTAAGCCCTACCTCCAGACAAGCAGGTTCAATATAGTGCGGTTTTACAAACGGATAGTCAATTTTGAACCGCGATTTCCCGGAATCCTTGCTGACAGCCAGATGCCATTCAGCGGGTGTGCGGTCGCTGTACTCATAGTAACGCAGAGCAGTTTCCATGCAAAAGACGGCATCCGGGAACAGTCGGATCACCGTTCCAACTTCGCTGAAGTCTTCCGGATTGATCCACTGGTAATAGCCATAGCGAACTTTTTCCACCACTTCTTGGTCAATCAGGCGCTGCAAAGTTCGGTACTGGATCTTTTCCTTTTGCAGATCCTTTGTACGCATCATTCCGCCATAGCGGTCAAATATTTTTTTGTATTCATCAGCCCTTTTCATGCCAAAGCTCCTACACAAATTCAGCCGTCAACGCGCAGACTAGCGGACAAACTAATGCAGTTTTATTATAACGAAAGGCAGGTGCACCGTCAACACAACTTTTGCCCGTATATATTAAATAAGCGGACAAAGTAGTGTGTTTTTGCACACTGCCCTATTTTTACGACTTCGTATGTAGAAAGCAAAATTTCTTTGTATCTAAGAAAAATGACCACTCTTTTAGAATCTTAAAAAACTTTTCAAAAAAATAACGGCCCCCCTTTCGGATGGCCGGGATTTTTTCGGCATGCCTACCGTGCGGTTTACTTGAATGACTTCAACAACGCAAAGACAATTCTAAGATATTTAACTATCGAAAGAATCCGCTATGTGACAGCTTCAAGCTTGGGACTTACCGCCAAGTTTCCGTTCTGCATCATCCAGCACAAAGGCTACAATATCAAAACGGCGGCGGTAAGCACAATATAACCGATATGTATTATGTTATCCATGCACTTTACCTCCATACCCAATACTCAAAGTCGGAGTTCGGCTTTGGCGGAATTATTATACCAGATAATTGTAAAAAAAGATAGGCACAAAGCAGGATATCCAAAAACTTCTGCATAAACAACTTTCTAACCGTTAGCCCAGCAACATTTAATTGCATTACGAAAGTACTTCTGCTATTCCCTACTTGTCCACACTCTCCGGCCAACAAATCTTCCACTCAAAGTAGTCCTTTTCGGAAATCTCCCCCTGGCGAAGCTTCCGCTGCACTTCCGCCCAATCTTTAAGGAAATCGTTCAGGATCGTCGAATTGAACCACATGGCCACGGGGCTGTCCGGCGGCCAGTCATCATTGTCATCATAACGCAACGAAAAATCCGGATTGGCGTTGTACAGGGTCTCGGACCGTTGTGTACGGACCAGGTTGATAATACCGGGCACTTCCTCATCCAGCCAGAACAGTTGCTCCATCATATCGGTGGCTGCACCGTTTCCGCCTTCCGACAAGGCCATCGCAGACACATTCATCGCTTCGGCCATTTTCTCCAGCAGTGGCTTTTTGGGAATCCGGTACCCCATCTCATACTGGGCGATACGGTTGGCGCCGCCTGCGCCCAGCCCGATTTTCTCTCCCAGTTCCTTCTGCGTCATCTGTCGATGGCGGCGTATCCGCTTGATTTTCTCGCCGGTCGTCACGGTTTTGCTCCTCTCCAAGCCGTTATCGCGTCCACGGATTTCCCGTGGGCGCGTCTTTTTGTATTTATTGTACCCTACCTGTTCCCGTTTTACAAGGAAATTGTAACAAATTTGCGAAATATATTGACGTTCGCATTTTTGCGAACTACAATATTCTTATCAAATTTGCGAAAGTTCAGTTGAACACCCGCAAATGATTACAGAAAGGAGATTTACCTATGATTATCCAATCCGTATATTTTCATCCCACGAGGGTCGCATGTCTGCGAAACGCCTCATCCCGGAAAAAGAGCTGAAAGCCTGCTATGGCCTGCTGTTTGCCGACTATCCCGACGTGGTGACGGTCCGGCAGCTGCAAACTATGTTGGGCATCAGCCGTCATGCGGCGTATGATCTGCTGGGAGAGGGGGAAATCGGGGCCCTCAAACTGGGCAACGCCTACAAGATTCCCAAAATCAACGTCATCCGTTATCTGCTAACCAATGCACAAGGGGCGGGTTTTGCCGGGCAAGACCTGCAAAGTGAATCATAGCATGATTCACTGGAAATCCGCCGCAGGAAAAGTGAATCATGCTATGATTCACTTTCTGCTGTATTGCGGCCAAAGGTATCTTAACAAGATTCACACAAGCGATTTTCCCGACAGAGTGAATCTTATTAAGATTCACTCTGTACCTCCGCCCAAATCTGCGCCGTGCCGCGCGCCGCCGGGCGGCGGACACGTTACCCGCATTGTCGCAAAGGTCGCGCCACAGGGCCCTGTTTGGCGGCCTGTGGCCCAGCAAGAAGGAGGCGTATGCCATGCAGAGAAACGAACCTATTGATGCTGAAACTCTACTTTCCACCCCGCTGCCGCCGGTACGGTGGCTGATTCCCGGCCTGCTGCCCGCCGGGCTTTCCTTGTTGGCCGGTGCCAGCAAGGCAGGCAAAAGTTGGCTGTGCCTGTGGCTTTGCCTGCAGCTGGCCCGGGGCGGCGAGATCTGGGGCCGCACCGCCCAGCCGCAGACTGTACTGTACCTCTGTCTGGAGGACACCTACGCCCGCATCCAGGGGCGTTTGTTCCGCCTGACCGAGGACTCCGTTCCCAGCCGGTTGTACTTCCAGACCGGAAGCTGCGCCATCGGGGACGGTCTGGAACTCCAGATCGAGAAATTCCTGTCCCAGCACCCCGAAACCAGCCTGGTGGTCATCGACACCTTGCAGAAGGTCCGCGCCGCCGACCCGAACAACGGCGCTTACGCCAGCGATTACCAGGATATGAGCGCGCTGAAATCCCTGGCGGACCGCCGTGGCATCGGGTTGCTGCTGGTGCATCATCTGCGCAAACAGGGCGCATCCGACCCGTTCCAGCAGATTTCCGGGTCCAACGGCCTGATGGGTGCCGCCGACACCATCTGGCTGCTGCAGCGCCAGCGGATGAGCGACACGGCCCGGCTGCTGGTGACGGGCCGTGACATGGACAGCTGCACCCTCCACCTGCAGACCCGGGACTGCATCTGGCAGCTGTTGGAGGAGGAATCCGCCGAGGAGCAGGTCCGGAAGGCCGTTCCGGACTATCTGTGGCGGGCGGCGGACTTTATCCAGCACATCGGCAGCTGGACAGGCACCGCCACCGACCTGCTGACCTCCGCGGGCATCACTGAGGTGCAGCCCAACCAGTTCACCCGCAAACTGGTGGAGCACTTCTACACGGTGTTTGCCCCGCAGGGCATCCGCTACCAGTCTCGGCGCACCTCCAACACCCGGCTGCTGTGCTTCACCTGTGACGAGGATGACGGTCATGACGGTAGTGACGATGATACCGGCAGATCCCCTTTACCGTCTGGTACGGTACAGGCTGGTGAAGAGGGTGCGGCCCCCGTACCGTCATCATCGTCATCACCGTCACCGGGGCCGCATCACGGTAGCGAGCATGGGCTTTGTGTTGCCGACGGGCACCCCTTAGCCGCGGCGGACACCGCCGCTCCTACGGGGACGACCCCGAGCCCCGATTTCTCACGGAAGACTGCCTCGTGAGGAACCGCACCGTGGGCATCAACGTGCGGGTGACACCGGCTGAAAAACACCGGATGGAATCCGCTGCCCGGCGCTGCGGTCTGACGCTGTCGGAATATCTCCGGCAGCGGGCACTGGGGTACACGCCGCAGTTTCATCCGCCCGCGTCTTTGTTTTCCGCCTTGGGAGAACTGGACGCGCTGGCGGACCATCTGCCGCCCGGGGACGCGCTCCCCTGCCGGACGGCAACAGACCAGATCCGGGATGCCCTGCTGCCGAAGGAGTAATTCCTGGCCGTCACCAAGATCTGGCCGGTGCGAGACAACCTGCGCCGGGTGGTGGACTACGCTGCCAACCCGGAGAAAACCGAATACGGCGGCCTGGCCCAGGCGTTGCACTATGCCGGGAACGATGCCAAGACCACCTTGCCGGAAAGCGCAAAACTGGTGAGCGGCATCCACTGCCGCCCCGAAACCGCCTGGGCGGATATGCGGGCGGTGCAGCGGAAGTTCGGCAAGACCGAGGGCGTGGTGGCGATGCACGCCTACCAGAGTTTCCAGCCCGGTGAGGTAACCCCCGAACAGTGCCACGCCATCGGGGTAGAACTGGCCCGGCAGGTGTGGGGCGGGCGGTTTCAGGTGCTGGTGGCCACCCACATGAACACCCACTGCCTGCACAACCACTTTGTCATCAACGCGGTGTCTTATGTGGATGGCAAAAAGTACGAACAGCGCCGCAGCCAATACCGGGAACTGCGCCGCGCCTCCGATGCCCTCTGCCGGGCACAGGGGTTGTCGGTGGTACAGCCTCAAGGCAAAAGCGCACCGCGTTCCCTCTACGAAGCGGAACGCCGGGGTGAGCCCACCCGGTACAACCGGATGCGGGAGGCACTGCGAACCGCCCTCCAGCAAACCAGCACCGAGGAGGACTTTGCCCTGGCCCTGTGTCGGATGGGCTACCTGTGGCGGCGGGAGGAGGGCCGCAAGTACGCCACCCTGCGCTCAGTGGACGGCGGCCGCCCGGTGCGGGTGTATCGCCTGGGCCCGGAGTTCGATTGGCCAGCGCTGGCCCGGGTGCTGGACGCCCACTACTACCAGTTCGGCCCCCACTATTACAGCCTGTTCGGCGGGTATGACCACCCCAGGCGTCCGGTTTGCCGTTCCTGGGCCAAGGCGCGGTACAAGGGCCTGCTGGACGAACTCTTCGGCAAGCCCCACCTGGGCCGGAAGTATCTCTATTTCCGGTACAAGGTGCAGGCCAAGCCGAATCCCCGGGCGTCCATCAACTGGCCGGAGATCGAAGCGATCTGGCGCAACGTGGAGCGCACGCTGGAGGAGATGCACCTCTGCTTTGACCGGGATTTCCACACCACCGACGAGGTGGAGGCCCACCGCCGGGAACTGGCGGCGCAGATCGACACCCTCTGCAAGGAGCGCGCCGACTGTACCCGGCTGCTGCGGCACAAGGTCCCGCCGCCCGGTACCGCTGAGCATCGGGACGGACTGACCCGCCAGATCAAGGCTCTGCGGCACGAGGATGAAGTCTGTGACAGGATTCTCCGAAGGGTACGAGCCACCACCGCCTGCCGCCAGGCATTGGCGGAACAGGCCCATCAGCTGGCCGAGGAAAAAGCCCGCCACCGCAAGCGCCGCCGCAGTCTGGAGCGCTGAACCACAACCATACCAAAAGCCCGCGCCGGGAAGTTCCCGACGCGGGCGCTTTGGTAGATTCGTACCCAAAACAAGGCCGTATCCTTGTGTAGATTTGTGACTAGCTTTTGCCGGGGATTCCGGGTATTGTTGTGTTGGACCCGGAAACCCGTACAAACGACTATGAAAGGAGAAATGCCTATGGTAGCAGGCCGACTGCAAGAGAAAAACGGATATTACTACATGGTGCTCAGCTACACCGGTGCCGACGGCAAGCGCAAACAGCCCTGGCACGCCACCGGCTTGCCTGTGAAAGGCAACAAAAAGCGGGCGGAGGAGATGCTGCGGGAATTGCGCCGCAGCTTCACGCCGCCCAAACCCAACTGCAAAGAGGAACTGAGCCCCGATATGCTGTTCAGTGACTATATGCTCTACTGGCTGAAGATCATCCGCCCCGCCGTGCAGGAAACCACCTGGTCCTCCTACAACTTCAATGTGAAGAACCACATCGTCCCCTACTTCGAACCCACCGGCATCACGCTGGGCGGGCTGCAGGCGCGGCATATCCAGAGTTTCTATCTCCACGAGCTGGAAACGCTGAAAGCCACCAGCGTACTGCGGCAGCACGCCAACCTACACAAGGCGCTGAAATACGCCGTGAAGCTGGACCTGATTCCCGGCAACCCGGTGGACAAGGTGGAGCGGCCCAAGCCCGAGAAGTACCTGGCCGCCTACTACACCGCCGAGGAGATGGAGCAGCTCTTCGAAGCCGCCCGTGGCCATCGTCTGGAACTGATCATCCAGTTTGCAGCCTTCTACGGGCTGCGCCGGGGCGAGGTGCTGGGCCTGCGGTGGGATGCCGTGGACTTCGAAGCCGGCACCCTGACCATCCGCCACATCGTGACCAGTACCAACCTGGAGGGCAAACACGTCCTGGTGGAAGCCGACCGGGCCAAGACCAAGTCCAGCCTGCGCACCCTGCCACTGGTGGCCAGCTTCGCCCAGCGGCTGCGGGCTCTGAAGGAGCAGCAGGTCTACAACGAGAAACTCTGCGGCAACTGCTACAACCAGAAGTACAAGGGCTACCTGTTCGTGGACGAGATGGGTAATCTCATCCTGCCCAACGCGGTGACCGACGGCTTTGCCAAGCTGCTGGCCGACCACGGCCTGCGGAAGATTCGGTTCCACGATCTGCGCCACTCCTGTGCCAGCCTGCTGCTGAAGCAGGGCGTGCCCTTGAAGCAGATCCAGGAATGGCTGGGCCACAGCGATATCTCCACCACAGCCAACATCTACGCTCACCTGGATTCACAATCCAAGCAGCTCAGCGCCGCCACGATGGAGCAAGCCCTGCCGCTGCCGGAGAGTGGAATGGCCAATCGGTGACAGACATAAACAAAGCGGGGGCCGGAAAATCCAGCTCCCGCTTTGTGATCAGTCCATTTCCGCTTTGATTCCCTGTTCCAGAACCTGCCGCAGCAGCATATCCATACCTTGCGACGCCTGTATGGTGGCAATCATCAGTAAGTCTGTATCCAACTGGGAAAAGTCCAGATGATAACCTGCATGGCGACATAGCTGAGAGAGAAAAACTCGTTGCGTTCGGCCATTGCCTTCCCGAAAAGGATGCAGTTCATTGGTACGTTGGTAAAAATCTGTGAGCTGTAAAACAAATTCCGGTTTTTCCAACCCCACCAGAAACTTCTCCGCTTTCAAACGCGAAAAAATCGCCTGGGAAACACGGTTTATTTCCCCGGCCGGACAGAACATTGTGCCTTTTTTCGATAAATCAATGGTACGGACCTCCCCAGCCCATTCATACAGGTCTTCAAACAGCCAGCGGTGGATGGCTTTATAATGCGCAAAATCAAAGGTCTCACATAGGGGCTTTGCTTCCCACATGGCTGCCTTGGCGGGAACTACCGCAGCTTCTACCTCTGCCAGCGCTTCCGCATCCCGCAGTCCGAATTTGTTGATTAGAACGGTTGTGCCTTCATAGCAGCCGCTGGTAGCCGCATCCACGGTATATGGCATAGTTTACCCCTTTTGCCGCTTGCTGAGAATTTCCTTCACAAGACTGTCGACGTTCACTTCACCGTTCAGCAACCTTTGACAGTTGCGCGTCACTTCCGGTGTGACCGGGAAACCTTCCATCGCAGAAGATGCCAACGCACTTTTCAGGGCTTGCTCTTTGGTAACAGGTGCCATTTCTGCCTCCTCAAAAAACAGGAGGCAAGGACGTTTCCGTCCTTGCCTCCCCATTTGGCGGAGATGGTGGGAGTCGAACCCACGCGCCTCTCTCGAGACCTAAAGCATTTCGAGTGCTCCCTCTTACGACCTCTTGAGTACATCTCCATATTAAGTTTTTCCAGCACCGCCTTGCAAACCTTTCGGAAAAATGCAAGATTTCGATGCAAGATAAGCGGATAAAACCGGAAACCATACCCCGGGAAAATCCCGCCGTCACGCCATTCGCGGTGGACGAATCGGCCAGCTGGCTGCAAACTTTCGAGTGCGGACCCTTCAACCGCTTGGGTACATCTCCAAATTTATGTTATATC
>OLSE01001056.1_pt1 | contig 25926 bp, 26 predicted proteins | sample 1673191 | NCBI WGS metagenome assembly OLSE01 (sample SAMEA3136764, study PRJEB25190) | human gut metagenome | biome: human gut; feature: human-associated habitat; material: faeces | place: Austria | collected 2013
GCTCTAAAAAGCGCAGACTATAATTCTCTATACCTAAAGCATGGGATTTTAAAACAATCCGTTCTTTCTGATCAATAATTCCTGGAATCGCCACTCCAATCCCAAGTAGCGTGTCCTTCGCTGCTTCGCCTTCAAGAAAAGTTTTGACCTTTTGTGCCACCTCTGTACAATAAGATAATTCAGCCGTAAATTTTAAACGGATGCGATCTTTTTTTATAATCTCATCTCCAAGATTTACTAATACCATTTCTATATGATTCGCTGTAATCAAAATTCCCATTGCATGACAGTATGACTTATTAATCCCTATACTTTTTGCCTTCCTTCCACCGGTTGAAGCATATTCCCCAGTTTCTTCCAACACCCTTTTTTCTAACAAGTCATTCACATTTGCTAACACAGTCGGCATACTCAAGTTTAACTCTTTTGCGATTCCCGCCTTGGATGTAACATGATTGTTTAGCACATAATTAATTATTTTTTTTCTTGTTATATTTTTTTTATCTTTATTTTCCGTTTTCTTACCCTCTTTTATTAAATATATTATAAAAGAATTATATGCTTTTTTATTCTTCTTGTAAAGTAATGTTTTATAATAAATCTCCGACAGAATTTATCTTATAAACAGCCAAAAACTCCTGAAGGAGCTTTCCACGCTTTAGATATACACCAATTCTTTTAACACAATCTCTTCTGCAATATTACGAATACTATTTACCAATCAGCCAGCTTTTATCCTAGTTTGGACAATAAACATACTGTCTCTATATGATAAGTGCTCGGGAAAAGATCCACACACCCAATCCGTTCTACCTGATATCCTCTTCCCTGCAGAAGCTCCAGATCTCTTGCCAGGCTGGTCGGCTTGCAGGCAATATAAACCATTCTTTCCACACCAAAATCAATGATCTTTTCCAGTGCTTTCGGATGCACACCGTCTCTTGGTGGATCCAATACGATCAGATCCGGTACTTCACCCAGATCATCGATTACTTTCAACACATCTCCAGCCCAGAAGGTACAATTATCGAGTCCATTTAAAGCAGCATTTTCTTTTGCAGCCTCTACAGCCTCTTCAACGATCTCCACACCTACTACTTTTTTTGCCACTGGTGCAAGGATCTGTGCAATCGTTCCGGTTCCACTGTAGAGATCAAAGATTACCTTATCTTTCGTCTCACCGATATAAGATCTTGCTGCCTCATAAAGCACTTCCGCACCAAGGGAATTAGTCTGGAAGAAAGAAAATGGTGTGATCTTGAACTTCAGTCCCAGAAGTTCCTCATAGAAATAATCCTGTCCATATAAAATTTTGGTTCCTTCATCTTTTACCACATCCGCAAGGCTGTTGTTGGTTGTATGAAGAATTCCGGCAAGCTTCCCATCATAAGAAAGACCGGTAAGCTTTTCCACCAGTCTGGCTTCATCTAGCTGTGCCTCCGATGTTGTTACCAGATCAATCAGAATTTCTCCGGTGCGAACTGCCTTTCTCACAAGAAGATGACGGAAAAATCCAGTATGGCGCATTCTGTGATAATACGGAAGACCTGTATCTGTCGCAAACTCCAGAACAGCCTTTATAATTCGTCTGAAATCCTCATCCACAATCTTGCATTCTGTAACATTTACAATATCGTGAAAGCTGCCTCTTTTATGCATGCCAAGTGCAAGAGGTCCGTCCTTATATTCGTCTCCAAAAGAAAATTCCATTTTATTGCGATATGCCTCTCTGACCGGGCTTTCTTTAACACCCTCCCAGATATAATCACCATCAACCGCCGCATCCATCATTGCATGGATCTGCGCTTCCTTCATCTCCACCTGCTTTTCATACGGCAGATTCTGATAAGTGCATCCGCCACAGACTCCAAAATGCGGACATGCCGGCTGACATTCTTCCGGTGAATGCTCCAGAATTTCCAGAAGCCGTCCCTCTGCCTGACCTTTTCGTATCTTATTCACCGCGAAACGCACCTTTTGTTCCGGAACGGTATTCTTCACGATCACTTTTTTTTCTTCGTCCTCTACCACGGCAAATCCTTTATTCGGGAAATCTACCCTTTCTATATATCCTTCTAATATCTGTCCTTTTTTCATCTATCTATATACCCTCACATAGAAAAGGCAGGAATCTTTGACAATTCCTGCCTTCGCTGCTTTCTTAATATTACTGTACTTCATCTTCATCACTGAAGAAATCATTGTCGAAATCATCGTCAAAATCTTCTTCAAAGTCTTCCAGATAATCCGGAGTAAAGAAACAATATACTGCATATGCAATTGCTGCAACTGCTGCTACCGCACCGATAATTGCAAGAATCCAGAGAACAGTTGTCTTCTGATCATCATCTTTCTTATGCATCATATCGTTGAGTTTCGTTGTTGCAAGTAATTCTTCGATTCTGTTCATCTCCATACACGCCCTTTCTGCCGTCACTCTCTGTTTCGGCTCACTCATTGTTTATAGCTAGTATACCACAAATCCATGCATAATTTCCACCATATTGCACAGATTTTACGAAAAAGAATGTGTTTCTTAGGCACATAGTGCAATTTTAGTCAATTTTCTGCAGTTTTGCAAACATGGCAAACATCTTCTTCGTGCCCGCCGTATCAAAGTCCACAGTCACTTCATAGTCTCGTCCGCCTTCTGTGATCTGTGTCACCAGACCTTCCCCAAACTTAATATGACGCACTCTGTCCCCCACATCATATCCCGGACCTTTTCCCTTGGTCACAGTAAACTGCTGTGCCGGCTTTGTCGCTGCGAACGCTTTTGTCGCAAATGCCTGCTTTGCCTGACGGTAAGCGGATACCTTTGGTTCCTCCTCTGTCTGCTCTTTTTTGAACAGGGCACCGGTAGAAAGCAGACTCAGCGGAATCTCTTTTAAGAATCTGGACATCTTATTATACTGTGTCTCACCGTGTACCATCCGTCGTCTTGCACAGGTCAGCGTCAGATTCTCCTTTGCACGGGTAATTCCCACATAGCAGAGTCTTCTCTCTTCTTCCAATTCTGCCGGATCATCTGCCGTGATCGTCATATAGCTTGGGAAAATCCCATCTTCCAGGCCGGCGAGATAGACGTGTGGAAATTCCAGACCTTTCGCACTATGTAAAGTCATCATCACCACATAGTCCGTCTCCTCATCAAGACTGTCGATATCTGCAACCAATGCCACTTGCTCTAAAAAACCGGAAAGTGTCGATTTTTCATCTTCTGCTTCACAGGACTCCTCGTATGCAACAATTTTATTCCGGAGCTCTTCAATATTTTCCAGACGGCTTTCTGCTTCTTCATCAGAATCTGCCTGCAGTTCTTCTACATATCCAGTTGCATCGATAATCTCATCCATCAATTCCGCTACACTCATGCGTTCGCCTTCGGCTTTAAAATGCTCAATCAGGGCTGCAAAGGATTCGATTTTACCAAGCGCACGTCCGATTCCCGGAACCGATCCTGCAGCCAGGATTGCTTCATAGAAACTGATCTCCCGTTCCGTTGCATAATCCTGCACCCTTCCGATAGTTGTCAGTCCGATTCCCCTCTTCGGTACATTGATGATCCTCCGTACTGCCAGATCATCTTTTCCATTATCTACTGTTTTTAAATATGCCAGCAGATCCTTTATTTCGCGTCTTGCATAGAAGTTTACTCCACCAACGATCTTATACGGAACATTGGATACCACCATCTTTTCCTCGAATATACGTGACTGCGCATTGGTTCTGTATAAAATAGCGAAATCCTTATATTCTCTTTTTCCACTGTTCACCTTGTCTTTGATATCACTGACAATATAATCCGCCTCATCGTAGGCAGAATCAAACTGACGGAACTGAATCTTCTCACCCTCACCATTCTCGGTCCAGAGCGACTTCTCTTTTCGTCCTGTATTGTGACGGATCACTTCATTTGCTGCGTTCAGGATTGTGGATGTGGAACGGTAATTCTGTTCCAGCTTGATCACTTTCGCATTCGGATATTCTTTTTCAAAATTCAGGATATTCATGATATTCGCACCCCTGAATTTGTAGATCGACTGGTCGTCATCACCAACTACACACAGATTCTGATACTTACCGGCAAGAAGGCTTACCAGCTTAAACTGTACCGTATTCGTATCCTGATACTCATCCACCATGATATAACGGAATCTTTCCTGATAATACTCCAGCACGTCCGGCTGTGTCTGAAGAAGCTGTACCGTCTTTAAAAGCAGATCGTCAAAATCGAGTGCATTGTTAGCTTTCAGCTGCTTTTCATACTCGGTATAAACCTGTGCAATCTTCTTTTTCGCCCAATCCCCTTCCGCACGAAGTGTCATCTCTTCCGGTGTGACAAGCTCATCTTTTGCAGAAGAAATCGCACTAAGAAGCGACCGTTCCTTAAACATTTTCGTATCAATCTGCAAATATTTACACACATCCTTGATCAGTGTCTTCTGATCATCTGCATCATAAATCGTAAAATTTGTATCATACCCAAGCCGGTCAATATATCTGCGCAGGATCCGCACACACATTGAATGGAAGGTGCTCACCCAGATACTCTCCGAACCGAATCCAACAATCTGATCCACTCTCTCACGCATCTCCCCGGCTGCCTTGTTCGTAAATGTGATCGCCAGGATATTCCATGGGTTCACACCTATCTGATCGATCAGCCAGGCAATCCTGTGTGTAAGGACACGTGTCTTACCGGATCCTGCTCCGGCAAGGATCAGAAGCGGGCCCTCTGTATGGAAAACAGCCTCCTGCTGTCTGTCATTTAATGTATCATAAATACTCATATTTTTGTTCCTCTTTCTTCTCCTCTCTCGAGGCTCTATTGCATCATTATATTATAAAAAAAGTGGGGTGTCAAAGAATCTCTCGTCCCTATTTTTCGTCGTAAAAATAGAAAAATCCAGCTCCTTTTTTCTTATCTGTAAAATTTTGCAAAATATCTGGACTTTAAAATTTTAATGTGCTAATATGTCATTGTATGAATGAGTGGGGCAGTTTATGTCACACTCTTATTGATTATTTGTCATGGAGGGATAATATAATGAGTAGAAAAATCAGAACAGAAGCGGTCGATTCTTTATTTGATGCCGTTCTCAGTCTGAAAAGCAGAGAAGAATGCTACACATTCTTTGAAGATGTCTGCACGATCAATGAGCTTTTATCGCTTTCACAGCGTTTTGAAGTAGCTAAGATGCTACGTGATCAGAAAACATACCTGGAGATTGCAGAAAAGACTGGTGCTTCCACAGCAACAATCAGCCGCGTAAACCGCTCTCTTAATTATGGTAATGATGGATACGATATGGTATTTGAGAGACTTCAGGCAGGGGCTGAAGAATCCGAATCTTAATTTTACAGACACCGGCAGGAGTTGGTAGTAACAGCTATTGCCAAACACATAATAGCAAAAAGGAACGAATTTCAAAATCTGAAATCCGTTCCTTTTTTTATTCTTCTTAAAAAAGCTAACGCTTTTATTTTTTCTTATCCGGCTTTGGAAGTTCGTCCACCATTTTTTCAATCAGTTGCTTTTTCACATACACATCAAAACTGAGATTACAGATAAAGGCAAACTTCTGAAGCTGTTCTCTTTCTTCATCATCCACACATACAAAAGAATGCTCAGCAGTCTCATACGCCTTACGAATACTATCCTGCAACTCTCCGATCCTGCTTTTTTCCATCTTACAGACTTCTTCATAGATACTTTCCATGTCAAATTCCGAATCCACAGCAAAATATTTGTCTGTCAGTGGCTTTAACAAAATCTCAATATCTTTGATTGAGAGCAAGTTCTTAAAATAATAGACAAAAATTAAAACCAGAAGGTGCTCTTTGGAATACTTTTTCTTGTTCGGAGACGGAAGCAGATTGTTTTTCGCATAATTATTGATCATCGTTTTCGTCAGGATCTTATCATCCTCATAACGCTTCGTCGAACTGAGCTGTTCTTCCATAAAAGTTGTTACCTGATCCATATATAAATCTATATTCGGAATATCTACCGGATGAATATAATCAATTCCGCCGACACTTTCCAGGATACTGTTTAATAAATCTTCCGTATTTATCGTCATTCTTTTTCACCTCAATATAGATATTATATAGTATTAAAAACTAGATATCAAGTCTTTTCTCTATCTTTCATCCAGGCTTTTTTAACGTAAGTGACGTATTAACAATTCACTTTTTTCTGTTTCCACATATTCCGTTTATACCGAATACATGATTTCAGAAGCTCTGCAGAAGTATTAACAATCAATTCTTCCGGAAAATGACTCTCCTCGATCACCGGGAGCGCATAACTGTAATCCGCAAGATCTACATCCATGTGTGCGTCGCTTCCCATCGTAACCGGAACTTCGTATTTCTTACAGTATTCCAGCATTTTTAAATCATTTTTCCTGGTATCCACGCGGAATCCGCCAGGTCTTAACGAACCGTTATTTACCTCCAGAACGGTTCCTGTCTCTTTTGCTTTTTTGGCCAGCTGTTCATAATCCACCGGATATCTTCCGTCATCCGGATGTCCAATAATGTGAATCAGCGGATTCTCCATTGCCGCAAGGTATGCCGCCGTGATTGCCTCTTCCGTCCGCTCGCCTTTATAACAAGGTCCATGAATACTTGCAATTGCAATATCCATCTGACAAAGTGTGCTCTCCGGAAGGTCAACCTCTCCCTTTTCATTCATAATATTCAGTTCCACACCCATGAACAGTCTCACGCCGTACATTTCACGCGGTACGATATGCAGATTCTGGAAATAGAACTCATGACAGGTTCCCGGCATCTGCGGTGCATGTTCAGTCAATGCAAATGCCTCCAGTCCTTTCTCTTTCGCCATCTGTGCCATCTCACGTATCGTATTGTATGCATGTCCGCTGACAATGGTATGTGCATGTGTATCTAAAACTATTTTCATCGGTATTTCCTCCTGCCTGCTCTTTGTCTGTGTTCTCACAGCTCATCTTTTCTTATATTCTTATGATAAACTGATTCTTTCTTTTTTACAATCCGTTTTTCCCCACTGTTTTCATTTCTAAAATTTCTATAAAATGTGCGGTGTTTTTGTTGTCACATGGTACAATAGACTATAAGAATATTTAACGAAAGAGGTTTTTTTATGAATCTTTTAGCAGCACTTGCAAGTGTACGGATCTTTCCCAGAAAAGCTTCCCATCAGACACTGACTACCCGTTGGGGAAAAGCTCTTGATCCGCAGCACATACTGGAAGAATATCCACGTCCGCAAATGATCCGCGATCAATATATCAACCTGAATGGAGAATGGAATTACACAGTTCTTTCAGAAAAAAATACCATAACCAAAGAAGGAACTCTTCTCGTTCCTTTTTCTCCGGAAGCCCCTCTTTCCGGTGCCGGTTTCCAGTTAAAGCCGCGCGAAAAAATGCTCTGTGAGCGCCTGCTGTCGGTCAAGCGCCTTCCTTCCGACGGATCCCGGTGCATCTTGCATTTTGGTGCAGTCGATCAGTATGCGAAAGTTCTGGTAAATGGAAAAGTAGTTGTCTCACATATCGGCGGATATCTTCCATTTTCTGCTGATATCACAGATGCTCTGCAGGTGGGTTGCAACACTCTGACTGTACACATTGAAGATCGTTCCGACACTTCTTATCACAGTGTTGGAAAACAGAAATTAAAGCGTGGCGGAATGTTCTACACCGCCCAGAGTGGAATCTGGCAGACAGTATGGATGGAATGGGTTCCGGCTGTCTATGTCAAAAAACTGGAACTCACCCCTTTATATGAAAAAGAGACGGTACACGTATCCCTTCTTTTAAATCATCCGATTTCCGGATGCAGCGATGCCGAAGCGGTTGTCTGTCACGTCAGAGACATGGACGGTCGCCTGATTTCCAAAGGGATCTGCACCAATCAGTCTGACTCTCTTTGCTGTTACTCCTGCTACTGTGACGTCAACAATATGCATCCCTGGAATCCTGATGATCCTTATCTTTATACAATTGAGATACAGGCAGGCGAAGATAAAGTCACCGGCTATTTTGCAATGCGTACCTTTACCATCGAACCGGATAAAAAAGGACTTCCCCGCTTCTGCCTGAACCATGAACCACTTTTTCTGAATGGAGTCCTGGATCAGGGATACTGGCCGGACGGGCTTTACACTGCGCCATCTGATGAAGCGCTGATCTATGATATCCAAACCATGAAAAATCTCGGCTTCAACATGATCCGTAAACATGTAAAAGTCGAGACTGCAAGATGGTATTATCATTGCGACCGCCTTGGAATGATCGTCTGGCAGGACATGGTAAACGGTGGCACCTACAATGCTCCGTTCATGACCTGACTGCCTGCACTCTTTCCAAAATTCAAGCTTCACACCAGTGACCGGATTCATCCTCTCTTCGGCAGGAAAAATGTACATGGCAGAGAAGAATTCATCCGTGAATGCAAAGAAACTGTCACTGCCCTAAAAGCATTCCCATGCATCAGCACCTGGGTAATCTTCAATGAAGGCTGGGGACAGTTTGATTCAAAAAAGCTCACTGCCTTATTCCGCGAACTGGATGACACCCGGCTCATCGATTCCGCCAGCGGATGGTTTGACAGACGGCAGGGAGATTTCAAAAGTGAACATAACTACTTTGCAAAGCAGTTCGTAACTCCATCTGACCGCGCTTTCGTCATTTCCGAATACGGAGGCTACACCTGCCATGTCAAAGGACATACCTGCTCCGGCAAGACATACGGATATAAAATCTGCTCTTCACAGGAAGAATTCCAGGCAGCCTATCATAAACTTATATCTGAAGAAATCGACCCCCTCAAAGAACAGGGATTGTGCGGAGCAGTATATACACAACTCTCCGACATCGAAGATGAAATAAACGGGCTGATGACTTACGACAGGGAGGTTTGTAAGTTGTAGGTGGTTGACAAAGTTACGCACCCATGGATTCGGATTCACCCCCGCTCGCGCTTAGTCCGCAAACGTAGCGGATACTAAGTTCGATGATGTCTGACGACATCCTCTCACTAAGTACCGACGTTTCCGATGGGGTTCATTCCGAATGCATGGGTGCTTGCGTTTGTCGCTCCAGTACAAGTTGTGCGGAGGCGCTTCGCTGTCGCACTGGGAAAATACTATTTTAATTTCAGTGGGATAGGTTGCTCAGGAACGTAAACTTTATACCTTATCAATATACCTCCAGTACTTCTGCAAATCCATTGCCACCACTTCCCGTCAGACGCCGCATCCAGGCGATGCGCAGCGGATGCCGTCCCCCCTGGTATTAGTTTTTTGTGCGCTTAGTATGGTGCCGTCTTCCCCCCTTCGCCGATGCGGTTCTGGTGTCATAGCACAGCCCGGGGCAGAACGATAATTCTGCTGGCGGGCCCTCAAAAAACGCCGGCACTTAGTGAGGGGATAACGCTTGCGGTATCACCGAACTTAGTACCGCTGCGTTTTTTGAGGAGCGAAAGCGCGCCCGAAAGCAGAAATATCGTTCTGCCCCGGGCGTCCCTTTCCCATCACCTAACTCATCAGCAAAATCCCCGAAAACGGCGGCAGGTCCAGCGTCACATGCGTCCCTTTTTTTGCTTTTGCCGGCAATGTCTTTTTCTTTTTTGTATTTCCTCCATATTCATCCCAGTCCGTATCCAGTATCACACTGAGTTTTCCTTCTTCTTCGGTATCCAGTTCGTAATCTTCCTGTTCTTCGTCTGAGAAGTTGAATATCGCGATAAAATTCTTATTTTTTCCTTTTCTTTTGATCGCATAGATACAGCGTTCTTCCTGATGGCAGTCCAGCCATTTAAAATTCTCCGGATCATAATCATGCCAGAATGCATCATTTTCCTGACCGATACGGTTCAGTTCGATCATATAACGGTGAAATGCATCATGGAGCGGATATTTTAGGATATCCCAGTCCTGCTCGCGGCTTTCATCCCACTCGCGAAGCTGACCGAATTCATTTCCCATGAAATTCAGCTTCTTACCAGGATGCGCCATCATATACAGGTACATAGCTCTTGCCTGTGGGAACTTATCCTCATATTCTCCGTTCATCTTCTGGAGAATCGTTGCCTTTCCATGTACCACTTCGTCATGACAGTATTCCAGCAAAAAATGCTCATTATAATAATACATCATCGAGAATGTCAGCTTATGATAATCTCTGCTTCTGTATTCTGGTGCACTCTGGAAATATTCCAGTATATCGTGCATGAAGCCAAGATCCCACTTGTAATCAAAACCAAGTCCTCCCTGGTCAATCGGTTTGGTAACACCTGGAAAATTGGTGGAATCTTCTGCAATCAGCATGGCTGTCGGATGAAGGGACTTTAGTCCCTGGTTCATCACCTTCAGAAAATCCAGTGTCGTTCCGTTAACACCTCTGGCCTCGTCACCCTGCCAGTAGATCAGACGGCTGACTGCATCCATACGGATTCCGTCAAAATGGAACTCACTCAGCCAGTAATTTGCTGCCGACTGTAAGAAACATCGTACTTCCCCTCTGGAATGCATGAAATTACAGCTTCCCCATTCGCTTTCACCTACTGCCGCATTTGGATATTCATACAGACAGGTTCCGTCAAATTCTTTCAAGCCATAATAATCGACTGCAAAATGTACCGGAACAAAATCCATGATCACACCAATTCCTGCCTGGTGACACTCATCCACAAATTTTTTCAGCTCATCCGGTGTTCCATAACGTGCGGTCGGCGCAAAAAATCCGGTATTCTGATATCCCCAGGATCCGTCAAAAGGATGCTCGGAAAGCGGCATCATCTCAATATGAGTATAATGATTCTTTTTTACATAAGGAATCAGAAGCTTTGCAAGCTCAATATAAGTATACCAGTCTGTCTGCCCTTCTCCTTTTTTTCTCCAGGATCCTGCATGGATCTCGTAGATATTGACCGGACTGTCAAATCCGACTGTCCGGTTCTTCATCCATTTTTCATCCTTAAATTTATAACTATAAAGATCCGTTAAGATTGAGCAATCTCCTGGTCTTAATTCCATCTGGAAGCCATATGGATCACAGTGCTCTACCCTTCCTCCATTTGCTGTGTAAATGCAGTACTTATACAGCTGACCAGTCTTCGCCGGAATCGGCTCTGACACATATACACCGCTCTGTCCCTCCTGATACATCGGGATCTCTGTCCAGTTACTGAACTCTCCAAATACGCACACTCCTTTTGCCGATGGTGCAAACACACGGAAAATAAAATTTTCACCCTCTTTATGCGCTCCAAAATAACGATATACATCAAAAAGATGCCCTGTATAAAACTCCTTCCGCATCTCTTTTCCCCCTGTTTATTTATTTTTTTGAAAAGATATGTTTGATAAAAACATACATTACAATGGCAAATGCCATCAGATATCCAAACGCACCGATTGCCGGAATCCCCCACAACCTTGGCTGCATATTGGTTGTACAGATAATGCTGGAACTGATCAGAAGTGCCATCACCCACAGTCCCATTACAATATTCCGCACCAACCTCCTTAGCAACCCGGAAAGTTCATCCGAAGTATGAAGATCCAGATTGACTCTGGTCTGTCCTTTCATGTGCCCCTGCAGGATGTCTGCTGCAAGGGAAGGAATATCCATTGCCTTGTGAAGAGAACGATACAGTCTTTTTGCATCATTCTTTATCTCTTTTTTCCACTGTTCCTTCGTCAGAAAGCTCTCCTTCATCCGTGCCGCCGCAATCTCAACCATGTTGATCTGCGGACTGATCTCGGCAAGCACACCTTCCATATTGGCGAGTCCTCTTGCAAGCATAGTAAGTCCATGAGGCATGGAAATTTTATTTTCCTTCATCACTTCCATCAGATCCTGCATAACTTCCGCAATATCAATATCACCCATATCAATCGTTCCATATTTTGCCATCAGATTATTGATATCTTCATACAGCTTGCTCTGATCCGGCTTTCCGCGGAACTCGCCAAGTGCCATCACCGCTTCCTGGATCAGACCGATGTCATTCTCTGCCACACCTTTGACTGCATTGCTGATCTGTTCCCGGTCACGCTCGGTAAGTCTTCCCATCATTCCCATATCGATCCAGACAATCTTTCCATCACGGATACGAACATTGCCCGGATGCGGATCAGCATGAAAAAACCCGTCCTCCATAACCTGCCGAATGTAATTATCTACAAGCTTTGTTCCAATCTCATTCAGATCATAGCCATTTGCCAGCAGATTTTCTTTATCGTTGATTGCAAAGCCATCAATATATTCCATCACTAACACATGGTTGGTCGTATATTCGCGATAGAGCCGAGGCGTTGTAACAAAAGCCACATCCTGATTGCGCTGGGCAAATTCTTCCATACTGGCTGCCTCCAGAAGGAAATTCATCTCCTGCTGGGTGACAGTCCAGAGCTCGTCCAGAACCATGTTAATATCCACCATGTCCTTGATCGTACCTGGCGGGACCAGCTTTGCCGCTTTGTGGAGCAGACTGATATCTCTGGACATTACCTTATAGATACCCTGCCTCTGAACTTTGACGACAACATCTTCCCCAGTCTTCAGAACCGCCCGGTGGACCTGTGCGATCGATGCCGATCCCAGTGGATGCACATCAATGCTCTGGAACACTTCGTTCCACTCATAACCGTAGGACTTGCGAATCACTTCTGCTACCTGTTCAAATGGCATCGGTGTCACCTCGGAATGAAGCCGCATCAGTTCTTCACAATAGCTTTTCGGAAGAATGTCGGAATGCAGTGACATGATCTGACCAAGCTTAATATAAGTCGGCCCCAGATCCTCCAGGATCAGCCGGAGCTTTTCCGGGGTAAGTCCACCGGTAATCCCATGTTTTCTGAGGACTGCTGTCATCTCCCGCAGTCTGGAACCATATTTATTTGACTCTTTTGGCTGGTTTTTGTTACTCATTCATGCCCTCGTTGCCAGATTCAATTGCTTCGACTTCTTTTGCTGCTTCCTCTGCCGTCTCTGTTTCAACAGTTTCAGCCGTCTCTCCTGTCTGTTCTACAACTTCTTCTACTTCTTTTGTTTCTTCTTCTGAAACTGCTGCTTCACGTTCATAAATTCTTTCTTTGAGCTGTTCAATCTGCTCCGGTGTCATCTTGTCAAGCAGCTCATCCAGTTCTTCCGGTGAAGATGTCCTGACAGAAACATTAACATTTTCTTTTACGGTCTTCTTGATATTGTGGCGAAGTTCCTGATTCAGAACTTTTCCCTGTTCTACAGCTGCTTCTCCACGTTCTGCCATCTTATCCAGAACTTCTTTTGACTTTTCTGCAGTTACTGCTACTGTACCAATCCCTGCAAGTAATACTTTCTTAACTCCATCTCCTAAGCTTCCCATAACGTCTATCTCCTTTCACAATTTCAATCTGCTTTAAAGTCCAAGGAATGTAAGCCCCTTTGGTAGAAAAATAATAATCCCGGCGATCGCTGCCATAATTGCTGCAATCAGAACCGCACCTGCTGCTGTATCTTTTGCAATCTTTGCAAGTGGTTTCCGCTCTTCCGTCACCAGATCGACCACCGCTTCTACTGCGGTATTGACCAGCTCCAGCGCCATGATAAGCCCAAAAAGCGTCAGGCAGATGCACCATTCCAGCAATGAGATCTTCAATATCACTCCGGCAATCACTACCAACACCGCTGCCGCACAGTGAATCTTCATATTCCGCTCTTTTTTGATACAGGTACCAATTCCTTCAAATGCGTATCCAAAACTCTTATAGAGCGGATCTTTCTTCTGACTGTCCATATTTCATCACCTGCTTCTTATTATTGTCTTTATTTTACCAAATCAGCTCTATAATAACCAGTCTTTTCCGTATTTTCTTTCTATACAATCTGTAAAAATTGTAAATTTGTATTTGTATTTTGTATCGAAAAAAGCAGAAATACCATTTCTGATATTTCCGCTTCTCTGTCTGTTTATTTTATCTCTAATTCATCCATCGTTGTTTCCGCATTCATTGCAAAAAGTACACCTCCGAGGAATCCCGGGAAAACAATCGCATATCCTGCAAATATGATCAGCCAGGATATTCCTTTTAACGCCACCAGACTGACAACTCCCCAAAGTGCTGCACCTATAACCCCACACAATAATGCATTCGTCAGCAGAAACCATCCTGTCATACTCTTTTTTCCATATTTTTTATTCTTCCAGAAATCCCACAGCTTTCTCATTTTACATCTTCCTTTCCAAATTCCTTACCTTTAACAGAATCTTAACAAAGGTATGTAAAATCCAAAGGATCTGCCATGTAAAATCTATGTAAGAATTTTAAATCACCTGATGCTTCAGCCACTTTCTGCTGTGGAATCTCCACGAAAAAATAATCCCACGGAGTGTCCAGTCTGAAAACATTCCGATCCACACGCCCATCGCTCCGACACCAACTATCCGGATCATAAATACGCTGAGGCAAAAACGACACAGCCACATCGTCGTGCAAGATGTGAGCATTGAAAATTTCACATCCCCGGCTGCGCGCATACCATAGCCCGGGATAAATGCCATAATCCATACCAATGGCTTTACAATCGTGATCCACATCGTCATATGGATACACATATCCGCGCTTTCTTTTTCCATACCACCAAGGATCGTGATCGGTTTTGTCAGCACAAATACACTCAGACAGCTGATGATCAGAATCACTTCCGCAATCATACAAAGCTTTTTGATATAGTAAACCGCTTCATCTTTTCTGCCAGCCCCAATACACTGTCCAACAATCGTCATCAACCCAACGCCAACTCCGATTGCTGCAATTCCATTCAGATTTTCCAGAATACTCGTCATTGCCTGTGCCGCGATTGCCACTGTGCCGAGCGTTGATACGGAGGACTGAATCGCAAGCTTTCCAAGCTGGAACATACTGTTCTCTACCCCTGACGGGATACCGATACTTAGAATTCTCCGGATCATCCGGAAGTCTGGACGGATTTTCAGATAATCACGCACCACGATCGGCTGCCTGTCCTGACGCAGCTGGGCCAGAACTACAACTGCACAGAAAACACGTGAAATCAGAGTTGCAAGGGCTGCCCCTGCAACACCCATATGAAATCCCCAGATCAGCATTGCATTTCCTGCAATGTTCATCACATTGGATATCATGGAAATGAGCATCGGACCTTTCGTATTATCCTGTGCCCTGAAAATCGATGCTGCCGAATCATAAGCTGCGATAAACGGAAAGGACAGTGCCGTGTAGAAGAAATAAATTTCCGACGCACGCATGACCTCCGCCTCCACTGATCCAAAGATCAAACGCAGCAACGGCTTTTGGAAAATAAGACAGATCAGGCTGATCACAACCGAAATTGCCGTAATAATAAACAGCACCTGCCTTGCGGATTCATTTGCCCGCTTCACATTCTTCTGTCCGATATACTGTGCACAGACGATCGCACCTCCTGCCGCCAGCGCAGAAAACGCCTGGATCACCAGCACATTGATCGAATCCACCAGCGATACTGCTGAAATCGCCGCAGATCCCACATTGCTTACCATCATTGTGTCCGCTGTTCCCATGATGGAGTTCAGAAGCTGTTCCAGAACGACCGGTATCAGAAGATCTGCAATCATTTTATTTGTGAACATATGCTTTTGTTCCATTTTCTTTTAACTCCCTTTTTCCTCTGCTTCTCTCTTACTTCATTCTTGATTTCAAATAATTTCCAAAAAATCCCTTTGCTATTATGGTCTTCTTAAACTCAGAATGCAAGTATTTTTTTGCCCTGATGCGTTTAACAGACGGCTTTCTTTCTATCTCACATAGTTTTCAAACCCAAATGAGGCAGAAACCGTTTTTTTCATACATACTTTCTACCTATCAGCACATACTTATCTTATCCTGCCGGCAGTTTTTAAGATTTTCACTTTTTTCTGCCTGTGCCATATCAGATAAGGAGGTCCCCATGAAAAAAGAAAAACATTCTGATATTTCATCCCGCAAAAAATCCAATCAGAAGATCATCGATTCCTACGATTATCTGTCTAATGCAGCATCTGCGCAGGACTGCACCGGTCTGATCCCTGTCGGTCCCACAAACAGAGCTGAGCTGGAATCCTACGAAGAAGTCTATCATTATCGGCCGCCGAAAATTGATCCGGAGAAATGTGAGTGACTTCTATCAACCAAATAAGGAACGGTTTCGCTCTTTTTGTCCGAAACCGTTCCTTATATTTACGCTGGTAACTACTACTATAACATGAAAAAGCATAGAACATCCTTTGTCTCATTTTCTACAAAAATCATCCCGGTAAATTTCTGGTATCCTGCCTTTTTCTCCATCTCCAAAGAAACCCGCAGGCGCTCGATTTCCCGGCTGCGCAGCTTTTCAAAATGTTCGATCGTATCTTTTCCTTCATAGCAATAGCCCTTTGTTCCAACCAGGGCATATTCGCCATAAGAATAAAAATTATTCTGGAGAAATTCCAGACGTTCGGAAAACATTTCCTTCATTTGCACCAAGATAAACGGTAATCTTCATCTTCTATTCCTCATCAAAATCTACTTCAAATACGCCTTCCGGTGTCTTCATGGTCAGGATTCCAAGATTAAAATCATCATCCTGAATCGTGATATGATATTCAAACACGACATCATCATCAAATTTGGAAAGTAAAATATATTCTCCATTTTCCTTTCCTTCAATCTGATCACAGATATCATCGTATACATCCTCTCCGGAAATCAGTCTCGGATATCCGGATGATTTGATTTTCTTTTCAATTGCTTCATATAATTCGTTCATGCTTTCTCTCTCTTTCTTTTTTTCATTTTATGTTGTTCTTTTTACGAGAATCTGATCTTACATCTTCTCCCGAAATCGCACATTTTAATTTATGCTGATTTCAGCATAACATACCCGCTCTATATTTTCTACTTTGACCAGGTCAGTTCTTCCTTCCCGGTATAATCAAATTTGCCATCGTTTTTCTCTTCCAGCGCCTTGATCATATGATAGGTGTATTCATTATACGGCATCGGGATTCCAAGCTCTTTTCCCATCCGAACAAGCGCGCCGGAAAACATATCGATTTCCGTGTGGCATCCGGCATCCAGATCCTGCAAGGTGGAATATCTGGCTGACGGTGGAACCGCACTTCCACGTCCGGACGAGCTTTCGGTCTTGCTCATATCGATTCCTTTTGCCTGTGCGACTGCTTCCAGCTCTCTTTTTAATCCGTCACTGATTGCTTTCATGTGCACGCTGTCACGGTAACATCCAACGCCTGCTCCCAGAATCGCCTGCGGCAGATTGCTGCACACATTCAGGCAAAACTTGCACCAGATCTCTTCTTGAATATACTCTGTGGAGCGGAAATGAATCCCGGTATCTGCAAATAACTTTTCCACTGCTTTCACCCGCTCGCTGTCGAACGGTGCGGACGGTTCTCCGAAAATGATTCCAAGTGTGGTCGGTGGATCAAAATGATAACCGTCTTCCTCTTTATGTGAAGCCACTTTGATCAGTGCCGGTAACACATGCTCCATTCCCACTGTTCTGCCAATGATCTCTTCGCTGTCAATACCGTTCATCAGACTCATGATCACTGTATGCTCGCCTGTTACTTTTTGTATACTCTCCAAAGCACCTTCCAGTGAACCGTATTTCAAAGCAATCACCATCAGATCCACATCATGTGCCTCATCCGGAGTCCACACCTCCGGATGGTAAGTCTTGCCATTGATCGCACATCCGTTCTTTTTCAGACGTTCTGCTCTTTCTCCTTCAGCGATTACTCCAAGCCGGATATCTGATTTTTCAGAAAGGCCCCAGATCACATAAGAGCCTACTGCTCCCGCACCTAAAACTGCAACTGATTTTATCTTCATCTTCTCTCACCTCGTAAATTTTCTATTTTTCAACCTTTCGGAGTACCCTTGCCGGATTGCCGACGATTCCCGTCTTTTTCAATAAAATTCCAATAACCATGACAAACGCCAGAGGTGCTGCACGTAAAAGTACCGCTGCCATTTTGTTGTCCTCCTGATGTATGTTATTTTCTCTTTATCCCCGCATCGGTGTCCTAACTTCAATCAGATTGCCGTCCAGATCATAAAAACGGATCACTTTCTGTCCCCAGTTGTACGTCATCAGCCTGGTGACATATTTGATTTCCGGATACAGTTTTTCTAATTTTTCAGTAAATGCTTCAATATTCCGCTCTTCAAAATAAAGTTCACAGGAATTATTCTCCGGGACAACTTCTTTTCCTGTAACATCCTTCCAGACTTTTTCGTCCTGTAAAACAAGTCCTTCTGTCAGAATAACGTTTTCATCATTGTCCAGAATGATATCCAGACCAAACAGATCATGATAAAATTTCTTTGATTTTTCAATGTCTTTTACGACAATCAGGATATTCCTTAATCTCATCTTCTCCTCCACAACCTGATTTTTTACTCTATCAGTTTTTTCTGATCTTCCTGGTAAAAAATAGGCTTTTCCTATTCAACTCCTCTTCCCAGTGGCACACCGCCATGGAGGATATCTTCCATCCTATGCACACGACGTTATCCGGATTGCACGGGATTTATTCGACACCTCCAGTGCAAATGGGTTCGCTTTCCTGGAATAGCTACCGCAAATACTTCTGTGTCTTTTCCATTACGTTTTTCAGGATATCAATGTTTTGTAAAATACTTTCTTTTTCCAATGAATGATTGGCATCCTCATACACATAAATCGGAACTGCCTGATTCTTTGAACATGCAATTACTTTTTTTACATCGCTCCACGGATCCGCAGTTCCAATAAATGCAATTGCATCATCATGTTCAAACATAAAAGTCTGTTCAAGCGGGGTATACAAAATCTGGCAGCATTTTATCTTATATTTCTCAGCATAAGCGGATGCAATAATGGTTCCTACGCTTTTGGAAATAAATAAAACTTCACTGTACTCGTCAAATGCGATTTCTTCAAGCTTCTTTTCTGCCTGCGCATACAAGCACTCAAATGCCTCTTGCATTTTCTTTTTATCGCCGCGTATATTTTTGCCATTATAGGAATACTCCTGCATGACTGTCTTTTCATATCCATATTCCTGAACCAGTTTTCTTGCATAGTACAAAAGTGGCTTATCACAATGATAACCAATGCCTGGGAAAAATACTGCTATTTTCATGGCATCCTCCTGATTTATCTTTTATTTCCATATTTATCAAAATTTTTCCTGAGTGCAATCTCCGTCGGTATGATCGAACCCACCAGTGGAATCATCTGAAATACACACAGAATTCCCCCGACATTTCCTATGGCATCATTAGACTTTCCCATAACCAGAAGTAACACAATTAAAGATACCACCAAAAGAATAAGTCCACAGATATACCAGATCTTTCCGCAATAATGATGTGCAAATACCCAGGTGTCCTGATTCTTCATTGACATTGATGTTCTGTAACCAAACACATAATTGATCTGATCCGGTGCTTTTTTCAAAAACATTTTTCCGAAGCCGATCATTGTAAACGGAATCAGTAAATCCATTATAAGCATAAAAATCCAAAATCCCATAACCACACCTCCATTATTTTATCTTTTTTCAGTTTTTCTCAGATACACACACTCCAAATGTCTTATGTTTCAGTTTACTCTCTTAGGACAAATTAATCAACAAACCGTTTTCGGTTCTTGTGCATTTTGTGGTAAAAAAAGAAACTGGAAATTTGTGCAAATGCTGGTGAATTCGGTTCTCTATACAAATCAATTTTTAAGGCAGGACTCGCTCCTTTCGGACTTGCTCTGACTCCTAATATTTCACTGGTGATCATCAACCTGATATTGCAGAGCGTAGGTGATGGAAGTCAGCCACTTATGAGCAAATATTGCGGAGTATGGTGTTTGCAAGAATTCTCTCGGCAGTACTGGCGTTATTGCTGACAAAATCAAATAAGTAATTACCCAATCAATTATTTATCTGCCATATTACTCGGATAAATTATATGATAAAATAAGGGACTTTTAGTTGCAGGTTGTTCTGGAGTTTCAAAATCTTCAGCGGAGAACGATTGGCTATCAGATAAAAACACCAATTTCACATTTTTTGCATATCTTAAATGAGAATGTTATACCACCCAGGAGGACTTATGAAAAAAAATTTTATATCCTTACTTTTTGTTTCTGCTATAACTGTCGGCCTTTTATCAGCCTGCAGCTCTGCACCTGCCGATGATAATGCTACGAATCCTAAAACTGAAACCGTCACTTCCCAAGCCAATCATGACACCAATTCTTCTCCTGTCTCTGTGACACTGAACGAAGTCGCCCATTCTATCTTCTATGCCCCGCAATACGTTGCGATTGAAAATGGGTATTTTGCGGATGAAGGAATTAATTTGACTCTTGTTACTGGTTTTGGGGCGGATAAAGTTATGACCGCCGTCCTCTCCGGTGAGGCAGATATTGGCTTTATGGGAAGTGAATCTTCGATTTATACTTACCAGGAAGGTGCAAATGATGTCATCAAAAACTTCGCGCAGCTTACGCAGCGCGCCGGAAACTTTCTGGTCGCACGTGAAGAAATGCCGGATTTTTCATGGGATGATCTGAAAGGAAAAGACGTTCTTGGCGGAAGAAAAGGTGGCATGCCGGAAATGGTCTTTGAATACATTTTGAAAAAAAACGGAATCAATCCACAGAAGGATCTTTCTATCAACCAGAGTATTGATTTCGGTTCAACCGCTGCTGCATTTTCCGGTGGGCAGGCAGACTATACCATCGAATTTGAACCGAGCGCTACTGCCCTTGAAGCGGAAAATTCCGGTTATGTCGTTGCTTCTCTCGGCGTTGATTCCGGCTATGTCCCATACACCGCCTATAGTGCCAAAACAAGTTATCTAAATGCTAATCCGAACATCATCCAGAAATTCACCAATGCCCTGCAAAAAGGAATGGATTTCGTTCAGTCCCATACTCCGGAAGAGATTGCAAAAGTCATTGCACCACAGTTCAAGGAAACCGATCTCGCTACAATTACAACCATTGTCAGCCGTTACTACGAACAAGACACCTGGAAATCGGATCTGATCTTCAACGAAGAAAGCTTCAATCTGCTGCAGGATATTCTGGAAAACTCCGGTGAGTTGAAAGAGCGTGTTCCTTATGAAGAACTAGTTACGACTACCTTTGCGGAGAAGGCCGCCCACTAAATAAAAGCGCAGACGCTTCATTTTAAGCCAGCGTCTGCGCTCTATTCTTACATTTTAAAATTTATCCTTCTGAAACTCTTACCGGATATATCCATCCTGATAAGCCTTCTGCTTATTGAATGTGTACATCTCCGCAAAGGATGCCTGTACATACGGATTTACATAAAAAATTGCAAGAAGTCCACAGGTAACCGCACTCAGCAGATACCATCCAAGGAATGACAGATCCATGATAAATGCTTCCATTTTTTCTCCATCCATCATCTGTTTACTGATCTGGAATGCTTCTTTGTAATCCATTGCCGGATTCTCAGCAATAATATATGGTACCATCAGATATTCATAATGCTTAACGATTCCAGGTACCACCAAAAGCAGGCTCCAAAGTGTAGTAAATAAATCTCTTAAAAACATGGTAAGAACAATATTAACATAATGTCCGGAACGGAAACCGTCAAGCAATGTTCCGATTCCCGGCTGTGCAGTCTGGTTCAGGATAAAGAACCGGTATCCACCCATTTTCAGGAGATTACCTACAAATACTTTTGCCACAAGGACAATCAGTATTACTACCGTTGCGATTCCTGCAAGCAATCCGGTAATCATTCCCACATTAAATAAATTTCCACTATATATATCTGAATTCTCACTTACCCGTCTTGCACTGGATTCGCCAGAGACTGTGCCAAAGATTCCCATCAGAAGCGCAACTACAACGGCTGACACATAATTCTTCTTAAATGCCATATTGCCTCTCATTTTAAGTTCTGCTCTATTCCACATCATATACCTCTCCTCCTTCGAATACATTGATATGATTCTCACTACCTATACTTTATCATCTGTAAATCTGTCAATCACTTTACTGATTTTCTATCTGCTCAGCAAGATCATTCAAGTACACCCATCTGTCCATCTTTTCTTCCAGTGTTGTCTCTGTTTCTTCTTTCTCTTTCATAAGTTCGGACAACTTCACGGAATTGGTGGCATTCTTAACCATCTCCCGATCCAGCTTTTCGATCTTCTCTTCCAGCTTTGCGATATCCTCATCGATCGTCTCGTATTCCCGCTGTTCTTTATAAGAAAATTTCAGCTTTTTTTCCCGCTGCTTCCAGGTCTTTTTGCTGTCAGACTCACCGGTCTGTGCAGAAGCTGCATCTGACATATTTTCTGCAATTGTCTGTCCGTCTTTCGGTTTTTCAAGCTCCACACGGATCAGATAATCGGAGTATCCACCTTCCGACTGGCGGATTTTCCCACCTCCATTAAATGCAAAAATACGACTGACAGTACGATCCAGGAAGTACCGGTCATGGGATACAATCAGAATAATACCATCAAAATGATCCAGATAATCCTCCAGGATTGTCAGCGTCTGGATATCCAGATCATTGGTTGGCTCATCCAGGATCAATACATTTGGTGCTTCCATCAAAACACGTAGTAGATAAAGTCTCCTTTTCTCGCCTCCGGATAACTTTTCAATCCTCGACCACTGCATTGCCCCGTCAAAAAGAAATCGTTCCAGCATCTGGGACGCGGTAATCTTCCCGTCAGAAGTTGCAATGTACTCACCTGCTTCTTTTACATAATCAATGACACGCTCGGATTCATCCATATATTCATTCTCCTGCGAGAAATAGCCAATCTTGATTGTCTGTCCAATTTCAATAGTTCCGACATCCGGTTTTATGATCCCGTTGATAATCTTGAGCAGCGTCGATTTTCCACATCCATTATGTCCAATAATTCCGATTCGGTCTTTCTTCAGAAAAATATAAGAGAAATCTTCGATCAGCTTCTTTTCTCCATAAGATTTGCAGATTCCGGAAAGTTCGATTGTTTTATTCCCCATACGGGAAGCCACAGAATCCAGCATTACTCGCTTTTCTTCCTGAATATCTTTCATTTCCTGCATAGCATGAATCCGGTCAATATGCGCTTTCTGTTTGGTACTTCTCGCCCTTGCGCCGCGGTGTAGCCATTCCAGCTCCGTACGCAAAAGGCTTTTTCTCTTACGTTCTGTGGCAAGCTCCATGTTCTGACGCTCGGCTTTCAGACGCACAAACTCGGAATAATTGCCTGGATAGTTATATAATTTCCCATGATCAACTTCCACGATACGATTTACCACACGGTCCAGGAAATAACGGTCATGCGTAACCATCAGGATCGCTCCCCGGAACTGGATCAGATATTCTTCCAGCCATTCGGACATCTCATTATCCAAATGGTTCGTCGGTTCGTCAAGGACCAGAATGTCTGCCGGTGTTAAAAGTGCCCGGACAAGTGCCACTCTTTTCTTCTGTCCGCCGGACATATGCTCAATCTTTTCATCATAATCGGTAAATCCAAGCTGATTCAGCATAGACTTTGCTTCTGCCTCGATCGTCCAGCGGTTCAGCTCATCATAATTTCCTTCTGTTGCCGCGCGAAGAATTGTTGTTCCTGCTTCAAATACCGGCGTCTGCGGAAGATAGCAGATCTTCACCTGATTCCCCATGCTGATCGTTCCGGCATCACTTTCTTCGATTCCGGCAACGATTTTCAGCAAAGTGGATTTACCCATTCCGTTGACTCCGATCACACCGATTTTTTCATTTTTATTGATTCCAAATCCCACATCATCCAGAAGCACTCGATCCGTATAGGCTTTGGATACATGTTCCATTGTCAGTAAATTCATATATTTTCCCCTGTGATTCTCTGTTTTGTCTTTTTCCATTATAGCAATTTGTACGGGTCCTAGTCAATCCAAAGTATCTCACCCGGCACCGATTCTGACACGCAAAAGGCACAGAATCCTATCCGTTACCGGACAGTCCCTGTGCTTTCACATATCCCCATATTCTTTTTATCTTATGATGTGAGTGTCAAAAATAAATTTTGCCGCTCACTGGTGTAATCAGATTGCTCCATTGCTAAGCAAGCTTGCATCGGCTTTCTGACCTTTTTGACCCTGGTATCATCATCTTATAAGAAAATATATTTCAGGATAAACAGTATCACCAGTACATACATCAGTACACTGATCTTCTTTTCTTTTGCTTTTCCTGTAAGTACGTTAATTACTACATAAGAAATCACTCCCATGGAAATACCTTCTGAAATACTGTAGCAGAATGGCATTGCCGCGATACAGATAAAGCACGGAATTCCTTCGCTGTAATCACTGAAGTTAATTCCTGCCACATTGCTCAGCATATAGAAGCCGACGATGATCAGTGCCGGAGCTGTCGCAAAGGACGGAATTGCAAGAAAGATTGGTGATAAGAAAAGGGAAATTCCAAACAGGATCGCTGTTGTCAGGGATGTTAAACCTGTACGTCCTCCTTCTGTTACACCAGAAGCACTCTCTACGAATGTTGTTGTTGTAGAAGTTCCGAGTACTGCTCCAACTGTAGTTGCAACCGCATCTGCCATCAGTGCCCCTTTGATTCTCGGAAGCTTTCCGTCTTTGTCAAGCATGCCTGCCTTTGTAGATACACCGATCAGAGTTCCGAGTGTATCAAAAAGATCTACGAAAAGGAATGCAAATACTACAACAACGAATTCCAGTGAAAATACATTCTTAAAATCAAGCTTTCCAAATACCGGTGCAAGGCTTGGAATTGCAAGTCCGGAATTGAAATCCGGAAGCAGACTGTAGAATCCGATCTCCGGATTCGGTACATAAAGACCTGCTATCTGGCAGATGATTCCAAGTATCCATGTGATCAAAATACCCCAAAGGATATTTCCTTTGATGTTCTTAATCACCATGATTGCTGTGATCAGCACACCTATGATTGCAAGAAGTACAGTAATTCCAACGTTATTGAAGCTTGCTTCCACTCCATTTGCCTGATTATATGCATCTACGGAGAAGAGCTGTACCAGAGTAGATCCTCCGACAACGATATTGGCATTCTGAAGTCCAAGAAATGCAATAAATAATCCGATACCAACGCTGACTGCTGTCTTAAGACAAGCTGGAATCGCATTGAAGATCGCTTCTCTGACATTCGTCAGGGAAAGAATAATGAAAATAATACCCTCTGCAAATACTGCAGTCAGTGCAGTCTGCCATGAGTAGTTCATACCGATTACTACAGTATAAGCAAAGTAAGCATTCAGTCCCATACCAGGTGCAAGTGCAAATGGATAATTTGCAAATGCTGCCATACACAGCGTACCGATCAGTGATGCAAGTGCTGTTGCAGTAAAGACTGCCCCCTGATCCATACCCGCTGCGGAAAGAATGCTTGGATTTACTGCCAGGATATACGCCATCGTCATAAATGTCGTAATACCTGCAAGAATCTCAGTTTTGACGTCGGTGTGATTTTCTTTAAGCTTAAACACCTTTTCCAACATATTGTTTTCCTCCTGCTGTTTGTCTTGGATATTCCCTCTCACTCCTTAAAATATCCTTGTACAATTTTCTTGTAGCAGAGAATATTTTAGCAAAAAAAAGAGAGAAAGTAAACACATTACTTTCTCTCTGATTTCTAACTCTTGTTCGCTATTACTGTTCATAGTAGCTGTATACCGCAACTATTTGCTCTCTCTGATCTTCTTTCTGAGCGGAAGTACCATTGCAGAGGATACGGATAATTCGTCTAATCCCATGCTTAAGAATTCTTCAGTCAGTTCGAGATCAGCTCCGAGTTCTCCGCAGATTCCGATCCATTTACCTTCTGCGTGGGCATTTTCGGCTGCCATGCGGATCATTGCAAGGACTGCCGGGT
>OLSE01001058.1_pt1 | contig 25909 bp, 5 predicted proteins | sample 1673191 | NCBI WGS metagenome assembly OLSE01 (sample SAMEA3136764, study PRJEB25190) | human gut metagenome | biome: human gut; feature: human-associated habitat; material: faeces | place: Austria | collected 2013
TTGATTCATTTGATGATAAAATTACTGATTCTCAAAAAGATGAATTTTTAAATTTTATTGATGAATATGATACTTTGGATGGTAAAATTCAGCAGAAGAGAAAAGAACTGCTTAAGAAGTGGTTGGATGATAATAGAAGTGATTTTGTTAGGTTTAATGCTTTGAGGGATTCTGAGATTACTGGTCATCTTGATGCTGATGTAATTAGGGAAGATTATAAGCAGTTGTATGGTGTCTGTCTTGATTTAAATTGGGATTTACTTGATATTGATGATTTTAAGTTAGTTAATGAATTTAAATCTAATTATGAGGGTATTGATGCTATTGTTTCTTATTTGAATAATCGTTTTGATATTAATGGTTTTTTAGGTTCTGTTTCTGGTTTTGTTTTAGGTAGTTCTGTTGATGTTTTGGAAAAGAAGAAGGAAGATTTTAAGGTTTTCTTTGATAAATGTGATTCTTTTGTTTCACGTGTTAGTGATGATTTGTTAGAGTCTGAAAAGGTTAGGATTAATGAGTTTAAGGATGTTTATTCTTCTATTGATGGTAAAATTTATAAAATTAAAGTTCATAACTGGTTAGATTCAAATAAAAATAACTTGATTGATTTTAATAATGAGGTAAATAGTGAAATTTCTGATTTTGTTTTAGATGATGATGTTAGGGATTTAAAAAGGGAAACTGAAGGTTTGTATAATAAGATTGTTGAATTTAGAGATAATTGTCCTTTTTTATCTCAGGATGAGGTTGTGTCTTCTTTTGTTTATAATTTTGAAAATTTAGATGATATAATTGCTGATAAAAATTGTAAATTTAGGATTAAACAAATTTTAAACGAAATAAATAACAGGGATTTTGAAAGTGATTCTCATGAGTATTTGGAAAAACAAAAAGAGCTGTTTTCTAAGTATTATGTTATTTCCAAAAGAATCATTGATTCATTTGATGATAAAATTACTGATTCTCAAAAAGATGAATTTTTAAATTTCATTGAAGAATATGGTAATTTAGATAATGAAATTTGTAATTTGAGGATAGCTTCTTTTTTTAATAAACATTTAAAAGAAATTAATGAATTTATTTTGTTTACAAAAGGAACTAAAAAATATGAAATTTCTGATAGGAACAGAGATGATTGTAAAAAAGGGGTTAATTATCTTTATGATATTCTTTTAAAAATTAGAGATGTTTTTAACCAAAATCCCAATATTAAACAAAATAGGAAAAATTTAACATTGGAATTCATTGAAATATATGAAAATTTCGAGAATATAGTTCAAAGAATTAATTATCAGACATGGTTTTCTAATAATTTAAATGATATTAACAATTTCATAGGTATAAAATCTAAAACTATCACTTCTTATATATTTGAAGAAGAAAAAGACACTTTAAAAGCATCTGAAGACTGTTATAATAAATTAAATGAAATAGTTGATTTTCATAATAATGTATTTCCATCAAATCTTGATTTAGATATTATATGTGAATTTATTGAGGATTATGATAATTATGATGATATAATTACCAGATTAAATGTTGAGTTTTTCTTTAAAGATAATTATGAAATTATTTTGTGGGGAGCATCTTTGAATAATGTTAATCCTTTTTATTTTATAAAAAATGAAGAAAAGGAAAGGTATAAAAGCAGTATTCAGAAAATTTATTCAAATTTAACTAAAGTTAAACAGTATTGTGTCAAAAAACATATTTTCAGCGATGATAAACTTGATTTGATGGAAGATGCTATCAGAAACTATGAGAATATTGATGATTTGGTAATTAGATGGAATGTAAGTTACTATTTAAATGCTGTTGTTAAAAAATTTGCTAAAATCGGAGAATATGCTCCGGATAATTATTTTTCTCATAACTGGAAACAGAAATTGTTGCTTTGGCATAAAAACGCAATTCCTAAAGTTAAAAAATTTAAAGAAGATTATGCAGAATACATTTCTTCAGAAGATGAAAAATTTTTTGAAAAATTTTATAATAAACCTCAAACTTTTGAAATGGACACTAAACAAGCTAATGAATTGTATATAAATCAGGAATTAAACGACAACTCTGATTTATTTGATGATTTAAATGGAAAATCATTAGATTCTCAACAAAGAAACGCTATTGTTGTTGATGAAGATGCAGTAAGAGTTATTGCAGGTGCTGGAAGCGGTAAGACATTTACAATTCAAGGTAAAGTTAGATATTTAACTGAAAAAAGAGATGTTGATCCTAGTGAGATTTTAGCAATTTCATTTTCCAATGCATCTGTTAATGATTTGGAAGAAAGAATTGCCGAACCGATTGATATTAAAACATTTCATAAAGTTGGAAAAGATATTTTAACACAGTATAATCAGTATTCTAGACCGGATACTTCTGCTCTTAAACGTATTATTAAAAGATATTTAACTAAAAAAGCATTGAAAAGTGAGGATATAAGTAAAAAGTTAATTGAATTTTTCAGTTTTTATATAAATGTCCCTCCATCTGAAGAGGATATTAAATATGAAGGGGATTTGCTTGACTGGCAGGAAGGAGTAGATTTCTCAACATTAAAAAGACGGTTTAAAAATAAACAGAGGGAAACATTAAATAATGAGATTGTAAGAAGTTATGAAGAGTTATATATAGCTAATTTCCTGTTTATTCATGGAATTAAGTATACTTATGAAAAGATTTATTCATATCCTAATAAAAACTTTGAAAGAGAATTTAATAAATTTAAAGAATTTTTATTTTCTTTTGATGAAGAGATTCCTGATGAATTAAAAAATGATATTGTAAGGAGCCTGCTTAATTTAACAGATATCTGTGAGGAATATGAAATTAAAGATTATTTTCCTGATTTTTACTTGAATGATTATAATATTTATATAGAACATTTTGGATTAAACCGTAACTGTGAAAATCATTTAATTGGTGAAAAATCATCTGAAGAATACGTTAAAGAAATGGAATGGAAAAGGAAAGTACATAAAAAATATGAAACTACTTTAATTGAAACTTTTTCATATTATCAATCAGAAAACAGATTATTAACACGTTTGGCAGAAAAATTACAAGCTCAAGGTGTTGAATTTAATGAAATTGATTATAGGCAAGTTTATGCAATATTATTGGAAAATAAAACTATAAAAGAATGGGAAGATTTCATTGTATTGTTAAAGACATTTATTGAGTTATTTAAAGGAAACAATTATGACGGAGATAAATTTAAAGAATTCTATGAATATGTTGATGGATTTAAAAGTAGTTTTTCAAAAGATAGGACAATAGCATTTTTAAAAATTGTTGAAGAGATTTACAATGACTATGAAGCATATTTATTAAAAATTAAAAAAATTGATTTTAATGATATGATTAATAAAGCTAGTGATTGTATTGTGAAAAATGGGTTGAATTTACCTTATAAATATATAATTGTTGATGAATATCAGGACACTTCATTTACTAGATATAATTTGTTAAGAAATATCTGTGATAATATTGGTGCCAAGATAATGGTTGTAGGTGATGATTGGCAATCTATTTACAGTTTCAGTGGTTGTGATGTAAATATTTTTACCAAATTTGATAATTTCTTTGATGTTTGTGAAACCCGATATGTTGAAAAAACATACAGGAATTCTCAACAGTTAATTGATGCTTCAAGTAACTTTGTAATGAAAAATCCCGATCAATCTAGAAAGGAATTAAAATCTTCTAAATCATTGGAATGTCCAATTAAAATTGTTAAGTTTGATAATGATTTTGATGAAATATTAAAATTCGAATTGATAATAAAAAATATCATAAATCAATCAAAGTTTGAAAACAAAAAGATTCTGATTTTAGGTAGGAATAATAAGGACATATTTAATTTGCTGAAGAATTTCAATGTAAAAAATGAAGACGGAAAAAGAAAATTTGAAATTTTGGGAGATGAAGATAAATTAAGAAGAGATAAATTTGTAAAAATTGTTTATAGGTATAATCCGGATGTTAACATTGAATATCGTACTGTTCATCAGTCTAAAGGTTTAGAATGTGATAATGTAATTTTGATAAATTTGAAAAATTGGAGGGCAGGTTTTCCAAATAAAATGGTTGATGATCCTGTTTTAAATTTTGTTAAAAGGAATGGGGATTCTTTTAGTTATGCTGAAGAAAGAAGATTGTTTTATGTTGCATTAACTAGAACAAAAAACAATGTTTATCTGTTAGCTCCTTATTTTAAAAGTTCTGTTTTCATTCAGGAGCTGGAAAATGATGTAAATGTTGAATTGCTTAATTTGGAAAATAATAAGCTTGAAACTCTTAAAAATATTGAAAAAAATGGTGAACGTTATGCGATTCCAACTAAATTAAAATGTCCTGTTTGTAAAACAGGTATAGTTTTGCTGGAATCTTTTTGGAATAATGGTAAACTTAATAGGGTCCTTAAATGTTCTCATAATATGGCACCTCCATTTAATCGATGTAATTGGAAAGGGGGTTATTATGGAAGTGAACTTAAGGATTTAGATGATATAAAACATTGTCCGAACTGTGATGGAATACTTATAAAACGTCGCAGACATAGTGACGGGCATCCATTTTTAGGATGTACAAATTTTAAAGAAACAGGATGTAGGGGGAAAAGTAAACTTGAGTATATTGGTAAAAACTGTCCTAAGTGTAGTAAACCTCTTGTAAAAAGGCATAATGGTAATGATAATAGTTTATTTATAGGGTGCAGTGGTTTTCCTAAATGTAGACACACAGAACCATTTGAAGAAAAAGAGATGAGAAGCTAAAATGCTCCTCCACCTCCTCCACCGGAACCTCCACCAATGTCACCAAAGCCGGAGCTGTCAGTATTTGCATTTGCTGTTTGTATTCCTGTATCTATTGCAGTATGCATCATGTAATATCCTGTTCCATAATAATAGTATGAATCAAGATAATCGTCATCAATGTTTCCTTCACCAACATGGAGTTTCATGGACTCGTAAACCTTATCAGCTACTCCGAGAGCTGTTGCATATACAAGGTATTGATTCCATATAACTATTGATTCCGGAGGGTGTTCTTTCATTAAACTATTGTCGCTTAAAAACTTCTTAAAGTTTTTCCACTTTAGCATATATACTCTGCCTTCTTTTGTCCATTGCCCAAAGATATCTTCAGGCAACATGTAAATCACAAATCCAGAAATGAATAAAAATACTGATCCTATAAGTCCGATTATTCCTCCTGTTGTATTTAAACCAGTTACCATATAGAATAATGCAGCAAACAGAACTCCAATAATTATGCAGGCTATTGAATAGTAAAGAGCTATTTTATTTCCTTTATTATTAAAGAATTGCTTTAATCTGGATTTTGATAAATGTTCGTAGACAACATCATTTTTCCAGGATTTGATTCTGTTATTGAACCATTCTGCATTATGTTCATCAGATAAGTAATCTTTGACATTACTTAAATCCAAGAGATTATCTTTAGCTATTGTTTTGAAGATATCGAAAACATCTTTTTCATCTAATGTTAAGCTGCTGTAGTTTGTTTCATCTAATTCTATGATTAGATGTTTTTCTTCATTTGATTTAATTTTAAATATTTTACGATTGATTAAATCCATTATTGTAGCTTCAAATCCTTTTAAATCTGGAGTTCCAATATTGTCTCTTTTTTGGATTAATGCATTAACTACAGCTGGAGGGTCGTTACTTGGAAGATCCCTTTCATAAATTCCTTCATAATTCACTTTAGGTTCCACGCCATATTTGCGGTAAATAAAAAATGGAATTACTGGGCTTATAATAAACAGTATTCCGATAAGTGATCCGATATTATCCCACATCTTTTCATTTGCCTGATAATCATTGTAGCGTTGTTCTATTTCTTTTTTAGCCGTTTTATCAATATGGATTGCATTTGGTGAGTTTTCAAAGTCGTTTTCAGGCATTAAAACTTCAATTTCGTAAAAGTTTCCGGAATCTATGTAATTGCTGGTTGAAGTTATTGTATTTCCATCTAATGAGCTGGTTTTGGTATATTTTGTAGGATTTAACCAGTACTCATTACCGTTATCATTAGGTAAATGTATAGTTGTTATTAATTCATCAACTCCAACTGCCCATTGGTCTCCCCAAAGCTGATATTGCAGGGATGCAGTATCCTGATAAACAGTCACTACATTTTTCATATCATAGCTGATATGGACTTTAACATTGGTATCACTTATTGGCTGGGTTTTGGCAGCATCTGAATATAAATAAATTTTTATATGCTGAGTTCCATCTTCCTGATGTTGCTCTACTTTTGTATAGGCACCTTCTGCTGATACATGAATATTTGAAATACTTTCTCCATCTTTTAGGGGAATATCTCTATAAACTCCATTAAATGTTCCGTCAAAGGAATAGTCAAAGGTTTCATTTATATGAAGCATTCCATTTGTATCAACTACAATGTCTACAAGTGCCTGTGTAATGGAATAGCTTCTGTCATCGTCATCTGCATAAACGCAGGAGACTGTTGATGTTATTAAAAAAAGTAGAAGGAAGATGGTTATTATCTTTTTATTAACCATGTATTTAATCTCCCTTAAAATTGCACTTTAGGTGCTTCTCTCTCACCACTGGCTATTTCAAAAAAGTCAGCTTCTTTAAAATTAAACATTCCTGCAATAATATTGCTTGGGAACTGTTCGCATTTGTTATTGTACATTAAAACAGCATCATTATAGAATTGTCTTGAGTAAGAGATTTTATCTTCAGTTTCTGTTATCTCTGATTGTAATTCTTTGAAATTCTGATCAGCTTTTAATTCAGGGTAATTCTCAGCAATAGCGAATAATGATGTTAATGCACCTGTTAAAGCATTGTTAGCTTCACTAACTTCTTTAACACTGCTGGCATTCATTAATCCACTTCTTGCTTTGGTTACATTTTCAAATACTCCTTTTTCATGACTTGCATAACCTTTAACAGTTTCAACAAGATTTGGTATTAAGTCATTTCTCCTTTTGAGCTGAACATCAATTTGAGAATAACTGTTTTTAACTCTGTTTCTTGCATTAACAAGGCCATTATATCCACTAATAAGATATAACACAATAGCAAGTAGGATTATTATAATTACTACTAAAATAATCATGGTTGTATCCATATTTTTTGCTCCTTTTTTATTAATTTATATATTGATTTAAGTTTTATTAATATGTTGTTAATGGATTGTATTATTTGTTAGACTCTGTTGAAATCCTATTTTTCTATTTTGATTGATTGAAGAATATTGTAAATTGTTGTTTTGAGTCTTGTTTCTTTGTTTTGTAGTCTTGTACTTTTACTTTTGTTGTTTCCGTTTAATTTTCTTTTTATAACACTAAATACGCTTTCTACATTGTTTTCTTAGTGAGTATATTTCTTTGTTGAATGTTTTTTGGCTTAATCGTCTGTACCAACCGTGTCTGAAGTTGGATTTGAGTGGTATTTGGTCGGATGCTTTTATTTCTTTGTTTATGCATTCCCTTATTTTTTCTGTGTCATATGCTTTGTCTGCTATTACATATTCCGGTTTATGTTTTTTTAAACTTCTAATGGATGCTATTGCAAAGGTTGTATCGTGTTTAGGTCCTCTTGCTGCTTGTGAATACAATATTAATCTTGAATCAACATCGATTGCAATGTGTGATTTGGTGTAAGTGTTTTCGTTCGTTATTGCGTATTTTTGCGTAATAATTTGTCTGCATTGTCGCTAGTGAATCCAGTACCATCAAGAGCCACATATTTAACTTTAATTTCCAAATTATTAAGTATTAATGTTGTTATTTTTTCAAACATGTTTGTAGGCATTCTTTTAAAGAATTTCTGCAATGTTGATGGATCCGGAGCATTTTTAATACTTAAATAACTCCTTAATCTATCTGAAAACTCCAAATATTCACTTATTTGACGATAAGTTAATTTTAAATAAATTTTTAACACCAAAATAGTCAAAAGTGCAGGTTGAGAATATAATTGCTTCGAATAAGGACTGGAATACTTATTTAAAGATAATTTAGCATAAACTGTAGGTGTATTCAATTAATTTAATCAATTCATTGGTCTTATAACAGTTTTTACTCTTATTTTTAATTTTTTTGAAAAATTTTTGTGTACTGTTTTTTGAACCCAAAATCCAAAAGAGTTTCATACTTTAAACGACTAATTAATGATTGGAGAATGTTTATTTTCGTTGTTCATATATATAAATATTCTCCATTATACTATATAAAACTTATTAGAAACTATTTTTAAATATCGCTGATTAATTTAAAATTATACTAAATTTAACAAATAAATAACAAGTTATAATTAAAATAACTAAAAATTCTTCAAAAAATCATAGTCGATGTGCAACTTCAATTGTAAAAAATTATAGGATTTCAACAGAGTCGAAAAATCAAAAAATCAAACCAAAAATAATATAACAAGCTTATTAGATAAAAAAATAATTAAAAAATTTCATCAAAAAAATCTTAAGTTTCTAGGAATGTCGTATTATGAAAAATTTTATATACTATTTTGTTGTTATATAAATATTAATAAATAGTTTGATGGTTATTTTTATGAATAAATTTAAAATAGGTATTATTAGTTTATTTTTCTTATTAATAAGTATGAGTTTTGTTAATGCAGAACATTCTAATATGGCTAATGGTACTGTTATTGTAGATGATAACAATTTTGATTCTTATTTTGATAATGATGGTTGTTTAATTAATAATTCAATAGATACGATTTATTTTGGAGATATGTCTAATAAAAGTATTGTTATTGATAAATCTTTGAGTATTTATTCTTTAAATTCTTCAACAACAATTTTAAATTCATGTTTTAAAATTACTGAAGATGGTTCTAATTCTATTTTAAAAAATTTAAATTTTGTTGTTAATTATTCTAAAGGTGATTTTTTACCTCCAATTTACATAGATCAATCATCAAATAATGTAATTGCTGAAAATAATATTAATATTAATTTTAATAATGCTAGTTATACAAATGTAGTTGGAATTTATAATTTTGGAGAATGTATAAATAATATTATTTCTTATAATAAAATTGCTATAACTTATTCTAGTCCTGGTAATCATTATGTTTATGGTATAGAATTTACAGGGTCTTCCATTGGGGGGGGGCAAAAAGTTATGGTAATTCTAAATTTAATAAAATCTGTGGAAATACAATAAAAATTAATTCTTACAATTATGTATCTGGAATTTATATTTCTTGTGGTTCTGATGCTATTGTAAGTAATAATGATATTAATTTATTTTCAAAAAATTTTGCATATGGTATTGTTGCAGAGTATTCTGAATTACTTGGTTCAATAAATAATTGTAGCAATATAACTATTAGTGCCAATACTATTGATGCTACTTCGAGTATGGTTTATGGTATTGAATTATTTAGTATTTTTAATGTTAATATTGCAAGTAATATTATAACTACTTTATCTAATGCTAGTTATGGTATTGTAGGATATGGTTGTTATAATCATAATGTCATATGGAATGATATTTCAATTAATGGTAGTGATATTTCAATTATCACTAATAATTTTGATGTTATAGGTACTGGACATGCAGGTATTTGTTATATAAAAAATTCCAATAATTTAACTATTTCTAATAATAATATTTTATCTTATTATGTTCTTGGTGGAGATTATGCTATTCGTTTTGATGATAGTAGTTTAACAAGGATATATGTAACATATAATAATTTAACTTCTAATAAATTTACATATATTGGTGATAATGCTGTTAATGGTAAAGTTAGATTAGTTAATAATAAAGCATATGTTGTAGATAATATTACTTTTAATGCTATTAATTATACTAGTGTTAATATTTATGTTAATTTAAATGGTAGTGATAGTAATGGTAATGGTTCTTTTAAGAAACCATTTTTAACTATTAATAAAGCATTAATGTATTTAAAAAATTTAAAAATTTCTAATAAAACTGCAAATATTAAAGGCATTATATATATTGGTGAAGGTACTTTTGATGGATTTAAATTAAATCTTAGGGATTTTGTAGTTGATTTTATAGGTTATAATACTATTATTGATGGAAAATCTAATTGGTTTTTACAAACATCATCAAAGTCAATAATCAATATTAAAAATGTAACTTTTATTAATGGTGTTTTTAATCAAGACGATGCCGGTTTATTTAATAATAAAGGTATATTGAATTTTTATGATTGTAAGTTTTATAATTCAAATTTGTTTGCTAAATCAGGAATTATTTATAATAATGGTGTGATGGAAGTAAATAATTGTATATTTGATAAATTAATTATATCAAATAAATCATCTATTATTTGTAATGTTGGTATCTTAAAACTTAAAAATAATTCTATGAGTTTCCATGGTGGAGGTTATTCTATTTACAATAGTGGTAAAATAGATAATGTTGTATTAAATATATTTAAAGATAGTTCAATTGATGATGATAGAATTATTAAATTAAATTCTCCATATATTGAACTAGTTGCTTATCTTCATGATGATAATGGTAATTGTATATCTGGAGGTATTGTTAAATTTTTCATAGAATCTAAAGAAATTTCATTAAACACAACTTTTAATCATGGAAAAGCATCTATATCTACTTTTGTTTCATCAATTAATGATTTTAGAGTTTCAGCATCTTATTTAAATGCATATGCAAATATTGTTATTAATTATGGATATGTTGTCAGTAATTTATCTTCTAATGATGTTAAAATTTATGTTAATGAAAGTGCATTAATTGATGGTGATGGATCTATAAATAATCCTTATAATTCTATTAATAAACCACTATCTTTAATTAATTCTTCTATTGGGCATTGGAGTATTATTTTATTAGATGGTTATTATCAAAATTCTTTGAATAGTTTTGATGCTAAGTATGGTGTAACTTTTGAAGGAATAGGGAATGTTTATATCTTGAATGATTGGGTGTTTAATACAACTTCAAATATTGAACTTAATAACTTGATATTTTATAAATCTTCTATTGTTAATTTTTATTCAAATATCACAATTAAAAAATGTTTGTTTACAAATTCATCTAAAACAGCTTTATATTCAAGCCAAGGGAATGTAAAAATTTCAGATTCTAATTTTACATTTAATAATATTCATGATTATCATTATGTTTTTAAAACAGGACATGTTGTTGTAGATAAAGGAGGAGCGATATTCAATACAGGTGGATTTTTAATGATTTTTGATTCAATGTTTATGGGCAACGAAGCATGTCATGGTGGTGCCATTTTTAACACATATGCTGATTTGCATATTTCTAGTTGTAAATTTATAGATAATCTTGCTTTTGGCGGATTTAATGATGATAGACTTTCTTATTCTGTAGGTGGTGCAATTTGCCAATTATTGGGTAATGAAATTATAGTTTCAGATACTATATTTTTTAATAATACTGCTAATGGTCAAGGTGGTGCATTTTATTATACTGGTAGCAATCTTCAATATATTTGGGGTGTTTTTAGTAATACTGGATTAGCTGATGGTGGTGTTTTGAATGAGAATCCTCAAGATCTTTATTTCATTAACTGTAATTTTACAAATAATTTAGCTCCATTATCTGGAGGTGCTGTTTATATATTTTACAATTCTTTAACTAATTATATTAATTGTATTTTTTCACAGAACCTTGTTTATACTTATGATATTATTCAATTATTGGCGCAGGGGTCTATGGGTCGTAATTGGTTTTATCCCAATGAAGTAAGTTCACTTAGTTCAATCTCATTACTGCCCATTAATAATGGTGGAGCTATTTATGATGATAATGTGATTATAATTGGCAGTACTTTTGAAGGTAATACTGCAGAATCTGGAGGATTACTTGTTGTTCCATCATTGCTATCTTCAGCAAAGGAGTTGAAATTATTAAATAAACATTATGTGGGAATTACTTTTCTTACATATCATAATAATAATGAAAGAATATATGTTGAAGATTCTTCATTATTGACAAGTAGGGATTCTAAATTTATTGGAATTGGTAAATGGGTGGGAAAATATGATGGTCCATCTATTAGTAAGTATATTAAGGAGTATTATGATGCTCAAGGTTCTTATCCATCTTCTCCACCGGGGAACGGTAATGGTGGTTTTGGAACTGGTGGGAGTAGTGGTTATGCAAATGGTTCAAAACCTGGTACGGGAAGTGGTGGTCAATCTAATTTAAATATATTTGGATCTTTAACTTGGGGTCAAATTCTTAATTATTTGAACTCACAGGGGAGTAATATTGCTATAAATAATGGGAATCATATTACTATTGAAGATATTATTAGTAAACTAAATCAAAATTCTAACAATCAAAATAATAACTCTCAAAGTAGTGATTCAAGCGATTCTCATGATACAATTAAAATAAATGGGACTACTAATAAGGATTCTGATAATTCGGGAGGACATATAGTTAATGATGGTGTTGCCGTATCTGTAGGTGTTAGCTCTAATAGTTTAAATGGTGTTGTAAATGATGGGGATGAATTTTCTTCAAAAGATTCTTCAAGAGATAAAAGTTACTCATCATCTTCAGATTCATCATCTGGGAGTCCATACAATTCTTATGAAATTTTAAAAGATGTGAATAAAGAAGTTATTCATCAGAATAATGAATATTTTATTCTCATTTTAATTATTTTATTTATATTATTGATAATTGGATTTTATAAAAATAATAAAAGGTAGGGGGTTTTTTAATTGAAAAAATATTTAAAGTTATTTATATTAATAATATTGTTTGTTTTATCAATTGGTTGTGTAAATGCATCAGATAACTTACTAAATGATATAAATGACACAATTTATGTTAGTGGGGATGGAAATGATTTAAATAATGGTTTGACTCAGAATAGTTCTTTTAAAACAATAGATAAAGCATTAAATGTAGGGAATTCTGATAAAGTTATTTATATTGGTGAAGGAAATTACTCTGGGAAATTAAATACTAATTTATCCATTAATTCAAGTAATATTTATTTGATTGGTGAAAAAGTTAATAAAACCATTATTGATGGGGATAATTTAAATAGACTTTTGGTAATTTCTTCTAACTCTAATGTTGTTTTAATTAATTTGACTTTTATTAATGGTCATGATTTATATAAAGGTGGAGCTATATTTAATTCAGGAAATTTGACATTAATTAATTGTACTTTTTTAAGTAATACAGTTTCTAATTCCTTTGTTTTTAAGAATTATGATATTGGTAATGAATGGGATTATGTTTATGGTGCTGCAATTTATAATGAAGGTTATTTAAATATTAAAAACTCCTATTTTGTTAATAATATATTAGGTAGTGCAAATCAGAAATTTGCTTTTGGAGGAGCTGTTGCGAGTTATGGTAAAATAATTATTGATAATTCTTTATTTGACAATAATGTTATTATCACTTATAAAAATTGGAATTATTCTAATCAGCATAGTTCTAAAAATTATGTTAGTGATATTCAAGCATTTCAAAAAGGAGGGGCAATATTTTGTATAGCTAATTCTTCAATAATCAGTAATTCTGTTTTTAATTATAATAAATTAATATTTTTTGAAAATTGTCCATCAAATCATACGATGTTTTTTGTATATTCTGAAGGAGGAGCAATTTATTTCAAAGGTAATAATTGGAGTTTTACCAATTGTTCTTTTTTAAATAATGCTGCGGATGTTGGAGGAGCAATTTATTTTGAAGGTAATAATACATTATTTGATTCATGTAATTTTGAGTTTAATTCTGCTTATTTAGGATGTGCAATTCTTTCATGGGATTTTAATCATAATAAAATGTTATCTAAAGTTCATTATATTGATGGGTTAAATAAATATTATAATGTATTTATTTTAAATTCTAGTTTTAGAAATAATTATTTCACATGCAGTAAAAATGATAATATTGATGAAATTTTTTTCCGTATGGGTTATGGTGCAGGAGCATGTTATTTAAAGTTAAATAATATTATGATTAATAATTCAATTTTTGAGAGTAATGGGATGATTTATAGTAAACAATTTGCACATCTATATCAAGAGTGTAATGGGGGAGCTTTATATCTTTTTGGAAATAATTCTAAAATATCTAATTCTTTATTTAAAGATAATTATGCAGAAATGGGTGGGGCTATATCAAGTTCAGGTTTTAACAATTGCATAAGTAATTCTTCATTTTTAAATAATTTTGCTCTTTCAAAAGATGGAGGTGCTATTTGTAATTCTCTTGGAAATATTCATATTAATAATTCTAATTTTACTTCTAACTTTGCTTTAAAAAGGGGAGGTGGAGTTTATTCAGCTTCATTTTGGAATAATGGTGATGGAAATCAGGTTTATTCAACATATGAAAATTCTAAATTTATAAATAATGTTGTTAATGGTTATGGGGGCGCTATTGATGATAGTAGTAGCCATATTAATTATAAAAATTTAGAATTTGTAGGAAATGTTGCCTATTGGGGTGGTGCTGTTTATTCATCGGGTAATGGTAATATTTTCAATGAATCTAAGTTTATAAATAATATAGCTAAAAATGATGATTATTCTAATGGTGGTGCAATATTTAGCCAAGGTTCCGATTGTGAGTATCTTTCTTGCGTATTTTTGAATAATTCTGCAAATTTAAATGGTGGAGCAATTTATAGTGCTGGAAACAATATTTATTGTGTTAATTCATTTTTTAATAATAATCATGCATTTAAAGGAGGAGCAATTTGGTTATCTGGAAGTGGAGGCAAAATTCAAAATAATACATTTAATTCAAATGGTGCGATATATGGGGGAGCAATTTATACTATCACTAATGAGTTGATTGTTGATTATAATCTATTTAAACAAGACAATGCTAATATTTCTGGAGGAGCTATTTATAATGGGGGTATTAATTTAACATTATATTCAAATAGTATGTTTGATTGTGTTGCTAGATTAAATGGTTATGGTTATGGCCATTATATATTCACAACATCTACTATTTCCTATTTGGTTGTTTCATTTTTAAATGATACTTTTGTTTCTTCAGATAGTAATAAATTCTATGTTAATGTAACAGACAATTTTGGAAACCCTATTACTGGCGGAAATGTCACTTTTGTTTTATATAATGAGTTATCTGGTGAAACAATTGATTTAGGAATTGGTGAAGTTATTGAGGGTTTTGCTTCAGTTGATTATTCTAAAAAATTAGATTATGGGGAATATTATTTAATGGGTAGTTATTCTTATGCAGCAAATCCTATTCTATTAAATAAAGGAAATTTATTATCTGTAAAATTATCTAAATTAAATATTTATTATTATAATAATCCAAATAATTTTAGTTTAGGCAATAATTTTACATTTTATTTAACTTTGGTGGATTTAAATGGTGATTTTATTCCAAATGCAGAAATTAAGGTTTATGAAAATGGAGTTTATTCTCATTCTTTAATCACGGATAATTCTGGTTTTGTTAATTCATCATTTGATAATTTAAACACTTTAGGCACTCATTATTTTAATTTTGTTTATAATGGTGATTTAATTCATTCCCGTACATTTAATAATTTAAGTATTACAATTTATCCGGATGATAATGACAAATTTAAAGATGTTATTTTCTTTTCTTATTATCCTATTGTTATTGCATCTGTTGGTGATCAGATTCCATTTGAGTTTTTCATAGGGGTTGATGGAAATAAACCATTATTTAATATATCTACTTTAAGATACTTTTCAGTATATAAAAACGGTGAATTAATAAAATGTGAAAATTATAGGGATTATTTGGGAAAATGTGTTAGTTCTGGTAAATTGTATAATTATAAATCAGTTAATAATTTAACATTTATTGATTTTTTAGTTTCTGATTACGGTGAATTTTGTATGCCGATTATTGAAAATGAATCTGGTGTTTTTGTTTATACTATTTTATTCAATGGGGGATTAATAAAACAATATAATGCTTCTAAAGAATATTTGCCTCTTGTTAATGATGAAGATTATTATTATAATTCTGCTAATGTTTCTGTGATTGTTATTATAAATCAAAAAGGAGTTAATTTAAATACTAAAATCACTACTGGAAGTTCAATTACTATTAATGAAGTTCAGAACCTTAATTTTACATCTAATTTATCTTATCTTAATGGGACTGGTTTGGATAATAAAAAAATTTTAGTTTATAATAATGGAAATTTTGTAGGTTCATTTGTAACTGATAATTTGGGTGTTGGATCATTTAAGCTTGATGATACATTGAATAAAGGAGAACATATATTTGAATTAGTTTTTGCAGGCGATAGCGAGAATTCTAGTTGTTATACTTTTTTGACAGTGAATGTTGTTGATAATCCTGATAAAATCGATACTTTTATATATTCTAATGAATCCGTGAATAATACGGGTAGATTTATTAATATTTCTGGTAGTTTGGCTGATAAAAATGGTAATGGGTTAGTTAATGAGTCTTTAATTATTAATATTTATTCAGATAATATTCTAATTAAAAATTTCACAATTAAAACTAATAATAATGGTTTGTTTTCTTTTAATTGGAATTTTGGGGCGGGAAATTTTATTATAAATTATTTATATAATGGTAATAAACTTTTCAGTGCTTCAAAATTTAGTTCTAATATTATTATAAATAAAATAGAAACTCTTTTAATTGGTGTTTCTTCATTGGATGTTGTAGGTAATGAAAGTTATTTAACTTGGGTTTTAGTTGATAATAATTATAATATTTTAACTAATTCTAAAATTAACATTAATTTTTATTCTAAATATTATAATGTTTCATATGTTATTTTTACAAATGAAAGTGGTGTAGCATCTTTGAAATTAGATTTGCCGGTGGGTTATTATCAAGTTTTATCTAAATTTGAAGGCGATAAATGGTATGGTGATAGTGCTGTTTTGACAGAAGTATCAATTCATGGTGATAAATCCGTATTAAAAACTAATCCTAATCTTATTTTAAAAGAAAAAGGTAATTTTTATGTTGTTCACTTAACTGATTCTGTAGGGAATCCTTTAGTTGGTGAAACAGTTATAATATCTATTAATGGTGTAAACTATACTAAAATAACTGATAATATGGGGAGGGCCTTTTTAAAAATTAGTTTAAATTATGGAAAATACATGGTTTATTCTTATTTTAAAGGAAATCTTAAATATTCTAGCAGTTTTATTTCATCTAATTTGTTAGTTGTAAATAAAGATTATAAAATTCCTTCAGTTTTAATTACTAATAATTCATTTACATTTAAAGGACATGGTATGTATAATGTTGTTTTAAGAGATATGCTAAATAATCCGTTATCTAATGAAAATATTATTATAACTGTTAATGGTAAAGTTTATAATAAAGTTACTAATGATGAGGGTTGTGTAAGTTTAGATATTGGATTAGCTACTGGACATTATATTATTAAATCTATTTTTAATGGAAATAATGAGTATCATGGAACTGAATGTGTTTCAGATTTGGTCATTGTTGATAAAAATGCTATCAATACTATTTTAAATTCCTCTGATTATCTTGTTTTTAGAGGTAAAGGCAATTTATTTAATGTAACGTTACTTGATGAAAATAACAATCCATTAATTAATCAAAAGATTAGTTTCACTGTTAATGGAGTTACATATAACAGAATAACTAATAATCAAGGTGTTGCTAGTTTAACCATCAATTTAAATTCAGGATCTTATGATGTGTATTGTAAATATTTAGGTTCTGAAGGTTATTTTACAAGCGAATTTAAATCAAAATTAGTTGTTATTAATTATATGGGAATTACTACATTATTAAAATATTCTAATTCTTCATTTATTGGAAAAGGACAATATAAAGTTTGTTTACTTGATGAAAATAACAATCCTTTAATGTCTAAAAATATTTTGTTCACGATTAATGGTGTTGTTTATACTAGAAGTACTGATGAAAATGGTGTTGCTACTATCAATATCAATTTACGGGAAGGTATTTATTCTATTTATTGTGTTTTTTCATCTGATGGAGCATATAAAAGATCAAATTCCTTAATAGATAATATAACAGTTTATTCAACAATACTTGCAAATAATTTAATTAAGTATTATTGTAATGATAGTCAATTTTATGCACATTTAGTTGATGTGGGAGGTAATCCATTAAAAGGTGTTAATGTATCTATGAATATTAATGGTGTATTTTATGTTCGTTGCACTGATGAAAATGGTGTAGTTAAACTTAATATTAATCTTAATCCGGGATTTTATATTTTGACAGTTTATGACCCTTATTTAAAACAAATGGCAAGTTCATATAATATAACAGTTTTATCTACATTGTTATTATTTAATACAACAATGATGGAAGGGGAAAATACTGGTTACGATATTTATTTGTTTAATGGTAAAGGTGAGGCAATGTCTAATTCCAGTGTTATTATTAATATTAATGGTGTTTTTTATACTAAAACAACTGATAATCAAGGATTTGTACGGTTAAATATTAATTTAAATGCGGGTAATTATATTGCAACTGTTGTTGATACAGTTACAAAACTTGAAATGTCTACTTATATTAATATTTTAAAGTCTCAGCCAGTATTATCTGTTCCTTCAAAAATTTTGTTTGAGGGTAAAGGAAATTATTTCAAAGCAAAATTAACAGATTATGATGGAGTTAAATTAATTGGTGAAATAATAACAATATCTGTTAACAATGTTTCATATGTTCGTATGGTTGATAGTGAAGGGTTTGCTAGCTTAAAAATTTGTTTAATGTCTGGGGAGTATATTGTTACATGTAATGCTTTAAATGGTCTAAAAAGTGAAACAATTCTTGAAGTTAAATGATTTATTTTTTGCTAATGATAAAAAAATATTTTTTTTTTTGAAGCTTGGATTTTTAAATTAAATTTGATAGTAATTCAATTTATTTGGGGTGAAAATATTTTTAAAAAGAAATGTGTGGCAGTATTATCATTATTAATTGTATTTTTTATTTGTTTAAGTTCTGTTAATGCAATGGATTTAAATGATACTTTTGCTAATTGTAATAATGCCAATTTTAATCATGAAAAGAGTATGTTATCTGATGTTTCAGATGATGTTCTTTTAGATGATTCTACAAATGATGTTGAAATTTATGTTAATAATAGTGTGGATATTTCAGGAGATGGTTCTAAAAATAATCCATATAAAACTATTAATGAAGCGGTAAATGTAGTTACTGAAAATCATACAACAGTTATTCATATAGCTTCTGGAATGTATAATATTACAGATAATGGTAATATGACTATTAATTTTAATCATAAGAATAATAATAGTTTATCATTCAGTGGTTATGGTGATACTCAGCCTATTATAAATGGTTATGGGATGAGTAGTATTTTTTTAAATGTAAATAAAGAAGCTAATATTTTTCTAAAAAATTTAGTTTTTATGAATCTTTATGGCGCGGATAATTTGATTGTTAATAATGGAAATATGTTTATTATTAATTGTGATTTTAAAAATAATAAATTTACAAATTTTGGAAGTTTAATTAAAAATTATAATAATCTTGAAATTTTAAATTCAAATATTGTGAATAATATTGTGAATAATACTGGGAATAGTTTAATTGTGTCACATTCAATTAGCAATAATGGAAAAGTTTATTTAGATATAATTAATTCTACATTTAAATCAAACAATGGAAATTCCATTAGGTTAAGTAATTATTATAATTCTATATTAAATGTTAATGACACATTATTTGAATATAATAATGGTAAGTGTATTGATACACAGAGGGGTAAATCTTTTATTTATAATTCCAGATTTGTCAATAATGTTGGAAATAGGGGTGTTGCATTGATGTTAGATAATGAACATTGTGCAGATATTAGAAATTGTTTATTTGAGAATAATACTGCTAATGATAAAGGAACAATATATGTATATACTAGGTGCAGTCTTTATTTGATGAATAATACAATAAAAAATTGTTCTTCCCCGAAAGATAATGGGATATATTTTGTAGCAGGTAACAGTATGAGTGATTGTTTACTAAGCCCTCATTACCTTACAATTTTAGATAATTCTTCAGTAAGAATTAATTCATCCAATATTTATTTAAAAGCTACTTTAACTGATGATAATGGTAATGGAATAACTGTAGGTAGAGACTGGGGAGATATGCCTATTAGATTTTATATTGATGGTATATATGTTGGTTCTTCTGATGTTATTAATGGAACTTTAAATTTAAATACTAAAGTTATATTGGATGGTGCCTGCACAGTTTCAGCTACATTTACTAAGTACACTTTAGTTAAAAATGCAACTCTTTTAGTTTCACTAAAGAAAAATGAGAAAATTTACATAGCTGAAGATGGGGATGATGTTTTAGGCGATGGTTCAGAAGATAATCCTTATAAAACAATTGAAAAAGGTTTTGAATTTGCATCTTCTACATATGATAGTACAATTTATATAAAATGTGGGGATTATCTTATGTCAAATCCTATTGATTGTACTATTTCCGGCCTTTCTTTGACTATTATTGGTTATGATGGGCAAGTTACTATAAATATGGATAATAAAAATATTTTCACAAATATTGGGGCTAATTGTAATCTAAAATTGTATAATTTATCTTTTGTAAATGGTAAAGGTAAATATGGATCTTCTAGTGTAATTAATGTTCTTAAGGAGGGTTCTTTAATTGTAGATAATTGTACTTTTAAAGATAATCAAGGATATTATGCGGGAGCAATACACAGTGTTTACAAGAATATTCAGATTAATAATTCCATATTTATAAATAATGGTGGAAATTCTGCTAATTCAATTTATGCTTCTGGTTTTTCTGTTATTTCAAATTCTATATTTTATGGTGTAGAAAATGGAAAGCCTTCAGTTTATAGTATGGGTAATATAAGTAACTGTACATTCATTAAAGGCTGTGCAATTAAAGGTTCTGGTTTTTCTGTGGATAACTCTACATTTATTAATTGTTCATCAGATTTAGGTGGAAGTATTCATATTGATAATAATGTTGTTAATTTAAATAATAATCGTTTTATTAATAGTTCTGCAACTAGTAAGGGTGCAGCAATTTATATGAATTCTGGTGAGTTATATTTAACTAATAATACAGTAATTAATTGTGTTTCTCCTAAAGATAATTATGTCTATGTTAATGGTGGAGTAGTTAATAATGCTATTGTTAGTGTTTTAGATAATAAAACTGTTGATATTGAAAGTTTTGGTGTTACTTTAAAAGCTAAAATACTTGATGATAATGGAAATCTAATAACTGTAGATTATTTATCTTTTTATTTAAATGATGAATTAATCGAAGAAGATTATAATTTAGCAAATGGTGAATATGTATTAAATTATAAAAAATTATTAAATGGCACATATTTAGTTTCTGCAGGTTCAGATAATCTTAAAAATTACACAGTTAAAACTGCTACTTTGAAAATCACTCCTTTAATGAATCGTGAAATTTATGTAGCTATTGATGGTAATGATGAGATTGGGGATGGTTCTAAAGATAAACCTTATAAAACTATTGAAAAAGGCATAAGTGAAGCCAATGCTTATAATAATATTATTTATATTGGTGAAGGAATGTTTAATTTATCTACTGCTTTAGAAATAAATGCAGGTGAAGGTAATTTTACTATGGCTGGTTGTGGTGATAAAACTATAATTAATTTAAATAAAAATGGGGGATTTATTGATGATATATTCGAAGAATCACATGTTAATTTAATGGATTTATGTATTATTAATACTTATAAGAGCAATTCTGCAGGTGGTGCAATTGTCAATAATGGTAATTTAATTATTGATAATGTTTCTTTTATTAATGCTACTGCTGCTGGAACTAGGGCTACTGTTCGTGGAGGAGCTATTTATAATACTGGATATTTATATATTATAAATTCTAAATTTGTGAACACTACTGCCAAACAGGGTGGTGTTATTTATAATACTAATTATTTATATTTAAAAAATAATACTATGATTAATCCTACTGCATCTGTTGGTAAGTATGTATTAACTACAGGTGTTGTTGATAATGTGATTTTAAACATTAATAATAATTGCACTTCTAATATTTCAGAAAATTCATTTACTGTTAATGCTACTGTAACTGATGATATGAATCATCCAATTACTGCAACTGCACAAAATAATAATGTAATGGTTAAATTTTTATTAAATGGAAATTCCATAAGCACTGCTTATTTAAAAGATGGGATAGTTACTTCAACAATCAATATGAAATTAAATGGTAATTTTATTCTTAATGGTACTTTTGGAACATCTAATAATGTTATTGTTAAAACTGCTGTTTTAAACTTTAATAATTCTCAAGTTTTAAATGATGTGTGGGTATCTGTTAATGGGGATGATATTAATGGTAATGGTTCTAAAGATAATCCTGTTGCAACATTAAGTAAAGCATTAACATTATCTTCTTTTGTTGGTGCAACTATTCATATTGTAGATGGTGTTTATAATACAAGTTTTATTAACATTAACCATTATGGATTATCAATCATTGGTGAAGGAAACAATGTTCAATTTAATTCTCCATCTTCATTTTTCAGATTTTATCATGATGCCCATATTATTAATTTAAATTTTATTAATTTGGACATGTCCAAAAATTTTATTTTCGATGCATATGGAGATACTTTAACTATTGATAATTGTAAATTTATTAATATTACCTGTGGATATGATTATGGAATAATTAAATCAGAGGCTGCTTTTGCAGGTATTAATATTTTAAATTGTACTTTTGAAAACATTAGTGGAACTTATAAAATTGGACAAAAAGGATTTTTAATTTATTCAGATGGTGGAGATTTAAACATTGTTGATTCTAAATTTAATAATATTACTTACAATTTATTAGATAGCAATATGCCTATTTGTAGTTTAATTTCTATATCTAATGAGGTTAGATGGATTCCTCCAACTTATTATCAAGCTATTACTACAGCATGTGGAAAATTTATTAATTGTGAATTTAGCAACATTTATGGAATAGATATTTTAAGTATTAATTCTGCCAATGCAGATATTGATAATTGTAATTTTGTGAATATTTCTGGAAATAAGGTAATTTCATTAAGTTTCTCTGTACTTGATAAATATGATGATTATAATGTAACTATTGCAAATTCTGTTTTTGAATTAATTAATTCTACAGATAGTTGTGTTTATAAAGGAATTAGATTATTAGGAGGTCAAACTGGATCTATGTCTGTTATGATGATAAATAATACCTTTAAAAATAATTTTGCATCAAAGTATATTGTTTCTGTTAGGGGATATGAAGGTGCAGCTGAAATATATCTTGGTAAATTTTTAATTAATGATTCTATTTTCATAAATAATGTTGTTAATTCAAGTGAAGGTGCACTTATTAGTGTAAACTCAAATTGTGTTGTGGATGTTTATAATTCAGTAGTTATTAATAATTTAAATTTATTTACAAATAATCAGTCATTTGTTTATCTTCATGGTTCTGGTAAAATTATAGTGGATAATAATTGGTGGGGTAATAATACAAGTTTTGAAGAAATTATTTCACAAATAAATGGTTCTGGATATGTATTAACCAATTGGGTTGTAGCTGAATTATTTGCTAATGTTAGTGACATTCATGTTGGTGATGTTGTTGAATTAACAATTACTTTTAAATCTAGTAATGGTTCTACATTAGCTAATTTTGTTCCTACAAGATTGGCTGAGTTTTTAGGAAATGTTACTTTTAATGGTTTGAATAATATTACTGTGAAGTTTGTTAATAATTTTGCTCATGTTGTGGGTATTGCTGCTACTGAAGGTAAAGTAACTGCAATTGTTGATAAACAGGTTTTATCTTTAAATATTACTAAATCTAATACTTCTTTAGTAGCTAATAACTTAACTGTTGGTTATGGAAATATGATTTTATATAATGTTTCTATCAGTGATGTTAATCAAAATCCTATTAAAGGAGCCACTATTACTATTGATATTGATGGTCAAAAATATAGTGCCATATCTAATGATGAAGGGGTAGCTATATTTAATTTAGGTAAACTAAATGTTGGTAAGTATAATATTAAAATTAGTTTCAGTGAAAATAATCAATACTTTGGATCAAGTAGTTCTAATGTTGTTATTGTAAATCAAACTAAAACTATAATTATTGTCCGTGGGGAAGATATTAATGTTGGTGAAAATGCACTTATTAGTGCAGTTATAACTGATGGTGTTACTGGAGACATTGTCTTTAAGTTAGGTAATATTACTAAAACAGCCACTATTATGGATGGTAACGCTAATGTAACATTTGATAATTTAGATTATGGTGATTATACAGTATCTGCAAAATATGGTGGAAATGCTAATTATTTGCCATGTGTAAACTCAACTATATTTAGTGTATCAAAAATGGATTCATCAATTAAATTAGATAATATTAAAGATATATTGGTTGGTGAAACTGTTGTTATTCGTGCTGTTGTGACCTCTGGTGTAACTGGTAATGTTACTTTTGTTGTGGGTAATAAGCAATATATTGAAAATATCACTGATGGGGGGGTTACTTTAACTATAAATGATTTATTAAGTGGAAATTACTCTGTAAAAGTATCATATAATGGAGATAATAAATATTTATCAAGTGAAGACACAACTGAGTTTATAGTTTCTAAAGTATCAGATTATAAAATTAATGTTAATGTCTCTACATTAATTGCTGGTGAAAGTGCTACACTTGAAGTATTTTTACCAAATGATGCACATGATAATGTAACTATTGTAATTAATAATAAACATTACACAGCTACAGTATTAAATGGTAGTGCAAAAGTTGTCATTGCACCATTGAATGCAGGTAAATACAATGTAACTGTAATTTACAGTGGGGATGAAAAATATGTTCAATCATCTATCAAATTTAATGTAACTGTGAATATTAACAAGAAAGTTAATTTAAACATTTCTGATATTGTGATGATTTATAAGGATGGTACTAGGATGGTTGCTGTTTTAACTGATTATAAAGGTAATCCTATTGTTAATGCTACTGTTTACTTTAGTATTAATGGTGTAACTTATGTTAGATTTACTGATGCTAATGGTTCTGCTTATATAGGGTTAAACTTAGGTTCTGGTGTATATGGTGCTTCTGTTTATTATAATGGTTCTGATATGTATGATAAAGTAAGTAAAAATATTACCGTTACTATTAATCCTACTATTGTAGCTGATGATTTAGTTAAAATGTATCAAAATGATACCAGATTCTATGCTAAGTTTACTGACAGCACTGGAAAAGCACTGGCCAACACAGAAATCAAATTTAACATCCATGGGGTTTTCTATACTAAAAAGACAGATAAAGATGGTGTAGCTGACATGAGTATCATGTTAAGACCTGGATCTTACATTTTAACTGCTTACAACCCTGTAACTGGTGAAGAAAAAGGATTTAACATAACCGTAAAATCATTAATCATGCAAAACGATTTAACCAAATATTACTTAAATGCTTCTAAGTTCCAAGCAACTATCTACAACAAAGACGGATCTTTAGCAGTAAACAAAGAAGTAACATTTAACATCAACGGTGTGTTCTATCACAAAAAAACAGATGAAAATGGTGTTGCAAGCTTAGGAATAGCTTTAAGACCAGGAAACTATACCATTACAACAATGTATGACGGATTGGATATTGGAAACAAAGTCACTGTATTGCCAACTTTAGTAACTAAAGATCTCTCTATGAAGTACCTTGACGGCAGCAATTTCACTGCTTTAACTTTAGATGGTCAAGGTAAGCCATTAGCTAATCAAAATGTATCATTTAACGTAAATGGTGTATTCTATCACAAAGTTACTAATAAAG
>OLSE01001059.1_pt1 | contig 25886 bp, 39 predicted proteins | sample 1673191 | NCBI WGS metagenome assembly OLSE01 (sample SAMEA3136764, study PRJEB25190) | human gut metagenome | biome: human gut; feature: human-associated habitat; material: faeces | place: Austria | collected 2013
TAAGCTTGTCTGTAATATCAATTAACTTTGACATAATCGTTCATTCCTTTCGTTTTTTTAAGCGGCTGCTGTATATACGGGTTTGCCGTTTGACATAACTTCAAATTCAAGCGGAGCAACACCCGTACTTGCGCCTGCACCGTTTGATGTAACGGATACAACTGCATTTTTAAAGAGGACGGTTGCACCGTTGGGGAAGGTCCACATAAACGAAACTTCTGCCTTTCTGCCGTTTTCAAATGCAAGGGCGGCAATCTGGTCATTGCCTGCGTCACCGATTGTACGCTTGCCCTTTACCGAAATTGTGATTGACTTTGCTGTCATAAGCCTTGACTTCCAGCCCTCGTTTTCAAAGGCTGTCCATTCCTCGACACCGTTGTCAAATGCAACAGAAAATTCTTCGCAGTTAGCAATATTTGTCGTGGCGGATTCTGTTCCTGCCTTGCCAACTGCAAACTGATTTTCATAGCATGGGAATACTCCCGATTCAACTTTTGCCATAAAATTACTTCCTTTCGTAATAAAATTTAACTTCAATGACCTGCTCATACACACCCTTGTCATCTGTTCCCACATCAACGGGTTCTTCCGTGAGCAGTTCGATTATATAGATTTTGTGTTCCTTAATTTCAACATTTTTAATGCCGTAAAGCGTTTCGTAAAGTCTGCGTGCAAACTCCTCGGTTTCTCTTGCGTTGTCGGTGTAATGGATAAGCAAAGACACGCTTATTGTATCGTAGGTACTTTCACCGCCGATTGCCCTTGTGGGTGTTCCCGACTGCTTTAATGAATACACACCGATTGACCTGTCCTGCTTGTTGTCAAGCTTGCCAATGTAATAATGCTCGGCTGAGGTAACGCTTTTGAGCCAATCTCTGATGTCCGATAAGTAAATCAAAGTCCTGCTTCCTTTCTGTATAATCTCACAAATGCCCGACTGCAAAAATTCTGCCGTGTACCACCCTCAAGCCACGGAGCGAACCATTTACCGCCTGCGGCAATGTTTTCCTTACGGCTGAAATTATACTCGGGATGAAAATACAACCGCCTTGCATACGGAGTGCTTGACACTATTTTAACCGTGCCGTTCCAACTCTGCGCACAATCTTCAAAGGTGTTTTCGTTCTGAAGATTACCCGTATCAAACGGCATTACCTGCGTGTTTTTCACCTGTTTAAGAAGTGCGTCACCTGTCTGTTCAAGAGCCTGTTGCTTTGCCTTGTCAAGTTGTTTTACAACAGGCATATTGAGTTTGATTTTTGATGATACCGAAAATCCCATTAAATCACATCCAATTCCGTAAAATTAACTTTGCCGTCGGGGTTGCGGTGTTTTGTACCCTGTACGATGTTTCGTTTTACGCCGTCAAGGATTACAAAGCCACCGCTTAAAGTGGGGCTGTCGGTGGCAATGTCGCCGTCAAAAAGCAAGACAGCCGACACCTGAACAATTTTCTGCTCTTTGGTATAGACCGTCTTTGCCTTTGACTGCATATTACACAAGGCAGAGCCACCGTGCAGGGTTGCTGACGGGTACAAGCTGTCGGAGGGATACAGATTTTTGCATTCAAACACGGTCAGGGGTGCTCCGTCTTCGGTAACACCCTCACCGTAGATTGTGACCTCGACAGGAGTTTTGCAGAACTGTTTTTTTACAAGTGACGGAAATTTCACGGTTTTCACGCACCTTTCAGATTGCAGGATAACAAAGTCCTGTTGATTTTAGCAACGCATAGAGGTCGGCAGGAATTGCCACTCCGCTGATACACATTAAATTCCAGCTTGCGCCAAATTCCATTGATGTGCCGTTGATTGAATAGCTTTTCAGGTAGGAAGAAATCATATCGGCATTTTCTTCTTCAAAAGCAGTAAGTCTGCTATGCACTCTGCCGATGATTCTCTTCTGCATTTCCGAAAGTTTTTCAAAATCAATGCGGTTAAAAGTCAGAACATCAATGTGTTCGGCAGAGATAACGCTGTTCTCATCTCCGCCCTGCTGTTCAATGTAATCGGCATACATAGATTTACTCCTTTGTGTCTGACTTGGTACTCTCTTTAAGTTTTTTGTTTTCGGCTTTGAGCTTTGAATTTTCTTTCTTCAAAGTATTGTAATCATCAACAGAAATTTTCTTGCCTAATCCATATTCTTTGATTTTGCCGTTGTCATCCTGAATATCATAACCACGGGATACATAAGTCTTAGCTTCCTCGTCTGTGTTGACTGTATATGACTTATTGTCTTTGATTGCTTTCATTTTTTCTCACCTCGCTTTAAGCCTCGGCATGAATGATTACGCCCTGCTTCATAAGTTCGTCAATGGCAAAAGTACCATTAACTTTTCTGTTCTGATATATATAATTATCAGCTGTTCGGCTGTCAGAACCCGGAGTATAGACATTGATATATGAATACTTAACTCTTGACACCTGTGCTTCCGGGTCAATAAGAATATAGTCAATCTGCTTAGCTGAGCTGTCAGCAACACAACCGTTTGTAAAATCAAACAAAGACTTCATTCTTGAGCTTGGCACTTCTACAATCTTATCAATATCATCAACGGAACGAACACGGCGGTCAATGCCCTTTGCGGAACTGATTTCAAGTGTTCTCTGAATACCCTCTGCATTCTTCAAAAGCTTTTTGTACTGTGGTGTCGCATAAAGAATAACCCTGTCGAGCGGTACACCCGCTTCGGCAAAAGCCTCAAGGTTATCGTCAAAATCTGCAAGCACATTCGCCGCAGTTAATGCAGTAGTTTTTACTGTTGCACCAACTCGCTTAGCTTCTGTATAAAGCTTGCTGTAAGTATAACAGTCGAGTTCAGGTATAGCCTGTGTTTTTTCAAAGCGTGTCTGAATATTTGCGATAGTTACTACCATATTTGTTTCGTCAACATCAATAGGGTCGATAGCAAACTCAATATCTCTGTCGTGGTCAAGGGTTTTGGTTTCGTAACCGTTTGAATATGTACCCGAATTAAAACCGCCTGCACCTCGTGTATGGTCTTTATAACCGCTGACCGAGAGTTTCGGGATTTTAATATCCTTACCGTTGATAATCTGAATGTCAGAGTTTGAGTGGTAAAGGTCATCACAAGTAAGGGCTTGACCGTACAATTCTCTTAAAACATTACTGAAAATAGTTGCGTATTCTAATACTGCCATAATTATTTACCTCTTTTCTTACTTTTTCGATTTGATGCCGAAAATTCCTCTTAAGGCATCTTCTGTTAAATTTTTGTCGCTGTTGCCGTCACCGCCGATTTTCTTAACTCCTGTGCCGTTCTCGGCAGGTTTGCCCTTGAGTGCGGGAATATCGTCAAGCACCTTTTTAACAGCCTCTGTCAGCTTTTTCGCATTGACCTTGCCGTCTGTCACAGCTTTTGAAAAGTCTGCAATTTTAAGCACATAAGGAACTGTTGCAATGTCAACGCCCTGTTTTACGGCTTCGAGGGTTGCCGATTGGTTGACTTCTGCCATAAGTTTTGCGTTGTTTGCGGATTCAACTTCCGACTGCATTTTTGCAAAGTCGGGAGTGTTCTTGGCTTTCTGCTTTTTAAAAGCACCGATAGCCTCTTTCATCTCATCGGCTGACAATCCCTGCTCCTTAAAATAAGACTTCAAAACGGTGTCCTCTGTCACGCTCTGTTTGCCTGTAATAAGGCTTGCGAGCTTGTCATAATCAAAGGCAGGAGCGTTTCCCTGTGGAGTTCCCTGCGGTGCAGGTGTCGTTTCATTGGGGGTTGGTGTTAGATTTGGTTCTGCCATTTTTTTCATATCCTTTCAGTTTTTCGGGTGTCTCCCGTAATCAGTTTATAGAGTGTCTCTCTGTTTCAGTTTTGCACGGTGTCTCCCGTAGTTTAATGTCTTCGGACAATAAAAAAGCACCTTACATATTCGTAAAGTGCTTAATCTGCTTTTTCTGTTTTAACTGTTTTTGCTCTCGGCTTTTTGGGAGCGTCAGGCTTGACCTCTTCTGCAAAACCGCCGTCAATGAGTTCCTTTGCTCTCTGCTCGGAGCATTCAAAAACTTCATCCACAGGTCGGGTTACATAACCGTTCTGCCTGTCATTAAATGCTGTTGTTACTCTGATTTTCATTCTGTCACCACCTTTCTAAACCGGTCGAAATCGACGGGTTTAACTGTTAATCTTTACTCTTAAATGTAATCGGCAAAATCTGTTTAGGCAGGAAGTTAATTTCATAACGGTATTTATCCACTTCTGCACCGCTTATGTCCTCTACAACATACATAGTTTCATCATTAAGACCTATGATATGCTTTTTGTATTCACCCTTGCCCGTTTCGCAGACAACCTCAATTTGGTTATCGTCATTATCGACCTGTAATGAAAAAGCGGCAACAAGTTCAAATGACGGCTTATCGGTTCTTGTGTTAATAACCGTAAGCCTGCGTATCACATTGAAATTGTCTGCTTCCTGCGAAACATTGTACGATACCTGTGTTGCCTCGGTACAGCCCACAGTAACCAGTACGGTTGTTGCAATCATAACTACCATAAGTACAATTGCTAAAATTCTTTTTCTCATAGTATCAAACCTTTCTTTGATTAATAATAAAAAAGCACTCTGATTTCTCAAAGTGCTGATTTGATGTATTTAGTTCTGTTACGGCAAGTTGCAGGCAAGTTAAGCAATGCCGTGAACAAGCCGTTTTTCTTGCTCTGAACATATTCTCGGCAAGTTAAACAACAAAACCGCCCTTTTTACGGAGCGGTTAGCTTTTGTTTCTTTGTTTTTCAAGTTCTTTAATTATTTCGTCAAGACGTTTTGAAGCTTCTTCGTTAGAACCATCTAAAACAGATTTGTTTATTTCTTCCATTCAAATAAACCTCCTTCTTGATGTTTACTTAAAAATTTATCAATAACCTTTCTGTATTCACTATCAGAACCTGTTTTTATCCTCTTTTTTCCCATTCGTTGTAACTCTGTTAAAAGTGATAGTCTGTCGTATCCTTTCAACTTTGTTAATACTTCAATGTTGCCATCGTTTTTCACAATAGTAAATGTTTTTATACTATCATTCTTAATAAATTCGATAATATCATTTAAAGAATAACTGCTGTTTCTCGGGTGATTGTGCATAACAAATAAATCTTTGCCTTGAAGTGCTGATCCAAAATCTATTTTTTCATCAGTTCCTTTAATAGGCTCTGTAATCATTTTGGACACATCATTTTTTAACACGAAGGCAACTTCTTTATTTTCATTTTGTTCTTTTGAAAATTTCAAAAGCTCCTTGTGTTGTTTTTGAATTTCCAAACACTGCTCTTCTGTATAACCTTCAATATCAACTTTAGGAATACGACTGATAGCTTTATCGGTTATCGGAGTAATAGGCTTTTTACTTTTCTCTTTTATTATACCACTTTTACCCGATTTTGCAACAGATTCATCGGTGATTTTATTAACATTCCCTGCTTTTTTCGCCTTTTCTTCAAGCATATCAGCCCTATCGTGCCACTCATCGGCTCGGGTTTGGGCAATGCGTTTATTGTCCTCGTCAAGACTGTATTCGGCACGGCGGTCAAAGCGTTCTGCCTGTCGCTGTGCATACTGCTGTTTTTCCTCAATTCCTCGCTGACGGTCAAGCTCTTTGATTTCATCTTCAGACAGCGGTGCATCCAAATCATCAAGTTCGGGATAATATGTACTTGTGCTGTCCTTACATCTCGGATGAAACAAACCGTTCTTGATTGCAGTTGAGAGGAGCGGATAGTTTCCGTCTGACTTTTTGCCGTTTGAATATACATCGTCAATAAACACCTTGCCGATATATTTTGCACAATCGGGGCAACCACCCTGTCTTGAGTTCACAACAACAAGGGATACCCCCCATTCGGCTCGCTTTTCGCCCTCACCACGCAGATAGGCTCTTTTGTTGGCTGTTTTAACCGCCATATCCGCATAATCCGAGAGCGTATGCCTTGCACCGTTTTTGTATTCCACACAATTAAGACCTGCGTTGAGCATATCTTTACAAGCCATATCAACGGCTTTTTCGTATGTAACCGCACCCGTGTTCATTGCAACCTGTGCGTTAAAAATCGCCTTGCGGTACTTGTCGTTGCTCATACGCAAAACTGCCGTTTCTGCCCTCTTTAAATCGTCTGTGGTCGATTTTATGAGTGCGTCAAGTTTACGGTCATTCACCTTAAAAAACTCGGCTGTGCTGTGTGCTGACGGCTTTTTCGGGGTTTTGAAACCGTCCTTAACAGCTTCAAGAATTTCTGCCTCCTGACTTGCATTTCCGTCAGCTTTGGCGGTGCGAATCATCTCTTCAACCTTGCCGTTAATGGTTTTGAAACGCTTGCCGAATTTCTTTGCGTTGTGCTTACGGTACTCTTCAAGACTTTTGAGCTGTTCAGCCTGCCATTGTGTCCAGTTGTAACCCTCTTTAGTTTCTTCGGCTCTGTGACGGCTGAAATTGCGCATCATGCTGTCAATCAGTTCATCTTCGATTTTTTCAAAGGCTTCTCTGATATTGTAATCACTCATTGTTTACCTGTGTATCATTCTGTTCGGGATTGCTTTCGGTTTTTTCTGCATTATTTTCCGCATTTTCTTCATCATCTCCGTTATTGTCAGGTTCTTCTGTGTCGGTAAGGTCCACATCGTCAAGCTCCGATTTTTCTTCTTCGCCTGCAATGCCCTGTTCTTCCTTAATTCTCTGCACCTCTTCGGCTTTCCAATCATCCGACTTGCTGTCGCCGTAAAGCTCGTCAACCGAGGTTTCAACTGACATCAAACCGCCCTGTCTTGCTTTTGACACGGTTTCAACCTGACTTTCGAAGCTCGGATTTGCATATTCGCCGAAGTTTACGGATACTTCCAAGCCCTCAACAATACCCTTGCCGTTAAGTTCACCGTCTGCATTGAGTACAACTGCAACAAGGCTTTGAAGTGCGTTCTGCGTAATTTTCACAAGGTTCTGCCTTGTGTAAAGGGTTGTCTTTTCCTTTTCACGCTGAGCGTCTGCATTATCAAGCTTCTTCGTATCAATGCCGAGAGTTGACGGCGATATAATGCCCTGTAAGCAGAGGTCGAGAGCAGTAATGTATGAACTCAAATAGCTTTCGTGCTGAATCTGCGGACTTTCGGTGTAAATCCTGTTGCCGTTGCCGTTTTCAGACATATCGTTGCCCACGGTGATAAATCGGTTGTCAAACGGATTTGGCGATATTGGCTGACAGGTTTCGGGATTTCTCGGAACAAGGCAATCAGGCACATACTGCTTTGTTCGGCAGGCTCTGAGTGCGTCCATCCACTGTGACCACACTTCATCAAGGCTGTCGAAAGCGTCTGTTTTTATGCCAATAATGCCCGCACCTCTGCCCTTGTGGCACGATTTGCCGTAAAGGACAGGTACAGCCCACATATATGATTCGTCAAATGTAACGCCCTTTGAATCAATCCACGAAAGAGCGTCAACCGTGTGCAGGTCAATCTCTTTGCCGTTGTCATCATACAAAGCATAGTGAATATAGCCGTAACCGTATGTTTCTTCAAAACGGTAACGGCGGTGTTTTTGCGTGTAATCGGTGTAAAACTTAATCTCTCGGATTCTGCCGCGCACATATGTAAAGTCGATGTTTTCGGCAGGATACCATTCAACAATCGGAACATCTGATACAGCCGTGTCAAAGCTGACCTTAAAAGCACCGTCACCGACAACACATAGGTCACGGAGCATTTGCTTAACCGTGTCGGACAATTTGTTCTGCTTTTCAATATCTTCCCAACGCTCTGCATAAGCGGTTGAATTTTTACTTGTAACATCTGTGCCGTTGTAGTCGGCAATTACGATATTCACAAGCGTTTCGCAGATGAGTGCCGGCAAGCCCGTGTGTATTTTACGGATTTCAAGCCCCTTTGTGCTTTTTGCCGCCCAAAACATAGTTTTGTTTGTATCAATCTGCTTGTACAGCTCCGCAAGCTGTCTGCTATTGCCCCAATACCAAATGCGATTGATAAAGCACTCGGTCAGATGATTGCTTGTTTCGGTAACGGTAATTGTTTTGTCGCTTGCAGGAGTAATCTGCAAAAAGTTTTTAATTCCCGATCTGATAGATTCAGCCATTCTGTTAATCAGCCCCATTTATTTCACTTCCAATAATATTTTTAAACGGCAGCCACGCATATTGACCGCTGTTAATGCAATGGTCGTGACCGTCCTCGGGTGTGTTGTCTTTATCCTCTCGCCAGCTGTAAATTTCAAACTCGGCAATCGTGTTTTTACAATGTTCAAGCACAAAATAACAGTCGGTGGCAAGCCAGCCGAGTACAAGATTGATTCGGTCGATAATCTTCGTTTTCTTCCATGCATTTGCAAAGTCATAGACACAGCCGTGCTGTCGCTTATACTTTTGAAATTCGGTAATAGTCGCTTGGTCGGCGCTGTCAATAAAAGCCGTGCGTGCAAAGCCCCATTCATCACGGTTGCGGTCAAGAAAATCAATAAAATTCTTCACCGTGTCACTCGGGGCAATAGGTGTTTGCATTTCGGCATTGTTGTAAACTCTTTCATCAAGCTGAACACACTTACCGTGATTGGTAATGCCGTAAAATGTCATTGCGATAGTGTCAGGCGACTTCTGCGAATAGGCGGTATCAAGACCTGCGGTGAACTGAACAAAGTGTTCCGACTTGCGGTTACAGTTCAAAAACTTTCCTGCCCACTCTTTTGATTTGATATGTCTTGCCCTCTCAAAATTCGGGAACACAAGACCTGTTGCTCTGCCTCGCAAACCTAAGATTTTATTTTTATAGAGCTTTGTACCTTTCGGTGCAGAGTTCTTTTTCTTTTCAATCTGTTCGGGTGTAAGACTTAAATTATCAGCAAAAGAAAAGAACCAATACCGCCAATGCGGTACAGGTTCTTCGGTAAGCTCCGCCGTAATCTCGGGAGGAACATCGTTTTCATATTTTTTAAAAGGACGGGAGCGGTTGACAAACTCCTTATACACAGGCAGGCTCGGATCATCGGGATTCAGCGTTGCAAGCATATAGTCATTACGGGTTGACATCTCTCGGATAAACTCGATATCGGCAGTGTTGATTTCGTCAATATAAACGCACCCAAACTGCGCACCGAGTACCATTTCCCATTTATCTCGACTGCTGTAGCCGAGAATATAGATAATTTTGCCCTCAAACTTGATATGCGGGAGCTTGTAGTCCTTGTCGCCGTTGCCACAGTAAACTGCGTTACGGTGCAGGTCGAGAATACCGTTGTCCTGTTGAATTATAGTTTCCTCAGCCTTGCCCGTAGTTTTGGCGGCAATTGCGTGAAGCTTCTTCGGCGACTGCGACACCATTCGCATAAACTTAACGCCTGCTCCGACGGTAGTTTTTCCGGACGCTGTAGTTCCTTCAAGAAATTCAGCCGACACATTTGTTGTGTTGATAAAGTCGATATACTTTTGTGACAACGGGAATTTGTTACTCACTCAGTCCCTCACCACCCAACTGTCTGAACACATCGGATAGCTTTTCGGACTGCTCAACCTTTGCGTCAACATTAAGTTTATCCTTGAAAAGGCTATATACTTTACCTAACAACTCGGCCGCTTTGTTTGCGTCGGATATTCTTGTTGGTATCGTTACTATCTCCGGCACTTCGCTTTTAATTGTATGTTTTCGTATTGTACCATTTTCATCAGGTTTGTATGTTGACTCTTCCTGACTGACTGTTACAACAACGCTTTCTTTCTTTTCACGTCTCATAACTGCAGTAAGGTATTTCAGAACCTCATCTTGCTGAGCAATTAGTTTTGATTCTTTTTCAGATAATCTTTTGTCTATATATTCCCTTATGTTGGGTTTTGCCAAGTTTTCACTTGCTATATTATTTGCGTTCTTTTTTGAATATCCTGCCCTTATTGCGGCTTGTGTTGCATTAAGGTCAACTAAATATTCATCGCAAAATCTTTGTTGCTTAGCTGTTAGCATAGCCATAATACAACACCGCCTTTCACGCTAACACAAAACCGCCCTCAAACGAGAGCGGTCTGTGCAATTTTTATCTTAGGAGAGTTTCGCATATGTCCTGTTTGTCAAACTTTCATAATACCATTATACGCAGGGTAAGGGTGACATTCAATGACATTTCAAAATAATTTTACGAGAAATCGAACTTTTTTCGGAACGCCTGTAACGCTTCGCCGTGCAATCTCAGGGTATGCCTTACGCTCATTTCCATACTCTCGGCAATATCCTCCCACCTCTGACAATTTATGTAATACTCGGTCAAAATTGCAATGTAACGGTAATCGTCAAGTGCGTTGATTTTACTGCGGATTTCAGTTTTCAACCGCACAAGATTGTCAATTTCCCTATTGATTTCAGCCTGAAGGTCTGCAATCCTGTCCACAATCCGCATAGGGTCATTCACTCCTGATGTCTTAACAGGCTCGTTCTGCTTAACCGATACCTGTGCAATATTCAGCCTAAGTTTTGACAGCTCGTGTTCTTTCGTTCTGATCAGCTTATCCGAAACCCTGACCGAATATAAATAATCTTTAACCGTCAATCCACTTCACGCTCCTCGTCAAGCATACCAAGTTCCTGCGCCAACGCAACAACAGCGGTTACAATCAAATGCAAATCCTTGCCTTTAATATCGCACATACGATATCTGACTTTGATAGCTTCTTCTTCATTGTCGATTTCATCAAAACTAACAACTACACCTTTATTTAAGGTTCCTATTTCGCCGTTATCGTAATTAACGGTAATGTTTTTAATATCTTTCATTCTTCTACCTCACTTTCAAGCCAATGTTTAATCCCTGTAGTACAACTTTTATCATCAAAGTAATAACCGTTGCATTGTTTTTGGTAGTAACCGCAATTCACACACTTGTCGAATTGGTGCACGAATAAGAATTGAGTCATATCATTGATGCTCATCGATTTGATTTTTTCAAAGTTTGTCATTGTTTCACTCCTTATCCATTTTGGCTCCGCAGTAAGGGCAGTATGGATACAAATCAATGTCCTCATAAAAAGTGAGAAAGTTGCCACACTCAGAACATAAATAATTTGCATAACCGACACCCTCGCTGTCATATTCCCAACTTCCGTGCTTAATCTCTTGCATATCACACACGGTTGCTCCGTTGGGTTTACTTCCGTCAACTTCGATAATATGCTTAACTGTTTCGGCATTTCGTTTTGAATTAAAGTATATCGTGTTTACACTACCGTCTGCGAACGGTATATCCAAAGCATAATCACCGCAAAAATCACGGATTTTTAATTCTTTTTCAATCATCGCTCTTCACCGTCCTCAATAGGCTGATTCCAACACTTAACGCAGTTATGGTCTTTTTTTTGACAATCATCTCTGTTTATCAATCCTAAAGCATACGGACATACTCCTTTAGGTATTCCGTCTATTCTAAGCTGAGCGTTCGGATAATGTTCCAAGAACTCGCTTAAATAAGTCCTCTGCGGGTGTGCATTGCTCCACCGCTGAACAATTGAAATTGCTTGTTGAGGGTAATGCATTTCAAAGGTTGTACAGCTCACAAATTCAGATGCGCCGTTATTTGTATATGATAATGGACATTCTGAGCATTTAATGTCACACCCTTTACCCTTTGACCTTTTCGTCATTCTTAGTCTTTCACTAAGATAATTCTCTGTTTTTGAACAATCAATCATTTTCTTCGTCTCCTTCAAAATTAACAACTTTCCCATTGTCGGTATAGTCCCGTTTGTCAAATTCAAGTTTCAGCTTGTCGATGACAACCCTGTCAATATGGTCCCAAAAGACTTCGTCGGTGTCGGAGTGTTCAATTATCTCGGTCATCGACTTCAAAGCCTTTGCACATCTATCACGACCAAAGCCGAAATCCTTATACAAGGCAAATACAATCATCTTAAAAATTCGCCTTGTGGCGTCCGCAATTTCCTTGTCCTTGACTTTCTGGTATTCCCTGTCGGCAAGGCGGTTAATCTCCGCCATAGCCTCCTTTTTCAGCTTAACAGGTATTCTCGCTTTCAATGCTTTCTCTCCTTTCGTCAATCTTATCAAGTGCAGTTACAATCAACGAGCTTTTGGCTTTGGTGTCCATAAGCTCTGCCTGATAGTAAAACCGACCCGTTGTATTCCGTCTGATGATACAGCCTTTCAGAATGTATTCTGCTCCATTGTACAGCACGGTTCTTTCAAGGTTGCGTTTAACTTCCGAGATATTCACAGTTCTTCCACCTTGATGTAAATACCCGAAACCTCTGCCCAAAACTTTTCACATATCTCACTTGCAACAAGTGCGTCATCAGACCAAAAGCCGAGAGCGGTCATACAGTCTTTTAGCATTTTTTGCAGATTGTCCGTGTCAGGTTTTGTTATACGATATTCGCCGTCCTGATGTTTACCACGAGGAAAGCACCACTTTGTTATCAGTCTGACACCCGACTTGTACGGGTCTGACGGTTTAAACTTTGCTAAATGTGACATGAGCTTTTCTCTTGCCTGTTTCACCTCGGGCGGATTGTAAAAAACAGGTTTGCCGTTTTTTACCATAACTTTATGTTCCTGTGCCGTTACGGTCGGCGGTATCATCGGCATAAAAAATTCAGTCTTCATTTTCTTCAAAATAATCAACTCCATACCACAACTTTAATTTCGGGTCGTAAACTATGTATCCGTTAGCTACTAACTTATCCAACACATAGTCAATCAACGCCGGTCGTTTAGAAATCCAGTCCATTACCTGATCGTTTTTGTAACTGTAACTTTTATTTGGAAGTTTTCGCCTCAAAGGTGGCATTCCCTTAGCGATTTTCAATCTTTTATCTTTTGAAGTCGTTTTGCATTTTGCCATTTTTTGCCATTCCTTTCTTAACTTTAAAATTTTGCTTTTAGTCACAGGTCAGGGGAAGGAGTTGTTGTGCGTAAGCTTCGCACAACTACTTCACCCCTGTGACCTTAGGGAACGGAAATACTCCTATATATATAGAATATATATATAGGTTTTTTCTTTCCCTCGGAAAATCTCGAGAAAAAAGTCATTTTCCGTCATTTTTAGAAAAGGAAAATCTCGGGAAATTTTCCCTATTTTCCCTCACGGAAAGGGAAATTCTCGATAAAATTTTCCTTTCCAAATTTGACAGAAAGGAAAATTTATTCGACTTTTTCCTTTTCCCTCAATCCTGTTTTACCGCCGTCAATCCAAAATCCGCCGTGTTCTTTTAGTCGATTTCGGACTGTTTTTTCGGTAACTCCAAGATATGTAGCAATGTCATTTATATCTGCCTGACCGTTATTTTCTTCTGCAGTAAACGCTGTCATAATAGATTCTGAGCGTTCTTTTTTGCGTTCCGATTCACTTTTTTTCTTGCTGAAATTCTTTTTGTAGGGTGAGCCTTTGATGTTAAAATCGCCCTCAAAATTACAGTCCTTCAACACACCTGTTGCGTCCGATTTGTGAATCGGATAATCAAACCAAAGGTTAAGTGCATCAAATGCCGGAAACTCTCGCAGAGTACCCTCTATTCTCCACGCTGACATCCCTTTTACGGTTTTTTCGGCACGGGCAACATCTGACATCATCAGCTTAAAAGACTGTTCAGGAAGCGTTTTGCGTGCGATGTCAATCATATTATTTGACATTACCAAATCGTCCTGCGAACACACTTCACTGATTTTGTTGAAGCGACCTATCCAGTCTTTGCAGATTTTACAGGTTCTTTCATCCTTTTGCTGTTTCATCAAATCATCGCTGATTTCAAGTCTTGTAAGGTCAAGAAGTGCGTCAGGGTCACGAGCGAAAACACCCGAACCCGACACTCTGTCCATTGACTTTTTACCGCCCTGAGCACCTTTTGAATGGTGGTGACAGTAGATTACCGCACATCCGATTTCTGTACATACCTTGTCAAACTGGTTGCAGAAGTGTGCCATTTGGTCCGCACTGTTCTCATCACCTGTAATAACCTTGTATATCGGGTCAATCACAACAGCTATAAAGTTGCCTTTTAAAGCTCTGCGTATGAGCATAGGCGCTAACTTATCCATAGGCACGGACTTGCCACGCAAGTTCCAAATATCAATTCTGTTTAAGTTTTTTGGTTCAAGTCCCAATGCCTCATAAACATCTTTAAAACGGTGAAAGCAGGACGCACGGTCAAGCTCAAGATTCACATACAAGACATTGCCCTGCGCACACTTAAAGCCGAACCATTCTGTTCCCTCGGCAATTGCAATACACAATTCGATAAGACCAAATGACTTACCTGCTTTTGAGGGTCCGCCGAGGAGCATTTTATGTCCCTGTCGCAATACTCCCTCAATCAGAGGCGGAGCAAGTTCGGGAGGATTTTCAAAAAAATCTGCGAGGTTGTCAAGATCGGGCAAGTCATCGTTGATACTTTCCACCCAGTCTTTCCACTCGGCAAAATCTGATTTACCGATGTTTGTGTCAATGATAAACTGCTTTTTGCCGTTGCGGATAACACCGGGCATACGGCTCAATCTTGACGGATTGCGGTTCTGCTTGTCGATTTCAAAGCCGTTTTTATGGCATACATTGTAGAGATAATCAACCCTTTTGCGGTATTCGTCATAGTTTGCGGCATCAATCTTAACAATAGCATGGACTGATTTTCCGCCCGAATAAACAAGCACCGCAACAGGCAGCTCAAGCTCTCTGATGATTGCATTTTGTTCTTCAAGAGCCATACAGTCAGATTCCACCAGAGCGTAACGATAATCGGTTACATTCTCGTTTTTAACACCCTTACCGTCCAACGGATTAAACCTTATCCACGCACCTGCCTCGGGTTTGTAATCACCGAATACATTTGATATATCACCGTCACAATTGTTGAGGGCGGCAATAAGCTCACCTGCCGTACGGTCACAACTGCCCTTTGTAGGCAGATATTTAACCTTGCCGTTATCGTTTTTCTCCCAAGTTTCGGTTACATAGCCGACATTTTCGGAGCTGTCAAAGAGGGTTTCAAGGTAGGTTACAATTTCATTCACAGGATTCCAGTTTGCAGGCTCGTGAAACTTTACACCCTCACAGGCTGTTACTCCGATATCGCCCTGTTCAAAAGCAATTTCATCATTCCAGCCGAGTTCTTTCGATTCACGAAAAGTCATCCCCCTGTCTTTTGCCATTTGGACTATCGTGCCTGCTGTGACAGGTGAGGCAGAGCCGTTAAAGCTTTGCCATTTCTTTTCACACTCACCGTTGTGATATCGGCTGTCTGCTCTGCTCCAATCGTCCCAGTCCTTTACGCTGTATCCCTCTTGTTTGAGTGCCATTCCGACATTTACCCAGTCTTGGTAGTCAAGCTCGGACGGATTGATGTATTCAAGTGCATTAAGTAAGTCCAACCGTATTCACCTCGCTTTGCGGTACATATGTTTTCGGGTTAATGCTTTTCGGAGTTCTCCAACCGTTTGCGGCAATCCTTGAAATCAAAGCTGACGCTTCGTCAAACTGCCATTTGCCCACGTGCTGAAAACCTCTGCTTTCAAGCATACGGATTTGTTTAGGTGTGGTTAAGCCCTCAATTCTTCGCTTTTCAAGCCTGTCAAGAATAAGTTTTGCTTTGCCGGCACTCTGAATTTCATCAGGGAATATTCCGAACTTTTCAAGCTTTGCTTTCTGTTTGTCTGTAGGCGGAGAACACTCCCAGCCAAATGCCGGAACATATCCTGCAAGGTCCTGCGCCTGAATTGACATTTCGTACTGCAACGGATCTACAAGTTTGCGTTTGCGTGTTCGCATTTCCGCAAGCTGATTTGCAAGCGCCTCTTCACGCTGAGCAACAACATCTTCGCTTGCTTTTTCCTCTGCTTCTTCAATGTCAATCGGGCAGCCTGCCTGTTCCGATAAGTTTTCGGTCATCTTTCGTGCGACTTCTTCGTTGTCGCAAATGAGGTGTGCAGGTCTGCACAGTTCGTGTCGCTCTGTATGCCATAAAAAGTCGAGGAGTAAAAGCTCCGTCTTGTTTGGTGCAAGCCTTGTTCCTCTGCCGACCATTTGGCAGTAAAGCCCACGCACCTTTGTAGGTCTTAAAACGACAACGCAGTCAACGCTTGGGCAGTCCCAACCCTCGGTTAAAAGCATGGAGTTGCACAGCACATTGTATTTATCGTTTTCAAAATCCTGCAATACTTCCGCTCTGTCTTCGCTGTTGCCGTTGACCTCTGCCGCTTTAAAGCCTTTTTCGTTCAAAATATCTCTAAATTTCTGCGATGTTTTTACAAGTGGTAAAAACACAACAGTTTTACGGTCCTTACAGTATTTTTTCATTTCTTCGGCAATCTGATAAAGATACGGATCAAGTGCCGTGTCAATGTCGCTTGCTTTAAAATCTCCTGCCTGTGTGGCAACTCCCGAAAGGTCAAGTGTAAGCGGTATTGTCACAGCTTTAATCGGTGACAGATACCCCTCTTTGATAGCCTTAGGGAGTGTGTATTCATACGCAAGCGAATCAAATACTGCTCCTAAATTTTTCATATCTCCTCGGTCGGGTGTTGCGGTAACACCCAACACTTTTGCATTGTCAAAATGCTCAAGCACACGCTGATAGCTGTCGCTGATTGAGTGATGTGCTTCATCAATAATGATTGTGTCGAAATAATCGCTGTCAAAGTTTGACAGTCTTTTCTCACGCATAAGCGTCTGTACAGAGCCTACAACAACCCTGTTCCACGAACCTATGCAACTTTGCTCGGCTTTTTCAACCGACGAATTAAGTCCTGTTGCTTTTTGGATTTTGTCCGCCGCTTGGTCGAGCAATTCTCCACGGTGGGCAAGTATCAGCACCCTGTCACCTCGACGGACACATTCTTCGGTGATTTTTGCAAAAACTATCGTCTTGCCACAGCCTGTAGGCAAGACAAGTAATGTTTTTAAATTGCCGCTTTCCCACTCGGAGAAAACGGCATTCTTCGCTTCATTCTGATACGGTCGTAACTGCATTAAAAGCTACCCGGTGTCCAGTTATTCGGCATCGCAGTATTTGGCGTTGCAGGCTGTGTGTTATACTGTGGCGGATATGTAGGCTGTACATACTGCTGAGGTGCAGGCTGTGCTACGGCAGGAGATACCGTTGTCACCTGCTCATCGTAGGCATAAAAATACTTGATGTCATTTGTTACGCCCTCTGTACCGTCATTCTTGACATATTTGCGTATGATAACCTGACATTTACCTTTCTTGCCGATAATGCCTGTCCAGTCCATACGGAGCGGTTCGCCGTGCTTTTTCATTGACACGGACAAAAAGAGCTGTGACAGCTTCCATTCAAGCGAGGAGTGCAGTACGAAATTAACTGTAATTTCTCGCTTGTCATCTGCCCCCCACACATCAAAAGTCACTTTCGCCATATTACATGGTGGCAGTTTACCTTTACCCTGTGAGCGAGCACGCTCAACCTTTGCTACTGTAAAATCATAATCACCCTCGGGGAGCGATTCGTAATTTCCGCCCTCTTCGGTTATTTCGTCGTTCCAACCGAATTCTCTATCCATTTATACATATTCCTTTCTTATTAAAATGGTAAGTCACGGTTGCTCTGTATCACTTCAAACACCTTATTCCACGCTCCCACAAGGCAACCGTTAATAAATCGTGGGTCATAGTTTGTAATCGGTGTATCGTAAGGGTAGTGTCCCTGTGTAAACACCGCCTGTCTGATTTCGCTTTCATCAACACCGTTAGCTCTCATAAGGTCGGCAAGAGCTTTTGGTATGCCCTCGGGAATATTGACAGATTTATCATTCTGTATCTGAGGTGTTGACAGCGGTACAGATTCGGGAGTTTTTTCAATTTGCGTAGGTTGTGGCACAGGCTGTGTCGCAGGCTCTGCCTTAGGCGGCTGAGGTATCGGATTCTGCGGAACAGGAGCGTTATTTACAGGTGCAACATCATTAAAAATATGGGCAATGCCTGCATAGCTAAAGTCCATTTCTTCGGGCAGTCCGTGACGGTTCTTTGCGTCCCAACAAGGGTGATGAAGCGTGTACATCACTCTCCCTCCGCCCTGCGCTTTGTACTTTCTGCCGTCTTTGTCGGTCGCTACCGCTACTGTTTTATAATTTGCGAAAAGCACCATATCTGCCCATTCTTTTACAAGCGGAGAAATCTGTGAAGCAGTCTTTTTGCCGAGTTTAAGCTCCCAACGGTCATATTCCCCGATTTCATCAGGCTGTGAAAACTTGCGGAGCTGTGCGTGTGCGGTAAGCACAACATTGATACCTCTGTCGATTAAATTTTCAAGGCTGTTCAAGAATCTGCCGAACTCCTCTTTTTCGTAAACATATCCGTTTCCGTAACCGAAATCTTCAATACCTTTTTTGCCGTACTTTGAGCAAATATCATCAATACAAAGCTGTTCTGCCCAGTCGATTGTATCAATAACAACCGTCTTGCATACAGTCGGATTGCTTTTGATATATTCAAGCTGACTCTTGAGCATCGTCCATGATGTCGGCTTATCCATTCTTGCAACATCAAGGTTTTTTGTACTACCTTCAGTGTCGATAAACAGAGGATTCGGAAACTGCGAAGCAAAAGTTGACTTGCCGATACCCTCGGGACCGTAAATTACAACCTTTTGAGCCGACTTGATTTTACCTCTTGTGATGTTCATTATCTCACCCCCTGTACATCTGAAAAATTGATTTTATTGCCGTCAACATCAATGACAACATAGTCGATTGCGTAGTTGAGCAATTCGTTTGTCAAATCCTGTATTGACTTGCCTGTCATACCTGCAATCAAAACAATTCTTGAATAGTTTTCAGGCATAATCTTGACCTTGGTATAACCGCAGGCAAGCTCTCTGTGCGGATTGCATTTGATTACACATTCATTTGTATTTGTTTTTGCTGTTGTTTTAGCTGTAGTTCTTGTAGCCATAATTAAAACTCTCCTTCTGTCCAAGTCGGTGTTGTAACAGGTGCGGTTGTTTCGGACTTAATATAGCCGTCCTCGATGATTATTGAGCATTCATCGCCGTTTGAAACTCTTGTTGCAATAGCCTGCAATCCCTCTGATTCAAGCCATTTTGCAAAGTCTTTGAGTGTGTCGGTATCCATTTGTTCGAGCTTGTCAAGCAGGACAAATCCGCATTCAGGATTGAGCTTGCGAACAATTGCCGTAGCGACACGAAGCTGTTCCGAACCGCTCATGTTGTCCCACTTAAAACCGTTATATGTAAGCTCGCCCTTTTCAACCGATAAGCCGTCAAGGGGCAAATTTGCGTTGTTGAGCAAGTCATATTTTGTTTTGCGGATTTCTTCAAGCTGTGCCGTCATATCGGCGTACTTGCCGTAATATTCCTTTGCGTCCTCATCAGCTTTCGCTTTATCGAGGTTGGCTCTGACTTTGCGGTTAATTTCATCAATCTCGGTAATGTTTCTTTCAAGTTCTGCCGTGCTTTCATCGTGCAGTTCGGCAACGGTCTTTCTGCTCTGTTCAAGCTGTGCAAGCACTTTTGTAAGTTCGGAATTGTATTTTCTCAAATCCTCGTTAAGCCTGTTGATTTCGCTCTGTAAGCTGTTGGCACGGATTTCAAGGCTATCTTTTTCTGCTCTCAGGCGGTTATTTTCACCGTTGCGTGCAAGAATTTCCTGCTGTTTATTGATAAGTTCAGAGGCTGATACAGGTTCATTCGGCACGCCTTCGTATTCGGGCATTTCGGCGGCAAACTTTTTCTTTTGGTCTGCAATCTGACCGATAGCACGGCGCTCGTTATACACCTGTGTTTCCTGCGTTTCAAGCTCGTAAACTCTGTTGCCTACACCGATAATCTGCAAGAGCGTGTCAGCCTTTTCCTTGCCGGTTGCATTCATAAATTTCGGCAGGTCAAGAGCAAAGTTACTGACAAATGCGTCAAGCAAAGCCTGTCCGCCTTTGTTGCCTGCGGTGTCAATTACTTTAAGACTGCTGTTCTTACCGCTACGCTCCACAACTATACCGTTTGAGAGCTTGATTTTGAGATGTGGCGGAATTGTTGAACCCTCACGGTACGGAGCAGACGGAGCAAAACGATTACCGCCGAGAGCCCACGCAATTGCGTCAAGAACAGATGTCTTGCCCTGTCCGTTTTTACCGCCCAACACGGTAAGTCCGTTTTCGGTCGGTTCATAAGCAACCGCCTTTACTCTTTTTACATTTTCGATTTCAAAAGCTGATATTTTTACTGACATATTAAAGTCCTCCTTGACAATTCGCTTAAAATTGTCTATCATTTAATTAAGGTATTTTTCTTTGTCCGTTGAGGCTTTGCAGAGCTTCAGCGGATTTTTCTTTGCAATTGCAATTAATATTTAACATTGATATAATCCAACACCCTTGCCCAGCCGTATCTTTCGCCTGTTTTATCATCTGTGCAGCAGTTATACATCCAATACTCCCACTCTTTAGGATTTCGCTCTTTAAGTAAGTCAAATCTATGAGGGCGCTTTTCCAAGTGCAAACCAAATCCGCACATTGAGCAACCTGTTCTTTGAGCTTTGGTTGTGTACAAAGTACCATCTTCTTGCCTCTCGATTTTTCCATATATTTCGGGAACAGGAACATTTAAATCAAGAGCAAGTTGCAAAATGTCCTGTCTGTTAAAAATCGCAAACGGTGCTGATCTGATTGTAGATTTACCGAAATAATTACAACCATTTATCATTAAGGATTTAGCTCTTCTTCCGCCTTCGGAAGCCATCAAGCCAAGATAAGGCACGCTGTTATGTTCTTTTGCCCAAGTGTCACAAGGCTTTTCTTTTAGATAATAGCAGCATTTTGATGACACTTTGAAATTTGGAATTTGGTAATTTGTACCCTCTTCATTGTTCGCATAACCGCCGAACTTTTCAAGCCATTTTTGCGACATTTTCATACGACTGTTTTTTTGATAACCGCCATAGGCCCCTGTTTCGCCTGTTACAATAGCGTGTCGAACAGTTTTGTTTTTTTCGGTCGGATTTGCAAGTAATTCAATCTTGGCGGAAATTTCTTTTGATAAGACAGGAAATCCAAACTCCTGAATTATATCCTGTTTAGTCCAGCGGTGTTCTTTTCCTGCACTGTCAACATACCGAACTGATGGCTTTAACCTTTCAATTCCGAGCTCTTTATGTATTTTTTGAATGCTTGAATCTTCAAGGTAAGAAACGCTGATTCCTGGGGCATGGATTCCAATCGACTTTAAAAAGATAAATAATGTAATGCTATCAAGACCGCCGACCGAAACGTGATAGCTTAATTCTCGTCTATCGCATTCTTCAGCAAATTCTCTCGCTCTGATAGTTGCATACTTAACTTTAAATTCATAATCCTGTTTTTGCTTAACAATGAAATCAGAGATTTTTCTCTGTCCGTCAATTCTTTCCATTCGTTCAAAAACATTTTCTTTCATTTCTTTACCCCCACACATTCAAAACCGAAGGAATCGGATTCAGGCGTTTCAAGGGCTTTGAGTTTTCGGGTAAACTCTGCGTTCTTTGCTCTTTCGGCAACATACAAGGTTGTCACTTTGTCAAGCTTTGCCTTTGTTTTTTCAAGACGGCTGTTAGCGATGTCACGCTCCTGCTCGGCGCTTGCAAGACTTTTTTGCGTGTATTTAAGCTGGTCTTTGCTGTCACGGTACTTTTTTCTAAGTGACCTTTTTGTTTCTAAATCTTTAAATGCCATTTGTTACACTCCTTTCAACGGGTTTGAACCGAGAATATAATTGAGGAACGGTATTCTCGGAATACGGATAGATGTGCCGACTACAATTACATTGAATCCCAATTTTTCGGGTTCGTCCTTTGCCTGTTCACGCAAGTTTTGCGGAGCAACTCCAATAGCCTTTGCGGCATCTTCCGAAAGCAGATAGACATCACTGCTATCCATAATTTCTTTGATTTTTTTGTTCATCTGAACTGTGTCCATATGTACACCTCCCTACTTTATTTCGATTAACATCTTTTTCGATTGTGCAGTCACCTCTGTAATCGCTTTTCAGCAGATTCATAAATTCTGCGATTTCATCGGGTGTGCCTGTTATCTGCATTGTTATCACCTGCTTTCTGTTTTACCTATCTTGATTTCTACACCCAAAGCCGTTAAGAGCCTGTCGGCATTTTCAAGAGAAATGCTCTTCTTTCCTTTCTCCCAATACTGAATAGCTCTTTTAGTAAAGCCTGATTCCTTAGCAAGCTCGCTTTGTGAAAGACCTTTCTGTTTTCTGCTTTTGAGCAATATTTCAGCAAATTCATTGATGTTTGTCTTCGTCCTTTGCCCACTTAATCAGATCCATAATTTGAGCGTCGTGCTTATCAAGGTAGCTGTCTATTGTTTTATACAAATGGGCGGCTACTATTTTTATTGCTAATACTGCTGAAACAAAAGCTGTGCAAAGCATTAGCAGTCCTAAAATTATTATTACTTCCGTCTTTTCTTCACCTCCTAAGCTGATTTCTGCTGTTCGGCAAAGTTAGTTTCTGATAGTTTCTATGAAACAAGAAGGATTGTTAGTTCTTCCTAATAAGTAATCGGTTGAACAATTAAAAATATCAGCTAAACTCAAAAGTATATTAATGGGGATATTACCTTTTGTTTGCCAATTATAATAACTTTTACGTTCAATTTTTAACTTATTAGCAAGGTCTTCTTGTGTCATATTAGCTCTTGCTCTTTCGGCTTCAATATTTGGATATAAAAACAGCACCAATCTCACCTCCTTTATCGTATCAAGCAAAATACTCTTATTGCGTATTTACAAGCTAATTATATACGCAATAAGAGTATTTGTCAATATCTTTTACAAGTAAATTACGCACAAAGAGTATTGCAGATTTTTGTGCAATTACACTAATTGAATATTATTTTAATTATTCGCTTGACATTTTTACTCATTTAGAGTATTGTATTTATAACACATAAATCGTTTTATTGGAGGGAAAAATATGCTTGGAGAAAAACTTAGAGAACTTAGAACAGAACTTAATCTTAATATGAAACAAGCTTCCGAAAAATTAGGGATCTCATACACAACTTACGTTGGCTATGAAAAAAATGAAAGGGAACCAAACTCTGAAACTTTAATCAAATTAGCTGATTTTTATAAATGTTCTGTCGATTATTTAATAGGAAAAACTATAAGACTAAATTTTATTCCACATGAAATTGAAGAAGCTGAAATTAAATGCCCTTTGTGTGATTATGATTATGTCCATTTTATTAGAGTTTTATCGGTAAATTTCTCACAAGAAAAAAGTAGTGGAATGGCTATGGAATTTTTATGCGAGGATGGGCACAAATTTTATATTGTGGTTGAAACATACAAAGGTAATACATATATGGTAAATGTAGATGACAATAACAATATTTTAGGGTACACCTCGTTTATTAATAGTAACTCTGACGACAAAACAAACATTCACAAAGAAAAACTAATTACTAACTATGCGGTATTAAATAATTTTGGAAAAAATAAACTTCTCGAATATTCAAATGATTTAATATGTAGTGGTAATTATAAAAAAGATACTTACAAAATAAAAACCGCCGCCCGAAACGGAAGTTTTAAGGAAACAACCGTTACAGACGACGATTTTAATAAACTTATGGATTTGCCTGATGTTGATGACTTAAAATAAAGTCTTGAAATTTTTTGTAAACTTCCCGTTCAAGCGGAGCAATTAAAAACTTGTTCCGCTTGTAGAGCTCCTGCATTCGTTGCCAGCGATATTCCGCTGCAGTTTGACTTATATCACAGAGCTGAGATATTTCGTCAGCACTTTTGACCTTTAATCCCCACAACACACAAGCCGGAGCAAGTAGCCTGCTTGCAAATACATTTGCTTCCTGTTCAATGGGATTGTCATTTGGCGAGATTTCTCGGTTGATAAGTTCATAGCGGCCAACATGGCCAAGCATAATGTGTCCGAGCTCGTGAGCAACGGTAAAGCGTTTCCGCTGTCGGTTGCAGTCTTGCCGTACAAGTATGATAGGCTGATTGTTAATGACGGTGCATTTACCGTCATTGCCCTGCTCCAATTTGTCGTAATACTTTACTACAATGCCGAGTTTGTAACACAGTTCAACAATATTAACAGGGAGTTCTCGGACGTTTTCTTTTAACAGGATTTCCCACGACATATTTCGGGACTTCTGATACTTTTTGTAATCCATAAAAATCACCTCGTAACTATTATGGATTACAAAAATAAATTTACAGCAATAAAGCAATAACAAAATAAAAAACCGCCCTGCTCGATTGGTCCTCGAACAGAGCGGAATCACCTACACAGGGTGCAGATGACGCAATTAAACGCAAGATAATTGTATCACAATCCCTTGTGTTTTTCAAGTAATTTAAAGCACAAGGGATTTTTGCACCCTTTTTTAAGCAAAAGGAGTGTATAAAATGAAACTGCCTAACGGCTACGGCTCTGTTTATAAGCTGAGCGGGAACAGGCGCAATCCGTGGGTTGCCTGCGTGACAATAGGATACAACAAAGAAACACGCAATCAGGAACGCAGAGTTATAGGCTACTTTCCCAACAAGCCGAAAGCTCTGAACGCTCTTGCTGATTACAATCAAAACCCGTTTGATGTTGATTCGGCAAGACGCACTTTTTCAGAAATTCATGAACTTTGGTATAAGGAGTTCATCACCGAAGACACAAATCCGAACACCAAAAGACAGTATAATGCGGCATACAAACAATGCTCAATGTTATACAATCGCAAGATGTCCGATATAAAAATCATTGATATGCAACGAGTTCTCGATAACTGCCACAACGGTTATCAATCGGTTAGGCGAATTAAAATTCTGTTGAACAAAATCTACGAATACTGCATATTTCACGATATGCTCCATAACAATCTTGCAGAAAAATTGAAAATCAATGCCAAGTCAGATGAAACAAAACGAGCACGCAGGGAGTTTTCGGAAAGCGAAATAAATCTTTTGTGGGAATATTCAAATCTTGATTCGGTAAAAATAGTGCTTATGCTGATTTATTCGGGAGTGCGTGTATCTGAACTTCTCAATCTGAAAATTTCAAATGTAAACCTTGACGAACAGACTTTCTTTGTTGAAAGTTCAAAGACCGATTCAGGTGTACGAACCGTGCCTATAGCAGATAAAGTACTGCCGTTTTGGCAGAAATTCATCTGCGATTCTCAATGTGGATATGTTCTGAATAACACCAATGGCAAGCCGCTGAAATACGATAACTTTAAACGCAACTACTGGACACCTCTGCAAAACGATTTAGGTTTAGACCACACCATACACGAAACAAGACATACCTGCATTTCAATGCTTGTATCGGCAAATGTGAACCACACAATCATCAAAAAAATAGTCGGTCACAAGTCGAAAATGGACTTGACCGAAAAGGTTTACACCCACATAAACCCAAAAGAATTGGTGAACGCAATCAACAAAATATAGTCTTATATTATCCTGAATTGTTCATAATTATGTTCCGTAGCTTACATATAGCTAACAAAATCCCCTATTTTCCCCATTCCTATCCCCCTTGCAAGTTACCTGCACCAACAGCCGTTTCTTATGTAGGGACGGCTGTTTTGTACCACATTTTCGGTCTGTTTTATGGTGATTTTCAAAATATTTGAATTAATTTTGAATAAAAAGCGAAAATCATGTTGACAAATCCGAAAATATGGTATATAATAATCAAGCTGTTGTTATTAAACAACATTTCGAGGTGTAGCTCAGTTTGGTAGAGTGCTTGGTTTGGGACCAAGATGCCGCAGGTTCAAGTCCTGTCACCTCGACCAAAAAGGTGGTTTTTTAACCGCCTTTTATTTTTTGCCAAAATTGCTTAAAATGCCTTAAAAGTGGCTTAAACACTGGGTTTTTGAGATTTTAAAAATTC
>OLSE01001069.1_pt1 | contig 25559 bp, 26 predicted proteins | sample 1673191 | NCBI WGS metagenome assembly OLSE01 (sample SAMEA3136764, study PRJEB25190) | human gut metagenome | biome: human gut; feature: human-associated habitat; material: faeces | place: Austria | collected 2013
ACATCCTATCTAAAAGCTTTGGTTTAGTTCTTGACTTCAAATAGCAGGTCTGTCGTGTTGTTGACGAACACGAAATCTTCCACAAGGCATGCCCGCAGGCCATCCCAGTCTTTGGCATCGAGGGTATCCCAATACTCGGCCTGCAACCGCTCGATCGCCCTCATGTCCTCCAAGTCCCCGATGCGCTTCTCAAGCTCCTCAACAGTTGCCATAACTCCCTCTTCCTAGGTCAAGCTGAAACCGCCTTCGTTGTAGATGGTTTCGCCCGTAATGAACGAAGCGTCTTCCGAAGCCAGGAACAGCGCGACGTCGACCGTCTCGCGAACTTCGCCGTAGCGTCCGAAGGGCATCTTCGCCAGGAACGCAGCGCTCCGCTCAGGATCGTTGATCGTTCCGGCGGCAATGCGCGTTTTGGATGTGCCGGGAGCTATCGCGTTCACATGAATGCCGTACTTCGCCAGCTCGAGCGCCATCACCTGCGTAAGCATTTTGACGGCGGCTTTCGAGGGGCAATAGGGAGTGATGCCGCCGATGGTCTTGCGGGAGCTGTTCGAGCTCGTGTTCACGATGTAGCCCTTCACGCCAAGCTCGACCATCGTGCGCGCAACAGCCTGGCCGACGTAGAATTCGCCGTTCAGATTCGTGGCCATCACATCGAGCCATCCCTCCTTGCTGCACTCCAGAAACGGCTCCCGATGGCAGATGCCGGCATTGTTCATCAAAACGTCGATTCGCCCGTATCGATCGATGACCTTCTGCACGCTTTCCTGCACCTGATCGTAGTCGCGCACATCGCAGTGCACGCAGAAAACGTGATCGTTGCCCCCGAACACCTCTTCCATCGTATCGTCCTCGATGTCGAAGATGGCAACCTGGGCACCCTCCTTCACGAGTTGCTCGACCATGCCGCGCCCAAGACCGTTGGCACCGCCGGTTACCAGGGCTATCTTGTCAACAAACCGCTCTCTTTCCATTGTCGTCCTCCTAATCTAACGCACAGCTAGAGGCTCTGCCCACCATCCTCGAAGATGATCTCTCCCAACATGAAGGAAGACTCTTCCGAAGCGAGGAACAGCGCCGCATCCACGGCCTCCTTCACTTCGCCGTAGCGGTGCATGGGAATATCGTTCAAGAATTGCTCGTTCATGTGCGGGTTCAAACGCGTCGGCTCGCTCATGCGGGTTTTCGTCGTGCCGGGTCCGAACGCGTTGACGCGTATGCCGTACTCGGCAAGCTCTTTGGCGAACTGCTTGGTGAACACGGCGATGGCCGCCTTGGATGCGGGATACGCGCCAAGGTACTTCGGTATGAAACGGAAGGTGTTCGAGGACGTGTTCACGATAACGCCCTTCGTCTTCTTCGCCACCATGGCCTGGGCAACGGCCTGCGCCACGTAGAACGACCCGTTCACGTTGGTGGCGATCACACGATCCCAGGCATCTTTCGGGCAGGTGAGCATACCGTACTTCTGCCCGTCCTTGATGCTGATGCCCGCGTTGTTCATGAGGATGTCGATGCGACCGAAGCGTTCGACGGCCTCGTCGACCATGCGGTGCACGGCATCGTAATCGGTGATATCGCACGGTATGGTATGAACGCGATCCTCGTCGCCGAACGCATCCTCTAACGTATCGTGCTCGATGTCGACGGCAACCAGCTTCTCGGCGCCTTCCGCAAGGAAACACTTGACCATGCAACGCCCGATACCGTTCGCCGCACCCGTGACCAGCACGATCTTGTTATCGAACCGAGCCATGACACACCCCTTCTCCTTAATGAGTTACCGCGAGCGCGCCGATCGGCGTGCGCCAACCCTCCCCCTTTGGCGCACGCCTTCATCGACGCAGAACGCGCCGTTACTTTGCGTCGGCCGTCGCCAGATGAAGATACGTCGTGGCACCGCCATCGGCGGCAATGAACTCGCCGTTGATAAAGCTGGAATCGTCCGAAGCAAGGAACATGACCACTGAGGCAATCTCCTCGGGCAACGCGTAGCGCTTCATCGACGAGGCGTCCACCAGACCCTTGCGGTTCTGGCCGCGCGGCAAGGTCATCCCTGAAAGCACAAGGCCGGGGTTCACGGCGTTCACGCGTATGCCGTAGGTCCCGAGGTCGGTGGCGGCGGCGCGCGTCATGCCCATGACGGCGGCTTTGGCCATGGCGTAGCCGATGAAGCTTCCGGGGCCGAAATGCGTGCCCTGATAGGAGCACGTGTTGACGATGGTGCCGCCGCCCGCTTCGATGATAGCGGGCGCGCAGTAGTGCATGCCGTTGTACACGCCCCAGCAATCGACGTCCATGATGCGGGTCAGGGATTCGCGCGTCTCGGTGAGCACGGTGCCGTTCTGGCACATCCCGGCATTGTTGACCAGCACGTCGAGCCGACCGCTTTCGTCGACGACCTTCTTCACCAGCGCCCGCCAGGCATCCTCGTCGGCAACGTCCATCGGAAACGCGACGGCCTCCCCACCGTCGGCCTCGATGGCGGCCGCGACGCGCTTCAAGCCCTCTTCCTCGATGTCGGCCATGTACACCTTGGCGCCCTGCTGGGCGATCATCTTGGCCTCCATCTCGCCCTGACCGCCCGCCGCGCCGGTCACGATGGCCACCTGGCCCTCGAACGTGCCCGTCCCCTCGGCAACGCGCGGCCAGCGCTTGGCCTGCGCCTCGGCGTAGACCTTCTCTTCGAACGCCTTCTGATCGGGACCCGAGACGACGGCGTTGTCGAAAAACTCCGCTCGCTTTGACTTCATGGCAACCTTCCCTTTCCACGTACGGCGGTCGCACCGCGCCGCGAGCACGATGCGACCGGACTCTCGTCTACTTCTTCAGCTCCACGGGCACGGCTTCGACGAAATACGTCGTGACGGTGCCGATGAACTCAGCTGCATGCACGCTCGCGCGCAGCTTGAAACCGACCGTGCTGTAGCACTCGTCGAACGCGTCCATATCCTCGAACCAGAACTCCACCATGCCTTCGACCGGCAGGTCGGCGTAATGGACGGACGCGCCTTGGACCATGCGGTCGATGACCAGGTTCTGGTTGTAGCCGCAGTACCCGCTCATCAGCTTCACCAGCAGGGAATGGGTGTACCACCACTCGTCATGGAACGTCGCGGCATCGACGCCCTCCGCACGATCGCAGAAGGACACGCGCTTGATAGCCTTGCCATCGAGGTAGGCCGGAACGGGCGTGTCTACTTTCTTCACCGCGACCAGCGTGGAAACGGGCTCTTCCACGAGCGGCTCCAGAGCAGCCAGCAGAGCATCCCCCGCTTCGTCCATCGCCTGCTGCATGTCGCCGTAGCTGTCGAAGAACATCTCGATGAAGCCGTCGATGTCGATGGCGCCGCGACCCAGATGAGAGCGCTGCTGGCGATCGGTCACGAAATCGATCTCGCACTTCCGCAGCTGGGGCATGCGGGCGATCACGTCGCGCACATCCCCCATCATGCCCTCGCGAAACGCCTCTTCGGAAACCCCTTCTTTGCACTTCAGCAAGCTAATCCTGGAAATCATGTCCTACCCCTTCCTCAGATCGTTCGGGAATTTTAGTATCCGGCAGCTGTTGGGCGCCTTCAACAACGCACTTGAAAGTGCGCAACTCACTTATTGGTAAGATGCATCCGACCAGCACATACGCGTTTTACGCTTCAGCGGCGTCCTTAGCCTTCATCTTCTTGAAGAACATCCACGCCAGCGACAGCAGCACGAGACCGACGATGCAGAGCGCACCGAGGAACGGGAATGCAGAACTGTAGCTGCCCGTGGTGGCAAGCGCGTTGGCGGAAACCACCGGGCCGATGAACGAGGCCAGCGTGTAGCCGATGAACATGAAGCCGTAGTTCTGGCCCGCATTGCCGGGACCGTAGGCATCGGCGCATACCGACGGCATGATGGCCATGATGCCGCCGAAGCAGATACCCAGAATGCATGCCTCCACGATGAAGATCGCGGTGCTCGTTGCATTAGCGAACAGGAACAGGTGGATGACCGCCGTCACCGCAACGGCGACGAACATGGTTTGGAAACGCCCCAACTTATCGGAAATGGCGCCGAGACCCAAACGGCCCGTGCCGTTGGCGATGGCGAAGATGCCCACCATGAGCGCGCCCGTCGCAGCATCCATGCCGGCTTGGACCTGCCCCACCAGCGAAACCGTGGACAGCATCACGCAACCGGTGCAGGCAACGGTGCCGAAGAACAGCAGCAGCGTCCAGAAGAACGGGGTCTTCAGCATCTGACCGGACGTGTAGTTCTTCACGCGCTTCGTATCGCTCTCGGCCGGCGGATTCCAACCCTCGGGCTTGAAATCAGCAGCAGGCATCTTGAGGAAGCGGGACAACACGATGAAGCCGACGATGCAGAACACGCCCACGATGTTGAACGCGATGCTCACGTTGAAGTTCTCGATGATCATGTTGCCCATAGGAGCCGTGAACAACGGGTAGATGGCCATGATGGCCAGAGCCACGCCGTTGGCGAAACCGCGCTTGTCAGGGTACCACCGCGTAGCGATAGCGAGGGCAAGGTTGTAGCAAATACCGTCGCACACGCCTACCAGCAGGCCGAACGATATGTATAGCACCGGGATGGTGCTGGCAAAGCCCGTCAGGAACCAGCCCAGGCCGAAGCCGATGCCGGCAACGGTCATGATGATATGCGCAGGCGCCTTGCGCTGCAGCCATCCGCCGATGGGACCGCTCAAACCGATCATAGCGATAACGATGGTGTAGGCGAACGACACCGACTGAGGCGAGAAGCCATAAGCTTCCATCAGGGGCTTCTGGAAGATGCTCCAAATATTCAACGACGCCGTCAGCGCACCGCACAAGGCCGCGCAGATCAGGATGACCCCGCGACGATAAGTTTTAACCGACATTGTTCTTTCCTCCTTGTTTACCTTCGAAATTGCATTCCGAAACGAACAGCGGTCCGTCTCGTGCGAAACCCTGGCTTCGCCCGGCAGTCACCTCCCTCGGTTCGCGTCGCTTCCGGTTTCCCTTCATGCACTCCGTGTCCCGCCGAGTCGCGCGCATTGACACGACGGGACACGGGATGATGCCTTACAGAAGACAGCCCACGCGGCGTCCGTCGGCGAACGCATGCTTGAGGAACGCGTTCTCGCCGCCGAGCGTCGAGCCTATCTCGTACACCTCGTCGACGAGCGACGCGGCCATGTCGAAAAACGCCGGGTCGCGCTGCTCAGGCAGCATGACCATCATGGAATCGCACGGCACCAGCTCTTCTCCCCCCTGCGAGAACCTCAGCAGCGCCCCTTGCTTGCCGAATTCAGCCACCGTGGCATCGCGTACAACACGAACCCCTGCGCGATTGAACCACGGCTCGATACGTTCTTTGTACTTGAGCGGAATCAAACCGCCCACATCCCCATCTTCGGCGACCAGCACGATGTCCTTGCCGCGCTTGCGCATGAACTCGGCGCATTGAGCGCCCTCGGCGCCTGCACCCCAAATCACGATCCTCTTGCCTACGGGGAAGAACTTCTCGCTCATCGAAGCAAGCTTGTCCGGACCGAACATCTTGAGCGGTACCTGCGCAAGCTTCGACATCATCGGGATGGTGAACACGTTCTTGCGATGTATGCCCGGAATATCGGGGATGCGATACGGCGACGAAGTGGCCACGACCACCGCATCAGGAGCTTCTTGGCGGATGAGCTGCTCGTCAACTTCGGTTTTCAGCCTCACCTCGACGTCAGACTTCTCGATCATGGCGGTCAAGTGGTTGAAGATATGCATGACCTCTTCGCATCCGCCGCTCTTGATCATGGCCGCCAGCTTGATGCGTCCGCCCAAAGCGCCCGCCTTCTCGTACAAGGTCACCTCGTGCCCTCGTTCGGAGAGCGTGCACGCGCATTCCATGCCCGCCGGACCGCCGCCTACCACCATCACGCGCTTCTTCTTCGCCACCGGCTTGGCGGCTAGTTGGCGCTCTTGACCCAAGGTGGGATTCACGCGACAGATGCGCGGTTGCGTGACCGGATCTTCGCAGCTCGCGCAACGCGTGCAACGCATGATCTCGTCGATACGCCCCTCGTCCACCTTGCGCGCGAACCACGGATCGGCCCACAGCGTGCGGCCGAGCGCGATGACGTCGGCATCGCCGGCTTCGAGCACGCGCTCTGCCAAGTTCTCGTCCATGCGGCCCGCCGTGATGACCGGCACGTCCACAGCATCCTTGATCCGCCGAGCAACGGCCGTCCACAGACCCACCCCGCGGTACTCGTCCATGAAGGGCTCCATGAACGGATCGGGTTCCGGGTACGGGAAGTAGTCGGGGCAGTAGCGAAACGGCGTGGGACCGTACCCGTATCCGGCGATGCTGATGTACTGGGCGCCGGCCTCCACGAACGCTCGGGCGTTCTCGGCAGCTTGCTCGGCCGTGATACCCTGCTTCGTGGGATGGAATTCGCGCCCGTTCAGACGGCAGCCGATGACGAAGTCGGGGCCGCACGCCTCGCGGATGCCTTCGATGATCTCGCGCACGATGCGCGTGCGGTTCTCGACGTTCTGGCAACCGTATTCGTCATCGCGCTTGTTCCAAAGCGGGCTGACGAAGCTGTCGAGAAAGTACCCGTGAGCCACGTGCACCTCGACGGCATCGAACCCGCCCTTCTGCAGCCGCACGGCAGCCTCGATCTGCAAGCGCTGCTTCTCGTGGATCTCCTCGACCGTCAGGCCGCGAGGGGCTTGGCACCACGGCTTGGGAACCGGCATCTCGTCCTCGGACAACGTAGAGGACGAGATCGGGGGAGGCCCGTCAGGGGTCGGGCCGGCCGAAGGACCGATATGATGCAACTGACCGATGGTGAGGCACCCGTGCTTGTGAACGGCCTCGTTGAGCTCGATCATGCCGGGAATGAACCTGTCGTCGTAAGCGCCCAGGTAGATGCCTCCCGCAGGTTCCCACAGTATGGCCGCGACATCGATAGCCGCAACTCCCCCTTCCGCCATGTTCTCGTACATGGCGATGGCATCGCTGCCGTCGGCGGTGCAGTCCTCGTTCCAGCGCCACGACGACTGAGGAGCCTTGATCATCCGGTTCTTCAACACGAAATTCGGCGCTATCTCAATCGGAGACAAAAGCTTCTCGAAGCCTTTCATGCAAACTCCCCTCCCTTCGTCTCGCGATTACAGCTTCAGGGCGACGGCTCGGCCCTGGCCCACCGCGTCGACCATGAGCGTGGATCCGGGTCCCTGGCATGCGCCGATGGGATACACCTCGGGGGCCAGGTCTTTCAGCTGGTCGTACAAGCTCAGGCCGGAACCGGGAGACTTGAACACCAGGATGCTGTCGGCCTTGAGATAGCGCTCTTCGCCGTCCTTGACGTACGTGATGCCGCGCTTGTCGATCGAGCGGTACTCGACGCCGGTGATCGTCTCCACGTCGTTTTCCCGCAGCCACTTAAGCGACCTGCTCTTGTACCGCGGCGGCAACCCCTCTCCCACCGTGTCCAAATCTTCGAGCACCGTGACGTTTTTTCCGCGTTTGCGCAGGAAGATCGCGCCTTGCACGCCTTCGATCTGAGCTCCGAGGACGACGCAGTTCTTGCCGATGCCCGGCAGGGCGATCTGGGAGAGCTTGTTGATGGCGTTTGCGCCGAAGAGCTTGAGCGGCTTTTCGGCCAAGCGGGTGAGCTGGGGAACCGTGGAGACGATACCCAAGTCGATGCCCGGAACGTCGGGCGCGCCGTACACGCCTCCCGTCGCGACGATGACCGCATCGGGCTTCATGGCGCGCACGAAATCGGGCGTCACCGTCGTTTTGGTCTTGATGGTAAGCCCCGGCGTCTTCTTGGCCTGAGACGTCAGCCAATCGATGAGCGCAGGGACGTTCTCGCACACCGTGCCCTTCACCATGGTGGCCAGGTTGAGCTCGAGGGCCAGGACGGATTCCTTCTCGCACAGCGTGACTTCATGGCCGCGCTCGGCGGCGACGCGGGCAGCCTCGAGACCCGCGGCGCCAGCGCCTACCACCAGCACCTTCTTCTTAGTCTCCGCAGGCACGACGGCCATTTCCCGCTCGCGCAGGAACGCCGGGTTCACGCGGCAACGGCGGTGCGGCGTCTCGTTCATGCGCAGCTCGTCGCACGTTGCGCAATGGTTGCAACGGCGAATGTCCTCGGGTGCCCCTTCCGCGATCTTGTTGGGCATGTCGGGGTCGGCCCACAGAGCGCGTGCGAACATCGCCAGGTCGATCTCGCCCTTCTCAAGCGCCGCCTCGGCCTTTTCAGGCGTTGCGAAGCCGACGCCGAACACCGGAGCCGACACGGCCTGCTTGATGGCGGCAGCGGGGGGAATGGAGAGGCCTTCGCCGTCCAGACGATCGAGGAACTGCTTCATATCCTCGTCGGGAGACGGGTACATCCAGTAGTCCAGAGCGAACTGCATGGGAACCGGACCGTAGCCGTAACCCGTCACGCTGATGTAGTCGGCTCCGGCAGCATCGTAGAACTTCGCGATCTCCACGCCCTCTTCGATGGTGATGGCATCGGGATGCCCGTATTCCTGGCCATTCGTGCGAACGCCCACGATGAAGTCCTCGCCGCACCGCTCCTTCACGCCGCGGATGATCTCGCATACCAAACGCGTGCGGTTCTCGACGGACTGGCAACCGTACTGATCGTCGCGATGGTTCCATACGCGCGACACGAAGCTCAGCAGGAAGTAGCCGTTCGCCGCGTGCACCTCGATGCCGTCGAGACCGGCCTTCTTGGCGCGCTCGGCCGCTGCGAAGTAGCGATCTTTGAACGCCTCGATCTCTTCGAGCGAAAGGCCGCGCGTAGGGTTGCAGTACGGTTCGGGGCTCGGGAGCTCGTCTGCGGTCAACGTGGAAGAGCACCAGGCTCCGCCCTTGGTCTTGATGGCGGCACCGTTCTGGAATATCTGGGCGATGAGCTCGCATCCGTTCCCGTGCACGGCGTCGGCCAATTGAGAAAGGCCGGGAATGAACTTGTCATCGTACAAACCGCCCAGCGGGTAGGTTTCCACGGTGTACACGCCGCCGTCGGCATCGTCGATCAAGGTGGCAGGATCGTCGCAGATCATGCCGCCCAAGATGATCGCCGAAGCGCCGCCCTTGGAAATCGCATCGTACAGGCCGATGATCCTCTCGTTGCAGAACTGGCCCGGATCCCACGACATCGCGGACGACGGCGCTTTGACCATGCGATTTCTCCACTGGTGGGTACCGATGGTTATCGGCTCTAGCAACTTCTCGTAAGCTTTCATATCGTTGATCCTTTTTCTCGTGCTTCTTCTTTACTGAAACGCAGCTTTTTTGACGGAAGATCGCAGGCTCCTATGCAGACGGCAAGGCAACCGGATAGGTTTCGGTCAGGTAGGTGTTGATCGCCCCGATGAACTCCGAGCTGTGCGCAGAGGCGCGCGCGAATTCGGGGGAAGCGTAGTACTCGTCGAACGCTTCTTTCGTTTCGAACCACATCTCCACGACGCCTTCTACAGGAAGCTCCTCGTACGGAACGGATACGCCGCCGTCGATGCGGTCGATGACGAGATCCTGGTTGTACCCCACGCACCCGGGAACGGTCTGCACCAAGCGGTCGTGCACGTTCCACCATTCTTTGACGAATTGCTCGGAAGTAACGCCGTCGGCGCGACCGAGAAACGACACGCGCTTGATGAGCTTCCTGCCGCGCAGGTACTCCGGGATCCGAATGACTTCGCGCTTGGCCAGCACGAGAATTTGGCAATGGGGGTTGGCGAACATCGGGACATCGTTCGCTCCTTCGCCGTGCAGCGACTCCACGCCCTCGACCATGTCGCCGTAACTGTCGAATTGCAGCTCGGAATACCCGTCGATAACCACCGAACCCCGTCCGATAGCATGGCGATGCTCGGCATCGACTACGACGTGCTGGTCGTACTTGCGCAGATTCGCCATCTTGCTTGCGATGGGACCATGGACGTTCAGCCAGTAGTCCTTGAACTCCTCCATGCCCATGCCGTCTTTTTTCTGCATCAATCCGCATCTGCTGATCATGGCGATCACCCTCCTTGAATCGAACGTGCAAATGGCCCCGTGTTTCGGCAGCTCCCCTGCGCCTCGCCTGCATGAGCATCGCCGCTGTAACCACCGCCTACGAACTCCGCATAACCGCATACTATGATCATTTGAAATCAGCCTCAATAACGCACTTTAAAGTCATAAGGGCACTTATAAGTAAGCGGCAACCCCCTGCCAAAGCCTCCAATATCAAGCCTTTGATCAGCGGTTTCGATACATTTCCATGAAGGGGCGATCGCAATCGCCGCTACAGCAATCCACCCATCCTCGCCATGGTGAGCACGAGCACGAGCACCGCGGTCGCAACCAGCACGTACGGACCGTTCCACCGTAGGCTGACCTTGATCGGCGATTGCCCGACCATGTCGGAAACGGCCACGACATTCGCAGACGCAGGGCAAAGCGCATTCCCCATCGCCCAGCTGATCGACAAAACAAGAGCGAGGTAGATGGGCGAAACGCCCCATTGAGAAGCGCCCATCGTCCCTCCCACCACGGCAACGACCGCAATGGGGTGGATACCGACCGCCGACGTCGCAAGCGTGATACCGATGATCGCAACGGTCAACAACAGCACGCTTTGCCCCGTCATATGCAAAAGAGATCCGACCAGAGCATCACCCAGATGGGAATAGCCGATGCTCTGCGCGAAGAACCCAGCCCCGGCGAACAAGACGATCTGATTCTTCGACTGGGGAAGCTTGTTGTTGAAGTAGTCCCCCCTGAATTCCCGCGCATACGTCGGAAGGCGCCCGATGGCAGCCATCCATGCAACGGGGAAAACCAGCGATGCCATGGCAACGACGACAATGGCGGAAAGCCCGCCCAGCTGGGACGTCGCCGCTACGGAAACAACGAGCAAGAAAGCGAACGCGCTAAGCTCGACGACCTTCCCCGCATCAATCTTGCCCGCAGGCGCCTCCGCCTCATCCGAAGAGGCCTTCGCCGCCTCATCCCTTACGAACGTCATCAGAAAACCAACGGCGCCGGCGATAAGCGCACATGCGATAGCAAAAGGAAAGAACGCCACCCAATCGACTCCCGTCAGCTGGACAACCAAAGCAATCGTTGCCGACGTCGGCGCCCATATCATGCAGGTGATGAACCCTCGGCTGAGAGCCGAAGCCAGAAGCTTTTCGTCGTAGTTGCAGCCGCTCGCACGGGACACCTCATAGGTCAACGGGACCGCCGCGATGCTGATAAGCACTCCGACGAACGCAGCCATGATGCTTACCAGCGCGTAATAACGGCTGTCGGTGTTTGCGTAACGGACGAACACCTCGCGAAGCGACTCGCCGTATCCCCCATGCTGCACAGGAATGCTCAAAAGCGGCACCAGGACGAACATGGCGATGAGGTACGAGTTTTCCCGTAACGCCTGCTTCCACACATCAAGCGGCGCTTGCGAATGCAGCAACAAAGCTATGCTCGAACCGAAAAGCAGAATCCCGATGACTCTCGACGACCCGGTCGACGCTGCAAAGCTCAGCGCGATAACGCCAACCATCAACATCAAGTTCAAATCGTCGAGCATCGACGATGCAAAGAATACGTTTGCTATCAAGCTGACGCCCAAACAAAAGGTGGCTGCGCTTCTCGTCGTGCGAACGAGACCTCTCACGTCGGTCATGCCGTCTTCTTCCTAACCCGCCCCGACTAAAAAGGGCACGGGAGGGTCGCCTCCCGCGCCCTTCTCGCTAATCGGATACCCTCTTTCCCTTGACGTAATACCCTTTCAAAAGGAACACCGAGGTCAACAGCGTTACGAGAACGGATCCTATCATCAAGTAGGTGATGGACAGATTATCGCCCGTGGCAGCGATAAGCGCCGTTGCAGCAAGGGGCGCCAAACCGCCGAAGACCGCGGCCGCGATGTTGTAAGAGAAACCGATCCCACTGTTGCGAAGCTTGGTGGGAAACACCTCAGCCGAAACCACCACGATGGCGACAGCCAAAATCGTCTGGAATACGATGAGTATCCCCAGCAAACCGATCATCAAGACGGCGTTGGTCTGCTGAATCAAAATGTAGAACACCGGATAGGACAAGATAAGGAACCCGAGGCAACCGACGATCAGGCACCTCCGCCTTCCCACCTTATCGATGAGCATGCCCACGACAGGGCAAAGCAGCAGGTTGATCGCGATAACTGACGTGTTGACGATGAACGCGCTCGAGAACGAGGTTCCCATAAACTGCGAGATATACGTCGGCATATAGGTAATCAGAATATAGTAGGTCGCGCTCGAGCCGACCAGCAGCCCGATGACCGTGATGATGGACTTCTTGTAGCGCAGGAACAGCTCCTTGACCGGCGTATGGTCCTCTTCTTTCACTTCCGCCTTCGCCTTCAGGAACTCAGGGGAATCGGGAACGTTCTTGCGCATATGCATGCCGTAAAAAGCGATCAAGATGCCGAAAAGGAACGGAACGCGCCACCCCCAATCGTACAGAGCGGCTTCGGGCAGGAGCGTCGTGACGAGCAGACCGGCAGCGGAGCCCAAAAGCAGACCGCAGCCAACGCTGAACGGCTGCCAGCTGCAGAGGAAAGCCCGGTTGTTCGGCGTCCCGTATTCCGAGATGAACGTCAGCGAAGAGCCGAATTCGCCTCCCGTCGCCAAGCCCTGCAGCAGGCGCAGCACCGTGAGCAGGATCGGCGCCAGAATACCCACCTGGGAGTACGTAGGCAAGCATCCCATGAGCATGGTGCATACTCCCATGCATAAGATCGTCAACGTCAATGCTTTGATTCTTCCGTGCTTGTCGGCGTATGCGCCGATAAGGATGCCGCCGATAGGTCGGACGAGAAAGCCCGTTCCAAAGACCAGGAAGCTGAGCAGAAGGCCGACGATAGGATCGTCGGCAACGAAGAAATCTGCGGAAATGATCGCTGCAAAATACCCGTACAGCCCGTAGTCGAACCACTCCAGCATATTTCCAAGGCTCCCCGAGAACACCGCCCTGGCCAACGAGGTTTTTTTCTTTTCAGTTGCCACCATATTTCATCCTCTCCCGAAAAAGCCCGAGACGACCGCGTCGCTCGCAATGGGTCTGATGGCGCCCTTGCCACGATGCGGCGCATCTGCAAGAACGTCGGGTTGAGCGAACGCGGACAACGCTCGCTCCGGAGGTTCCCCTTGTACCTTTCGAAATATCCGGCATGGCGGCGGCCCTCATCGGGCACGCCGCCATAAAGCTCGACTAGGCCTGCTCCATTGCGATAGGCTTCGCCTCAACCAGGTATGTCGTGATGTTGTCGATGAACTCAGCTCCGTGCGCACCCGTGCGCTTGAACGCAGGAGTTCCGTAGCACTCGTCGAACGCCTTCATGTTCTCGAACCAGAACTCCACGACGCCCTCGATCGGAAGCTCTTCGAACGGCACGGACTCCCCGTCCACGATGCGGTCGATGACGAGGTTCTGATTGTAGCCTGCATAGCCCGTCATGGTCTTGACCAGCGCAGAATGCATCTGCCACCATTCATCCTGAAACACCGCCGCACTCACACCGTCCTTTCGCCCGAGAAAGGACATGCGCTTGATCAGCTTGACGCCGTCGAGAAAGGCGGGAACCGGTGTATCGACCTTCTTCACCGCCACGAGCGCCGGGATGTCGGGAGCCGCGAACTGGGCGTAATCGGCTGCAAGCGATTCCTCGAGCGCAGCCATGCCACGCACCATGTCGCCGTAGCTGTCGAAGAACATCTCCGTGTAACCGTCGATTTCCGTCGAGCCGCGATCAAACGGCGAACGCTGCTCGTTGTCCACCACCACGTTCGTCTCGCATCCCTTGAGGTAGGGCATCGTGGCCAGAAGCCCTGCGTGAGCCTGCGTCAGATACGCAGAGAACTCCTCAGCAGACAGCCCCTCTTTCCGTTTGAGCAAGTTGATTCTCGAAATCATGCCGATCATCCTTTCTGAAACGTACCCCGTCCTTGCACCGCAAGTCACTTCGAGATGCGGTTCCTACCTCGTATTCTGTTGACGCAGGGTTGTCAGCGCAATAATGCACTTATAAGTGCGCTTCTTACTTGAAAGTGAGGCAAACGGACAATCGAAGAGAACGAGGACAAGAACAGCAAGGCGGTCGGCATAATGCGAAAATTATTGAAGGCTTTCCCTTGTTTCGACAGGCGAAGATTACGCTTCGTCCGTATCTTCTTCGCCCGCGCTACCGCGCACGTCGAACGTAGAGGGGTCGAATTGCCAAATGATACGCTCGCCGCTACCTTGTTCGGCGTCGCTCGCGGCACTGCCGTACATCAGCACGCCATCACCCATCGTGCCTTTCGTGCGTTGCAGCGTCTCTGCGGAGAATCCCCCGTACGCCGCCCCCCAATCCCGGATGAAATACAAGACGTTCGCGAAGCTTACGCCCTTCGCCGTGAGAAGATAATCGACCCGAAGCGGCTTGACCTCCACGACGATACGCTCGATGATCCCCACTTGCTCCAGCTCGCTTAAATGCTGACTGAACATTTTGTGGGAGATATCGTAAGGGATGCGCTTTCTCAATTCGCTGTAGCGCGCCCTTTTGCCGGGAGCCATGCTCAGATACCACACGATAAAGGGCTTCCATTTACCTCCCAGTATCGAAGCGACATAGGAAAGGGAGCATGAAGTTAAATCATCCATTTTCTCGAGCATACGACCTACTTCCCTCGATTAACGATTCAACGGGCAACGTGGTTGATTATAGAGAAGACGGAGGATCGCCAAGCTAGCGATTCCGTCGGCAAGAAAACCGCACTATAACCGACAAGATGCCGGTTAAGCGAAAACGCGCTCTCCGGCTTTTCTCAAAGTTCCCCATCGACCGCCGACGTCTTTTCGCCAAGCGCTTCAGATCCCCGAGAAGGCGCGAGGCGACTTATAGATGTCCACTAGGACGCAAATCAAGGCATTACCATAAAGTAAGTATCTATAGCGAGCGCGAGCCGCGCAAGAACGCACTTGAAAGTAACCTTGCACCCGCAAGGACGGGGAGCAGCTGGTCCTGAATACGGTCGATCGGGAAAGCCGCCGACGCATAACGCGATCTTCTACACCGCGTACTCGTACATGACAGCGGAGCGGCCGAGGCGGTCGTAGAAGCCTTCGCAAACGCCGCAATTCGCGAAACCGCACGACTCGTAGAGGCTCTGCGCGCGCACGTTGGTAGTGAACGTGTCGAGACGCACGGCTCTCTTGCCAGCCGCCCGCGCGACATCGATGCACGCCTCCATCATAGCGCGCGCGAATCCGCGGCCGTGGTAGGCCGGCAGCGTTCCCAACACGTGCACCACCAGCACCTCGTCGGGCGCGGCCGCCACATGCCAGGAAACGCTTTCGTAACCGGCATCGCCTTCGCCGTTCAGCACCATGGCCGACGCGATGCAGGTCGCGCCCTCGCCGTCCTCAACCAACCCCACGTACACCTCTCCCGCATCCACCGATGCGCGCAAAAACGCCGACGACGGATGCACGTCGTGCTCCCAGCACACGTCGAATTCCGTGCCGCGCATCCCGTCGATCATGTTCGTGTAGAAGTCCAGCACCTGGTCGAACTCGTCGGCTCGCGCTCGCCGCACCTTCAGCATCGGACGTCCTCCCCAATCGCGGTTGTTCTTCTGCACATACGATACCAGAGGATCCCCCGTGATCCGTCGACCGTCGCCCGCATCCTGCCGAATTCAGCGCGCACGCTCCAGCGCCGCAGCGGTTTTCGACGCCCATGCGTAATCCGGAAGATACGGTCCCAAAGGCACGCCCTTCAAGGCGGAATCGCCTTCGAGCAGCCGGTAGTAGTCGCACTCGATCATCGAAGACCGCACCGAAAGATGGTTGCGACGGCGCACGACCGTCTGCTCCGCGCCCACTTCCCGCAGCGCCTTCATCATGTCCGCAATGATGGTCTGCAGCATCTTCTGATGCGAGACGTCGTAGTACACGTTATCCCACAACGCGCGCGCTATCTGCACGTTCGACGCTCCCGCACCGCGCCGGTCGACGAGGAAGGCGAACAGCTCCTTGCTCTTGCTGCGCTTGAAATGCACCGGCACGTCGCCTGCGTACACCTCGAATCCCCCGAACGTCTGCACGCGCACAAGCGCTCGTTCGGCAGGCGCTCGGCGTTCTCTCGCATGGGCGATCTCGCGCTCCAAGTCCTCGACGGAAACTGGCTTGAGGACGTACCCGTCCGCATGGATCCTGAACGCGTCGACGGCGTAATCGGCATACCCCGTGACGAACACGACGGCGCATCCGGGGCACAGTTCGCGCACGCGCTCGGCAAGCTCCAACCCGTCGGAATCTCGCAAGCTGATATCCAGGAAGGCGATGTCCGCGGCAGCGCCCTCGAGGAACGCGCACGCTTCCGCAGCCGTCTCGAACAACTCCGGCGCTTCAACGCCGTCGATGCGCGCCAGTTTCTTCGCCAAACTCTCCAAAGCGATCCGCTCGTCGTCCACCACGATGGGCTTGATCATCGCGAACCTCCCTCTTCCTCGCATGGAACCGTCATCGTCACGCTGGCGCCTCCGCCCGCTTCGTTCTCCACGCGCATCGTGCCGCCGCAGGTCGCGGCGACGCGGGCCGCGACGTTCGCCAGTCCGACATGGTTGCGCGCGGGCGCTTCGCCCGGCGGCCGATTGTCGGGTATGCCGACGTCGACGCCCTCCTTGAACCGCGCGATCGAGCGCTCGTCGAATCCGGGGCCGTTGTCGGTCACGCGCACGACGAACGACCGCCCCTCGCGCCACGACGAAACCTTCACGACGCCCTCGCCAGCCCGCCGGGAAGCGCCGTGCTTGATGGCGTTCTCCACCAGCGGCTGCACGCTTAACGACGGCACGAGAAAATCGTCCGCGCGCACGTCGTACTCCACCTTGATGGAAGGGTACCTCAGCTGCTCGATGGCCACGTAGTGGGCCAGGTGCTCGAGCTCGTTTCGGAAAGACACCATCTGCGACCCCATGAGCGAATCCATGTTGCCCCGCAGATAACGCGCGAAATCGTTGGTGGCGCGCGCCGCGACCGGCGGATCCTCCTCGCACAGGTACTCGATGGTGTTCAGCGCGTTGAACAGAAAATGCGGCTGGATCTGCGATAGCATCACAGCGATGCGCGATTGCAAAAGCTCGGCCTCCATGCGATGCGCGCGTTCCGCCTGAACGATCTGGCTGCGCGCGTAGGAGAACAGCGCAACGAAGCGCACCACCACGGCGCACAGGATGCCGGCGCACAGCCACAGGCCCGTGGTCACCCCGCCGAACAGGAACGACAGCCCCTCCACGACCGATCCGATCGTGCACGGGATCACGACCAGGGTCGCATCGACCGCCATCCGGTCGCGGCTCTCGCGCGCCTCGACGGCAAGCGCCAGCGCGGCGAAGAAGACGCCTATGACGAACAGCGGGATGATGACGACGTTCGCCTCGTACAGCGACGCCACCCCCGCGAGCCTCAAAACGATGCACACTCCCAGCATCAGGGACAACGCCGCCAGCAGCAGCGTGGCCAACCTGCGCGGGTATCCCGTGGCGCGCGAAGCGATGAACGACAGCTGCAGCAGCGCCAGCACGTCTTGCGCCAGCAAGCTCACCGTGGTGGTGAACGCAGGGAACGGGATGAGCAACGTGATGTAATCGAAACAGAAGAATATCCAAACGCCACCGATGAGCACGTAGAAGGCGAATCGCAGGCCGCCCGTTTCCTTTGGAACGCCGATAAGATAACCGACGCTGGCAATGAGCAGCAGGATCAGCCCCGCGATCAGCACCAGGATTCCCGAAACGAACATGGGCAGATGGCTGGCGACCGAGGCGACGAACAGAGCATCGGGCTCACCCGTGCACAGGCTGTCCAAAACGATGACGTAATCGCCCAGCACGCTGTAGGATGCCGCGCTGGAAAGCGCGATCTCCACTTCGTCACGTGTCGAGATGCCTGGCGAACGGAACCCGATCCAGCCGAGCAAAGGCTCGCCCGCAGGCTCCGAATCGCCGATACCGTCGAACGAGAACACCGTCTCGCCGTTGACGCGCACCGTGCACGCCGTGCTGCTCAGGCGCATGTTGACGAGCTCGCCTGCGGCGACGTCGTTTTCGAGCGTTCCGCGCACCGTCACCGCTTCCACGCCGATGCCCTTCGCATCAAGAGCTTGACGAGCCGCGTAAGGCCGCTCCTCGCCGCCGTCTACGGCGTACGACCCGCTCAGCGCCATCGGCTTCACCGCCCCTGCAACGGCGTCGGCGCATACATCGTCTGCCGACACCCGCTGCAAAGAGCTCGCCAAAGCTGCCGTCAACAAACCGAGCAGCAAAACGACGCACAAACCTGCGATCGCTCGGCGCGGCTGCTCGCGAAGCGTTCGCCGAGCGTTTTGCAGCAGGGCTTCACCTGCCTGTTCGTTATCCTGTTCAGCCATTCGCCCGTCCCCGCGTCGCGCTCTTATACGAGCACGACGTCAAGCAGCCTGCCCTTCCGCCGAACCGGTGGGAAGAATCTCGAGCTTGACGGTCACCGTCGACCCGCGATCGACCTTGGTGCCTGCCGCAATGCTCTGCTCGACGACCATGCCCTCTTCCTCCCCGGCGAACTTGCATGCCAGCCCTGCGCTTTCCAACACGCCTTGCGCCTGTTCCAGTGTCAGAGTTACCACATTCGGCACGGCCACCTGCTCGGTAGGCGCGGGAGCGGCTCCCTTCGAGAGGGTAATGGTCACCTTCGTGCCGCTGACGCACTGAACGCCTTCGCTGGGATTCTGGTACATGACCTTGCCGGCGGCGACGTTTCCACTGTACGCCTCGATGATGTCCACATTGAACGACGCCTTCTTCAAGGCATCGAATGCGCCGTCCCTATCCAATCCGATCACGCGGGGCACGATGGCGAAGTCCTTGCCCAACGCCGCGGTGAAGCTGACGGTCGAACCCTCTTCGACCTCCGTGCCCGCGGCCACCGACTGCTTGAATATCGTTCCGGGCTTCGCGTCCTCCGAGTACACCGGGTCTTCGGCCTTCGACACCAGCTTCAGCGAGGCCAGCACGTCCTCCGCCTGCGTTTGCGTCATGCCGATCAAGCTGGGCACCGACACGCGCTTCGCGGGCTTGTCCGATCCCTTCGAAACCGTGATACCGATGGAGCTTCCCGCCTTCGCCTCCGACTTTGCCTTCACGCTCTGGCTGATGACGGCGCCGGCGACCACCGTTTCGCTCGCCTCCTCCGTCTCCGTTCCCACGGCGAACCCGGCGTCCTTGATGACGCGCTCGGCGTCGTCCTTCGTCATGCCCACTACGTTCGGCACCGTTTTGGTGGCGTTTTTCTTGTCGTTCACCTGCTCCTTTTTCGCGTTGTCGTCGTCGGTTTTGGTCGAGGTGTTGCTGCAACTGCACCCGACCAGGCCCAACGCGCCGAAGGCCATCAGCGCGGCAATGCAGATCGCCGCGATCCGGCGCGCGCGCTTCAGCGCGAATGCGCTCGCGCTTTCCTTCTCGCCGTGCATGCTGAATCCGCTCATGTAAGCTCCCCTCCGTCGGCTAGCCAACGCTCACCGACTCGATCGCACCGTTCTGGCCCGTCTTCACCTGGAGAACGATCTTCTTGTCATCGTCGGTCTGCTCCCAAGAGCGCTCGTACGAAAGCGCGATGGTGCCGTCACCGGCGGCCATCCCCTTGAAGGAGAACAGATGGCTGCCTTCCGCGCCTACGCGGTTCGCGTCCTCGGTCGGATACGCCTCTTCGGCGCTGATGGATTTCTCGGTGTACAGCGCCAGCGTCGAACCCTCGATCGCCGACGTCCAGGAATACCCCGTGGTCGCGTTCTCGTCCAGCACGACCAGCAGGTTGGATTCCGCGTACATGACCCAGCCGCCATCGAGGTCGATCGTGGTTCCCTCGTCGGTTTCCGCGGGAACCGGCTTCTGCGCTTCCTGCTGCGTCGAAGAGCAGCTGCACCCGGCCAAGCATACCAGCAAACCGCAGGCCAGAGCGATGCTTGCAAAGCGGATCAGATGCTTCATCGATCCCCCTCTTTCTTGTCGGGAAACGGTATTCCACCAGCATATCATCTCCATTTCAATGCAAGCACACCAGGTCAACACCATAATTTGCATCCTGGTTGAAAAGCGGGAGACGCTTTGGAACCCGCGGATCAACCCGCGAGAGAAGGATTCTGCCAAGACGGTGCCGCACGCTTCCCGCCACGCCCGTTGCGGCTGCGGATCCATAGAAAAAGCCCGCCTCCGAAGAGACGGGCTTTGCAGAAAACGTGCTGTTCGCGAATGCGAGCGGCTGTTCCTAGCGCTTCGAGAACTGCGGGCGCTTGCGTGCCTTCTTGAGGCCGTACTTCTTGCGCTCCACCATACGGGAGTCGCGCGTGAGGTAGCCGGCCTTCTTGAGCTCGGCGCGGTAGTCGCCAGCAGACAGCAGCGCGCGGGAGATGCCGTGGCGCAGCGCGCCGGCCTGACCCGAGATGCCGCCGCCGTTGAGCGTGGCGATGACGTCGAAGTGATCCGTCGTGTCCGTGACCTTGAACGGCGTCAGAGCGTAGTTCACGAGCGCTTCGCGACCGAAGTACGCCAGCGCCTCACGGCCGTTGATCGTGACCTTGCCGGTGCCGGGAACGAGACGTACGCGAGCGACGGCGTTCTTACGACGGCCGGTGCCGTAGTACAGAGCTTCACCTGCCATTGTTTAACCCTCCATCTTGATCTCGCGGGGCTGCTGAGCCATGTGCGGATGCTCCGCACCGGTGTAGACCTTGAGCTTCTTGCCCATGGCGCGACCCAGCGTGTTCTTCGGCAGCATGCCCTTCACGGCATGCTCGATCACGCGCTCGGGATGCTTGGCCATGGCCTCGTTGAAGGTCTCGGACTTCAAGCCGCCCGGGAAACCGCTGTGGCGGTAGTAGCGCTTGTCCTCGGCCTTGTTGCCCGTCACGCGGATCTTGTCCGCGTTGATGATGACAACGAAGTCGCCGGTGTCGACATGCGGGGTGTACTGCGGCTTGTGCTTGCCCTTGAGGATGTGCGCGGCCTTCACGGCGACGCGGCCCAGAACCTGGTCCGTGGCGTCGATCAAGACCCATTCGCGCTCAACTTCTTGGGGCTTCGCGTAATACGTCTTCACTTAGCTTCCTCCAAATAATCCTTCATTCCGCCGTGCGCGCGCAAACGCGCCCGCCGGGTTCGCCGCTCTCCACGCGTCCGGGCGATTCCCTTCGAGGCCGGGCCTTTCCGGTGGTCGTCCGCAGTGCGGAAGCGGCACGTCGGTTTTCAAAAGTGCAGGTGGGACGGACCGTCGGGTTCCTACGCCGACACGCGACTCGGGCCTGGACTCCTTTGTCTGCGTCTCCGTTTTCGCTGCATGCACGGGGCTTTTGAAAGCGAACCTTTGCATTGTATGCCGGAGCCCTTCGCGAAGTCAACGGAAAACCTCCGCATTCGTCGCGATCTGCAGAAAGATTCAAAAGTTTTTCGGTCGAACTTCACGTTCGTCTTGTTTCATTGCGTGCTGATTGTTTTATAAAACGTTATATTTTCTTTGCTTTAAATCATATTATAATATGCTTATTCGAGCATCCGCGCGTTAGGAGACCAGCATGGCAGCACCGATCATCCGCTCTTCCACCGACATCCGCCGCGACTACAATGGCATCGAGGCGCTGGCAAAAGAGACCGGCCAGCCCATCTACCTCACGAAGAACGGCCGCGCGTCGCTCGTGGTTATCGACGCGGCCACGTTCGACTACGACCAGTACGTGGGCCTCATGATCGACGAGGCCATCGAGCACAACAAGCGCCACCCCCGCACGTACACGCCGGAGGAGGCCAAGACGGAGATCCGCAAGCGCGTTGCAGAGAAAGTGGCCGACCATGACCTATGAAGTGGTGCTTTGAGAATAGCGCTCTCGAGGACCTCGCCAACATTTCCTTCTACGAAATGCGCTACGCCGAATCGGTCGACGAAGCTTGCTTGCGCGCCGATCACATCATCGACGACATCGTCTACGAGCTGTCAACCCTTCCCGAGCGTTTTGCGGAACGGGCATACGGTTTCACCGACGCGCTTCGGCGCCTTTGTCCCGCGGGGAAGTACGTCGTATTCTATTGGATAGACGAAGAGAGCGGAACTGTGCAGGAACGCGTGGTATACGCTAAGTCGGACTTCAACCGCATCCACTTCGGTAATTGAACCGCCCTGTTGAGCTGCGGCATCGTCGCTGCGCTGCGGCACAGCAGGCCGCGGCAAGTCCCTACTTCCCGCCGAACAAGCCGCCTAGCTTGCCGAGGATATCGGCGTCGCCGAGGAAGTCGCCGGCGGCCTTCATGACGGCGTCCAGGTTGAGCTCCTTGCCTTCCAGCAGCGGCTCGACGGCCTTCACCACGTCGGTTACCTCCTCGTCGCTCAGATCGAGGCCCGTGGCGCCCTTGATGGCGGCGGCCGGGTCCACGCCGAGCTGCTTGAGGCTGTCCGGGTCTTCTGCGGCCGATTTCACCAGTTGCCCCACGATCTGCTGCACGTCCATGCCCATGGCTTCCTCTTTCAACTAATGCTTGCACCCCCACGGGGAAAACCTGCCCTCCCGCTGTGGGAATTATAATGGGGTGCACGCGAGGACACAGGCAAAGGCCCAGCTCAACTAGAGGTTGAACCGCAAGGAGACAGGGACCGTATGACTACGAAGAAGCACGACGAAGAGGCCGCAGGGGAAACGAAGGCCGCGAAGGCCGCTGCGAAGCCGAAGGCGAAGAAGCCCGCACCGGAGCCCGCATCCGAAAAGGAGGCGGCAGCCCAGGATGAAGCCGCGGCGGCCGAGCCTGCGGCGGAGCATCCCGCCAAGAAGGAGCCGAAGGAGCGCACGTTCGTCGATGCCAAGACCGGCAAGGCCATCGCGCACCCGCGCCAAGGCGGCTCGGGCGCCGAGGCCAACCAGGCCGTGCGCGAGGAGATGCACGTGGCCCGCAACGGGTCGGCGCTTCCCTTCCGCATCGGCGCCGCGGTGCTGTGGGTGCTGGGCATCGTGTGCGAGGTCATGGCCGTGCTCGTGATGAACGGCACGTTGTTCCTGCCCGGCCCGACGCCGGCCACGTGGCTCATCATCTTCCTCGTGGTCGACCTGATTCTGGTGGTCATAGGCTCGCAGCTGTGGAAGCGCGCGAACCACGTCGCGCCGGCCTCCAAGGAGAACAAGCTGGCCTACTGGGTGCAGACCGACCTGGGCGTCATCGTCGCCGCCATTGCGTTCGCTCCCGTCATCCTGCTGATGCTGACGAACAAGGATCTGGACAAGGGCACGAAGAAGGTGGGCACCATCGTGGCGGCCATCGCGCTCGTCGCCGCCGTGGCAAGCGGCGTCGACTACCACCCGGCCACGCAGGAGGACCTCGACCAGGCCGAGGCGGGCGCGGCGGTGCTCTCCGACGACGGGCTGGCCTACTGGACGCCGTTCGGCGAGGTGTACCACTTCAACCCCGACTGCCAGTACCTCAAGAACTCGGGGACCATCTACTCCGGCACCGTGCAGGACGCGCTCGATGCGAAACGCACGCGCGGCTGCTCGGGATGCACGGTCGAAGACGGCACCGACGTCCTGTCGAAGGCCGACCCCGCGGCCGTCGCAGCAGCGCTGGCGAACGTCGTAAGGGTGGGCGACGACGCGAACGCCGACGGCCCCGGCGAGCAAGAGCCAGGCGAAGGCGAGAACGGCGCGCAAGAAGAGCTGCCGAAAGCAGCATAGCTGCCAGTGCGCCTGCGGGCATCGCCAGGAGGAACTGCGGATGCGGTCCCCGCTGGCAAAAGGAAATAGTTGGACGCCGTTAACTCTACCGTCTGACTTTGCTATCATGGTTCCCGACGAGAGAGCCAACGACGCCCTGCTTCCGTGGGCGCCTTCAGGGGTAGAGGGGAATCATGGACCCGTTCGTGTTCATCACCGTCGTCACGCTCGTTGCCGGAGCGGGCGGCACGGGGTTGGGCGGCATCGTGGGCGCGCTGTTCAGAAGCGAATCGAACCGCACCGTGAGCCTGCTGCTGTCGTTCGCAGGCGGCATCATGCTCTCCATCGTATGCTTCGACCTGCTCACCGAATCCGTCGAGGCGGCAGAGACGTTCACCAGCCAGGCTGTGCTCGTGGCGGCGGGCGCCGTCATCGCAGGCGTGGCCGTGGTGTACGGGCTGAACCTGGTCATCGACCGGCGCACGCGGCATGAGGTGCCCCATGTGGCGAGGAAGTCGCACCCGAAGACGCATGACGACCTCGACGAGCTCATCCATGCCGACCACCTGGCAGAGCACCGCAAGCGCGATGACTCGAAGATGGCCCTGTTCGTGGCCGGCATCGTCATGGCCTGCGCCATCGCGCTGCACAACGTGCCCGAGGGCATGACCATCGGCGCGAGCTTCGTGGCATCGGACAACCTGCTGTTGGGCACCGGCATGATCATGGCCGTGCTCATCGGCCTGCACAACATCCCCGAGGGCATGGCCGTGTCGGTGCCGCTCATCAACGGCGGCATGTCGCGCGTGCGCGCCGTCGCAGCCACGGCTGCCTGCGGCCTTCCCACCGTGCTGGGCGCCTGGCTGGGCTACTGGCTGGGCGACATCGGGCCGCTGGGGCTGTCGCTGTCGCTCGGCTTCGCGAGCGGCGCCATGCTGTACGTGGTGTTCGGCGAGATCATCCCGCAGTCGGTGCTCATGTACCGCAGCAAGCTGCCCACGTTCTTCGTCATCGTGGGCATCCTGCTGGGACTGCTCATCATCTACTACTAGGCGGCGAACGCGCGAGACATCCCGCCGCCTAAGCGCCGCTGTCCCCTGACCCTCACTTGAAGTAGAGCGGGACGGTGCTCACCTTGCGCATCTCCACGAGGCCATCGTCGCCATAGCGCACGTAAAGCGTGCCGGCGCCATCGCGGTCGGCGAAGGCAAGGTGCACCCACCCGACCTCGACGCCATCCTCATCGAGCAGAAGATAGCAGTTCGGATCATTGGTTGCACCGATCGTGCCCCTGACCGCCGTCGCATCGCCGCCGCTCCATGCCTCCCACGTGCGCTCCTCGTCGAACACCTGGAACGAGAGGTACTCGCCGCGGCTTTCGGGAAGCTGGTAGGCGCCGCGCAGATCGAAGCCCTTCTCGATACCCTGGCGCAGGCGGCCGAGGTCGCCTATGGCCGCAGCGACGAAGAACACGCACGCCAGAAGCGCCACCGTCCCCACGCCGATTCCGATACGCGCGTACAGCTTCGTGCGGCTCATAGGGCACCTCCGTGATCGAGTTCTCGCTACGACTCTTCTCGCGGGCTTTCCTTGGTCGCTATCGTACCACGCCCTCCGCTCACACCGCCGCGAGCGCCTGATCGACGTCCGCGATCAGGTCCTCGGTGGCCTCGATGCCGCACGAGAGGCGGATGAGGTCGGGCGTGATGCCGGCGGCGGCCAGCTCCTCGTCGTTCATCTGGCGGTGCGTGGCGTTGGCCGGGTGCAGCACGCAGGTGCGCGCGTCGGCCACGTGCGTGGCGATCTGCGC